>Ga0126381_100000006_pt1 | contig 351853 bp, 306 predicted proteins | sample PanSoiMetPlot_28_FD_96465 | JGI IMG/M metagenome (GOLD analysis project Ga0126381, IMG submission 96465) | Tropical forest soil microbial communities from Panama - MetaG Plot_28 | ecosystem: Environmental > Terrestrial > Soil > Tropical forest > Bulk soil | place: Panama | collected 2016-02-17
AAATGAATCAAAAAGCACGCAGGCGAGGGCGGCTGCGGTCCACAGGCGAGCGGCACCTCATCCCGCGCAAGCCAAAACCGAGCTTGCCGGGGACCCCGACATCGCGGGCAATCGCCGGAATCGGCAAGGCAAAAACTCACCACTGATCAACACTGATGACACTGATCGAAATTCAGATGTGACTCCATTGGTTTCTCCGCGTCTCTGCGTCTCCGCGGTGAAAGTCTTTTTGTTGTAGTCACTCACAGAGTCACTCACCCATAAAACGCCGCGTCATACGTAATCGGCAGCGCGATGACCGCTTCGCAACCGGTACGGTCGCGGCGGTTGGAGAGTTGCAGCACGCCGCCGTGGGCTTCGGCGATCTGGCGGCTCAGGATCAGTCCGATACCGCTGCCGCCGTGCTTGGTGGTGAAGAAGGGAACGAAGAGATTGTCAGAGTTCAGAAGGCCGGGGCCCTGGTCGAGAACGTAGATCTCGACGCTGCGTGCGTTGGTGCGCCAGCCGACTTCGACCGAGCCCGGGTGTTTGAGCGAGGGATCGAGCGAGGCGTCGGCGGCGTTGCGGATCAGGTTGATGAGCACCTGCTCGATCTGGTCAGGGTCGGCGTCGATCGAGACGTTAGGACCGTCGAGCATTTTGACCTGCAGGCGGCGCTCAACCGACGCGGCGCGCTGGACCAGCGGCCCCACTTCCATACGGGTGCGCGAAGGCGAGGGCATACGCGCCAGCCGGGTATAGGCCTGCATGAAGCGGTTGAGCGATTCCACGCGGTTTTCGATCACGCGGAGGCCCTGTTGCATGTCCTGCACAAACCAGTCCGGGAGCGCGGCACGCACGGTGAGCGATCCGAGCGTCCCGGCGATGGACTTGATGGGCGCCAGCGAGTTGTTGAGTTCATGGCCCAGCACGCGGATGAGCCGCTGCCACGCCTGGCGTTCTTCTTCGCGCAGCGCGCGGCTGAGGTCGGAGATGATGAGCAGCTCGTGAGGCACGCCGTTTTCGCGAAACGCGGTGTGGCTGACAGCCCAGCGTCCATGCTTGCCGGGGAAGGTCATCTGCACGGTTTGCGGGCCGGGCGACTGCAGAAATTCTTCCAGGCCCAGTTCTTCGGCGGTGAGGCCGAGCATGCGCGGAGCGATGCGTCCCATGAGCTGCTCGCCGGCGCGATTGACGATGCGAAGACGCTGCTGCTGGTCAAAGGTGAAGACAGAGACGTCAATTTCCATCATTACTTTCTTGAGCAGCGCCGTGGCTTCCAGAGCGCTGATCTTCTGCTCTTGCAGCCGCATGGCCAGCGAGTTGATTTCAAAGATCAGGTCGGCGAGGGAGTCTTCGCGTCCGCCGCCGCGGATGCGGAAAGAAAAATCCTCTTCGCGGATGGCGGCCACCATGTTGGAAAGAGTCTGCATCGGGCGGATGACAAGCGAGTGCAGCATGGAGCTGCCGATCATCCAGGCCAGCGCGATGAAGAGCGTGACCGTCCATTTGAGTTCGATCGAGTACTTTCCCACCCAGAGAAGAATTTCCGCCACAATGGCGCCGGGAAGGCTGATGAGGAGCGTCATCAGAAGGATGCGCGTATCGAAGCTTAGCTTGATCCGTTGGTGCGGCGGTTTTCGAACGAATTGAAGATGCGGATCAGAAGCCATACTTTTGCATGCGACGATACAGCGCGCTTCGGCTTAATCCTAGCGCATCCGCCGCATGGCTGATGTTTCCAGAGTGCTTGGCCAGAGCTTTGCGAATCAACAGCGATTCCACTTCCTCCAGGCTCATGTCTTCAATTTTGCCCGGGGTGGCTTTGTCGGCTTCAAGACCCAGGTCGGCGGCGTGAATTTCTTCGCCCGTTGACATCAGCACGGCGCGCTCGGTGGAGTGGTCCAACTCGCGCACGTTTCCTGGCCAGAGATGGCCGAGCATTTTTTCGAGTGCGGCTGCGTCAAAACCCTTGACCGGCTTCCGGTATCGCTGTGCGTAGACTTTGAGAAAATGCGTGGCCAGCAGCGGAATATCCTCTTTGCGCTCGCGCAGCGGAGGAATGTGGAGTTCGACGGTGTTGAGCCGGAAGAGCAGGTCAGAACGGAAGCGGCCTTCCGCGCTCTCTACTTTCAGGTCGGCGTTGGTGGCGGAGAGCACGCGGACATCGACTTTGTGCGTCTTGGAAGAGCCGACGCGCTCCATCTCCCCGGTTTCGAGCACGCGCAGCAGCTTGGCTTGCTGCTTGAGGGGCACGTTGGCGATTTCGTCGAGAAACAGAGTGCCGCGGTCGGCCAGTTCGAAGCGGCCGACCCGATCGGCTCGAGCATCGGTGAAAGCGCCTTTGATGTGACCGAACAACTCGCTTTCGAAAGTCCCTTCCGGCAGGCCACCTGTGTTTACAGTGATCATAGGCCGCCCGTTGCGCGACGAAAGAGCATGCAGCGTAAGGGCGACGACTTCTTTCCCCGTGCCGTGCTCGCCTGTGATCAAAACGTTGGCGTCGCTGGGACCGATGCGCGACATCAAGGTCAGCAAAGGCTCCATGGCTTTCGATTCTGCAATAAAGACCGGTCGATTCTGAGCGCGCAGCAAACTGTTTTCGGCTTCCAGCCTCTCCGCGCGGCGCATGGTGCGGTAGAGATCAACCTGGTTGCGAATGATGCTGAGCAGCCGGTGATTGTCCCAGGGCTTTTGGACGAAGTCGCGCGCCCCGCGACGCATGGCCTCGACCGCCAGCTCCACGCTGCCCCACGCCGTCATCACGATGATTGGAAGCTTGCTGTCCGCCGATTGCACCCGCGAAATCAGGTCGATGCCTTCCTGCCCGGAAGTGGTATCACGCTGGTAGTTCAAATCCATCAGCATGATGTCGAATTCGTTGGTCTGCACAGCTTCCAGCGCAGCGCCAGGGCTGCTGACGGTCTCAGTGATATAGCCTTCAGCTTTCAGCAGCAAACGCAGTGCTTCCCGTACATCCGCTTGATCGTCGGCCACAAGGATCCTCACCGGCTCCGTTCGTGTAGCCGCAGTGCCCAGCAGTTCTTGTGCTTTCGTAGACAAGGCTTATTCTTTACTCGAGAGAATCTTTTGCCAGAATGTTTTCCGCGTCACGATATCCAGCGCTCGTTCAAGCGGTCGCGCTGCCGGGGACAGTCGACGAGTCATCCACAATCCAGCCGTCTTTCAATTGGATGATCCGATTTCCGTATGCTGCATTCGCCTCGGAATGCGTCACCTGGATAATCGTGGTTCCTTGCTCATTGAGGCGACGGAATAATTCCATGATTTCTTTCGCCTGTCCGGAATGCAGATTCCCCGTAGGCTCGTCGGCCAGGATCAGCTTCGGGTTCCCGGCTACCGCTCTGGCCACGCCGACCAGCTGCTGCTGTCCGCCCGACAGCTGATTGGGATAAAGATCTTTTTTTCCCACGATCTGAAAGCGATCCAGGATATCCGCCACCATCGAAGCGCGTTGCGCCCGCGGAATATCGCGATAGGACAAAGGAACGTCAATATTTTCCTGCACCGTCAGATTGTCCAGCAGGTGATAGCTCTGGAAGACGAAGCCCACGTAGCGCCGATTCAATTCCGCCCGCTTCTTGCGTTCGAGCTTGTGCACTGCCTGTTCGGCAAACACGTATTCGCCCGCCCAACCGTCGTCCAGCATGCCGACGATGCTCAACAGCGTTGTCTTGCCGGCGCCCGAGGGCCCCATGATGGTCACAAATTCGCCCTCTTTGACATTGATGTTGATGCGGCGCAGCAGCCATACCGTTCCCGCCGGGCTCTTGATGGTTTTTTCCACGTTGCGTAGTTGAATCATTTGTTCCTTTTTCAAAAGCGCTGTGTGATCAATCAGCTTCGACTCAAGCAAATACTGGATTTGCTCAGCAAATTTGCTAATCGGGTAATTTGGTAAATTGGCAATTCAAAACCCGAGACTGCCGATCTTTCATTCGATCGCGTGCTCGTCTATTCGAGACAGAACACCCCCTATCCCTTTCATTTACCAAGTTACCAATTTACCCAATTACCAACTTGTCTTCATTGTCTCATTCATAGCGCAAAGCCACCATGGGATCGACTTTGGTGGCGCGGCGAGCCGGAATGAAACTTGCCAGCAATGCAATTCCGGCAAGGATGGCTATTACCAGCGCCATCGACGTCGGATCATTGTGGCCAATCCCGAACAACATGGAGTTCAAGGCGCGGCTGCTGAGCATCGCCGCCGGCACGCCGATCAGAACGCCTGCAATCACCAGTCTACCTGCTTCGCTCAGCACCATGAGCAGCACGCTCCCCCGCCGGGCCCCAAGGGCCATGCGTACGCCGATCTCGCGCGTGCGTCCGGCAACAGAGTATGAAAGTGTTCCATACAGTCCTATCGCGGCGAGCAGCAGCGCCAGTCCAGCGAAGAAACTGGAAAGCCGGGCGATCAGGATTTCCTGCCCGATCATCCTCTCTGTGAGCTTGTTCAGCGGGCTGACGGTGTAAACCGGAACGTTGGCGTCGAAATTCTTCAGCTGTTCGCGAACCGCCTTCGTGATTGCGCCCCCATCGCCCGAGATCCTGAGTTCAAAATGAATTCTTGCATTGCCGGCGATCAGCTGTGTTGCCGGCACATAGAAGCGCGGCCGGATCGGGGCCCGTATCTGGTGGTCTCGCGCATCACGGGCTACACCGACTATCTCCACCGGCTGGTTATTGACCTCCAGCTTCCGCCCGATCGGATTTCTTCCTGCGAGATACATTCTCGCCATCGTCTCATTGATGACCGCCACTTTTGTGGATGCTGCGGTATCCTGGGCGTCGATATCGCGTCCGACCAGCAATGGAATGCCGACCGTGCGGAAGTAATCCGCGCCCACCTGATCGTAGGAAGCCACAGGATCGTCTTTGCCGTTGCCGGTATAGCCCTCCACCTTGAGTGAGGTATCTGACTCACTCCCGCTGAACAGTCCGTTTTTGGAGTACGTAGCACCACGTACGCCGGGAATGGCGGCAAACCGCGCGCTTAACTCACTGCCGAACTGGGCAATTCGCTCGTTGTGATAGCCCCCGGAGATCGGATCAGTGGAAACAATCAGCAGATGATCGCGTTCGTAGCCAAGATCGACCCGGCGGATATTCTGCACGCTGCGCACCAGCAATCCCGCGGCAAACAGCACCAGCAGAGAAAATGTCACTTGGGCGCTGACCATGGCCCGGCTCCAATTCCATTTGCCCTTAGCCTGCCCTGCAAGCTGAACACCGGCCTTCAAGGTTGGCACCACGGCCACGTCTCGTGAACGCAAGGCAGGAACCAAACCGAACAGAATACCCGTCAAAAGGCAGACTGCTGCTGTAAAAAGAAAAACGCGCAGGTCAGGAGCTGCTTCAAGCTTGTCATTGTCGCTCAGCGTCAGCAACGCTGCGGTGCCCCAGTGGGCGACCAGCAGTCCCAGCAGCCCACCGGCAAAAGCGAGGAGCACGCTTTCCGTCAACAGCTGCCGGACCACCCGCCAGGGCGCTGCACCAATCGCCATACGGACAGCAATCTCTCTTTCCCGTCCAGCAGCGCGCGCCAGAAGAAGATTGGCCACATTCACGCACGCGATCAGCAACACGAGTCCCACAATGCCAGTCAGCAGGTACAAAGGCGTCTGGAAGTCGCCGCGTAATTCTGAGAAGCCACCGCCTCCCCCGCTGACCTGGATTTTAGCCTGCCGCAGATTCTCGCGGTCGTCCTTGTTTAGCTTTGCTCCCAGAGGGCCGTTTACCAGCTGTTGCAGAAGCAGATTCAGGTTGGCTTGCGCCTGTTCTATGGAAACTCCAGGCCGCAGCCGCGCTATGCAGTGTAGCCACGATGCGTTGTAATTCTCCAGCCATTTCCTGCCCGGGATCAACTGCTCTTGCATGGTTACAGGCACCCAGATTTCCTGCTGGTCGCCCACCGTGTCGCCGAAAAAGCCGGCTGGAGCAACGCCGACAATGGTGAACTGCGTGTCATTCACCCTGATTGTGCGCCCAACAGCGCCGGGGTTCTGCCCCAGGTTCTCCGTCCAGAACGCATAGCTGACCACCGCCACCGGATTCCCGCCGGGAGCCGTATCATCGTCGGCCGTCAGAACGCGTCCGTAGAGCGCATTCACACCTAGTACAGAAAAATAGTTTCCACTTACCAGCGTTCCCAGGGCATTGGCGGAAATTCCTCCCTTGCTATCACCTGTTGTGACCCGCAGACGGTGCGCCTCACCGGATGCCAACATGCCTGAGAAAACCTGGTTACCCGAGCTCAGATCGCGGTACAGGGGATGCGAGAATAAATCCACGCGCGGATCTCCCTGCGATTGATGGTGTACGTCGATGGGATCGCCTACCACCACCAGTTGTCCTGGATCTTTCACCGGAAGCATCTTCAGCATTACCGCATTGACCAGCGTGAAGATCGCGGTATTCGCGCCGATCCCCAATGCCAGGGTTAGAACCGCAACGGTGGTGAAGGCAGGATTCTTGCGCAACATACGCAAGGCATAGCGGAGGTCTTGAATCAATGTCACCATAGACTCTCTCTGGTCCTGAGTTCGTCTGAAGAGCGGCCGTGATGTCCGGTGGTTAAAGTTGGCTGGTGGTTGCGCCGGTATCATGCAGTGCGCCCAGAGCCCAGGCCGCGTTTTTGCGCGCTTCAGATTGCGGAGAGGTCTTCAAGACCTTGATCAGAGGCTCAATGGAAGGATGCCCAATGTTCACCAGCGCTGCAGCCACTTCTTCGCCCAGCGTCATCTTGTCCAGCCGGCGAGGCCGGTACTTTCCCGGATCAACCTCGCTTATATCGCCCAGAAGTTCCAGCAACGGATCCACGGCCAGGGCGGCTGCGGCATGTTGCTGTCCCAGCCAATAAGCTGCTGCGGCTTTTTGCTGAGGCTTGCCGGACTTGAGCAGGGCAATATGCCGGGCCATTTGATCGTCGCCACCCGGCGCGGGATTCGTGGAACGCTTGGACCCGAAGCCCATTAGGACCAGCAGAATCATTCCCACACAGAGGGAAAAACCGGCCTTTTTGAGTTCACGCATGCCCAACTCCCTGTGAAGAACCTTGAGCTTTGCCTTCTTACAGATCGTTCGCTGCAGGATTTCTTGCCCTGTTTCCAAGGCAAAAACTAAATCGCACTTTTTGGGCCGAAATGATACTTCATCTAAGTAGTTGAAAATAATAGTCTAACTTGATTCAAATGTCGGTCTGAACCGTTCCCGGGTGTTCGCTAATGCAATGCGCTGTTCGGAAACGAACACACCGTTTCCATTCAGAATCCGGTTTGCCGACCGCCGTTCATCTTTACCCTGTGAACGCGATATGATGTTTTCTAACCCTGATGGATCAAGACCTTACAAATCTGAAAGATGACATGATTGCCTTCATTGAGGGTCATGGCCTGCGCCGCTTCAGCGCCTACGTAAGCGACGACGTCGCCAGTGTGCCTTGGTTGTCCGATGAAGACCACCCCGATGCCTGGAAAGACTTTGTCGAACTGGCCAAGGCGTCCAATGCCAGCTTCGTCACCATGAACCACGTCTCGCTCGATAAGGAAGACGTCGATTTGCTGGTCAACCGGCTCCAGGAAATTGAGTACATGAACGAAGAAGACCTGGAGGAGGCAGGCTGGCTGCGCAGCTTCGTCGGCAAGGTCGGCTACGTGCAGATCGGCTTCCCCTGCCAGGGCGTCATGTTTCTCTATGAGGTCTCAACCCCGTGGTACGAAACCTATCAACGCCTGGAAACCGCCGCCGACGACTATGACGGCATTCTGATCGACGAGGATCAGGAAGAAGAGTAACGCCTGCTTGCTCGCTCGAACAACTTAGCTCACTAAGGGAGTTTTCTGATTTTCAAGAATTCAGGCAATTCGTTGCCTGATGCAATAATCCCTTCTTAAATACTCGTCATCCCGACGGCCGTCAAGCGTGCGCCCAACTGACGTTCTTAATATCCCGCCGCTTTAGTGGCTGAAAGCTTCAGCGCCGCAGGCGCGAAACAGCCTGGCCCAGGCGCGTAACACGGTCCGCAGGTTACGCTTCGATGGATCAGCCCGAAGGGCGAAATAGCCTAGCCCAGGGCGTAAGCCCTGGGTAATGGTAAATGGTATGGCGGAGCCCCGTAGGTGGCGACACACACTCATGTTGTAAGATGGCCGCCCGTTCCCGAGGCAAGAGAATGTCCCACAGCTACGCACAAAACCACATCCATCTGGTTTTCAGCACCAAGAATCGCCTGAAACTCATCTCCAAAGATCTCCAACCGCGGCTATGGGCCTATGTTGCCGGAATCTGCAAAAACCAGAACATGCTGGCATTTGCTGTGGGCGGGATCGAAGACCACATTCATGTGCTCTTTCGCTTACCTCCTGCGACTACGCTCGCCAGCGCAGTAACCCTTATCAAATCGAATTCTTCAAAATGGGTTCGTGCAAAAGGAATTAAATTCGCATGGCAAGAAGGTTATGGTGCATTTGCTGTTAGCTCATCCCATGTCTCGACGGTCATTAAATACATCGACAATCAAGAAGCACATCATCGCATATTCACCTTTGAACAGGAATTTGTTGCCATGCTGAAAAAACACGGCATTTCGTATGATCCAGAACACGTCTTTGATTGATTCCGTGTCGCCACCTACGGGGCTTCCATTGGCGGCTTCACGTTTACCCAGGGCTTACGCGCCTGGGCTAGGCTGTTTCGCCCTTCGGGCTGCGGCAACGAACAGTTTTGGATCTCCGGGTACACGCAACAGCGTCTCGCTGATATTGCCGGACTGCGCTATAAATGAATGCATGCGCTGGTCCTTCCCCAATCCCGATCCTGCTCAGATCGAAGCTCTCCGCGCTGAGGCCAAAGTCTCTCCTCTGATCGCCCGGCTCCTGTTCCTCCGTGGCATAACCGCCGCCAACGCTCTGCGCTATCTTTCGCCATCGCTCAATGATCTGCACTCGCCGTACCTGATGCACGGCATGAGCACGGCCATCGAGCGCATCAGCGCCGCCATCGCCAACAGGGAAGGGATCCTGATCTACGGCGACTATGACGTTGACGGCACCTCCGCCGTCGTCATACTCAAAACCGCCATTGAACTCTGCGGCGGCGCTGCCGACTTCCACGTCCCCCACCGGATCAAAGAAGGCTACGGGATCAAAGACGATGTCATCGCGCGCGCGGCTGCCGCAGGAATTAAAGTTGTGATCAGCGTGGATACAGGAATCCGCGCCTTTCATGCGGCAGAGACAGCGCGACGGGTCGGCCTGGATCTTATCGTCACCGACCACCACCTGCCGGAAGCGCATGAAGGCGTGCCCGATGCGCTGGCGGTTCTCAATCCCAATCAGCAGGGTTGTGACTATCCGTGCAAAGAGCTGTGCGGCGCCGGCGTCGCCTTCAAGATTGCGCAGGCGCTCTTTGCCAAATTCAAGGATGCGGCTGACCAGGCTCGCCTGGTTCCATCTTTTCTCAAGATGGTCGCGATAGCCACCATCGCGGATGCTGTTCCACTGGTCGGTGAAAACCGCATCATTGCCCGACTTGGTCTGGAAGGTTTGCGCCGGCCGGCAAACAGCGGCCTCAAAGCGCTGTTGGAGGTCTCCGGGCTCAATGATGGTCGCGCCCTGGCTGCGGGCGACGTCGGCTTTCGTCTGGGACCGCGTATCAACGCCGCCGGACGCATGGATGTAGCGCGGGATGTGATTGAACTCTTTACCTCGAGAGATCAGGCACGTTGCAAAGAGATTGCCGAAAAGCTGAACCAGCTCAACCTTGAACGACAGGAAGAAGAAGCACGGATCGTAGCCGCGATCGAGGAACAGTTGGCCGCCGAGCCGGATCTCACCGGTAAATTCTGCATGGTCTTTGACGGCGATGGCTGGCACCGCGGCGTGGTCGGGATCGTCGCATCGCGTGTGGTGGAAAAAACGGGACGGCCGGCGCTTGTAATCGCTAGAGAAGGTGAAGAGGCACACGGCTCCGGGCGTTCGATCTCAGCTTTTCATCTGCTCGATGCCCTGGAGTCCTGCCACGAACTCTTTACCCGGTTCGGCGGACACGAACACGCCGTCGGCTTTGCCCTTCCCAGCAGAGACGTTCCTGCCTTAAAGCAGCGCTTGAATATTTACGCACAGATGAAACTCACGCCGGAAGATCTGATCCCCCAACTCTCGGTCGATGCTGAGATCCATCTCACCGCAATTACGCCGGAATTGTTTCATCAATTGAGCCGTCTCGAACCCTTTGGCCAGGGCAATCCTGTGCCGGTTTTTTCCAGCCGGTGCGTCAACCTGTTGCTGCCTCCGAAGATTCTGAAGGAGAAGCACATCAAAATACGGGTCAACCAAAAACTCAAGGATTCCAAGCCCAGCTTTAATTATGAAGCCGTGGGCTGGCGCATGGCGGAGCGCCTGCAATCTGAACCTCTCGAGGCCGGTGACATGCTTGACGTTGCTTTCACCATCGGCATGAATGATCACCCTGATTTTGGTGGCTTGGAGCTTACCCTGGAAGACTTTCGAAAAAATATTCCGGCCTCCATTCCCGTTTGCAGCCAGGGCCCGGTCGCGTTATAGTCCGGGATATGCCGGAGAATCTATTCTGCTCCAAGTGCGGCGCCCAGAATCCAAGTTCGTCGCAATTTTGCCAAAAATGCGGTAATGCTTTGTGGCCGGCCGGCTCACAGCAGCCGGTGCAATCGGCAACGCCAGCCTACGCTCCGCAACCCGCTTACGCTCCGCCCATGGCATTTGCTCCGTCTTCACCGTATGGCGGGTTTTGGATTCGCTTTCTGGCTTACATCATTGATCGCATCATCCTCAGCACTGTTGCGGCGCCGTTCTATTTCATCCTGGTTCTGCCGCGGATACTTCCCATCATTGAAGATGCACAGAGAAACCAGGAGCCACCTTCGCCGGAAATGATCGGCACGATTATCGCGTCGGCAGTCCTCTATGGTTGCCTATTTCTGCTGGGAGCATGGCTCTATGATGCCTTGCTGACATCGTCCGCCTGGCAGGGAACGGTCGGCAAGAAAGTTCTGCGCCTCAAAGTAACGGATGAAGCCGGCAACCGGATCAGCTTTGCCCGCGCCACCGGAAGATTCTTTGGCAAGATCGTATCCACGCTGATCATGTATATCGGCTTTATCATGATCGCCTTCACCGATCGCAAGCGCGGCCTGCATGACATGATCGCGGGCACGCTGGTGATGAAGTATTGAATTCTGCCGGTTCGCTCATTGCCGCATCAGGCGCGGACAATTACCATTAGGGGCAGATGGCCCTCGATCCCAGGAATATACGAAGAATCTTTGCCGCCGCCGCGGTCTTGATCATATTGATTGTCGCGGCCGTATACATCCGCGGCATCCTGCGATCGCACGTCGACTTGCCACACACCACAAAGAACATTACTCCCGGCATACAGGTTGCCACCGGCTTCACCTACTCCCATTCAGAAGGCGGCAAGACGCTGTTTACCATCCACGCTGCGAACGTGCAGCAATACACGGGAAGCGGCAAAGCCGCGCTGCATGACGTCAGCATTATCGTCTACGGACGCAACCAGGACCGCTCCGACCAGATTTACGGTGCTGATTTTTCCTATGATCCCGCCGCGAAGATCATCACGGCGGAGGGCGACGTGCGCATCGACCTGGAAGCCAGTTCGGCCAGCGGTACCGATCAGACGCCCGCCGCGGAAACACGCAACCTCATCCACGTAAAGACCAGCGGGCTCTCCTTCAATGAAAACACCGGGATCGCCCAGACCCCGGCGCTCATAGAGTTCCGCGTACCGGAAGCCAATGGTTCAGCCGTCGGAGCCACCTACGATTCGCACGGCGGGGTACTTACGCTCAAGTCAGCTGTAAAAATCACCACTACCGGCAAGCGCAAAGCCACCATCACCGGTCGCACGGCGACCATCACCAAAGACCCAAGCAAAGTCATTCTGCAATCGGCCAGAGTAGAGCAGCCTCAGAACACGATCTCGGCAGATAAAGTCACTGTCTTCATGCGTGACGACAACAACGTCGATCACCTTACCGCCTCCGGCAATCTGCAGGCGACCAGGGAGGGCCCCAAGGGTTATGACCTGCATGCTGCCGAAGGTGAAGTGATGATGGCGGATGCCAATCAGGCCCGCTCCGGTACGCTTTCTGGCGGCGTTACCTTCACCGGCCGCGGCGATTCGCCCGCGGAAGGCAAGGCGCAGCAACTATTTCTTACCTTTGGTCCTGAGAATCGCCTGGCCAAAGCGCGCGCGGAAAATGCCGTGCAACTCAAGCAGGGTTTACCTGGAAAATCGCAGGAGCTTCGCGCCAACGCTGTCGATGTCGTTCTCACCAAGGATGGCAGGCGGCTGGAGAAGGGAAGCACCTCATCCGGTCCGGCTGAAATCGTCATGGATAAAGCCGGAGAAAAGACCACCATCAGCGCCGGCCGGTTTGAAACCACATTCAATGCCCAGAATCGTCCTTCATCTCTCTATGGCACGCCCGATACAAAGATTGTTGATTCCGCGCCCGGCAAGCCTGACCGCATTCTCACCGCGCGAGAATTACGAGCCAAATTCGATGACAAAGGCGAGATCGTCTCTGCCGAGCAATCTGGCGACTTCCACTATCAGGAGGGCACGCAGACCGCAACCGCCGAACGCGCCGACTATCGCGCAGCCGACGAGACCATCGGGCTCACAGGCTCTCCTCGTGTTATCGATTCGGCCTCCGGCACTCTTACCGCCGATTCAATCCAACTCAACCGCAAAACCCGGAATGCTTTTGCCCAAAACAATGTCAAAACCACCTACACCGGTCTGAAGGCGCAGCCCAACGGCGCCATGCTCGGCGGAAGTGATCCTGTCCACGTAACCGGCACGTCCATGATCGCCAGCACCGCCAGCGGCGTCGCTCGATACACTCAGGGCCGCTTATGGCAGGGATCCAACATCGTAGAGGCGCCGAGTATCAGCTTTGATCGTAACCACCGCAGTCTCCAGGCGCAGGGCGACCAGACCAGTCAGGTTGCATCAGTTTTTGTGCAAAAGGGTAAGGATGGCAAGCTGACCCCGGTCAACGTGAGCTCTGACCGGCTCTCTTATGTCGATTCAGACCGCAAAGCGGTCTTCGCCGGCAGGGTTCTGGTAAAGGCTCAAGACACCACCATCAATGCTGATCACGTCGATGTGATCCTCCTACCCAAGGGCGCCCAGCAGGAAGCGCAAGGCGCGAGTCAACTGGATCGTATTGTGGCGCAAGGAGATATTCATATTCAGCAGGCTGGCCGGAGGGCAACCGGCAATCAACTCGTATACACCGCGGCCGAGGACAAAATGGTCCTTACCGGCACGGAAGGTCATCGCCCTAGCATTTTTGATGCCGAACGGGGCGAAATCTCAGGTGATTCGTTGACTTTTTTTACTCATAATGGTAGGGTGCTCGTAGGTAGTGGAGAAACTTCCCAAACCCAGACTCCAACGATTCGAGACGCGAGCAAGAAGTAGATGCAGACTCTGGCCACGGACGACATCGCGAAATCGTACCGCGGGCGCAGGGTGGTAAACGGCGTCAGCCTTCATATCAATCAAGCTGAAGTAGTAGGGTTGCTGGGGCCTAATGGAGCCGGCAAAACCACCACTTTCTACATGACTGTAGGCTTGGTGCCCCCTGACAGCGGCCGCGTCCTGGTGGACGGGCAAGATATCTCTGACGTTCCCATGTACCTGCGGGCCCGGAACTACGGAATCAGCTACCTTCCCCAGGAACCTTCGGTTTTTCGCAAGCTCACGGTGGAAGAGAACATCATGGCCGTCCTGGAAGTCCAACCGATTTCGTGGCAGGAGCGCCGGCGCAAGCGTGACCAGCTGATTGACGAATTGGGCCTCGGCCATATCCGCAACAACATGGGATATGCGCTCTCCGGCGGTGAGCGTCGCCGTGTTGAGATCGCGCGTGCCCTCTGCATCGCGCCAAAGTTTATCCTGCTCGACGAGCCGTTTTCCGGCATCGATCCGATTGCCGTGCTCGACCTGCAGAAAATCATTTTCGATTTAAAAGGCAGCGGCATCGGCGTTCTGATTACCGATCACAACGTACGGGAGACGCTTTCGGTTACGGACCGCGCCTACATCATCAATGAAGGCCGAATCTTCCGTACCGGCACGCCGGAACAGCTGGGAAACGATCCAGAAGTAAAGCGGGTCTACCTGGGAGAAAGTTTTTCGTTTGTGTAGCGAGGGCGAAGCAGCGGAGTGGTGCGGAGCCCTTAAAAGGAACGGTGTTAAGTGAAAGTTTTCGCTTTGTAAGATGAAAAAATCGGTGCGAGACGCTTATCAACAGCGGTTTATTTGGTAAGTTGGTCGTAAGCGCGCAGGAAAAGCTCAAATTACGACGGTACTCTTTCAGGCTGAGGCTTGAAGTGCCATAGTGAAAGCAAAAAAATACACGGATGGTATTACTCCAGAACAAACTGAACCTGAGAGTCTCGCAAAAGCAGATTCTTACGCCTGGCCTGGTCCAGATGGTGAGCGTGCTCGCGCTCAACAAGCTGGAGCTGCGCGAGATGATCAATACTGAGATGGTTGAGAACCCTGTTCTGGAAGAGCTGGATTCGTCGGTTCCACTGCTGGATGAAGTCGCGGGCCGCGAAGAAGCGCAAGATCGCCAGGACGCCCAGGAAATCAAGGACAAAGAGACCCCGCCTGAGGCCGACAAAAAAGACCCGTTCGACGAAATTGATTTCGGTTCTTTCTTCAAGGATTATCTCGATCCGGGTTATCGCAATTCTGCCGATCTCGAAGAGATTGAGCGCCCTTCATTTGAGAATTTTCTCTCCAAGCCCGGCACGCTCACAGATCACCTGATGTGGCAGCTTGGTTCTGTAACCGTCCGGCCCGCAGTGCATGCCGCGGCCGAACTGGTAATCGGCAACCTGAATGAGGATGGCTACCTGACTGCGTCAGAAGACGAATTGATGGGTGTCGCGCACGAGCAGTTGGCAGGCGAAGAATCATCCGCAGAAAACGCTTTATCTGAAGAACCCTCAAACGGGGATCCGGCTGAGCCTTCGCATCTTGAGCTCGTGGTATCGCATGAACCGCTGCCGGAAGCCGTAGCCGCGGAGAAACGCAATGGTCTGGCGCCGGTGCTGCAGTTCACCCGTGAGGATCTGCGTGAAGCCGTTGCGCTGATCCAGCAGTTCGACCCGGTCGGGGTCGCCGCGCGCGACCTGCGTGAATGCCTGGTGGCCCAGCTGGAACATCTGCTCAAGACCCGCGAAATGGAGGGCTCTGACGATCCGGAAAACGACCAGGTCGTGGAAGATGCTCTCAAAATCGTCGACAAGCAGCTCCACTTCCTGCAGAACAAGCAATACAAAGAGATCGCCAAGGCGATTGCCCGCCCGCTGGAAGCTGTCATTCAGGCGCACGAGTTTATCCGCACGCTCGATCCCAAGCCCGGTCTGCGTTATAACAAGACCGAGCCCAAGCTGATTGAGCCGGACGTTGCTTTCGTGAAGCACGGCGACGAATACCTGGTCCTGATGAACGACGAAGATCTGCCGCAGCTGCGCGTCAGCCCCACCTACCGGCGCATGCTGAATCAGGATGGCGGCGTGGAACGCGACGTCAAGTCATATGTGAAAGAGCGCTACAAATCCGCCGTGCAGCTGATCAAGAACATTGAACAGCGCCGGCAGACCATCCTGAAGGTTTGCTACGCCATCATCGGCCGCCAACGCGATTTCCTCGACCATGGCATTGACCAGCTCAAGCCCATGATGATCAAGGAAGTGGCGGAAGAAATCGGCGTTCATCCTTCGACCGTGAGCCGCGCCGTTGCCAGCAAATATGTGCACACCTCGCAGGGCGTCTTCGAACTGCGCTACTTCTTTTCCGAGAGTGTGCAAGGTCCTGAAGGCGCGGGAACTTCGCTGCTGATCCTGAAGCGGCGGGTCAAGAAGCTGATCGAAGAAGAAGATCCGGCGCATCCGCTAACCGACGATCAGATTACTCGCATCTTACAATCCCAGGGTATTCAAGTCACGCGCAGGACCGTGGCCAAGTATCGCGAGGACATGAAGATTCCCAGCACACATCAAAGGAGGGTCAAGAGCTAGACTCGGGATCGCGGCCCTATCCGTGCCGGCGTTTCCGAAACAAGACGTTACAGCCGCCTGTACCGTGCCGATATACTCCCAGGCAACGGCAGACGACTCTGAGTGGCAAACACTTCAGGAGGGAGTCAATGAACGTCGAATATACTGGCCGGCAATTTGAAATCACTCCTATCGCTCGCAAGCAGGTCGAAGGCGGGCTTGAAAAAATCCAAAAAATTTTAGGCAGCAATTTTGAGTCGCACGTGATCCTGTCCATGGAGAAACGGCGTCACATCGCGGAAATCACCGTAACGGTGCGCAATCACCCGCCCATCGTCGGCCTCTCGGAGGCCGCGGACATGACGACGGCAATTGGCGGGGCTCTCGACCGCATCGAACGGCAGGCTGTGAAATACAAAACACGCTGGAGAAGCAAGAAGCGCCAGGCGCGAAAAAAGATGGAGCAGGCGGAAGGCCAGCAGGAGCAGCTTTCCGTGGCTATCGCCGTGGGCGGAGACTTGACCACAGCAGTGCCGGTCAAGGTCCACAGCTTCCCGAACGTAGTGAGAATCACTGAGGCGCATGTGACCAAAAGCTCTGACTCGGTCTCCTTTAAGCCGCTTACTCTGGAAGAAGCTGTTAAAGAAGCCGAATTCCGCGATCGAGAAGTATTCGTCTTTCGTGATCCTCAGGGCAAGGTCAAGGTGCTGCACCGCAAGAAAGACGGCAAACTGGAACTGATCGAAGCACCATAGTCTGCCGCAGTTTCGGAGTACAAAAAAGGGGCGTTCACAGCGCCCCTTTTTGTTGTGCCGCTTCGCTCCATGCCTTTCCAAAATCTTCAGGTCCCCCATGTCATCCCGAGCCGCGCCACCTTTGCGGCCCTGGCCCTTGACGATCTGCAGCGCGGGCGAGGGATCGGCTCCGCTGCTGTAATGGGAATGGAAATCTTTGCCCATGAGATGCGCGGGAGCAGATTCCTCGGCCTCGCGCCAAAAAAATGCAGCAAAAGGATTGCAGCAATCAGGCTCAGCCTCGGAGCGCTGATGAATGGGTTTCCCATGGCTGCAGAAGCCAAGCCGTAAGCAATTACAAGAGAGTTGTGAAGAATCAGTCCCCTGATTTCCGGATCTGCTCCACCGGCGCGTCATAACTCAGCTTCGGATACCAACTCGTCCCGCGACCATCAGGGGTGAAATCGAACATATTCCAAATTGGCCAGATGGAGTCGACATGCCGGCCATCCATGCCCGGTTCTTCGGGCGCAAACAGCAGTTCCGTATTGTAGGTGTGATAGATCTTGCCCTCGCGCCGCACAAAAACATTGAGCGACGGAATTTGGTCCCCATTTTCTCTCTCGCCGTGATAGTCGTGATTGTAAGTATTTCCCGCCGAAGAGAGCAGCCGCAGATGCTTCCAGCCGCGTCCGCGCGCCGTCTCGCGTATGCGCGCGATCGGCGACTTGGCCACAACGGCAAGATTCACGCGCTGCCGGATATGCGGCGACGATCCATTCAATCCGTCCAGGATCGACGTGCAGGAGACGCAGGGCGCTGCCATCTGCGGACTGAACATGTAGCTGTAAAGAACCAGCGTGTCTTTGCCGGGGCTGAACAGCTCCGACAGCCGAATCTTCCGTGTAGTTGTCGAGTCGCTGATATCCGCTGCGCCTTCCTCAAAGACGTAGTCTTCTTTGAGCTGGCCGCCCAGAGGCAACGCGCGCCTCAAGGCAGCTACAGCTTCAGTCTGCTTGCGCAGCGCGATCTCTGCCTCAAGCAGCCGATCTCGCGCTTCGCGGTATTGAGTTGTCTCACCGGGGAATCGAGTGGAGTGCAGGGAAGCCGGCATGCAAGGACCTCCTGTGGGGAGATTCAAGTATTGTTGTTCGTTTGTAAGAATGTCAATGTGCCCAACTGGTAGGTAGTGTCTCGGTTTGGCGAACATGTTTTAAATCTTGTCATGTTGAGCGAAGTCCGAACGATTCCGCATAGCGGGAGAGCGAGGGCGAGTCGAAACATCCCGGGAAAGCCGCCTTCTGCATGCCGTGTCAGGGAATTCTCTAGAAATACCTGTTTTTCTCTGCAACCGAACATGTTAGAGGCCGCGGCATCGAGAGAACTCCCTGAAACGGCGTGGCCCATTTACACATTCTCGGGATGCTTCGACTTGCGCTTATCCCGGTTTCACCAGGACGCGCGCGGCGCTCAGCATGACAAAATTGAAAACGTTGGGCCAACATGAGACGGCACCGCCAGTATCGCTGGCGGTGCCTGGAGTGCTGTTCTACGCTGCCTGGCGGAGTCTGGGAAGATGCACGGTGTGATGGACCTCGGCGTCGCACATCTTGCTCGTGGAATTGAAAAGCGCTTGGGTACTATTCAGGCGACCGAAGGAATGCCGCAAGTTCGCGTTCAGACGGTTGCGCACGCGCTGTCCGGTGCTCTGTTTTCCATGTTGACATGGTGGCTCGACCGTGGCATGCCGGAGTCGCCCGACGCGATGGATGATCTGTATCATCAATTGGTATGGTCGGGAGCGATTGCTGTATTTCAACGGCCGTTGTCAAAAGCTTCGCGTGCCGCGAATCGCTAGAAGCGGCGCAACTTACACGCAATACGGTCCCGGCTGTTGAAAATCTCGCCTCATTGCAAGGGTATAATCGAGATATCCGGCATGAGTTAGAGCATAGCGAAGGATGTACTGTTGAGTTATCAAGTCCTGGCGCGTAAATACCGTCCACAGCGCTTTTCTGAGGTGATTGGGCAGGAGCACGTCACCCGGACGCTGAAGAACGCCATCGAGCAGCAGCGGATTGCGCACGGGTACATCTTCAGCGGCCATCGCGGGATCGGCAAGACCACCATTGCCCGGATCCTTGCCATGTCGCTCAACTGCCGGGGAGTCGACGGCCGGGCTGACAAGCCGACGCCGGAGCCCTGCGGGGTATGCGCATCGTGCGTCGAGGTTCGCGCCGGAAGCTCAGTCGATGTGATTGAGATCGACGCTGCCACCAATCGCGGTATCGACGAGATTCGCGAGCTGCGAGACGCCGCTCGCTACCGTCCTGCACGCGATCGCTACAAGATCTACATTCTTGACGAGGCGCACCAGATTACCGATGCCGCCTTCAACGCGTTGCTCAAGACTTTGGAGGAACCTCCGCCGCATATCATCTTTATGATGGCCACCACGCAGGCCGAGGACATTCCCCAGACCATCCGCTCGCGCTGCCAGCATTTCAGCTTTCACGCTGTCAAGTTCGATGAGATCGTCGGCCAGTTGCGTGAGATCGCGGGCAAGGAAAACATCCAGGCTGATGAGGAAGCCCTGGCCGTCCTGGCTGAGGCCGGTGACGGCTCCATGCGCGATGCGCTCTCCATCATGGACCAGGCCATCGCCTGCTGCGGCGCCAAACTCAGCGGGGAACTGGTGCGTGGGCTGGTCGGGAACGTTGGCTCGGAAGTTCTGGAAGAGCTCATGGGGACCGTTGCGCGCAGTTCGAGCGACGAAGCGCTGCGTTTGCTCGACCGGCTCATGACCGAAGGCCACAATCCCACGCATTTTGCCAAACAGTTCGTTCACTTCCTGCGCAATGCCGTGGTGGCAAAGGTAGCCGGAGCCGATTCACCGCTGCTGCAGATTTCTTCCGACGAACGCGCCCGCGTCGGCCGCGTTGCGGAGCAGTTTTCAGAAGAAGACCTGGCGCGCTTTCTGCAGATCATGCTGCGCACCTTCGATGAACTCGGGTATCGGCAGGAGCAGCGCTTTCATCTGGAGTTGGGCGTACTGAAATTAGTCCATGCGCAACGGATGCTGCCATTGGAGCAGATTCTCAGCACCGCAGCCGGTGAAGCGCCGCAAACGGGACCACAAAAGACCGCGCCGTTACAGCCTCCGCGGTCTTCACCAGCCGCCCCGGCGAATCCGCCTGCATCGGGCGGGCCTGCGCCAAAACAGGACTACGTTTCGCCGTTTGAAGCGGATCGTGCGCGCAAAGTCCGGAGCTATGACCCTGAGCTTTCCACCGAACCACAGGTACAGGCTCAAGCGGTCGCAACGGCAGTGGCTGTTGCGGTGGAAGAACCTGAACTACAAAGTGATTCCGGCGCAATTCTCGGTCACGTGCTCACGGAATTGGAAAAAGCAGGCCACAAAATGCTGGCCTCAACGCTCGAGAGCGGCAGCGTCTCACTGCAGGGCAACGAACTTACCGTTACGATCTCGCGGCCGGCATCAGTTATTGATTTGATGATGGGTGCAGAGCCTAAACGGCTGGCGAACGCCGCGGCCAGCGCCGTCTCCGGTCGTCAGCTGAAAGTGAATGTGGTAAGTGGCGTGCCTGCGACGGTCAACGGAGGCGCAACCCAGATTACGCGTCCACCAAACGGCGCCAGTGCGCGCAGCCGGGCTGCGGAAGATCCGGTGGTGCAGCGTATGCGGGAAAAATTCGGCGCCGAGATACGCACCGTCATCGATCATCGGGCAAAGAATTAGGAGAACGTATGGGCGGATTTAACTCACGCCAGTTTCAGGAAATGCTGGAGCACGCGCAGAAGCAGGCCCAGGACCTGCAATCCAAAATGAAACAGACCGTCGTGGAGGCCTCTTCCGGCGGCGGCACCGTTACCGTGAAGATGAACGGTCAGAAGCAGGTACTGGGAACTAAAATCGATCCCGACGCAGTGAAGTCCGGCGACGTGGAGATGCTGCAGGATCTGGTCACCGCGGCTTTCAACGCTGCCGCACAAAAGGTCGACGAAGCCATGCAGTCCACCGTGGGCGGAATGTTGGGTGGAATGGGAATTCCCGGACTCTAGAGGAGCTTGTGTCCAAGTTTGCCGAGCCCATGGCTCGACTCATCGATGAACTGAAAAAGCTTCCCGGCGTCGGCGGCAAGAGCGCCCAGCGCATGGCGTTTCACATTCTCCGTTCCAGCGGAGACGACGCCGAAGCCCTGGCCTCCGCTATCCGCAATCTGAAAGAAAAACTTCACCTTTGCTCCATCTGCAACAACATCACAGATGTTGATCCCTGCACGTATTGCTCTAGCCCGACCCGCAATCAACGCCTGGTGTGCGTGGTGGAAGAGCCCACGAACATCGCTTCGATCGAAAAAGCCCGCTTTTACAACGGCGTCTATCATGTGCTGCATGGAGCCATCTCGCCGCTGCATGGGATTGGTCCGGAACAACTGCGCATTCCCTCACTGCTCAAGCGGATCGAGAGCGGAAGCCTGGACGAAGTCATCATCGCCACCAACCCCACCATCGAAGGCGAAGCCACTGCGGTTCATCTCAGCGGATTGTTAAAGCGCCCTGGACTCAAGGTCACGCGTATTGCTACCGGCATCCCCGCGGGCAGTGATATTGAGTACGCCGACGAAGTGACCATGCTCAAAGCCATGGAAGGCCGAAGAGAGCTCTAGCCACAAAGAATAGGAGGTAGAATGGCGCAGCCAATTGCCGCGCTACTGCCGGCGGACTCTAATTTCGCAGTTTTGCCAGCAGATCCTGCGGGTGAACAGGTTTAGCCAGAATGTCAAACTCATGTCCCTGAGAGCGGGCCTTTTCCAGCAGGTCGGCAGTTGCTGCCTGTCCTGAGAAGAGCAGGATCTTGCAAGCGGGCAGGATCTGACGTATCCGGATGGCCGCTTCAATACCGTTCATGTCCGGCATGATTACATCGCTGATGATCAGATCGGGCTTGGTATCGCGGGCTCGGTCCACAGCCGCGGTTCCGGTGTAAACAGCCGAAGCGTCAAATCCATTCTGGTTCAGAATAATCGCCAGGGTATCTGCGATCACCCGCTCATCGTCCACCACTAAGACACGCGGCCTGGCGGGCTGGCCATTCATCGATGTCAAGATTTGCAACTCCCGGGTCGAAAGACCTCAACTAGCGATTATACGCGTTGCTGCGCCAGTATCAGAGATGCTGGATTTCGGAAAAAAGTGATCTGAGAAAAGCCAACCCCAACGTTTTAAGGCGGCTTCTCACCCTGTTGACTCCGAGGAGGAATTTTTCCCATGCGCAGAGCAGCCACCCTGGTTTTGTTGGCGCTGCTTATGATCGGCGCTGCTTTTGCCCAGACTCCGGCCGGCAGCGGAAGCACCCCGCAAACGCCGCCTCCAGCTCCCGGCGCTACCGCGCCACCGAACACCGGTGAGGACACGCAAAAGAACACAACGACTCCGGGTACGAGCCCTGGTACGAATCAGCCGGTCACATCCGGTAACCCCGTTGCCAATCCTCCCGGTCCAGGGGTCGGTACGGTGGACCAGATTGCTGCGGGAACCGAGATTCGCGCAACGCTGGATACGCCTCTTTCCACCAAAACCTCAAAGCCAGGAGACAGGTTTACCGCGACCATAGCGGAGCCGGCTCGCGGCAACAACGATGTTGTAATTCCCACCGGCGCGCGGGTTGAAGGCGAGGTTGCCGAAGCGGACGATAGCAAGACGATGGCTGCCCTGAAGGACAAGAGCTCCCTGAGCGTGCGTTTTCGCGATGTCGTTTTGCCTGACGGACAAACCCTTCCTCTTACGGCAACGCTGATCTCTGTGAACACCACCAACGGGATGAGTACGAAACGAACCGACAATGCCAGCCGTCTTCCGCAGGGAGACAGCGGTCGAGATATTGCCAAAGGTACAGGTGTAGGCAGCGGACCCGGAACGGCGTTCGGCACTCCGCTCAAAGGCTTGGCGATTGGAACCCTGGCGGGCGGCGGCTATGTCCTTTCCATCAAAGGCAAAGACGTAAACCTTCCCGCTCAGACAGGCATGGTGATTCGCCTGGATCAACCCATCAGCGCAACCGTAGCTTCAACTCCACCGCAAAGATAGCCCCTTAAGGGAACAGGGAAATGAATGCCGAACGGGCCGCTCAGGCTGCTTTGCGCGCGCGGCGACGCCGGGCTTTGGCAGCGGCGCGACGCTTTTTCCGTTGACGCAGAATTTTCTTTTGCCGCGCGATCTCCTCTTCAGAAAACATCGTTCCGCGGCAGCCCTTCAAACCGCAATAACACGGCGCCTGCTCGCCCGGATCGCCGTCGAACAGGTTGTAGTCATAGGTCAACTCTTCGCCGCTTGCGATGTCGCGCAAGGCCAGGATCCATATGCTGTCGTCAATCTGGTCGGTTTCGCAGTTTGGATCGCAGGTGTGGTTCACAAACGCCGCCATGCCAAAACCGTCGATGATCACGTTGGGATCGTCCATCGCAAACAGGTAGGTGACTTCAGTGTCTGCGTACATTCCTTCGCACGCCTTGGCAGATAAACGTGGGCCCGTGTATTCCAGAACGCGAGCGCCTTTTTTGATTGGAGCTGTGGTGTAAACGCCGGCGCCATGCAGTGACGAAGATTTGACGATGAGGCTCATGTGGATTCGTGAACCAGCCCAATAGCAAGATTACATCACCGCGTCGATGATGAGCCGCTATTTTCCTTTCCCTGCAGATGATCTCTGCACTGCGCGCTGCAGCGTTTTATCCAGCGCTGCTTTGGCTGTCTGGTAATCCTCGGGAGAAATCTTGCCCTGCAGTCGGTCTGACTCCAGCTGAAAGACCTCTTCTTTCATGGCCTCCATCAGCATTCCGGCGCGATCTTTGGTCTTCGCTGATCCCCCGACCGCAACCACCGCTCTCTGGTTGGTGGTGAAGACGTACACTGCGCCCGCGGCCAAAAAGAGAGATAAGACACCCAGAAAAACCCACTGGCCGGAGCGCAAGGGATCAGGCATCTCGTTGGGCACGCCCAGTCCACCACCGGGGCGATTGTCGCCTGCCTGGCCCTGGCCCCCCGAAGCCTGCTGCTCTTCGGGCAGTGCACCGGTGCCTGAAATCTCAAACCCGGTCTGCTGTTGCGAAGCGACGTTCATAGCCACATAAAAATTCAGGCCCGGAAATTGCGGATTGGGCTTGAGCTGGTACAGAGACTTATCCACGGGCTCAAATTTCATTGATCCAGGGGCAACAACCATCAGCGACCTGGTGGCAAGGGCAGATTTGGGATCGACCTTGAGGCTGCCGGAGTAGGGCAGGTTGTAGATAACGTGAAATTGCGTCTCTCCCGGGCGAATCGGAAACTTGAATCCGTACTTATTCTTCTCGCCTCCCGGAATCGCGGGTGTTTTCAGTTCAGTGCCGCTGCTGGTGCGCACGCTCGATTCCGTAATCGTGACGCCTTCTGGCAGATAGAACTCGAACGTGCGGTCGTTCATGAGCGTGCGGGGCGGAGTTGAGTTGTTGCCGACGGTGTAAATCTCCTCGCCGATCAAAACATCAGACTTGTCTCCGCTGTGGAACACCATGGCGTGCTCAAGAATGCTGATTTCCTTCAAGCTCGGCGCAGCATCAAAGACCCGCACTGCAACCGGACTGCCTCCCGGAATGGCCCGGGCTGTATACGTCACGCCCTGGTGTTCGACCCAGACAACATAAGGCTGCGGCGTAGCCGGAACATTGAAGGAGAATTCGCCTTTTCCATTGGTCTTGGTCTTGCCGACGTCCTCCATGCCATTGCCGATCCGCTTGAGCGTGACTTCATCGCCCACGGAAGGTTTGTTGGTGGTGCTGTTTTGGACAATGCCTTTCAGAGGCTCGGCTGCCGCGGCCAGGGAACAAGCCAGCAGGAAAACTAGAATTGAAATGCGTTTCAATGGACGGGCTCCTTCAGGCTTTTACGGATTCCAGGGTTTCGATTTCGGCAAGGATTCGGGCTGCTTCAGCTTCCATGCCGATGCGCATGGCGTCATAGTCTGCCTGGGTGAACTTGCCCGCCTTAAACTCAAAATTCAGGTCGCGCAAATTCTCGTAGACGACTTCCTTGCGTTCATAGAGGTAGGCTGCGCGTGTCTTGTCCGCGCCGGTGTCGACGTCACGGCTGGGCAAAAAAATGTAGATTAACACGCCGGTAGCAAACAGGCTGAAAAAAATCTCCACCAGAACCTGGAATTGCTGCGAGTTCATATTTCCGTCTCCTGGTGGGCGCGCGCGCGCAACGCTTCAAGTTTTGGATCGAGCGTGAGATCGGCCGGCGCGACGTTGGCGCTGCGCAGTCTCCAGTTATGAACCAGCAGGATTACCAGCAGCAAACCCAATCCCAGAGCGGCCACGGGCAGAATCCAGGCCATCAGTTCAAAGCCGTGAGTCGAAGGCTCCACCACCGAAGTCACGCCCCAATTCTTGCGAAACCAGTTCAATACCTCTTCGTCATTGCTGGTGTTCTGCACGTTGGCGCGCAGCTCGCGGATCATGCGGTCAGAATTAGGGCAGCCGACATGATTGCACTTCAGAAGCATCTGCGCACAACCGCAGCTGCACATGATCTTGCCGCCAATGTTCTGGTAGCGCGCTTCCTGATTGTCCGCCCCCATCAATAGCACTACCAGCACGGGCAAGAGCAACAGCTTGGAAAACCGCTTCATTTACCCACTCCAGCCGGCTGCATTCCTTGCTTATCCAGGGTGGCGACGGCAACGGCTTGGGGAACCCGGGCCGCAATCGGAGCGGCATTTGGCACCAGCGCCAGGCCGGTTCCGAAGGTCACGATCAAAACCCCAATCCATACCCATGAAACCAGCGGGTTCACATATGCTTTGATAATCGGGTGCCCGTTATCAGGGTTCTTGCCTTCGTAGATCACATATAAATCTTCCAGCAGCGTAGAGTGGATTGCCACCTTGTGATCAGGCTGGCCGCCATTGGCTTTGTAGAAGCGCAGTTCAGGGGTCATGGTCAGAACATGCTGGTCGTTTTTATAGACTTCAAGCAGCGCCGCTTCCGAGGTGTAGTTCGCGTTGTCATCCTGGGTGTAATCGGCGCCCACCAGCGTATAGTGGCCGACCTGCAGTTTGTCTCCGCGGCCCATCTCCTGCTCTTTGTCCTGATTGAACGCCAGGCCGGCAACTCCGATGAACAGAACCACAATGCCAAGATGGACAACGTATCCGCCGTAGCGCCGCATGTTGCGTCGCATGAGGTGATACATGGCAGAAACAATGTTGGTGTTGAGCTTGCCCTGAAGCACGCGCCCGCCGCGGAAAAATTCAGAAGCAATTGTTGCGATCACCATCGCACCGATCACAAATGCCAGCCAGGAGTAGAACTTGGGCAGTTCGAGTCCGGAAAGCCATGTCTTCAGCCAGGGTCCTGTCGCGGCGCCCATCCGCGGCGGCAGGCTGACCACAATCAATACAATGCCCACCAGAGCCGAGAAAACCAAAGGCCAGGTAAAGTTCCGCTTGATGCTTCCCACTGAGGTGCTGCGCCACGCCAGCAGCGGACCAACACCCGTGAGGAAGAGAAGCAGCAGGCCGATCGGAATGGCAACCTTGTTGAAGAACGGCGCTCCAACCGTGATTTTGTAGCCGCGGACTGCTTCAGAAAGAATCGGAAACAACGTGCCGCAGAGGATGGCAAACATCGCGCCCAGCAGCAGCAGATTGTTGAACATGAAGCTGGACTCGCGCGAAGCCAGCGATTCCAGCTGATTCTCTGATTTCAGGTGATCGCGATTCTTAATGTAGAAGAACAGGCAGACAGCAAAGATGATGCACAGGAACGTGGTAAACCACGGGCCAATGCTCGATTGCGCGAAGGCATGCACCGAGCTGACCAGGCCGGCGCGCGTCAGCAGGGTGCCCAGGATCGACAGCATGAAGGTGATAAAGATCAGCCAGACGTTCCAGACCTTCATCATGCCGCGTTTTTCCTGCATCATCACCGAGTGCAGGAATGCCGTGCCGGTGAGCCAGGGGAAGAAGGAAGCATTCTCAACCGGGTCCCATCCCCAGTAGCCGCCCCAGCCGAGCACGTTGTAAGCCCAGTGTCCGCCAAGCGAGATGCCGAAAGTCAAAAAGAGCCATGCCACCATGGTCCAGCGGCGGGTAATGTGAATCCATTTTTCGCCCGGATAGCGCATGATCAAAGCGCCCAGCGCAAAAGCGAACGGGACGGAGAGACCCACGTAGCCCATGTAAAGCATGGGTGGATGGATCACCATCTCCGGATATTGCAGAAGGATATTCAGGCCGGCGCCGTCCGCCACCACCCGATCCATGATGCCAAAGGGCCTGGCAACGAAGTTGGCCAGGATCAGGAAGAAAACCTGAATGCCCGCCATGACAACCGAGGCTGTTGCCACCAGCTGTCGATCCACTTTGTGTCGCACGCGCAGTACAAAGCCGTACCCGGAGAGGAGCAGGATCCAAAACAGGATCGAACCTTCCTGTCCCGACCAGAGCACGGCAATTTTGTACGGTATAGGTAGGGCGCGATTGGAGTGGTGCATGACGTAGGCGACAGAAAAATCATCTGTCAAGCCGGCATACACCAGAGCTCCGGCAGCAATCAGGACAGCGACAAAACTCGCGATGCCCGCACGGCGCGCCGTCTCCGCCAAAGCCGTGCCAACCGCGTCCTTGCGAACAATCCCGATTACCCCTACCACAAAGCAGTAGAGGGTAAGGGCTAAGGCGAATACAAGACAAACACTTCCTAGTAATGGCATCGGTTGGAGCTTAATATGCTTTCACGCCCTCTGCAACGATTCAATTAGGCGGAGGCCTTACCTTGAGAATCGTTCAGGGCCGCCCGGACCAGCGAAATCAGGTCTTCCGGCTCACAAGGCTTGTTGCGAAAAACCACGTCCAGTCCATCGTATTCACTATCGGCATCGGGTTGGCCGCTGATCACAATCACCGGAACCTCCCGGTTAAACGTACGCAGCTGCCGTACGAACTCGACGCCATCCATATCCGGCATGAAGTGGTCCGTAACCACCACGCCGATCCTTTCCCGCCCCGGTTGGCTTCGCAGCAGGGCCAGAGCGCTCTGTCCCTGCGTCGCTACATGGCTCTGAATGTGCGCCTGGCGCAGCACCATCTCACGAATCGTCAACTGGGCTGTATTGTCATCGAGCAATAATGCCTGTTTCATTCGCCCTATGCGCTTTTTTCTCTATGAAATTTAGCCAGGATCTCTGCCTCAGCCCGGGCCCAGTCTTCCTGGTCGAATCCGTGCAGCCTGCCCCGCTCAACAAAAATCTCATAGGCGCGGAAGCGGATCTGTTCCAGAACCATAGGCTCGGCCGGATGTGACTTGGTTTCATTGGGTTCTGAGCTGTTTGTTTCATGCGCCAGGCTGCCCTGGCTGATCGGGGTTACACTGGCGACTTTTTTGGAAGTCGTCTTCTTGCGTGAATTACTTTTACGGCTTTTCTCGGAAGTTTCGGAAGTTTTCTCCGCCATACTGCTGAACTCTCCTGATGTGGCGATTCGACGAATTCGGCGTTTAGCAGATTATAGAGAATCTGCGAGCCGATTTGTGACAGACGCACACAAAAACTGCGCAAATTTCTTCACCGAGGCAAGCTGATTACGTCCGGTCGCCGCTCGACGCTCAGAGAGAGTCTCTGGATGATGTCAGGAAGGGAATCCGGGTGCCAAAGTTGACCTCAGAAGCGTGCGAACCGCACCATGACGGGACCCAACACGTCCAAAAACAGAACGTACGCAGCGGCCAGCGGACCAAGTCGCGGCTCCATTGCCGCACCCAGACCGGCAATTACGATCGAAAATTCTCCCCGCGCCACCAGGTCCAGCCCTGCCCTGATGCGGCCTTTCTTATCGGCACCGATGCGTTGCGCTGCCCAATAACCGGTCAGGACTTTGGTTGCGGTGGTCACCAATCCAAGGACGAGTGCCGGAACCAGCATTCCCGGAAGCGTGGCTGGATCAATTTCCATGCCGAAGAAGAAAAAGAAAGTCGCGGCAAACAGATCGCGTAACGGGGCTACCAGTCGGCGCGCTTTTTCGGCGATCGGCCCGGAAAGAGCGATGCCTACCAGAAATGCTCCCACGGCGGCAGACACTCGCATTCTTTCCGCCAGCCCGCCCACCAGGAGCACGGCGCCGAAGATCGAGAGCAGAATAATCTCATCCGATTCATGAGCAAAGAATCGGCTTACCTGCTGCCCCCAGCGGAGCGCGATCAACAGGATCACAGCCACGGTCCCAATCGCTACAAATTCCGCAAATACGATTTTCTGCGTGCCGCCTCCGCCCAACAGCACAGCCATCAGAGGAAGATAGATCGCCATGGCCAGATCCTCGAGAACCAGCACGGAGAGCACCGCAGGTGTTTCACGATTATCCATCCACCCCAGATCGTCGATCATTTTGGCAATCATCCCGGATGACGAGGTGTATGTAATACCGCCCAGCAAGAACCAGGTCAGCGGATGGAATCCCAGGATCAGGCCGGCGATTACTCCGGGCGCGAAATTGAGCACCAGATCCATTGCACCGGCGGGTAGCCCGATGCGCAGGTTGTGCTTGAGCTCCTCGCCGGTAAATTCCACGCCGAGCATGAACAGAAGCAGGAGCACGCCGATATCGGCGCCGGTGCGAATAAACGCCTGGCTCACGTTAAGAGGCGCGAGACCGCCGGTGCCAAAGGCAAGCCCGGCCAGCAGATAGAGAGGAATGGCAGAAAACCCGAAGCGCGTAGCCAGGCGCGCCAGCACTGCCAGGCCAAGGATCGCCGCTCCCAGCTCCAGAAGGATTTTCGATGCATCATGCGCCGGCGCGGTCATGGCTTTTCAGAATAACAAAGGCCGCCGCAAGCGATTCTCGCCTTGTACAGCCTTTCGAGCATCAATCCGGCAAGATGGGTCCTGAGATCATGATGACCCCTCTCTATTGACCGTTCTTGCCTACCTCTGTTTTCCTAGAAGCAGACATGGAACTGCGCAAAGACCCGATTACGCGCTCCTGGGTCATCGTAGGCGATGACGTGGAGCGGCATAGCCCGCCCGGCCACTGCCCGTTTTGCCCTGGATCGCAAAATGCGCCGCAGATGATCGCCGCGTTGAACTCCTCCGACCACGGCGCTGGTCCCGTGATGGCGATGGTGCATCCCGCACCTTTGTACCGGATTGAGGGCGAGCCGCATCGCCATGCCGAGGGCATCTATGACGCCATGAACACCGTGGGTGCGCACGAGGTGTTGGTGCAGAGCATACGGCACGATATCGAACTATGGCAGTCGTCGGACGTCGAGATATCCCAGTTCCTGCTGCTGGCCGCTCAACGCATCCAGGACCTCAAAGGTGATCTGCGCTTCAAATACGTCACCATGTTCAAGAACCATGGGCCGTCGGCGGGACAGGAATTCGATCATCCGGTTTCCGAACTCACTGCGACTACATTTGTGCCCCGGCGCGTGCTCTACGAACTGCGCGCCTCGCGCGACTATTACATGGATAAAGAGCGCTGCGTTTTCTGTGACACGCTCTTGCAGGAGTTCCGGACCAACCTGCGCATCGTCGAAGCGCAGGGCCATTTTGTCTCCCTCTGTCCTTTTGCTTCGCGCGTGCCCTATGAAATCTGGATTATGCCGCGCAAACACGATTCATCGTTCGAACGTTCGGTCACGTCGAAGTCAGCGCATCTGGCGGAACTCGCCGCGCTGATCCGGCGCACACTGCAGCGTGTGATGAGCATTGCCGAATCGTTTCACATGGTTCTGCACACGGTGCCAAACACCTATCAGAAATCGAACATCCTGCAGTATTGGAAGACGGTGGACGAGGATTACCACTGGCACATCGAAATCCTGCCGATCATGGGCAGCCGGGCCAAACCGTACTTTCTCAAAGAGGTGTACTACACGCACATCTCATCTGAGGCAGCGGCTGAGAAATATCGCAAGCTGGCGATTCGTTAAGCACCAGCCTGCCTTCACGGTGCCTTCATCCGATCCGCCGCCGTCAGCGGGGTAAGTTGACTCCCCGCGCGGCCAGATAGGTATTTACCATCTCCAGCAGTCCGTGCCAGTTGAGAGACTGAGATGGATCCTCGCTGTAACCGCTGGAGGCGCCATTTTCACAGGAACTATCAGCGGCACTGGTTACCATGAGCACAGGGATGCGTTGCAGCTTCTCGTTCTTCTGCATTTCCCGGCAAGCCTCGAGGTTCGCCGGAGTTCTATCCATGAGGATCAAATTCGGGTGCTCCGCCAGCGCAATCTGGATGGCTTCTTTGCTGTCACGCGCCGCGATCAGACTGTAATCTCCGCGTCGCGAAAACAGCATCTGCTCGATCAGCAACGTCGTGCTCTGATCGTAGACAAAAAGGATCTTGTGTTTCATAACACCTGTTGCCTGCCTGGGCCTGCGAAGGCAACACAATCTTCCTGCAGACAGGCATGCTTCGAGTGGCGCCAGCATCCGGAATTTCAGGGCACACTTTGCCCCATGCAGGCGTTATCGCTATTGCATCCGCAGAATTTGTCTTGTGTCACAGTCGCGGCATTTGCTTCCGTCGAGCTTGAAAATGCCCAAAGCGGCTGGCTTCCAAATTAAGTTGGCACTAATCTAGACCAAGGGTAGTTGTGTTGCAAACGTTACTTGGGTACCTGAAGCTAAAACGGCAACAAAATTAACTTTTTCCCCCCAAGACCACGCTTTCGGATGTCAGAGCAGGGATGCTCCTTTAAAAAACATCGCGAGCCGGCCAATCGCGGTAAGCGCAACAGAATGACCCTTCAGTAGCTGACCGGAAGGCTCCACCCAAAGCTTGGCCACCAGGGCTCTAAAAAGTCGGCATCCGGTATGGCCTGGCCGGAACTCCGACGCGCTGGGATCACGTGCAGTTTCCGGCCAAAAGCGGCTTATAATCGAATCACTTATGCTTCCGCTGTTCTGGCTACGCGTAGCCCTATGTCTATACGGGGTAGGCTTGCTGTGTGCTCTGGCTTCTTTGTGGAGCGGCAGGAAGGTCCTCACCCGGATCAGCTTACCTGCGGTCGGATTGGGTTCGGTATTCCATTTTGTCTCCATCGTAGAAAACGCAATGTTCAGCGGTACCTGGGCCCCCAGTTCGATGCACGGCCTGGAGTCGCTGCTTGCGTTCGTGCTGATGATGTTTTTCTTTTTGATCTATGCGCGTTTCGGGGCTACTTCGCCCGGGCTCGCGGTGTTTCCGTTGGTCTTCTGGCTCACGTTTTCCGCGTCATCGTACGCTGAGCCTACCGAGCCTTCAGCGCCCATGTTTGTCAGCCTGCAATGGATTTATATCCACGTAGCTCTGATCCTCATCGGATATTCAGCCTTATTTTTCAGCTTCATCGCCAGCATTCTGTATCTCATTCAGGAACGAAATCTCAAAAGCAAAACCGGCATGAGCAGCTTCTGGTCGCGCCTGCCCGCGTTGGCCACCATCGACGAAATCGGCTTCAAATGCCTGATCTGGGGTTTCCCGTTCATGACGCTGGGCTTGATCGCCGGCTCCATTCTGGCGGAAGCACGCTTCGGAACGCGCTATTTTGCCGATCCTAAAATCCTGCTTTCCGGGCTCATGTGGGTGGTGTACATGGTGCTCTTGTACACGCGCTGGAATGCCGGATGGCGCGGACGCCGGGCAGCTTATCTTGCGACCTTCGCATTTGGCGCGGCTCTGCTGGCCTGGGCAGCCAACAATTTCAGCCAGACGCACAGGTTTATTGCTCCATGACCTTTCACCTCATTGGCGTGAATCATATGAGCGCGCCTCTTGAGGTGCGGGAGCGGCTTGCGGTCTCAGAAGCGCAATTGCCCGACGCGATCCGCCGCCTGGTGCAGCAGCCAGGCGTGGACGAAGGCATGGTCCTCTCCACTTGCAATCGCGTCGAGGTGCTGACCAGTATCCGGCAGGGCGCTGACCTGCGCAGCTTTCTCGGCAGCTACTTCGGCGTGAGCCCGGCTACGCTGAACTCGCATATTTATGAATTCGAGCAACGCGAAGCTGTGCGCCATGTCTTCCGCGTGGCTTCCAGTCTGGACTCAATGGTTGTGGGCGAATCACAGATTCTGGGCCAGGTAAAAGAAGCGTACGCCATCGCCCGCGGCCTGGGCGCGGTGCATTCCGCACTGGAGGCGCTGCTATCGCGCGCCTTTGCCGTGGCCAAACGCGTGCGCACAGAGACCGCGATCGGCAGCTCCAGTGTCTCGATCGCCTCGGTTGCGGTGCAGCTGGCGGAGAAGATTTTCGGTTCGCTGGAAAACCGGACGGTTTACCTGGTCGGGGCAGGCAAGATGGCCGAGTTGGCGGCGCGGCACCTGATTGCTCACGGCGCCAGGAACATCATCGTCAGCAACCGCACGCAGGCGCGCGCCGAGGAGTTGGCGGAAAGCTTTGGCGGGCGCGCCGTTCCCTTTGCGCAGATGTACGAAACTGCCGACCATGCCGATATCATCCTGACCTCAACCGGCGCAACCGAGCCGCTCTTCCGCCGCGAACACGGCGAGCGGCTACGCAAGGAGCGCCGCAATCGCCCTGTCTTTTTCATCGATATCGCTGTGCCGCGCAACGTTGACCCGGACATGAACAAGCTGGATGGAATGTTTGTCTATGACGTGGATGATCTGCAGTCGGTTGCCTCAGACAACGCGGTCGAGCGCAGGAAGGAAGCCGAGCGGGCGGAAAAGATTATTGAGCTCGAGGTGGACCGCTTTACCTTGCGCATGAAATCCCTGGCCGTGGTGCCGACGATCCTTTCGCTGCAGGAATATTGCGAGACCATCCGCCAGGCGGAAGTCGACCGGATACGCGGCCGCCTGGGAACCATCACGGCAGAGCAGGAAGCCGCGATTGAAGCCATGACCCGCGGCATCATCAACAAACTGCTGCATACGCCCATCACCACGCTCAAATCTTCCACCGATCACCCTGAGGCTGCTACCATCCATGAGATGATCCGGCGGCTGTTCAATCTGAATACCGGAAAACCCAAAGAGTAATTTCATGGCCAGACTTCGCATCGGCTCGCGTGGCTCGCAGCTCGCACTGTGGCAAGCCAACCATGTGGCCGGTCTCCTGCGCCAGCAGGGACACACCGTCGAGATCGAGGTCATCAAGACCACAGGCGACAAGATTACCAACGTAGCCCTGGCCAAAGTCGGCACCAAGGGGATGTTCACCAAGGAGATTGAAGACGCCCTGGCCGATGAACGCGTGGATCTGGCCGTGCACAGCCTGAAAGATGTGCCTACGGAACTGTCGCCTGAATTTGAGCTGGCGGCGATCATGAAGCGTGAAGACCCGCGCGACGCGTTCATCTCGGTGAAGTATGCTGCGCTCGACGATCTGCCGCGTGGCGCGAAGGTCGGTACCAGCAGCCTGCGCCGGCAATGCCAGTTGAAAGCGCTGCGGCCTGATCTTGAGATATTTCCTTTGCGCGGCAATGTTGATACACGCCTCAGAAAACTTGAATCCGGCGAATATGACGCCATTATTCTCGCTGCCGCCGGCGTACACCGCCTGGGGCTCGACAGCCATGTTCGCTCGCGCATCTCTGCCGACGTGATGTGCCCGGCAGTTGGGCAGGGCGCGCTGGCCATTGAGACGCGACGCGATGACCAGCAGACGCTAAGCTTGCTGTCGTTTCTCAATCATGCCGATACGCGGCAGGCAATCGAGTGTGAGCGCGCGCTTCTGGGATCGCTCGGCGGGGGATGCCAGGTGCCGATCGGCGCTTATGCCGAGCAGCGCAATGGCAAATTGCATCTGCGCGCGATGGTTGGCCATCCTGACGGAAGCAAGATTCTCCGGGAACAAGCTGAAGGCGACGCACCGGAAGCGCTAGGGCGCCAGGTCGCGCAAACGCTGCTGACGCGCGGCGCAGAAAAGATCCTGGCCGAGGTTTATGCCCAGGAAGTGGCGGTGCCGAAGCAGCCATGAGCCATAACCCTGTTTCCATCAAAAGCGGCAAAGAGCTTCCGCTGGCCGGCTGGCGCATTCTGGTGACGCGGGCCAGCAGGCAGTCCGCCGGATTGTCACTGCCGTTGCGCGAACTGGGCGCTGAAGTGATCGAGGTGCCGACGATTGAAATCAGGCCGCCCGGGAGTTTTGCGGCTCTGGACCATGCTCTGCTCAAGATCGATCACTATGACACGCTGATTCTCACCAGCGTGAATGGCGTAGAGACGCTGTTTGAACGTTACCACCGTCAGGGACTGCCGATCGCGGATATGCAGCATTTGCTCGTAGTCGCGATCGGTCCGGCCACCGCAGCGGCTATTCAATCCGAAGGCGTATCGGTATCGATCGTGCCGGAAAAATATGTCGCCGAATCGGTGGTTGAAGCCCTGCGGGGAAGGATCACTCAACACAGCCGCATTCTCCTCGTGCGCGCCAAGATCGCCCGTGACGTTCTGCCGGACGAGTTGCGCAAAATCGGAGCGCAGGTAGACGTCATGGAGGCCTACGAAACCGTTGTCCCGGAAGATGCCGCAGCCAGGCTGAAGCAGGTCTTTGCTGATCCGGCGACGCAGCCACACATCATTACCTTCACCAGTTCATCCACCGCGGCAAATTTTCTCGCACTGCTGGGAAATGACCGCGACAGTATGCTGGAAGGCGTGAAGCTGGCATCGATTGGCCCAGTCACCACTGCAACGCTAAAGCAGGCAGGCTTGTCGCCTGATATCGAAGCCGCCGAGTACACCATGCAAGGGCTGGTTGCCGCCATTGCCGATTTAGTTTCCGCACGGCCTTCGCCCGCAAAGTGATTTGAGCTCAGCCTGTAAAATGCTGAGTGCTCCTGGTCAAAATCATCATCGCCCCGGTTCTGATCGGGCTGGTTAGCCTGGCCGGCAGAAAATGGGGCCCCGGAATCGCGGGCTGGCTGTTGGGCCTTCCGTTGAATTCCGGGCCGATCCTGCTCTTTCTGTTGCTGCAGGAAGGCCACGGGTTTGCGTCAGCAGCGGCGGTGGGGAGTTTGCTCGGGATCATCGCCTGGGCGGCATTTGGCTTGGTCTATGCTCTCTGCTGCCCCAAGCTTTCCTGGTGGGCCAGCATGCTGGCTGGATGGGCCGGCTACGCCATCGTGGCGTTCATGTTGTTGCCTGTCCACATCGGTGTGGTGTGGTCGTTTGTCCTTGTAGTCGGAGCGCTCGCCGGAATTCTCCTCGCTTTCCCGCGGCCTTCACAGGATGATCCGGTGCTGCCGCGCCGAAAGTATGAGCTCTGGCTGCGCATGATTACCGCGACGATCATGGTGGTTACGCTTACAGCCGTAGCCAAAGCCATGGGACCTCAGCGCAGCGGAATCCTCACAGCCTTTCCCGCGTACACCACCATTATTGCGGTCTTTAGCCACCACCAGAGCGCTTCTTCTGCGATAAGGGTATTGCGCGGCGTGACCATGGGCCTCTACACTGCGGCCACTTTTTTTCTGGTGCTCTCAACATCCCTTGTCAGAACCGGAGCGGTCCTCTCTTTCACCCTCGCTCTTGCCGCGGCAGCTTTGGTCCAGTTAGGGAGCTTCATGTTTGTGCGACGCGGCGCGTGAGTTGTTGCCGCGCATCGGGTTCCCGCAAAGAGTGACTAACCGCAAAGGCCGCAAGGGATTGCGAGTCAACCATCCAGCGGGCTTGCACCCTTACGCACAAGGACGCTGAGGTAGCTAAGTAATCGAATCCGTCCTCTTCCTTGGCGTCCTTCGCGCCCTTTGCGGTAGAGTTTACCTCCGACACAACTCAAGTGGTGGGATTACTCCACATTACATCCGCACTTCGCCGGCTCGGCATACTTCTTGAGAAAATCAGCCACGCGCGTGTTGGCGTCGATCTGGTTTTCGATCTTGGCGAAGCCGTGGCCTTCGTTGTCATAGACCTTGATCTCAACCACACCTTTGCGCTTCTTAATGGCGCTCGCTACCTGCTCCGCTTCGGTGTGCGGGCAGCGCGGATCGTTGCCGCCGGCCAGGAGAAGCAGCGGAGCTTTGATCTGATCGACAAAGTTGATCGGCGAGCGATCCTGCAGCCGCGCCTTGTCTTTCATGGGATCGCCCATGGTGGCCATGTCATATTCGCGCAGCGCCGGGTCTTCGTTTTCAATCTCGGTGAACCAGTTGACGAACGGAACAATGGGCACGCCGGCAGCCCACAGATCGGGTGCCTTGGTAACGGCCATCATGGTTAGATAGCCGCCGTAGCTCCCGCCCATCACCGCGATCTTCTTGGGATCAATGAAGCCGGTTTTCTTGATCCACTCCGCCGCCGAGATCACATCCTGAAGATCGCCGCCGCCCATATCGAAGCGGTTGGCGTCTTCAAATTCCTTGCCGTAGCCGCTTGAGCCACGGTAGTTCGGCGCAATCACAAAGTAGCCCTGGTTCACCAGGTACTGAATGTTGCGATTGAAAGAGTTCACTGTTTGCGCGTCAGGGCCGCCATGAATCGACACGATAGCCGCATTTTGGCCGTTCTTTTCCGCGTTGTAAGGCACATACAGGAACGCGGAGATCTGCCACTTGCCGTCCTTGCTGGGATAGTGGACCAGGAACGGCTCAACCATGTCTTCGCTGCGAATTCCGCCGATCAATGAATTAGTGATCTGTTGCGCCTTCTGTGCGGAGAAATCATAGGCCCATATATCATTGGGAGCGTTCGGGCCATTATGCGTGTAGAGCAAACGAGATCCATCGTGGCTGAACGGCGTATCTGCTCCAGCCAGAGAATTGACTCCCCTGGCGACCGGTAACGCGAGCGCCCGCCGCGTAGCTGCGTAATAAATGTAAATCTCCTGGTTGCCGTCGACGTTGGTCGTCCAGGTAAGGCGCTTGCCATCAGGAGAAAACTTGCTTGAAGTTACCTCCCACTTATCATTCGTCAACCAGGTGATCTTTTTGCTCGCGATATCGAGCAGCGCCGCATTCGCGTAGCCGTTATCCGCGTTGGAGGTAAGCAGCACGGTCTTGCCATCGGGAGAGATGTCAGTTGCAGCAAAGTTCTGCTCATCTTTGTGCAGCGTGAGGTTTGTTGCTTTGCCGCCGTTTGAACTTACTATAAAAATATTTGAGCTTTTGCCGGCCGCATCCTGCTGGGTGAAGACAATCCATTTGCCGTCCCGCGACCAGATAGGATTGACATTGCTGAGCTGCGCCGGAGTGTTACTGGTGATGTGCGTGATCTTCTTCGTCAGCGTTGCCATCACGTCGATCTCGTAGTTGGGCGATTGCTTCGGCTTCACGATGTAAGCCAGCTTCTCGCCGTCGGGAGACCAGACCGGATTCTCTTCAGAAACCTCAGGGGTGTTGGTGAGGTTTACCGCCTGGCCATTTTCGGTTGAGACCAGGAACACGTCCCACTGCTCGTTGCCGTCGTAATCCGAGTTGTAGGCGATCCAGCGGCCTTTGGGCGACCAGGCGATGTTCGCCTGCCGCTGGTTGCTCACGGTCAGCTGGGTGGGCCAGCCGCTTTGCGAAGAAACCACCCAGATATTGCTGCGACCGCTGATATTGGTCACGAACGCCACCTGCTTGTCGTCGGGGGACCATGAGCTGTCGCCGACGTTGCGGGTCATGTAAAGCTTTTCAATGGTGAAGGGCTGGATATTGAATTTTTGTTTTGAGGTGATCTGGGCGGGATCGGTGATGGCCGCGGAAGATGACGGCGTCGTCTGGCAGAGGACGCTCAGCGAAGCCCAGAACAAAGCTGCAGCTGTCAGCCGAAGCCGATACATGCGGATATGTAGTTGCATCAGAAACCAACCCCACGCTCGCGGCGTGAAAGCTCACTCGAGCGCGGCTTTTTCAGCAAGAATAGCAGGAGCGTGCCGGTCATTGCCTGTTGATTTTCCCAGAACCTTCCTGCCGGCAAGAAATGCAAAGGTTCCCATCAGGAGAAGCGAGACCATCGCGGATGCCAGTGCGATGGACCCAGCCCGCCATGGAATGCCTGTAGCATCGGGTATGACGCCAAAACTCCAAACCAGGGCAGATCGAGCGAGACTGGCAGCAATCACAACCAGAAAAGAGATCACTCCAAGACGCCAGTACACGCGGGCAACGCCCTCGGCCACAGCGCGCTTGGCCAGGTACAGCGCGAACACTTGGAAGATGATGTAGTTGGCAAGAAACCAGCCGAGAAAATTGGAGATAGGTATGCCGAAATAGGGACCGCCATGGCGCCAGATCCAGAAGTGGCCAACGGTAGACCACATTGGCTCAGCGGAAAAGTCCCAGGCCACCATGATGCAGGTGGCTAGCAGGGGCGTAGCCAAAATTCGCGGACGCAGATCGATCTCCTCCGCTGGGCTGAGAATTATCTGACTCAGAATCCACGAGGTGTATCCGATGGCAAGATATGCCGGTCCCATCAGCAGCGGCACGCCGAGCAGCTTGGGACCCATCACATCAGTGAAGGAATAACTGCCAAAGGGAAAGCCGGTGCGAATGCCGATATTCTCGAGGATATTGCCGACCACGAAGCAGATGGCAGTGAAAGCTAATATCCCGCGCAGACGGTACACTTGCGAGCCGTGTACGAAAGCAAAAATAGCCGGAGGAATGATGTTTGCAGCTACGATCAACTGCGGTGCGATGCCGCTAAATAGCGGCAATAGAGCTGCCATGGCATACACCGCCATGAGCGTGATCAGCGCCACGGGCACCCTGCGTGACGATGAGGTATTGATTGCAGTCGGGTTCGGCTTCACGGTATGCCTTTAAAGATCATCGAATCTTTTGCGACCATCGCGGCGAGGGGGTGAAACTGCAGGCCGTCGCCGGTGGTGAAGTCTTTGCAGTGGTTCTCAATATCTGCGGCGAGATGCCGAAATGATTCCAGCGGCTCGTCCGGGAAGTCAGGATATTGATTCTCTCCATACACACCCAATAGACGCATGTACGCTTCATGGTTCAGCAAAGATTGGTCGATGTGATAGGTGACCAGACCAAGGGACTGGCGAAAATGAAGTTCAAGACTGCGATTCTCCCGGGTGAAGGAGCCGCTGGCAAACCATCCTCCGGAACCCTTTGCGTGGGTTTCAATCTTAAAGACGAACCCATGAGGTTCCAACACCGGCGCAATGATCTTGGCGCCGGCGGTCAGGAGATCGAGAGCACTTTTTTCGCTCATACAGAGCTCTCTCACGGCTGCGCCGACTTATGAATCTCCACCGTCGACCACGTCTTGTCGGCGGCGTGGCAGAGGTTTTCGAGCGGGCACTCAGCGCACTTGGGTCGGCGCGCAACGCACAGCGCGCGCCCGTGATGAATAATCTGGTGAGAAAAGTCGATCCATTTGGCCTGCGGAATCACCTTCATCAAGTCCTGTTCGATGTTCTTAGGATCATCGGCGCGCGTAAGCTCCAGCCGGCGCGAAATGCGATGAACGTGGGTATCCACCACTACGCCTACAGCTTTCTTAAACCATGTTCCCAGCACGACATTCGCAGTCTTCCGCGCCACGCCGGGCAGGGTGAGAATCGTGTTCATTTCGTCAGGGACCTGGCCGCCGAAATTCTCAATAATCCCTTTGGACGCGCCGACAACGGACTTAGCCTTGTTGCGGTAAAAGCCAGTGGGCCGGAGGATCGGTTCAAGTTCCTCCGGAGTTGCCGCCGCCATGGCCTGCGGCGTGGGGTATTTCTGGAACAAAATCGGTGTGACCTTGTTGACCATCACATCCGTGCACTGGGCCGATAGTATGGTCGCAATTAACAACTCCCAGGCGCTCTTGTGGTGCAGGGCGCAGGTCACATTGGGATAACGCTGATCCAGGCGATTTAAAATATCCTGTACGCGGGCCGGGGCCACGGGATCATAACCGTTTGCAGACTTACGCACAGCAGCCCTGGCTTTGGCTGGTTTTTGAGCGACCCTGGGATTGGCGGGCTTGGCTTTGCTAACCACGGCCGGCTTGGCCGCCGGTTTTATTCGAGCCTTGGTTTTGGCAGCAGGCATAGACACAAAATCTAAAGCAGCGGGCTTACAATCACAAGAGCACACCAAGAGGAAATCACGATGGCATCCAGCACCAAAGCCGAGACAAAGATCAGCAGCAGCGAATTGCACGCGGTACCTCTCACGCTCGAGGGCTCCAGCGTTCTGCACCAGATGTTCCGCTTTCGCTGGGCGGAGTGGCGCAAGTTGAGCGAGGCGCAGCAGCACCAGATGACCTCTGAAGCCTCCGCCGCCCTGATGAAGGCGGAAAACGACGTACACGGCCAGAGCGCCTTGTATTCGGTCCTCGGACACAAGGGCGATCTGCTGCTGGTCCACTTCCGCAACTCCTTTGACCAGCTCAAGGCCGCAGAACTGGAGATTTCACGGCTACGGATGAGCGACTACCTGGAGCAAACCACCTCCTACCTCTCGGTCGTGGAACTCGGGCTTTATGACTCTTCAGTCAAGCTGTATCGCACGCTGCGCGAGCAGGGAATTGAACCACATTCCCCGGAGTGGAAAGCCGCCGTCGAAGATACGATGAAGCGCCAGACGGAGGCCATGCGCCCGCGGCTCTTCCCGCAGATTCCGCCCAGTCGCTATATCTGTTTTTATCCCATGGATCGCCGTCGCGGTGAAGACAAGAACTGGTACAGCCTGCCCATCGAAGAGCGCCAGCGGCAGATGGAAGAGCATGGCCTGGTGGGCCGGCGCTACGCCGGCACGGTCAGGCAGATCATTACGGGATCGATCGGCTTCGACGACTGGGAGTGGGGCGTTGACCTGTTTGCCGACGATCCGATGATCTTCAAGAAGCTGATCTACGAAATGCGTTTTGACGAGGTCAGCGCGGTTTACGCGCTGTTCGGCACGTTTTATGTCGGTGTGCGCTGTCCGGCGGCCGGGTTAGAAGGCTTGTTCAGCGGCAAATTGCCCGATTGACGCGCCTTCCAACCCTTGAGTAGTCTCAATTCATGGTCAAAGCAGTTCAAGCCGGCCAGGTATGGCGCAGCGATGAAAGCGGCGACAACTTTCTGGTCACCAAGGTTTACGGCGAATTATTCACGCAGTACGCGATGCTGCGTCCGGCGAAGGTGAGCGCCCCGGAAGCCGAAACGATCCGGGTCAAGATCGCCAAGATGGATGCCGGTGTAACGCTGCCCGGCTATACCTTTACCCAGGAATCACAGGACTTCTGAAAAGACCCACCGGATGCTTGAAAAAATACTCAAAGCTGTAGGCGCGTTTATCATCGCCGTGATCTCAAAAACGGGCTACCTTGGCATCATTCTGCTGATGACGATTGAATCGGCATGTATCCCCTTGCCTTCAGAAGTCATCATGCCCTTTGCCGGTTACCTGGTTTACACCGGGCAGCATGATCCGCTTACTCATTGGCCTTTCACACTCGTCCTGGTGGCGACTGCCGGCGCCATCGGCTGCAACCTCGGCTCCGTGATCGCCTATGAGATCGGCTGCTACGGCGGACGGCCACTGGTAGAGCGCTATGGCTCCCATGTTTTCCTGGGAAAGCACGAACTGGAGATGGCGGAGCGCTTCTTTCAGCGTTTTGGCGCAGCGGCAGTCTTCTTTGGCCGATTGCTGCCGGTGATTCGAACCTTCATCGCGCTGCCCGCCGGCATCGCCCGGATGCCCCGCCTCCGTTTCCATCTATACACCTTCGCCGGTTCGTGGCCCTGGTGCTTTGCGCTGGCCTGGGTGGGGATGAAGCTGGGCGAACGTTGGGAGACAGATCCGCGCCTCAAACTCTGGTTTCACCGGCTGGATGCGGTGATTGTTGTGCTGGTGCTGGCGGCGATTACATGGTTTGTCTGGTCGCACTGGAAGGGAAGAGTGCGCGTGACCGCGTCATCGTAAGCTACCGGCTGCCATGGAGCGTTTTTTGTGAGCCAATGCCAGATAGCGAAGGATCTTCATAAGCAGCTGCGGGAGGCGTTTCTCTCCTGGTATGAAATCAAAGACGTTCCGGGTAAGAAAAATCTAGCACGACAGGCGGAGCGGAAAATTGGTCATATCCGGCGTTCGCTGTCAGATCATCTTCGCAAGCACAATTGCAGTGTGGATGCGGTCGAAACCACGGGCAACTGATACTCCAAGGTTTACAAACGGTGCTCGATACGAGAAGATAACAGGTTTCCACTCACCTTAAGGATGGTTCCGTAAACTGATGGCTTCTTCTGAAAAGACGACTTCCACTAAGATCGCTTCGGCCAAGGGCAAGCTCGGCGTGATGATTCCCGGCATGGGCGCCGTGGCCACCACTTTCATGGCCGGCGTGGAAGCCGTGCGCAAGGGAATTGCCGAGCCTATCGGCTCGCTGACGCAGATGGGCACCATACGCCTGGGAAAACGCACTGACGGCAATTCGCCCAAGATCAAAAAGTTTGTCCCTCTGGCTGATCTGGACAATCTGGTCTTTACCGGCTGGGACCTCTTTGAAGACGATGCGTATGAATCGGCCATGCATGCCGGCGTGCTGGAAAAAGAGCTGCTCAACCAGATCAAGCCGTTTCTGCGCTCCATCAAGCCGCGCAAGGCGGTCTTTGATCGCAATTACGTGAAGAAGCTCGACGGCAAGCACGTGAAAAAAGGCAAGAACAAGAGGGATCTGGCGGAGCAACTGCGCGCCGATATCCGCGATTTCAAGAAGAAGTCCGGTGCAGACCGGTTGGTGATGATCTGGTGCGGTTCAACCGAGATTTTCCTGAAGCAGACCGGCGTGCATGAGTCGGTGGAGACGTTTGAACGCGGCCTGGAAAAGAACGACGAGAACATTGCTCCCTCAATGATCTATGCGTACGCCGCGCTCTCCGAGGGCGTGCCCTTCGCCAACGGCGCGCCCAACCTCACCGTGGATATCCCGGTGATGCACGAGCTTTCAAAGAAAAACGAAGCGCCGATCGCCGGGAAGGATTTCAAGACCGGGCAGACCCTGATCAAGACCATCCTGGCTCCGGGCTTTAAGGCACGCATGATCGGCCTGCACGGCTGGTTCTCCACCAACATTCTGGGCAATCGCGATGGCGAAGTGCTGGACGATCCCGGCTCCTTCAAGACCAAGGAAGAGTCCAAGCTTTCGGTACTGGAGCAGATTCTGCAGCCCAAACTCTATCCCAAGCTCTACGGCGACTTTCACCACAAGGTTCGCATCAACTACTACCCGCCGCGCGGGGACAACAAAGAGGGCTGGGACAACATTGATATTTTCGGTTGGCTTGGCTATCCGATGCAGATCAAGGTGGACTTTCTCTGCCGCGATTCGATCCTGGCGGCGCCGATTGTGCTCGATCTCGTGCTCTTCCTTGATCTGGCCAAGCGCAGCGAGGAACTGAAGGGGATCGGGGTGCAGGAGTGGCTGAGCTTCTATCTGAAGTCGCCGATGACTGTTCCCGGACTCTATCCCGAGCATGACCTGTTCATCCAGTCAATGAAGCTCAAGAACACGTTGCGGCATCTGCGCGGCGAGCCGCTCATCACCCACCTGGGGCTGGAGTACTACGACTAGAGAAACCGCGGGGTGCACGCCGAAAACAGTGGCAATCCGCAGTATTCATCGGCTAAAATAAAATTATGTCGAATCACGATATATCTGCCCAAAATGTTCAGAAGATGGAATTGCTCAACAAGACTGCGAATTTTTACCGGTGGTCGATTGCCAACTATGGGGATTTTACCAAGACAGAACGCAAGCCCCGGACCAAGAGACAGCTGGAACATCGTCTTCAGACCATTCTGGAAGAGATCGAGGCGTTAAAACTCAATTCGGTCGCCTAGGATCCAAGCCGCGCCTGGATTTCATCAACCAAGTGGTGAGTTGCAGGGGTTGGCAGGCTGTGCTCTTTGCCGCCCCGCAGGATCGGGCCGGCAATGGCATCGAGCTCAGGCGCGCGCCCGGCGGCAACATCCTTCTGCATGGAACTGCGCATCTGCGGCGGCAACTTGCCGACATTCCCCAGCACCGTATCCGGATCCAGTGCAGCTCCGCTTGCGTTGGCAACGGAGCAGGCCTCGCGCACACACTCCTCCAAGCGACTTTTGCGGCTCACGTTGCTAATGACATCGCCTATCGGCGCGCCTGCCGCGGTGGTGGATAGTGCAATCGGTGCCAGGAAAGCCAGCTTGCTCCAGAGCAGCGTGACTTCGTTGTCGATGAAGTTGCATTCGAAGCCAAAGAGTCTGAACGCGTCAAACGGTTGCTTGAGCACCGAACGGCCGGCCGATGCAGCATTCAGGCGCACCCACGGTGAACGATGAACGATCACGCCGGGCGCAGTTCGTTCGCTCTCCACTGCAATCGTCGCCGGGATCACTCGATCATGGCCATAGCGCTCGCGCAGCACTTGAATGTGATCGATCCCATTCAGCAACGGCACGACTGCTCCTATTCGCGTGGTAGCGGGAATCGATTGCAAGGCAGATTGCAGCTGGGTGGCTTTTACGGTAATCCACAAAACATCAAGGGGAGAGTCGGCCTGAGCGGATAGCGGCACCGGAACAGTAAACGTGCCGAACTTGCTCTCTAGTGACAATGTTCCTGGCTGCTGCGACAGCGCTTCTGGGCGCACGATCAGCGTTACCTGTTCCTTGGCATTCGCCAGCACTGCACCCACCAGTCCACCGACTCCGCCTGCTCCGAGAATCCCATGGTGCATAAAAATCTCTTCCTCTTCAGGATTGTTCATATTACAAGGGCAGTTGAAGTTTTATTCGGCGGGAGAACGCCGCTCGGGAGCTTGGCATCACAATCAGGATGAAGATGGGCAGGGTGCTCGGACTGGTCTTCGCATTGCTGATCGCGGGCATATCCCTTTCTGCCGCGGACGGAACCTTTCGCGGAAGGGTCATCGAGCCGCCAGACAACACGCCTTCGCTTCCCGGGTGGATTTATGTGCAGGGCAGGAACAGGATGTTGCGCCGGGTCGAAGTAGCGCATGCGGTGGTTGTTTTCGGTGAAGGTGTTCCGTCCAGCCAGCGCCACAAGTGCAATTCCGAGTGCCTCAGCGCGGGACAGGACGTCAGAGTGACAGCCCGGCAGGATTCCGCCGGGGAATGGCGGGCCAAGCGGGTGGAGATACTGCATCTCGCCACACATGTGGCTGGAGCGAACGAGAGGACAGCGTCTTTACGAAACTTAATTCCTGAACTCTCTCTCAAACGGATAACCAACTCTGCTGATACCGCATCGCAACGTCTACAGGATAAATCTGCAGATACGTGCATGTCAGAGAGGTATAATGGACGTGTCCTCGAGCGGGTCCCGTTCCTCGCCGGAGTATGTTATGAAATTTAAGCGGCTATTGCTCTCGTCCCTCCTGGTCGCCGGGGTAAGTCTGTCCGCCTCAGCGTTCGCCCAGGACGATAAACAGAAAACACAGACTCCTACCACGACGCAGACGCAATCTGCGCCCGATCAGACCCAGGCTCAGCCAAGCCAGACGCAGCCTTCTTCTGATCAAACGCAGGCCCAGCCAAGCCAGACGCAACCCTCTTCTGATCAGACCCAGGCTCAGCCTGGCCAGACGAAGTCTTCTGATCAGCAGGCCCAGCCTGTTGACCAGAGCCAATCCACGTCTGCCGATCAAAATCAGGCTCAGCCCTCCGATAAGGACAAGAAGAACAGTAAGGATAAGAAAAATAAGGACAAAGAGGCCAAGAAGAAGCACGACGGCGGCAAAGATGACGTCGATGCCATCGGCAATCGCAAGGTAGCTGGCTGGGACTGGTATTCGATTGAAAGCGAAATCCGCATGGGCAAGGAGTACGCCACCCAGATCGAATCAAGCTTGAAGATGGTTACCGATCCCGTGGTCAATGAGTATGTGAATCGCGTTGGCCAGAATCTGGTACGCAACTCTGACGCCAAGGTCCCGTTCACCATCAAGGTCGTGGATTCTGACGTGATCAACGCGATGGCGCTGCCTGGCGGCTTTTTCTACGTGAATTCGGGCTTGATTCTGGCTGCTGATGACGAGGCCGAACTGGCCGGCGTGATGGCCCACGAAATCGCCCACGTAGCTGCCCGCCACACTACGCGCCAGTTGACGCGCGCCCAGTTCGCGAACTACATGAGCTTGCCGCTGATCTTTGTCGGTGGCGGAATTGGCCTCGCAGCGCGCGAAGCCGCCGGAATTGGCCTTCCGGTAACGTTCCTCAAGTTCTCGCGCAGCTTTGAAGCCGAGGCGGATTACCTCGGTATCCAGTACATGTACAAGGCCGGTTACGATCCGAACGAGTTTGTGAACTTCTTTGAGAAGATCCAGGCGCAGGAGAAGAAGAAACCTGGCTCCATGGCCAAGGTCTTTTCCGATCATCCGCAAACACCGGACCGGATCCAGAAATCGCAGGAAGAGATTGCCACAATTCTGCCTCCGAAAGACCAGTACATTGAGACGACTTCAGAGTTCAATGACATCAAGGCCCGCCTGGCAGCCATTGAAAACCGCCACAAGGTTGACGATGCCAACAATCCCAATAAGCCTTCGCTGCGGCGCGGGCAGGCCTCTTCCAAGGACGGCGACACCAACAAGAAAGACGACGATCGTCCAACCCTGAAACGGCGCGATCAGTAAAAAGCTTCAGGCTCGAATCAAAGTAAACAGGCGGCCTTCAAAAGGCCGCCTGTACTTTTTGCCGCAGGGAACGAGAGATATCAGGCTAAGGTCGCCGGCTTACCGGGAAAATGCCTGCCCAAAATGCAGAGGTGCAGCTTCTCCATGAAATCGAGGATATCGGGCCGGACGCTGGCAGCTACAAACGAACGGCACTTTCCGCAAGTGGATGCCATTAGCTGTGCGTGCCGTGGATTCAGATTCCGTCTAAAGAAACCATGGTCAGGGGACGGATTCCGTCCGCTGGGGGGAGTTCTCATGGCTTGTCTCCAATTCTGAGTCGATCATGCCACAGATTCCCCGACAAGCGGGAGTAGTATTTTCGAATTTGTGTGTAAGAAGGGTTACGGATGGGGGTGTCCGAAATCCAGCTCTGATTGCGGCAGCACTTTAGGTGAGATTAAGGGCGCATTAAACATTAAAGGCGGAAGAATCACTCTCCGCCTGGCAGAGCAAAAATTTTAACCCCTGGGAAAACCGGCGCCGTTGGCCTTATTTACCGGCAAAAGACTCAGCTGCTTTTCCAGCTAAGCCCTTTACTTTGTTTGGATTGCCTTCAATTACTTTCATTTCGCGCCAATCGTACGGAAACTCTTTTCCGCAGTCCAGGCACGCCACGTAGGTCCCGGTAACGGAAGCTGCAGCCGAGGATCTCTGGCCCGGTCTTTTTGTAATCGGAAAGCTGAAGGTTTTGTGGCTGCAACCGAACAGTACATCAATCAGACTCGCCATAAAAATCACCCACCCCAAACTTCGGGTCCCAAAGGAGCGTTCTCTTGCCGACTAGGCAACAATTGTACTACAGGCCATGTCCTAATGTACACATTAGTTCATGGTCCCCGGTACTGTTACATTAGATTCAGAGTTCCGGGAAAAGGTTCGCAGCCAGAGGTGCTGAATTGCACTAAATTTTGGTGATGTAATTATTACTCGTTTTTATGTATGTTATTGAAAATAATAAATTTATGTCTAGTGTCCTGATTTTTTATCGTGGTGGGATTTGCGGCACTTGGTCATGATGGCTTGATGGAGGCGGGATCTGAGGTCTTCGGGAAGCTCGTAAATCTGGTTATCGCGGTAAATTTCGATGGTCTTCTTGGTGGTGTCCAACACAACGTGGCATTCGTGGCACCAAAGCAAATGCTCGTCCAGTTCGGCCTTCAGGTTCTCGCTGATCTTGCCGTCCAGGTAATCGGTCAACTCTTGTAAAAACTGTTTGCACTTCACTGTTGGCCGTCTCCGCCCCTTTTGGACTTGAAATATTTTGCCAGCCGTTCACGGAGCTGTAATCGGGCGCGCAGGAGCCGCGATTTTACCGCCGGTACGCTCAGACCTAGCATTTCCGCAGTTTCCTCCGTAGAGAGCCCTTCAACGTCGCGCAACACAAACACCGTTCTGAAGCCTGGAGATAGGCCCTGGATCGTTTTCTTCAGGATATCCCCAAGCTCTGACGTTCCGTACAACTGCTCCGGGTTTGGCGACCAGTCCGCGACTTCGCGAGGAATGGCGCCATCTTCCGTCTCGACATCTTCGTCCAGCGAAACAGTCCGGTCGTTGCGCCGACGGCGCAGGCGCATCAACGCTTCATTCACGGCGATCCTGACCAGCCAGGTGTAAAACTTCGAGTTCCCCTGGAACTGCTCAAGATTCTGAAACGCCTTGAGAAATGCGTCCTGGACTACGTCCTGGGCGTCTTCCTCGTTATGCGTGATGTGCTGCGCAATCCGGAAGACATTGCGGTCATACCGCTTCACCAGCTCGCTGAAAGCCTCCAGATCGCCCTTCTTGGCTGCCTGGACGAGCGCCAGCTCGCTGGTAATACCTTCCTCGGCTTTCTTTTGGATGGTTTCCATGACGCCCCGACTCAAAATTAATTTACTATGTTCTGCACCTTTGCAGGATGAAATGTCCCAAATAATTGTTTTCAATTAGACGCCCAACGTAACCTTTTGTCACGTGAACGGCTCATATCCATATGCCTAGAACTTGTTTGCTTATCCTCTTATGTTTCCTTATATCTGCGGCGGGATGCCACAAACAGAATGACCCGGCCGCAGAGCGTATAAAAGTCGTAATGAAGAAGTACTCCTTTGAGCCTTCGGTGATCCACGTGAAGGCAGGCCAGATCACAGAGCTGGATATCACCACGGCTGACGTGCAGCACGGGTTTGACGTACCCGGGCTGGGTATCAAGGAGCCGGTCCGTCCGGGGCAAACCGCTGTGGTTACCCTGAAATCGCCCCCAAAGGGCGAATACAACGTGGTTTGCGGGATTATCTGCGGCCCGCACCATGACGACATGACGGCCAAGCTGGTAGTGGAATAGCCTGGGTCAGGAGTCCCGCGGTGACGACTAAGATACTAGTTGGGCTGACTTCAGTAACCTCGCTGGTTGACACTGGTCAGGTACACCATATAATCGCGCCAGGGAATGCCACGTCCGACTGAAATCCAGAACATTATTGAAGAGGCGGTTGCCGAGGTACTCGATGCAGCCCTGCCCCGGCTCCGTGCTGAGATCGTCCGCCGCGCGGTTGAGGTGGTGGAATCGCTGGCGCCGGCCCCGGGAGCCTCGCCCTCCGACCTGCTGAATGCGGCTGTAGCCTCCATCCAGGAATCTGGCTCACAGGCGGAGATCCTGCGCCATTTACTGGAAGGCACAGCCCGCTTTGCCGGACGGGTCGCGCTTTTCGTTGTCAAAGGCGCCAACATCAACGGCTGGCAGGGAATCGGCTTTGAGGACAATGACGTCATCAAGAGCATCAGCGTGAACTCATCCTCGGGCCTGGTTGGAAAAGCAATTCAGGGACGTGCGCCTGCCTCAGGTACGTCCGCCGAGTTTGATTCGGGCTTTCTTTCCACCGTTAAAGCGCCGGCCGAGAACGGCTGTCTGGTACTGCCTCTGGTGGTGAAAGACAAGGCGGCGGCGGTAATCTATGCCGATGGCGGCACGGCTCCGGGCGGCCAGCTTGACGCTTCGGCCTTGCAGGCGTTGACTCGATTCGCCGCGATCTGGCTGGAAGTTTCGGCTTTGCGCAAAGCCAATGGAAGCCAGGCAGAAGAGGCTCCGCAAGCGGTTCCCATGGCGGCATCCGGGGCGGCGGCTGCGGCAGCGCCGGCCTCGGAAGAGACCGAGCTACACAAAAAAGCCCGGCGCTTTGCCAAGCTGCTGGTGGAAGAAATTAAGTTGTACAATCAACCCAAGGTGGATGAGGGCAGGCTGCACAGGGATTTGTATGATCGCCTGAAAGCCGACATCGAAAAGAGCCGGGCCACGTATGACAAGCGCTACGCTGAGTCAGCCGTAGCTTCCGCCGATTACTTTACCCAGGAACTCGTGAGAATTCTGGCGGATAATGATATTTCGCTCATGGGGGCCGGTTTTCCGCGATAATTGAAAGCAGTGCTGGTCAGACGATCTGTATTCGTTTCTCTGTTGTTGCTTCTGGTGTTGTTTCAGGCGGGCCTCTCCGGCCAGACATCCAGAAAGAAAACCCATTCCACTGCCACAAAGAAGAAAAGCGCTCAATCAACGCAGACAGCGCGCAAGCTCGGGCACATCAAGCGCGCGTTTGTGGCTTCCACTGATTTGCGTCCCATGGCGCAGCAGCTTCTGGAAAATCGCACGCCCCAGGCTTACGCGGGCGTGGAAGCCTATGCGCGCAAGCATGCGAAGGATGACGCAGGTCCCCTGGCCTGGCTGGTGGTCGGCTACGCGCACTATCTCGATCGTGATTTCAGCAGCGCACGGTCGTCATGGGCGCGCAGCAAGCCGCTTGAGCCGTTGCTCGGAGACTACCTGGCATACCTGAACGCCGCAGCATATCAGGGCGAAAACGATTCCGCGTCGGTTTTGACGACGCTGGAAGGGTTCGATGAAAAATATCCTGATTCGCTCCAGGCTCACGATGTCGCGATGCTCTATGCCGGAGCTTTGCTGGCGACAAAAGAACCGCAAAAAGCCGTTGCCTACCTGGAGAAGCGCCGCCAGCCCCTAAAGTCAGATATCGAGATCACCCTGGGACGCGCCTACGCGGCCGCGGGTGAGAAAGACCGGGCTGCGGAGATCTTCCGCAGAATCTATTTTGAGATGCCGACCAGCGCCGAAGCCGACGCAGCCGCTCTGGAACTGCGCAATATGGGAGAAATGCAGCCGGCCGGCACTTTTGATCAGCGGCACGCCCGTGTCGGACTGCTGACCAGGGCGCGGCGTTATCAGGATGCTGTGAACGAGTTGAGCCCGCTGGTGGAGCAGGCTCCGCCGGACAAATTGATCGACCTGCAAGCCGAGTTCGCGGCTGCTCTCTATCACGTGCGCAAGCGCGATGAGGCGGAGCATCTGTTTGAGAGCATTGTGCAGAACCAGGCGGCCGGAGTCGACGCCAAGGCGCAATCTCTCTATTTTCTGGCTGAAATCGCCCGCGACAAGGACGATGGCCAGAAGAACCGCGACTACGTCGCACAGCTACGCACGCTGGCGCCGGACAGCAAATGGATGAGCGATGCTCTGCTCTCTGCCGGCAACATGTACATGCTCCGGCGCGATTACGAAACCGCGGTGCCGTTCTACGCCGAGATTTACCAGCGGCAAAAAAATGGCTCGCGTTCCCCTTACACGCACTGGAAGACGGCGTGGCTCACCTATCGCTTGGGCAAGAAGGACGAGGCGAAGAAACTGTTTGAAGAACAGCTTGAGCTGTATCCCGCCTCGGCGGAAGTCCCGGCCGCTATTTACTGGCGCGGACGCATGGCGGAAGAAGACGGCGACAAGCCCCTGGCCCGTGCTTACTACCAGAAGCTCACCGACAATTACCGCTACTTCTACTACGGAAATCTGGCTCGTGATCGCATGAGCAAGCTCGGCGACGAGGTGGTGGATCCGCCCCTGCTGGAGAAGTTGCCGCACCCGGCTGCGCCGCCACAAAACTGGGAAGCGCCGGTGGACAACGTGCGCGCGCAAAAAGCCCAGCTCCTGGCCAACGCCGCGCTCTATGATTTTGCCGTGGCGGAGATGCAGGCAGCCAGTCCCGGCTCGCCCCCGTGGGAAGCGCGATCGGTCGCTGAGATCTACAACGAGCAGGGCAGCTACATTCACGCGATCGAAACCCTCAAACGCGCCGTTCCCGCATATTTTTCCTCAGAGATTCCGCAAATTCCGCGCCCGGTCTGGGAAGATCTTTTTCCCCGTCCATTCTGGGAAGATCTCACGCGGGATTCCGCTGCCAACCGCCTTGATCCTCATCTGGTGGCCTCTCTGATTCGCCAGGAATCGGAATTTAATCCCGCCGCCATCTCACCCGCCAACGCCATGGGGCTGATGCAACTGCTGCCCAGCGTGGGTAAAGGTCTGGCCAGGGAGATGAAGATCAGGCACTTCACCCAGGATGAACTGCTGGTGGCGAGCACCAACCTGCTGCTGGGCACGCGCTACTTCAAGCACATGGTGGACCACTACGACGGCCAGGTGGAGTACGCGCTCGCTGCCTACAACGCCGGTGAAGAGCGCGTTGATGACTGGCGCAAGAACGGAAATTTTACCGACGTCGAGGAATTTGTGGAATCGATTCCGTTCACCGAGACGCGCGAGTACGTGCAGGCGATCATGCGCAACGCGGCGCTGTACAAACTGCTTTACCCCAAGAGTTAGCTTTTTGCCGCAAAGGACGCGAAGGACGCAAAGGACTGAGATTCTCTTTCTCGATTGCCGTCATTCTTCTCGCTTACTGCCTTCGTCATCTTCTAACTTAGAATTTACTTTGCGCCCTTTGCGTCCGTTGCGGTATGGGATTCTAGAAAGCGGGCGCGTAGGCTATCTCGCAGCGTGCAAAGTTCTTTCTTTCTTCAGCGATCGCCACAGTAACAGCAGCGCACCTACAACAATGGCGCTGTCAGCGACGTTAAAAGGCGGCCAGTGGTGCGTGCCGATGTAGAAATCAAGAAAGTCGGTTACCTTTCCGTTGGCCAGACGGTCCCAGAGATTGCCGAGCGCGCCGCCCATAATGAGTGAGAGAGCAATCGTGGTAGCGTTGAAATCGCGGCGGCGTGTCCAAAGCAGCAGCGCCACGATGCCCAGGGCGGCAACGGAGATCGCCACCAGCATGGCAGTCTTGAAAGGCGAAGGCGATTCGGCAAAGAGACTGAACGCGGCGCCGGTGTTTTCCAGATGAGTCAGGCGGAAAAGGCCCGGGATGATGGATATGGCATCGTCCAGGGCGATGTTGCGGATTACGAGCCATTTGGTGAATCGATCGAAGATGAGCACGGCCAGGGCGATCAGAAGATGGCGCATGCTTACGGGCTAACAACCTTTTCTTCCTGCGGCGCCAGGAAAATCTCGCTCAGCAAAAGAAGCGCGCCCACCACGATGGCACTATCGGCAATGTTAAATGCGGGCCAATGATGGGAGCCCACGTAGAAATCCAGGAAATCAATCACGCGGCCGCTGACGACGCGGTCCCAGAGATTGCCCAGCGCGCCGCCGAACACCAGGGAAAGAGCAATCGCGGTGGCGTTGAGCGCGTTCCCGTTCTTCCACAACAGAGCTGACACCACAGCCAGCGCGGCGATCGAGAACAGGATCAGCATGGCCGGCTTCCACTCGGAAGGAGACTCGGCAAACAGCCCGAAAGCGGCGCCCTGGTTTTGTACGTGAGTGAGGCGGAAAATACCCGGGATCACGTCAATGCTGTCATGCAGGGTGATTTTCTGCGCTACCAGCCACTTGGTCATCCGGTCACAGAAGACGATCAGCGCGGCAATGATGATGTGGTATTTCCGCATTGCTACTTATATTAGACGTATTTCCCCTGACGCCGAACCATTTTTACATGACTTAACATAACGTCCGATCACTGAGGGAGTTCCCGTTCGATTTCCTCCAGCGCCTGGGAACACCTCTCACACACTGTGGGGTAACGCTCATTTTTGCCGACTTGCACTGAGTAGTTCCAGCAGCGCTCACACTTCTGCCCCGGCGCCTTCTCTACTAATACGTGCAACGGGGCATTTCCGTTCCCGCCGGAACCAGCTTTTATTTCGACCCCGGAGACGATCAGCATGAACCGCAGGTCCTGACGATACCGTTCCAGAAGAGGCACGAGTTCTTCCGGGGCGGTGACGGTGATCGCCGCTTCCAGCGCGCTGCCAATCTGCTTCTCCTGCCGTGCGATTTCCAGGGATTTCAGGGCGACGTCGCGTACCCGCAGCAGGGTCTCAAAGTCCTTCCACACCGCGTTGGCCTCTGCGGCGTCCGCAATGGCTCCGGTGATCTCTTCCGCTTTGGGGAAGTACGCCAAATGCACGCTCTCGGCTCTGCCGGAAACCTTGGGGAGAGAAGCCCAGACTTCATCGGCGGTAAAGCTCATGATCGGTGCCACCAGCCGCACCAGGGCCTCACCAATCCGCCACAGAGCGGTCTGCGCGGACCGTCGCGCGACTGAATTCGGCGCTGCCGTATAGAGCCGGTCTTTCACCACGTCAATGTATTCGCGGCTGAGATCCACCATAAAATCGTTCAGCTGATGGTAGATGCGGTGGAATTCAAAGCTTTCATACCATTTGCGCGCCTGATCGCTGACCTGTGCGGTGCGCAGGAGCCAGTACTGGTCCAGCGGCTTCAAATCTGCGAAGCTGACGGTGTGTTGCGCGGGATCAAAATCCGGAAGATTGCTTAGTACGTAACGAAAGGTGTTACGCATCTTCCGGTAATTTTCGGCGACCTGCGTTTCCAGTAACTCGTGGGAGATAGTCACGTCTTCCTGGAAATCGACGGAAGCGACCCAGAGGCGCATGATCTCGCCGCCCAGCTTCTTTGCAATCTCGATTGGATCAATTCCGTTGCCCAGCGACTTTGAGGTCGCGCGGCCGAGGGGATCAAGCGTCCAGCCATTGGTGGCAACGCCGCGATAAGGCGCGTGTCCGCGCGTCCCTACCGCCACCAGCAGGGAAGAGTGAAACCACCCGCGATACTGGTCACCGCCTTCAAGATAGAGATCGGCGGGCCAGGTCAATCCCGGCTCATGGCCGAGCACCGCGGCATGGCTGGAACCGGATTCAAACCAGACATCGATAATGTCCGTCTCTTTGCTGAAATTCGCACCGCCGCAGCCGGGGCATTTTGTCCCGGCAGGCACAATGTCTTTGGCCTCACGCTGGTACCAGGAATCGGCGCCCTCGCGCGCAAAGAGGTCCACCACCGCGTTGTGGGCTTCTCTGGTATCGAGCAGCTTGCCGCACCCTTCACAGAAAAATACCGCGATCGGCACGCCCCAAACACGTTGGCGCGAGATGCACCAGTCCGGACGCGTCGCAATCATGTTGCTGATGCGCTCTTCTCCCCATGCGGGAATCCACTTTACTTTCTTGATCTCGTCGAGCGAACGCTGGCGCAGGGTACTGCCATCCACGGCTGCTTCCATCGAGATGAACCACTGCTCGGTAGCGCGGAAGATCACCGGATTATGGCAGCGCCAGCAGTGCGGATACGAATGTTCAATCCTGGCCTCTGCCATGAGCACGCCGCGCAATTTCAGCAGCTCGATGATCGGCTGGTTGGCTTGAAAGACGGTTTTGCCGTCGTATTCCGGAAGACCCTCTTGCATGCGGCCGGCTTCATCAACTTTAGTGCGTTGGTCGAGCTTGTACTTGGCGCCGGTATAAAAATCGTCAGCTCCGTGAGAAGGCGCAGTATGCACCGCGCCGGTCCCCTGATCAGTGGTCACGTAATCTGCCAGTACGCCAAGAATCTGGCGATCCAAAAACGGATGCGCGAAGGTGGCTAACTCCAGCTTGCTGCCGGAGAAGTGGGCAATCTTCTGCGCCTCCTCGAGCTTGGCTGCATCTTTGGTCGCATTAGCCAGGGCGTCGGCGACGATATACACCTCGCCCTGATACTCCAGAGCAACGTATTCCAGCTCTGGATGAAAAGCGACAGCCATGGACGCAGGCAGCGTCCAGGGCGTGGTGGTCCAGATGATCGTTGAGACTTTCTTTCCCGCCAGCGCCGGATCGATCTTGGCTGGATCGCTGGTCAGGCGATACTTGACCCACACGCTCGGGCTGGTGTGGTTGGCGTACTCGATTTCTGCTTCGGCCAGAGCCGTCTTGTCATGAATGCACCAGTAGACAGGCCGCAGACCTTTGTACACGGCGCCGTTTTCCATGAAGTCAAAAAGCTGGCGCACGATGACCGACTCATACTGCGCAGACATCGTAGAGTACGGCTGCTCCCATCGTCCCAGTACGCCGAGCCGTTTGAATTGATCGCGCTGGATATTGAGATATTTTTCCGCGTATTCACGGCATTTCTTGCGCACGGCTAGAGGCGGCATTTCCAGTTTCTTGCGCCCGAGAGCCTCATCGACTTTGATTTCTATCGGCAGGCCGTGGCAATCCCAGCCGGGGATGTAAGGCGAATCAAAACCAGCCATGGTTTTTGACTTAACCACAAAGTCTTTCAGGCACTTATTCAGTGCGTGCCCTTCGTGGATGGCCCCATTGGCATACGGAGGCCCGTCATGCAGGATGTAACTCGGAGCGCCTCTGCGGGATTCACGGATCCTCGCATAAATCCCCATCTTCTCCCACCGCTCCAGCCATTTTGGCTCGTTCTGCGGCAGGTTGGCCTTCATGGAAAAGTCCGTCCGGGGAAGATTTAGCGTCTTCTTTAACTCTAGCGGCGTCCGCATTTTTGCTCCGAAAAGGGAATCTTTCATTATAAACAGTCTGGCCCCGCACCGGATGAAGCCCGGGCCTCAGCGCCGTCGGATCAGCGCGAAAGATCATGCGGAGCCACCCCGAATGACAGACTTTTCCCCCTCGAAAATTTTTACTAATTCCTTACAAAACCTGAGCCGCAGATTGAATCTAACCAATTACGCCAAACGTTCAAAAGCTTTTGACGACGACAGGGTGACGACGTGCTCGCACGCAGTCTTCTCTGAAAGAAGAACCATTTGAGTGACCGGGTGCATTGGAGAAAGTTTCTCTGCGAAATGCAACTTGCACTTTGGTTTTTTCATCTTCTATGAGTGAAACCAGACCACATGAAACTTGTGGTGAAGAGGTAGCACGGGTCGGACCCATGGCGAATCACGTTATTGTTCCCAATCGCTTTTTCAGTCGGGATGTCCCTACGTTTAAGGGAGTACCCCAAGTCCACCAGTCGATGTTGACTTCCTTGCTGGTAAACATCAAGGAAGCACTGTTTCCAGAAAAATTACCGCCGTTGCGTCTGACTTCGCGCCCCGTGGCCGTGCGTGAGATCTGGAGTACGAGGCGGCACAAAAAATCAACCAGCGGCTCGCTTACGTTGCATGCGATTGCGATTGGCGCATTGATCGCGATATCGCTTTGGCCGAGTCATCCTACGGTCGCCAAAGAGGAAGAGCACGTTACCATTGTTGCTCCTCCGTTGAGCGACTATCAGCCGGTGATGAAGCCCGCGGAAGCGCCAAAAGTGCTGGCCGGCGGCGGTGGTGGCGGCAATGTTGCCAAGATCGTGGAGAGCAAAGGCCACCTTCCCAAAGTCGCACCGCAACAGATTGCGCCTCCAACGGTGGAGGTCGTGAACGCAAAACCAAAACTGGCCGTCGACCCCACCGTGGTCGCGCCTCCTAACGTGAAACTGCCTGACAATCCCAACATGCCCAACCTCGGCAATCCTATGTCTGCGCGTGTTGCCGGACCGGCTTCCAACGGTGGCGGCACCGGCGGCGGTATTGGCTCCGGCGCCAGCAACGGAATTGGCAGCGGCAAAGGACCGGGACATGGACCAGGGGAGGGGGGCGGCTTTGGCGGCGGAATCTATAAGCTCGGTGACATTGGAGTGACAGCGCCGATAGCGAAGTTTACGCCGGAACCGGATTTCTCCGAAGAAGCGCGCAAAGCCAAATATCAGGGAGTTGTCGTGCTGGCAGCGATCATCGGTCCTGACGGCAAACCCCGCAACATTCGAGTGGTTCGTGCTCTGGGTATGGGCCTGGACGAAAAAGCCGTGGAACGGGTGAAGACCTGGCTGTTTGAGCCTGGCAAAAAGAATGGTACGCCCGTAGCCGTGGCCATGAATTTAGAGGTGGACTTCCGCTTGTATTGATCTTCAATACAAATTGTTGATCCACACACGCTAAAAGGAGAGGAAAACCTGCCTCTCCTTTTTGGTTTTTGGGAGAGCAATCAGCTATGAGCGCTCAGCTCCGCACCATTTGTTCAACCGCAACGGACGCGAAGAACGCAAAGGTGAAGAAAGGAATTGTCCGAGCGATCCATTGGATTCCTTGGAATGCGTTTCGCCGACGACCAAACTTAACCGTCGCGACCGTCGCGTCCTTTGCGGTTCAAGATCTAAGTTTTGCTTATCGCCGACTGAGTGCTGATTGCAGCTTTCGCTGCTATGCAGCATTCACCCGCCGGAATCGGGCTGCCGTGCGGGCAGGTCCGGGGATGACCGAGAAATGAGCAAATGCGGTCGGTGGCTTCGGGCGAGAGAATATGCTCGAACTTGCAGGCCTGCTCCGCGACCTCCTTTTCATCGTGAATGTGAAAGGTCTGCGTGAAGAGGCGCTCGGCCAGGCGATGCCGCCGGATAACATCCTCCGCGCGCTTACGGCCCCTTTCAGTGAAGATGATCATGTGGTCGCCGTGGCCGGTGTACTCGCTGGTTGGGCGAAACGCCACGTGGCAGCGATTCAGCACCTGCTTGTGCGTGTGCGGCTCCAGCGCATGCTCGGTCAGGTCCACCAGGCCCACGTTCTGCATGCGCTCTAGCGCCAACCGCATTGGCAAAGCGCCTTCCACTTCCACGCGGCCTAACTCCGCGGGCTCGCCATTTTCCGCGAGAACCCACAACTCTTCCAGAACCTCGTCGAACTGCTCTTCATCGGACATGGAATAGGTTTCCTGGGCGGCAATCTTGCCATGGTGCAATTCCAGCCGGCGGTCGGCGAGACGGGCCACGACGGGATCGTGCGTGACCATGATGATGGTGCGGCCGTGTGCATGCATCTCGCGCAGCTTGAGCAGAACCAGCTCTTCATTCTGCGCATCAAGGTTTCCGGTAGGCTCATCAGCCAGGATGATCTGGGGATCGTTGATCAGCGCCCGAGCAATGCAGACGCGCTGTTGCTCACCGCCGGAGAGCTGTGAAGGCAGGTGCTCGGCGCGGTCTTTCATGCCGACTCGCCCCAGCGCGGCCAGAGCCTCCGCTTTGTCGGTCATGCTGTGAAAGTATTGCGCCAGCATCACGTTTTCAAGCGCTGTAAGATACGGGATCAGATGAAATTGCTGGAAGATGAAACCGATCTTCTCCGCGCGAAAGCGGTTCAGCTCCGCCGGAGACATCCTGGAGACGTTGGTGCCGTGAATCCAGATTTCGCCGCTGGTCGGTTGGTCCAGGCACCCCATGAGGTTGACCAGGGTGGATTTGCCGGATCCGGACGGGCCCATCACCGCCAGCCATTCTCCCGGGGCGACGCTGAGAGAGACGTCATCGAGCGCGCGCACGGCAACGTTGCTTTCGTATACCCGGCTCACGTTTTTGAGTTCGATAGGCATTATTCTCCTCGCAGGATCGCTGCGGGCTGTATCTGTTGCAATAGTTTTAGCGGAGCGGTGGAGGCGATCAGCGCCAGGAGCACGCTGCCAAGCAATACCGGAAGCAGAAGCAAAGGTTGCGGCGGGATGGCGGCATCAAAGTTGGCTTTGCCAATCCAAAAAGCAATTCCGCTGCCCAGAACGTATCCTGCAACGGCGCCGGCTAAGGCGAGCAGGGCAGCTTCCGCGGCAAAAAAAGAATTTACCGCGCGATTTGAGGCTCCTAGGGCCTTCATCACGGCAAAGTCACGGCGGCGCTCTAGAACCGAACTGGTGAACGTCGCCACCATGCACAGCATGATCAATACAACAACGATGGCAGAAGCCGCCAAAACGACAGAGCGCGTCTTCCCGACAACTGCAGCCTGCGCCTGGGTGATCTGCCGAACCGGTTTTGCTTCAAGTTCGGGAAAGGAAATCATGAGCGCGCTGACCGCCACTTGGATTTCATCAGGGCGGCCTTCTAGGCGAATCAGGGCGGTGCTGGGCTGAGTGTTGGTCAATTTTTCGAAGTCCGTCAGCGGGAGATAGATTCGGCTGTCGTCGTCTGAACCGGAATGAAAGATAGCCCCCGGATGGACGGAAGTAACCGCGCTGCCAAAAGCTATCTGCCAATCGCCTCCGGGCGAGAGTTTTTCTGCAACACGCGCTCCGACCAATGCGCTCCCCTGATTCAGCTGCGTGACAGACCACGCGGGGTTGAGTCTGCGCAGCTTATCGAGATCGGCTCCCCCGACGACCACTCGGATTCCGCTTCGGCGCTCTGTTCCGATGGCATAAGCAACGGGAACCACTTCACCACGGCCTTCAACGACTTGATTGATCGGTATCAGCTCGTCACCAGTCAACGGCCCTGAAGCCTTGGTGACGACCACATTAGCGCCGAAACCGCGAAACTCACGGCTCAGCTTGCCTTCAAGATCGGAATAGATCGTCAGCGCAGCAGTAGCAATAGTGGCCACCACCGCAACCGAGATCAGAGCAGTGAGAGCGCGGTCTTTGCGTACCCAGGCCGCTTTGAAAAGCAAGCGCAAAAGAAGTTGGTGGCGGCTCATGCATCACCTCGCAAGACAACGGCGGGATCAAACCGCATGGCCTTGCGCACAGCGCCGGCGCTCCCCAAAAATGTGACCAGGAGCGCCGCGACGATCACTACGGCCAGCACCACAGGGTGGACGATGATGGAAGAGCCAAAAATGCTGTGCCCGATTCGATGCGCCAGGAATGTTCCCGCCACAAATCCAGCCAGACCGCCGGCTACGGCAAGGAAGCCGGCCTCGGTGAGAAAAAGCGCAGCTACCGCCATGTTGCTGGCCCCAAGCGACTTCATCAAACCTACTTCCTGGCGTCGCTCCAGGATGGTCGCGGCCATGGCAGCTGAGACAGCGAGCGCGGCAGCCAGCAGCGCTGCCAGCGTCAGCAGCAACATAAGTCCGGAAACGCGGGAGAGAACTTTGCCCTGGTTCTGCTCCACCTGGCGAACCTGCTCGACGCGCGCGTTAGGCAGCACTTCACGAATCTGATAAGCGATGGAGTTTGCATACGGTGAGCAATACCAGCGGTCGCGCATGGCCGGCGAGAGCTTGTCAGGATCCTTGCGCGCAAAAGCATCCTCCGGCTTGGTGAGAGCGCTTACGGTCACGCGCTGCACTGCGTTCGGCAGGCCCAGAATCGTCTGCGCGATGTGCAACGGCGCGACGATAGCCTGATCCTCTGCGCCGCCGGTGCTCAGGATGCCACTGATGCGCAGCCTCCAACCGCCGACTTCGATCTGGTCTCCCGTCGCAATATGGAAGGTTGCTGCGAGCTTGCCGCCGGCGAGGACATCTGGCGTGGCTGTGGCGATATCCGGCGTAGGCCACATGGGCCATTCCGCGTAGTCCTGCGGCCATTGGCCTTCCACCGTCCACCATGGGTTCACCGTTCGCACCCCGGTAGAGAATTGCTCTTTTCCGTATTTGAGCGTTTGGGCAAAGTACGTGCCGATCAGATCAGCTTTGAACGAACCGTTCTTGCCGGAAAAGGTTTCCTCATTGGAAAGAAACGGCGCGTAGCCTTTGATGTTGTGTCCCCAGAAAATGCCTTTGATTTTGACGAGATCAGATTCGGGAATTGACGCGCCTTCGCTCGCCGGCTTGAGGTTGACGCCGCCGATGTTGACGTCAAGCGTGTCATCGATCGGCGTGATGACCAGGTTGGCGCCCAGGCTGCGCAGTTCCTGGCTGATTTTGTCGCCGATATCTGTTCCCACGGCAATCATGGCGGTGGCAATGCTCATGCCCAGAGCGATGGCCAGCAGCGCCACGCTCTTGCGCCGCTTTTGCCGCCGGAATGATTCAAACAACAGACGCAGAAACATTATTTTGAAAATTGACCAACTTGTTTCGCCAGGTCAGTGAGAGAGATCACAACCGAGTCGCCGCTTTGCGTGGATTCGAGGGGAATGGGATTGCAGCCGCCTGTCTGGCCCACGCTCTGCGGGTTGATGGGAGCAGCGCAGTTCTTGCAGATGATCCCGTTGCTTCCTTTGTAAAAGCCGATGCCGCCACAGATCTGGCAGGCATCAAAGACTGACGCCACCTTGCCATCCGGCTTGCGATAGAGAAGAAAACGAACTTTCGTTCCATTCACGTTGGCGCTGTAAAACCGTAGCTCACCCTGAGGAAGGTCTCCGCTTGCGATGTTGGCTTTGCCCTCGGCATTGAAGGCAATCTCGGTCGCCGGCGACGCAGGAGGCTCTTTGGCGTAAATGAATTCCGCCGTAACCATAAATATGAAGATGAAGGCAGTAGTACAGGCAGCCACCGCCCAACGGCGTTCGCGCCGGGCCGTCCACTCCTGCTTGCGCTCGTCAGCCTTGCTGACCGCGGGCGCTCCTTCGGGCTTGCGCCGGCGATATTCAAGCAGGATCATCAGCCCAGCCAGCGCCAGCATGGTGACAGGGAAGAAGAAGCCATTGCGCACGATGGGGCCGATCACCGCCATTTCTTGCTTGTTGGAGCGGAAGACGCCGGACTCAAACAGCTCGTGAACACCGGAGATGATCAGTTGCGCGGCGACAAAGAACAGAATCGCCGCCGTGACTTTAAAAAACTTGCGCAAGTCGATGCGCACGCTGCCTTTAACAAACATCACCCCAAAGACCACTGCGAGGATCACACCCAGCAACGTGCCCAGAAAACTCATCAGCTCGGTCGAATTCAGCGAAACACCGGCCAGGATGGCAACGGTTTCCACCCCTTCGCGAAAGACCATCAGAAAGACGAAGGCGAACAGCCCCCACTTTGATCCAGCGCCCGCCAGGGAGCCGACCTTGGTCTCAATGTCGCCTCTGAGCTTGCGCGCGGTCCGCATCATGAAGATCACCATGCTGATGACGAACAGTGCCGCCACCAGCATGACCCAGCCTTCAACCTGATCCTGATTGATGGGCGCGTACGATAACGCGATCGCGCCGGCCACGCTGGCAATCAGGGCTGCAACTAGGGCGGCATAAACGGTGCGGCGGAGATCATTGCGGCCGATCTTGGCGAGGTAGACCAGGGTGATGCCGACGATCAACGCAGCTTCAACGCCTTCCCGCAATGTCACGACAAGGGCAGAAAACACCTTAACCCAGCCCAATCTTGAAAATGAATTTCAATTTCAATTTCAATTAGAGATTGTATCCAGCCTTGTGCAGCAGAGTCAACAAATTGAAAACGCAGGAGAAAACAAGAGGTCATAAGGGACGACGAGCAGGCCTCCGGCGGGCACGCATCCCGGTACTCGCACCGGCGCGTCTTAGTTGAAGGTGAGCAAGAGCCAGAAGATTACAGTTTCGACTGATGCGCAGGAATTTCTGCGGCTTCGTCCTTTATGGCGCCGGATGCTTGTTCCGGGCAGGCACACGGTATTCCAGAACTTCGAGTTGAACCTGCTGGCGGCCAGGATGTTTGCCGGCAGGGAAGACCCTTTCATCGTCTGTGTCGAAAGTTCTCACGGAGCCGCCATTGTGCCGGCGGTGGTTCGCCGCGCGAGTAGCACGTTGCGCCTGCTGGGAGAAGAGCTGTTCGACTATCGATGCTTCCTCTATCAGGGCGACTATGGCGTATTGCACACCGCGCTGGGCGTACTGGCTGAGAGAGGGCTGCCTTTGGAGGTCGTGGCAGTGAAAGGGAGAGAGGCCACGGCGTTACCGCCAGAGCTGCCTTTGACTCCGTTTTGCCGGGCGCCGGCGGTCCATTGCAGCATGATCACCATGGAACAGTTTGCGGCGGCCCATCCGCGGCTCGCACGTAATCTGCGTCGCTTGAAGCGCCTTGGTTTTGAGGTGCGCCACCACCGCGGAGACTATTCCGGATTGCTGCGATTCATTTATGAGAAGAAAGCCGGGCAAAGCCCGGACAGCTTGTTTTACGATCCTCTGCGCGTCGAATTCATGCTGATTGCTGCCAGGTTGATGCCGGACCTCTTTGAGATCTTTACTCTTGAAGATGAGGCTTCCATCGTTGCCGCGCTGGTGACATTGCGTGACGAGCATCGCCGCCGTTTTTACACCGGCTGGTTCGCTCCAGGACTGGAGCAGCATTCCCCAGCACTCTCATTGATCTATGAAGTTACCCGTCGGTCGTTGGCGGACGCCCTGGATTGTGACTACATGACCGGTGAACAGCCGTACAAGCTGAGGTTGGCGACAGATTCGATGCCGCTATACCGTCTGCTGGCAAGCCCCGAACAGCTTGCACAGCCTGCGCACAAGCCGGGACACGTGCTTTCAAAAGCGTCTCTCACAGAAGCCTGCAGATAGCTATCTTCCTCCCTGAATGGAATTCAGGCTGGAGATTACAGCGTATTTTCTAATCCCCTTCCGCTTGGGTTCTCGGGCAAGTCTTATGATTTCCCGGCAGATAGCCGGTTTGGTGACAGAAAAACGCTCGGTTGTTCTGGTTTTCGGAAATTCGGAAATCGCTTAAAAAAAGCTCATCTTCCTTGTTTTCCTGTGGGATAATCGTGTGCGAAAAAGTTTCCCGGGCGTATAGGGCGCTCGCTTGGCTTATTCAAAGCCCGAGGATAGGCCAGTCTTCGTGGTCAAGCGGTCGGTGGGTTTGCAAAAAACCTGGATAAGTTTCCAGCGGAAAAAGAAGTCGTTTTAAACAGCACGGAGGCACATGTGCCTACAGTAGTCTCGTTTCAGCATAGCCCGCAACAGTATCTGGTCGTCGCTCCAGATGGCAACCAGGTTGAGATACCGAAAGAGCTTTTCGGTCTTTTGTGGGATTTTACGGCGGGAAACAAACCAAACGGTTCGGTCGTGATTCAGTTCAGAAATGGGGGAATCGCAGGACTGGAAGCAGTGATCAGAAAGACCTATAGATAACGTAGATCGACGCAAAGTTTGTTTACTCAGTGCTTGGATGTTGCCAAGTGAGAAGTTGCGTAGCAGATGCGGCGAGCCCCGATTTCGGTTCCCGGAACTCCCGGAGCAGACAAGAAATTTGGCTCAGAGAGCAGACTGACTCTCTGGGCCTTTGTTTTTGCATAGCTTTTACCGGACTGAAGCAGGGCAGTCGCTACCCCAAAATCGCCCGTGGACTAAACCCAAGGAGTCAGTAAAAATGAGACGGATCCCCTGCGCCGGCTGCAGAGCCTTGAAGGCAGATACTTCCGGAAGTCGTATGCGAGCGTTATCAGCAATGCCAGGTACAGCAAACCTGATGCGGCGCCGAATGCACTCCGATGTTGCTCCACCAACCTGTAACGATTGCAAACAATTCTGATCGTTTCCCGTCTGCGCGGAGACTGGAGACCGAGAAGTGAAGGAGTGCCTATGTCCGATTCCCGAGTTTTTCTTGGCAGAGCTATCCCCTCTGCCAAGCAAAGTGATCCCGCATGCGATCACATTTCACTTGCAGCCAAGGGTTCCGGGGAGGAAGACCGATCGCGAACGGCTCCGGAAGGACCGTATATTGCCATATCGCCCAACGGGACCCAGCTGAACATTCCCAAAGAATTGTTCGTAGCGCTGACCGATTTTATGAAGACACGCAGATGCCCGGGCTCGATTACGATCCAGTTCCGCCAGGGCGAGATCATCTGTGTTGAGGCCGTGGCCAAGAAAACATATCGAGGTCACTGACCAATCACACGCGACCGGCGGATGCTGGTTGGGTGCGCAAGGCCCTGATTTTCGTTGCTGAAGGTTCTTCGGCACTGACGAAAGATTTGGCCCAGAGATGGAAATACTCTCTGGGCCTTTTTGTTTGTATGAAGAGGCGAGGTTGTGACTCGCCGGATGAGTCGAGAAGAGAAACATTCTTTTGCCTAGTGAGGGAAACATACAATGGCGATGTCAAAACCCCAACCGATCAGCGTTTATATGGTTGCTGTGACCTGTGCAGCCTTGCATGGAATCGTGGCGATTGTGGCGGCTCCGATCCTGGCTTGCATCCTGTGTTGGAGCGGTCCTGCCAGGCTTGAAGGCGGTTTTAACATCGAGAAGATCATGGTGTTCGCGGTGACGGCGCCAGTGATCAGCTCGGTGTTCGGCTTTATCGCCGGCGGCCTGATGGCAACCGCGCATAACGTATTCGCGAAAGAGCAGCGCAAGGTGGCCGTGATGGTCAGAGAGCGGACGGAAGTTCCCGCTGCCTTCGGCAGCGTGGCATAGAAGCTCGATAAGCTTCCGCGGGCAAAGGAGGGAGGCGGCCCTCCTACTCGCCCGCTCTGGTTGATTTTTGCACCATGGAACGCGAGCGGTCTGTGCGAGGCTTTGCTGTACCACCTGGTACTTCAGAACGGACCTCAGGCAATCTGAATCCCGCAGGAATACTGGTGTCGCCAAACGCCTGGCTCGGCTCTTTACTTACTGTGAATTTCCAGACAGTATCCTGCTTTGTACAGTTGTTGGATAGATCGCAGATCCCGGCCTTCAATCGAGCTGTATAGGTTTCGCCAGCCTTCAGGGTGACCGGGTTCGGAAACAGTCCCCACGCTCCATCCCCCACCTGATCTACCCACGCCGGCACCTGTACGCCATGCGAATCGATCAGGACAAAGCTGCGGTTGTCTATCCCCCGGACCGGAGCTGAGAAAAAGGCCTTGACCACCGTATCCTGATATACAGCGCCTGCGCCAGCCTGTGGATAAATGGCAACTCGCAGCGCAGTCCGGTCTTGCGGCGCGCCGTCAACCGAGATCAGCCAGTTGCGAACTGCCATCGGAACCGGTGGCGCTCCCTCAACCACAGGAGGCTCGGTAGACGGCTTTCGGCCATCGCACAAACCGCCCAGCACGCAAGGCTCAAGAATGAAGTTCTGGTTTGTGTCCGCCAGGTTTCCCAGGAAGTGGAGGGCTACCACAGCTTCTACGGACTGGTAATAGACCGTCGCGCTCACGGCTACGGGTCCCCTGGTGCCTGGCGGTATTACCACTTCGTAACGATCGATGTGCTTTTCATACTCTGGCCGTCCGCGCGGCTTGAAACGGGTATCGCGCAGGAAAGAATCGTCAAAAAGATCGCCGTTGCCGTCGTTGTCTTTGAACACCTCCAGGGCGGCGGAATTGTTTCGGTCGATCACCCTGCCGTCTTTGTCGATGGGCAGCCCCTGGTTGTTGGTCACAAGATTTAGCGGTGTGGCGTAGGGCAAATCCAAAGTGGGGCAGCCGTCGCCCAGGGAGGCTACGGCCTTGAACTGCATTGAATAAGGATCGGCCGAACCTGCAGGGATCTTCCAATTGCAGCCCGGAAAGTTGGGATCGGCCATCTCTTCGGTCGTCAAATCTCCCACCCCAATCGACACGCGATTCCAGACCTTGTCCTTGATCGGCAATTCCTTGCCCGTGGCCAGGTCATAGGCATGAATGGCGAGCCAGGCGGTCCGGCCTTCGGGAAATCCGGTGGGGAAATTATGGCCGCTGCCGGTGTTGGCAATGGTGATGGAGAGCGGCGCAGAACTGTTTTCCGCGGCGAGTTCAGGTCCGTGAAGGTCCATGCTCAGCACGTGCCGCAACCGGTCCCAGGCCAATCGCGCCTGCTGTGCATATGCTCCTTTACGTTCTGTATGAGTCCAGAGGCCGCGGGAGTAAGGGCTCTTCTCGTCGGCCGAAGAGAAACTGAACGCAGAAAGCTCGGGATACGGCGCGATATTGCCGCTGCCATCCACGTCTTTGCCGATCAGTCCGGTCACATAGGCGTTTCCGCCAACAAAATGATGCGTGAAGAAAGGATGCGGCGAACCGCCTTCGTTGGCGACGCGATCGACCCGCGGAGGAAGAGGCTTTCCATCGTTATATAAAGTTTGTGCTGTGCCCGGCTGTCCATAATCCTGTTGCATGTGACAGCTCTGGCAATCGCGTTTGAATCTGGGATCAAAATTCTTGTTGCCCGGGCGGTCGGCGTATGCACTGTTGGCCCATTCCGTGTACGTGCGCTCGATCGGGAATCCACCCACCCATTTTCCGATTGGATTCTTGATCGGCAGCGCGTTAGTTACGTCGTGACACGCGGCGCACATCTCCGCGCGTACGAACATCGCCTGGTGATAGCCCCTGTGTTTTTGAGGATCGATCTTCTGGTAGTCAATGTTCTGGCCGAAGATCTCGCTTGTGTAAATATCTTTCTCCATGGGTGGAGCGTTGGCAGCCAGCGGTCCGAAGCGTTCCGGAGAACCGATGGCGTGCGGCGACAACCGGTACGCACCGGCTCCAATGCTGTAACCAAGGTTCTGTTTGGACTTGTCAGGCACGTTGAAGATGTCTTGCTGCGCCGATGCCAACAATTCGGAGCGGGGCTGGGCGCCGGTTGCGGGAGTGTAGGCGCTGGCGCCGTGAACATAGTTATGGAACGGCGTGTCGCGTGTTTCCGCATAGGTATGGCAAACGGCGCAGATGATTCCACTCTTGCCTGAATCGGTGTTGCGATACTGGGAGGGCAGCGTCGCAAATGCAATTCCAGTCCCGTTGTCCGAGGTGGGATTGAAGTGCGGATCGCCGGGAGCATTCTCCAGACGCGTCTGGGGATCGAATTGCACCGACTTGAGCGGCACATTGTCCACGTAGTCGGTAGGCATGTGACAACGCGAGCAGAAAAAATCAAGCAGCGAGCCGGGCCGCGACAGTTTGTATTTTTCCGTACCGATATCGAATGTGGAAGAGCATTCATTCTTGTCGGCGAAGGGGTTGTGCGCGGCTTTGGCCGTACCATCGGGCGGCGCCGGAGTATCGCATTCGCCGTTGGCTGAGGTCGCGCGGGCCAGGGCCAGAAACGCGGCACGCCAGACCGGGTCGCGCCAGGAGTTCGACATCATCGAGCCGTTCCATTCATCGAAAATCTTCTGATGGCAGGTCTGGCACTGCCCGGGGCTGTCCTCCTGTTCCCAGTGGTCGTGGAAAGGCGGCGGATACGCCTGTGCTTCCGCCACCACGTACGGCGCGGCTTCCGGAAGCCGGTTTGGGATGTCGTTCAGTTTGCTCTGGTCGGGCTGGTTGTAGACCACGGCGCTGGCCGCCAGCGCCGTAGCGAAAAGAGTTGCGAGTTTGAGGGCTCGTCCGTTGCCGTTGATCATTGCTCGACCTCGCGCAGTTCGCGGCCGGCAAACTGCTCTTTATGTCGATTCCCATGCCAGCGCTCATAAGCCAGGATCGGATCATTGCGCGGTACCAGTGGCGCCTGGCCAAGACTGCGCGTAAAGATCAGGAAGAGCAACGCTACATATCCGGCGGCGATCGTAACTTCAAGCACGCCAATTCTGGGTGTTGTCCATATCGCCGGCATCACCAGCAGGTACAAATCCAGCCAGTGACCGAAGAGCAAAAGAATGGCAATCGTCATGAGGACTCTGGGTGTGCGCTTGGTTCGGATAGACAGCAACACCAGGAAGGGAATTACCCAGTTCACCAGCAGGTTGAGTGCGAACAGGTAGATCCACGGGCCGTTGGTGCGGGAAACATAGTGCGTAACCTCTTCGGGAATGTTCCCATACCAGATCAGCAGATACTGGCAAACCCAGATATAAGCCCAGAAGATGCTGAAGGCAAGAAGCAGCTTTCCCAGATCATGCAACTGGTGATTGCTGACAGATTCTTGCAGCAGTCCGCGCTGCTTCAGAATCACCACGGCCAAGGTGACGGCTGCGATACCCTGCACCCACGTTCCGGCAAAGACATAGATCGCATACATGGTGCTGAACCAGCGCGGGTCGATCGAAATCAGCCAGTCAAAGGCAGCCACCGTGAGGGTCAGGGCGAAGACCGGAACGAACGCGGCGGAGTAGGAAGTGAGTTTCTGATGCAGGGCCAGGCTGAGTTCCGGCCGCGCATCCTGCTGACGCGACGTACGGCGAAACAGCCAGGCAAAAATCAGCCAAGCAGCAAATACGATGATGGCGCGCGCGTATACCCAGTTCGGCTGCAGGTAGTGAAGCTTTCCGGCGAAAGCCGGTTCGCCTGCCATCGCCCCAGGGCGAGTCCATGGATACAGAATTTGCCGGCCGAAAAAAGTCATGATGATCAACAAGGCAGCTGCCGGCAGCACCGAAGCATAGGCCTCAGGAATTCTCCGCAAGCTGGCGGACCAGCGTGCGCCCGTGACGCGTTGCGTCGCCAGAAAGAACATTGCTGCGACGCCCACTGATGTTATGTAGAAGCCGTTGAGCAGAAGATTGGGCCACGTCCGCTCAGGCGCGACGATCAGGCCGTAAACAGCGCTGACCGCACCAATGCCGACCAGAAATCCTGCTCCAAAGCGAACCCGTGGAGAAAGCTGGATCGAAACGTCCTGCACTATGGGGCCTCCTTGCGCGCGCTCTGCTGCTCTTCTTTGAATCCCTGGAGTACGCTGTGAACATACGTCACGATTTTCCAGCGCTCGTCGAAGCTGAGCTGGCTCGCATAAGAAGGCATTTTGCCGGTCCCAAGGGTAATCACGTGGAAGATCCGTCCGGGAGGGAACTGCATCAGGCGATCCGAGACGTACGAAGGCGGAGGAGGAATCTTGCCTGAGATCGGGCCGTCTCCTTTGCCCTGCGCTCCGTGACACACCGCGCAATAAGTTTGGAAAAGAGCTTTACCTTCGTCGAGCGTCTGCGCTGACGGATGATAGGGATTCTGCAGCTCGCGCCCGGCGCGGGCGGCTTCGTCCTCGCCCGGACCATAATGAAATGGATGGAAGCCGCGCGGGATGGTTCCTGCAACGGCATTTTGGAGCGTGAGCCCATCCCGTGTTACCGAGTTAGGCGCATAAGCTTTGTACGCGGGATCGCGCGCCATATCCGGCATATATTCGTAGGCTCGACGTTCGGGTGTGGCTCCGCAGCCAGCAAGGGATGCAACAACGCCTAATGCCATGAGAATGTGAGTTGCACGGCTCATGTGTGCGCCTCTCTCTCCCGGATCCGGTCAGCGCCGATCTCCTCCAGCACGCGCCGGGCACGATGAACATCAAAAGCGTTGTCGCGCCAGCGCAGGACCAGAGCAAAAGTGTCGTTTGTGACATCCTCGGCAAATCCCTGCGCATGTTTACCGGGATAAAGGCGTGTGCGCAGGAAGAGTGCCGCCACTGTCGCCAGCCCGGAGAGCAGGACCGTCAGTTCAAAGCAGATAGGCACGAAAGCCAGTGTGGAATTATCTGGCTTGCCTCCGACGTTGAGCGGCCAATCAAGCACCGACGTGTAGAACTGAAAAATCAGAGCAAAGCTTAGAGCCAAAACTCCAACCACAAAGGTGACCCAGGGAAGCCGGCTGTGTTTGACTCCCATGGCATGATCGAGGTCATGAACCGGATAAGGAGCGAACACGTCGTAGATCCGGAAACTGTTTTGACGCACAGCCCGCACCGCGGTAAGAAGAGTCTCCGAATCGGTGAAGGTTGCCACCAGAAACCTCTCAGGCATTGACCGGTTCCTCCTGCTCCTGGCTGCTGAGGGCCATTTTGTGCGCGCCAAGTCCGACCACGCCCTTGATCTCCCACATCGCGATCATGGGCAGATAGCGAATGAACAGTAGGAAGCAGGTAAAAAACAATCCAAAGCTTCCGACGAGAATGCCGATGTCGTAGATCGTGGGATAGAACATGCCCCATCCTGAAGGCAGGAATGCGCGGTGCAACGAAACCACGATGATCACGAAACGTTCAAACCACATTCCGATGTTGACCAGGATGGAGACAACGAAAAGAAGGGCTACGCTGTTTCGTATTTTTTTGAACCACAGCAACTGCGGCGTGATCACGTTGCACAAGACCATCAGGTAGAAGCACCAGGCATAAGGTCCGGTAGCGCGATTGACGAAGTGATAGCGTTCATAGAGGTTGCCGCCGTACCAGGCGGCGAAAAACTCCGTGAGATACGCGTAGCTCACGATCATCCCGGTCAGCATGGTCACCTTGGCCATCTTGTCCAGGTGCCGAACCGTGATGTAACGCTGCAGGTTCATGGTGTAGCGCGTGATGATCAACAGCGTGAGCACCATGCCGAAACCGGAATAAATGGCGCCGGCGACAAAGTACGGCGGAAAAATAGTGGTATGCCACCCCGGCAAGAGAGACGTTGCAAAGTCCATGCTGACGATGGAGTGTACGGAGAGCACCAGTGGAGTCGCCAACCCGGCCAGCACCAGGCTCACGATCTCATAGCGCGACCAGGTGCGGTGTGATCCGCTCCAGCCCAGGCTCAAAACATTGAAGACAAACTTCTTGATTCCGCCGGCAGCGCGATCGCGCAGCGTGGCCAAGTCGGGGATCATGCCCAGATACCAGAAGACGAGGGAGATCGTGAAGTAGGTGCTGATGGCAAAGACGTCCCACACCAACGGAGAGCGGAAGTTGACCCAGAGCGGCCCGCGCTGGTTGGGAAAGTAAGGAAAAATGAAATAGACGAGCCAGGGTCTACCCACATGGATCGCCGGGAAGATGCCCGCGCACATCACCGCGAAAATGGTCATCGCTTCGGCCGAGCGGTTGATGGAGGTTCGCCACTGTTGCCGAAAGAGCAGCAGAATCGCCGATATCAGTGTGCCCGCGTGTCCAATGCCGATCCAGAAGACGAAATTGGTGATGGCAAACGCCCAGCCTACGCTGTTGTTCAGTCCCCAGATCCCAATGCCCTTGGCGACCAGATAGGCCACCATGCCGCCAAGGTTGATCAGTGCAGCCACGGCAAGCCCAAAGCAAATCCACCAGCCCGTTCCGGGCCGCACCTCAAGTGGGCGCGCAATGTCGTCAGTGATCTGGCGAAGAGAGGGGTTGTCATCGACCCAGACCGGCGGCGGCAACATGGGTACCTGTTCGGGTGCGCTTTCTGCCGGCGCTTTGCCGTTGACTCTGGTAACCGTACTGCTCATGAACGCTCCTTACGTGGTCTTGACCGGATTGCGAACTTTTTTCAGGTAGCTGACATTGGGCCTGGTTCCCAGTTCATCGAGCACCCGGTAGCGCCGCCGGCTGTGCTGCAATTGCGAGACGCGGCTGTTGGGATCCTTAAGATCGCCAAAGACGATCGCCTGCGTAGGACAAGCCTGCTGGCACGCGGTCTGGATGTCGCCGTCGGCCAGTTCGCGTTTCCCCTGCAGCGCTACGTTCTTGGCGAGCTGAATCCGCTGCACGCACATGCTGCACTTTTCCATTACCCCGCGCGAGCGCACGGCCACATCAGGGTTCAGAACCATGCGCCCGAGCGGGCTTTCCATGTTGAAATCAAATTGTGGGTTGTCGGTGTAGTTGTACCAGTTGAATCGACGGACCTTGTACGGGCAGTTGTTCGCGCAATAGCGCGTGCCAATGCAGCGGTTGTAAACCTGCTGGTTGAGCCCTTCAGAGCTGGTGGTTGTGGCGAGCACAGGACACACGGTTTCGCACGGTGCGTTCTGGCAGTGTTGGCACATCATGGGCTGATGCACAGCGACGGGATCGTCCTCCGGTCCGCTGTAATAACGGTCGAGCCGTATCCAGTGCATGATGCGAATGCGTTCGATCTGGCCCTTGCCCACAACCGGGACATTGTTCTCAGCCTGGCATGCGACCACGCACGCAGAGCAGCCGGTGCACGCGTTCATATCGATGGCCATGCCCCACGCATGTTCTCCTTCGGGCCGCGCCGCCCACAGCGTCGGAAGCGCGGGTTCCGCGTTGGACTCGCGGCCCTGGTGGAGCTCATCCAGGGAGGTTTCCAGCACAATGGGCCGGCCCTCCATGGAGAAATGTGTTTGCGTGGTAGCCAGTTTCTCGCTGCGTCCGGTCTTTTCGATCGTGACTTCGCTCGCGTTCAACTGCCGATGGCCGTCCTTGACCCGGACCAGCGGATACGCATTCACGCCGACATTCTGCCCGGCCCGCCCAACCTTGCTTCTTCCGTAGCCGAGAGCGACAGAGATCGTGCGTGGATGTTGTCCCGGCTGGACGAGCACTGGAAGTTCAATCTGCCCGGTCTCGGTCTTGAGCCGTATTACGTCGCCGTCTGCAAGCTTGAGTTTCGCCGCGGCAGCCGGTGCGATTGCAGCGTAGTTGCCCCAGGTCACTTTGCTGATGGGGTCGGGTAGCTCCAGCAGCCAGGGATTGTTGGCATGGCGTCCATCGCGCATTGCCACGCTCTCATAAAGCGCGAGTTCGTAGTGTTCTGCTAAGCCTGTCTGCTGATGTTGCCCCTGATCTTCCAGGATTGACGCGACCGCGGCTTTCCAATTGCCGTGAAATCCGGGTTCAGCGGGGACATGCGAAGGTGGCGCTGTGACCAGACCATCCTGCAGAGACCGATCCCAGAAGCTCTGAAAGTCGTGTACTTCCTGTTGCCGCGAAAAAATATTCTTCTGCCAGAATTCGCGCAGATAGGTATAGTAGTCAGCCGGCTCGTGTCCCAGCCACTTGAGCAGGCTTTCCTGGGCGTGGCGAGTATTAAAGAGCGGTGCGATCAGTGGCTGGGCCAGGCTGAAATGCGATGTCACCGGCTCTGCGTCGCCCCAGGCTTCAAGAAAGTGGTGGTCAGGACAAACCGCGTGTACGCGCGAGCTGGTTTCGTCCCGGCGATCCGAGAATGAGACCGAAAGCGCAACTTTCTCCAGGCCGCTGAGAAAGCGCGCAGGATCGTGATAGTCATACGCCGGGTTCACCCCGAGCATCAACAGCGCATGGACCTCACCGCGATCCATCTTCTCCACCAGCTCCAACATTGCCGCGTCGTTGCCGTTGCGCTGAAGCGAGGGGTGCGCCAGGTCAATCGTCTTGCCGATATTGCCGAGGGTCGCGTTCAAGGCGTTGACCACAATCTGGACGGCAACGTCGTTGCTGCCGCTGATCACCAGCGATTCGCCGCGATGCTTCCACAACTCTTCGGCGACGGCATCGAGCTTTCGCGAGTCCAGCGGGTCATTTGCCAGGCTGGGCTCCACGTGGCCCGTTTTGCGAACAACGCGCGCCAACAACGCGGCAGCAACCAGACCCAGCTCAGATGGAGCGACGGCGAGATGGAGGTCTGCGTTGCTGCCGCTGACGGACAGCCCAGATTCAAATTGAACATGCAATGATGGCGTGCTTTCCGGTCTCCGTGCGGTAGCGTACTGACGGGCAAACTCGACGGGAGACAGCCATATGCCGAGAAAATCCGCTTCCAGCGCCACAATGACTCGGGCCTTGTCGAATGCGTAGTGGGGAACCACTGCCAGGCCGAACGACTCTTTGTTGGCGGCGCGGACGGCGCTCAGCGAAGTAGGGTCGTATTCAACGTGAACAAAGTGGGGATAACGCGCCTGCCACGCGGAGATAATCGCGCGGGTGGAAGGGCTCGTGATCGTGCCCGAAAGCAGCGCGATCGAACGCCCGCTCGCCTGCGCCGCCTGCAGCGATTCGAGGATATGGCGGTCAACTTCCTCCCAACTTGCTGACTGCCCTTGCCAGAGCGGCCCGCGGAGGCGTTCGTCGTCATAGAGTGAGAGAACAGTCGCCTGGCCGGTGGCGCATGTGCCGCCACCGAAGATGGATGATTCGGCGTTGCCCTCAATCTTGATTGGCCTGCCGTCTCTTTGCTTTACCAGCAGGCTGCATGACGCTGCGCAGCCGCGGCAGGTTGTGGCATACCAGTCGGATACGCCAGGAATTAACTGGTCGCTTCCAACAAGGAGAGGAATGGCGTTTTGCACGGGTGCGCGGCATCCCGCAAGCCCGGCCGCAGCCAGCGTGAAACCCATCAGGCTGAGGAAGTCCCGGCGTGTGGTTCCAGGCTGGCTCGCGGGCGGGATCCCTCCAGGGAATTCGCCGGAAGAGCGCGGAGCGCCATGGAGTTCAGCCACACTCTTCCAGTAGACCGGAGGCTCCGGTGCCTGTATCTGGACGAGCTGGTGCTTCGCGCCTTTGCAGGGCGCTCCATCGCCGCGAACTCCTGAATCACTCATTGGTTTCTCCAACTCTTGTGCCGGCCCATCTCTAGTAGTGACAGCTGGCGCAATCGAGCCCAGCCGCAGGTTTCTGTTTTTCTCTCAAACTCAGCGCTGCGCGCTCGAAATCGTTCACAGGCATCTTCGCGTGCTCGCGATGGCAGCTCAGGCACCAACCCATCGTCAAAGGCGAGACCTGTTCAATGCGATCCATCTTTTCCACCGCTCCGTGACAGTTCTGGCACGCCACGCCGGACAGCACGTGCTGGCTGTGGTTGAAATAAACGAAGTCGGGCAGATTGTGGACCTTGACCCAGCGAATCGGTCGTTGCAATGCAACCGCTTCTTTGAGCTTTTCAATCTCGACGGTTTGTTTCTCCAGGATGCTGTGACAGTTCATGCACACGCTTGCGGGCGGGATTCCGGCGTGCCGGCTGGTGCGTGCGGCGTAGTGGCAGTAGAGACAGGGAATCTTATTGTCGCCTGCATGCACCTTGTGAGGAAAAGCAATTGGCTGCACGGGCGAGTATCCCTGATGAATCCCGATGCGCGAAACCTGCCAGGCGCCCGTTCCACCGGCAAGAACCGCTCCCAGCACCAACAGCGCCAGTTGTACACGCATGGTCGGTTAGTCCTCCTCCGGCCAGAGCCATGACGCCGGATTGTGCCGGCGCAGCCAGGCTTCTGCGGACCGCCCTGCTGCAGAAACCGGCCGGGCGAACTGTCTCAGGCACGCGTTGATCGCGAAGACGAAGAACGCCGCCAGGCGCGTGAGCGGCAGCACAGCAACTGCCGCGAACGTAGAGAAGACATGCAGGCGAACCACGAACGGCATCTGCTCCGCCAGCCCGCCGGCTGGATTTGCTCGCAATAGCGAGACGACGTAAGGCGTCAGGATCAGAGCCCCCCAGGACGATCCCCAGCGGTAGAGAACTGCCATCAGCAATCCGGAGATAATCCCCACCAGGAGCAGCGCAATAAAGACTGTGTCAGACAATTCGGTGATGACCGACCGGTTGGATCGACCAAGGTGCTGCCACAGGATCGTGGCTGCGCCGGCAAGAGCCGTAAGGGCTGCTATCAACGCAAACGCCTCGAGCAGGTAGAGCCGCCCCGGAACGCGGTTCCATGCAAGAAGCGTTTGCGGAAACAGCAGAGCGCCGGCATGCCCACCCAATAAAACGATCACGCCCAGGCGCCACACGCGGGAACCGCTAAAAACTCTCCATGCCTCGGACATTTCCTCTTTCACCACGGTCGCGTGTTTATGCTCCAGCAGGTAACGCACCACAATTCCGGTCAGGAACAGAGAGCCGGCCACGTAAGGCCAGGCGGAGAAGAGAAGGTTTCGATTCATTGTCTTTGTCTCCCCGTCGGTTGCGGTAGTCGCGATGTAACCGACGGCCCTATGTCCGCAGACGTGTTTGCACCCTGAGAGTCTGAACTTTGACCGGAGGCGCGGGAAGATCGCTCAAAAGCCACCTGGCGAAGAAACGACTTCAAGGCAAATGATTCCTTGGGTGTCAGGTAGTGCGGGCTGGCGCTGGCCGTCCGCCATTGAAAACATGGCTGGCGCAGAAATTCGGTAAGGGCGCGATCCTGATATCGAAGGTACGTTTGTGTGAGATCGGGCCCAAGAGAGCCGCCCCAACCCATACCCTGAATGGAGTGGCAGGTGATGCACGCGCGGGCCCCGTATTTCAGTGGCTCTTCTCCGGCGAACAATCGTCGTCCGCGCTCCCTCTCGCCGGGAGCGGCCAACTCTGCGTTGCGCTCGTCGTCCGGCTTGATGTCCGGACCGCCGATGGCAATATATTCGAGAATGTCATTGATCTGCTTTTCTGAGAGGTCGGTCCAGTCCGGCATGCGCTGCTGTTTAAACTGTGCAAACAGGTTCGCGGCAGTCGGGTCGCCGGAATTGATGACGGTAGATGAGGAATGGATGAACTTGAGCAACCACTCGTGCTTGCGCCGATCGGTGACACCTTTTAAGTCCGGGCCGACCTTGATTCCTTTGCCATAGGTGTGGCAAGCAGTGCAACGCTTGCCAAATATAGCCGCCGCTTCGGCAGAGAATTTGGCGCCCGCGGGTTCGTTGTCGTCCTGGGCCCACGCGCACTGCATCAATCCCAGGGCGACGGTCGCCAGGATGATCGCCGACAGACTGCGTTGATTGACGGTAAAGCCAGAAAACATTCGGGGCATGTCTCCTTGCCAGTTTGTCTTTGTGCCGGTGCTCTTCACACCGCGAACCTTTCCTTCTGCCTATACGCACACAAAAAATGGCCTGGAGAGACACTCCTCTCCAGGCCAAATCTTTGCCTGATCCGGATCTTCCGGGGGCATAAATCAGGGCCTATTCAGTTTTAAACCTTTGGTTGTCCTAACTTACAACCGGTTGTCATCTTGCAAACGCTGTCGTCCTTATACGAGCACCGGCCAGCAAGTCCCCACGCAGGCCATTCAGCATACGAGCGTCTGATTAGTTCCATTTTGGGACAAAAACAACAATGGCTCAGAGACAGTGCCTCTGAGCCGAATTTCTGTCACGTCGATAATTACCGGAACGAAAAATCAGGGCTCGCCAAATTATAACGTGCAAACTTATATACAAAAGGCGCACGAATGTCAATGCTTGATGAATTGTGTCATTTCGGAGGGCTGCCGGGTATGCGATCGCGACCCCGAATTCGAGGCAAATGATCGAGAGGATTGTTGCGGGATGAAGGCGAACACCGCTGAGGTGAGCAGCGCTTAAAAACTAAAGCACGAGGGCTCCCGATCGTAAATGCCGATCGTCACGCAAGTAGCCTGTTTTGACCATGCGGAGATATCCGGGAATGAAAATGCCACGCTACGAAAAAATAGTGGTTGTTTCATCAACACCGTGTGGTCTTGACAGATCACCTACGGATGAGCTATTTTCCAAAGTGATGACCTTATCGCTCACAAGCATGTGTTGTATGTGTTGTTCTAGAGATTCTATACACATGTGTGTTTGGGGCGTAGATTCGTGAAATAGTTCCTAGTAAGTAAGCACAGCAATCTTAACCCGCCACCTGACACACAGGTTGGCGGGTTTTACTTTTTGGTCCCACATTGGGACCAGCCGGATATAGGTTTGCGACGGTTTAACCAACGAAAGTAGCTCCGAATGCTATCAGGAATCCACACAGGCCACTTACGGCAGCTCGAGGCGGAGAGTATTTTCATACTTCGCGAGGCGGTTGCCGAGTTTGCCAAGCCGGTGATGCTTTATTCGATCGGTAAAGATTCATCGGTGATGCTGCGTCTTGCTCAGAAAGCCTTTTACCCGGCCAACATCCCTTTTCCACTTCTGCATATCGACACCAGCTACAAGTTTCCGGAGATGATCGAGTTTCGCGACTGGTATGCCAGGCATGTCCATGCCGATCTCATTGTTCATACGAATCGGAAGGCGCTTGCCGTCGGCGCCAGTCCCTATGCTTTGGGCACGCAGAAGTGTTGCGGTCTGCTGAAGACGCGGGCGTTGCTCGACGCTCTGGCCGATGGCGGTTTCGATGCAGCATTTGGCGGAGCCCGCCGCGATGAAGAAAAATCACGAGCCAAAGAGCGTGTGTATTCCTTTCGCGATGCTCAGGGACAATGGGATCCAAAGAACCAGCGGCCTGAACTGTGGAGCCTCTACAATGCGCGCCACAACAAGGGAGAGAGCATTCGCATATTTCCTCTCTCCAATTGGACGGAACTGGATATCTGGCTTTATATCTGCGCCGAGCGGATTCCAATCGTCCCACTCTATTTTGCCCAGGAACGAGAAGCGGTTGTGCGCGGTGGGTCCATTTTGCTGTTGCAGCCAGGCGTCGAGCTGTTGCCGGGTGAGCAACCGCAGATGATCCGGTGCCGGATGCGTTCGCTCGGCTGTGCTCCGTGTACCGGAGCGATTCGGTCAGGCGCAGACACGGTACCCAAGATCATCGCAGAGATGCTGGAGTTTCGCAGATCGGAGCGCGAAAACCGCGTCATTGACCACGACGAGGAAGGCTCGATGGAGACCAAGAAGAGAGAAGGGTATTTCTGATGACGGCGCCTATTCTGTGCTCCAGTGAAAGTTGCACGGCCGAAGCTAACCGCGGCTGGAAAGACCTCCTGCGCTTCACCACAGCGGGAAGCGTCGACGATGGTAAATCCACCATGATCGGGCGGTTGCTCTATGATGCCAAATCAGTCTACGAAGACCAGCTGCAGTCTATCCAGAAGAGCGGCATCAATCGCGCAGACGGACCGATTGATTTCTCCCTGCTCACCGATGGTTTGCGGGCCGAACGGGAACAGGGCATTACGATCGATGTGGCTTACCGTTACTTTTCCACCGCAAAAAGGAAGTTCATCATCGCCGACACCCCAGGCCATGAACAGTACACCCGCAATATGGTCACGGGAGCTTCGACCGCGGATGCAGCAGTCATTTTGATTGATGCCCGAAAGGGACTGCTGGCGCAGTCCAGAAGGCACGCCTACATCGCCTCGCTATTGGGTATTCAACACATCATCGCCGCAGTCAACAAGATGGACCTGGTTGAATATAGGGAAGACGTTTTCCAGGAAATCGCAGATGATTTCAAGACGCTGGCCGACCGTCTGGCGGTTCGGGACCTCTACGCCCTACCGATCAGCGCCTTGAAGGGCGACGGAGTCGTTGTTCGCGGAGGCAGAATGGAGTGGTTTGAAGGCCCTCCATTGCTGGAGTACCTGGAGAATCTGCCGGGTCGAAGGGAGGAATCCGGCGAGGCGCTCAGATTGCCGATCCAGTACGTGATACGCCCAAATTCTGACTTCAGGGGATTCGCGGGCCAGGTTGTTTCCGGCCAACTACGGACGGGGAGCAAGGTCATTGCTCTTCCTTCATTCATGCCAAGCCGGGTGAAGTCCATTGTTACCTTTGATGGCGAAGTTGCAAGCGCGGATACGAATAGCGCGGTTACATTTACCCTGCAAGATGAGATTGATCTTAGCCGTGGTGACTGGTTAGTTAACGAAGATAGATTGCCGCAAACTGCGGCTCTGTTCGTGGCGAATCTGGTATGGATGCATTCTGGCCCGAGCGCGCATCAACAGGAATACCTTCTCAAACACACCACTAGAACCGTTCGCGCCCGCTTGCGCCGAATTATCCATCGGGTTGATGTGAACACTCTGGACTGCCTTGGCGCGTCAGCCCTGCAGATGAATGACATAGCTGTCGTAGAGATCGAAACTACCAAGCCGCTTTTGTTCGATCCATACGGGCAGAATCGTACCACCGGCAGCTTTATTCTTATCGATCCTCTGACCAACGCGACGGTGGCAGCGGGGATGATCCAAGGTCCGGCGCTGAATCCGTCATCTTCTAGCGCGGCCGGAATATCCCCTCTTGCCGCCCAGCGGGCCGCCGAGGTCGCGCCTCAATCTGCCAAACACGTTGAGAACAAACGCGTCGCCGCAGCGATTTGGCTGGTGGGGAATTCTTCGCTCGCAGAAAACCTCGAACACAGGATTCAACAAAACGGGTGGCCAGTCCAGTTGCTCTCGACAGAAGAGTTTGTGCCGGCGGAATTGAGGGCGATCGCAACGGTTCTAAAGCGAAGAGGTGTGGTCACCATAGTGTCCCTGCCTACAGAAGACCCGGCGCTCAAGGAAGCGATTGACAACACCTTTGGCGACATGCGGGTTCTTACACCGGACGAGACACTAGGAAACTCGCACGCGCTGTCGTCAGTGCTGGATTGGTTGCACGATTTGCAAACCAGATCAAAGAGGGAGGGACCGGGCTTTGAGCACAGACCTAGTTGATATAGCGGAAACCCTATCTGCGGAAGTGCTGCTCGACCGCGTGCTCGCCGGACCGGGCCGGCGTGCCTGCATCACGTGCAGCTTCCAGGCTGAAGACATGGTTGTTTTGCATATGTTGCGGCAACATCGGCCCGATATTCCTGTTCTGTTTCTGGATACCGGGTATCACTCCCCCGATACATATACATATCGCGATCGCATGGCCGCCTCGTGGAACCTGAATCTGTTGAATGTAATCCCGAACATTACGGTGGCTGATCAGGAAGCCGCGTTCGGCATCTTGCACCAAACGGATCCGGGCCGGTGCTGCCATCTCCGGAAAGTTGAGCCATTAATGGCCGCTCTCAAAGAGTTTGAGCTCTGGTTTACGGGCTTGCGGCGGGACCAATCCCCAACACGAAAAAACCTGAAGAAGTTTGAACGGCATCGCCTGCCGGAAGGAAAAGTACTGGACAAGGTCAATCCGCTAGCCGACTGGAATTCCTCCCAGGTTTGGGACTACATGGTTCGCAACGCGATTGAAAGCCTTCCTCTTTATGCCCAGGGTTACGCCAGCATCGGGTGCGAGCCCTGCACGGCAATCCCTCTTATCGCTGCTGATGTTCGTTCTGGCCGCTGGGGTGGGCGAAAGCTGGAATTCGGCATTCATACATTTTCAAAGCGTGAAGACTGATGCAAGTATTAATCGGATTTGTGATTGCGTTATGTGTAGGTCTGACGGGCGTCGGGGGCGGCAGCTTTACGGCCCCCGCCCTGGTTTTGCTTGCTGGACTCTCGGGCGTAGATGCGGTGGGCACAGCCCTGGTGTATTCAATGGTCGTGCGGGTTGCGGCGGCTCCTTTCTATGTGGCAGGCAAGCAAGTGCATTTTCGTTATCTGTGCCTCATGCTGCTTGGCGCTCTTCCGGGCCTTGCAGCAGGAAGCTATTTTCTGGCGACGCTCAATACAAGACGTTGGAATCACGTTGTCCTGGTCATGTTAGGGGTTACTTTGATCGGTTCCTCCATTCTTACCATCGCAGCCCGGAAAGCGCGCTTGAACCAGCAGAGGAGCGGATTTTGGCTGCCATGGCTTACATTTCCGATCGGCGTCGAAACTGGATTTTCATCTGCCGGCGCCGGAGCCCTCGGCACGATGCTTTTATTCAATTGTGAGGACATGCCCGCGAACCGGGTCGTGGGTACGGATCTTCTTTTCGGCATTGCCTTGGCTGGCGTTGGCGCATTGTTTCATTTCAGCGTCGGCTCGATCAGCGGCTCGAGTTTGAAAGAACTCCTGACAGGAGGAATTCCGGGCGTTTTTCTGGGGTGCATTCTGGCTCCGCGCCTGCCTGTGGTGCGCCTGAAGAGCTTGATTGTCGGCATTACTTTCTTGTTGGGCTTACAGTTGATTTGGAATGGCGTGCGGGTGTGGCACTAATCTACGCTGACCGAGCGATTCTTCAGCATTGAAAAAGTGAAGACAAGGAAAGGCCCGGGCTCACCAGGCCTCTCCTTATTTCTACTGACAGCTACTAAAAGCTGCGGGACCGACATTGGTAGCCGCGTCCGGGTTCAGTTGGTTAGCGAACAGGGTTATGTTGTTCGGGTTGCAGTCGGGTTGCCCATTCTTCGTTGAAAACGAATTCAACGGTATCTCGAAGTTGGGCGCCGTCTGGCTGGGAGCAAATGTGTATCCCGCCTTGCTAAAGATTGCTTCCTCCACGGGAGACTCGGGTACCGGTTCGATGATGAACGATGCGCATGCAGTGCCTGCCGGACAGGAGGGCCCGGTCTGGGTGGTGAACTGTGGCGCCTGACCAATCTGAGGGTAATCGAAAACGAAATCGCGGGTGAAGATTCGCAGCGGCGCAATTTTTACGGCAATCGGCACCGCAATGCTGTTGGTGGGATCCGTCGACGTCGCTGTGCCGTCGATGTCGCCCTGGCTGGTAAAGTTTAGCGTGATCGTCCCCACGTTTGTGCCCGGAACAATCGCGTCACCCGGCCCAAAGTTGCCATTGCCGGGAAGCAGAAGTGCCGGAGCGTAGAAACTGCCGGGAGCACCGGGCGCCGTGCCTGGATCATGTGCGGCGCGAGCCGCCACCATGATGGCATACCCTTCCTGACCTTGCGGAACCGCGGGAACATTATTGAAAGTAAAATGCCCCTGGGCATCGGCGGTAGTTTGCATAAACAGGAAGAAGTCGCCGACCTCGTGCTCCAAGCCAACGACCACAGTGCCGACCACAGGCGCTCCGGAAGGATCAATTACCCGGCCGGTGATTGCTGAAGATGGTCCCGGGTTGGGTGTTGGTGACGGAGTGGGAGTGGGGCCGCCCGGGGGAGTCGGCGTGGGCGTTGCTCCGGGTGGAGTTGGCGTGGGACTAGGTGTAGGAGTTGGTGTGGTGTGGCTTACGCTGCCGCAACCGGTCAATACGATGAATACGGCGAAGACAAGACAGGTGGATAGAAAAAGCCTGTACGAAAACATGATTTCCTCTGGAGGGGAACGGCTTGCTGAGATTGATAGAGGAGATGAGCAGCAGCAGCCCTGAGTTGGCGATGCGAGCTGCTGAAATTTATAATTTTTTTACGTAACACTCGGGTGGGACGATTGGCACAGTGTTTCTTGGAGGCACGACGAACCCTCCATTCCTTCTCAAGTCACGCCGCTCGCCGGCGTTCGCGTGTAGCAGCTGCTTTACGTGCTTCGAGCTTCAAACCTCGTTCACCCTTGGTCCTGACGGCCTTCATGGCTGACTTGCGTCTTGCCGATGCTCCGCGTTTCTTCGCTGAGCTTCGGGCTTGGCGGGCCAGGCTCGTCCGAGATGCAGCCTTATGGCCTTCTCTTTTGAGCGCCTGAGAGGTAGCTCGAGAACGGGTGGCCGACCGGGTCTTCCGCCGCGACGAACTCCCTTTTCTGTTGTCTTGCTGGATTTTCTTGCGGGTCTTTGCGGATACCTTGCCTTTCGCCGGAGTGCCCAGCCTGACTCCTGCCCGCCGCGCCTTGGAAAGTCCTATGGCGATTGCCTGCTTAGTTGACCTGGCGCCATGCTTACCTTCGCGAATATGATCCATCTCTTCGCGGACAAATTCGCCCGCTTGTGTACTGGCTGACTTGCCTTGTTCCGCGTCCTTTCTGGCTCGCTCCAAAGTTTCTTTGTCTGGCACGTAGATATCTCCTTAAAAAAGTGGATGCGGTCATCTAGCGAATAGATGTGCAGACTCGAGGGGTCAGAATGCTTAAGCGAGGCTTTCAGCACTGTGGGGCGGACGAGTTGGTTTCAGTGTTGAGAAATGCGGACTGGCTCATCTTCAGATCCAGTTGGAGGTGAATGAGTCCTTCGAATTTCACACTGGTTTGCCCGGCAGGCTGGCGGGTACAGCAGCTCTTACCGCGTCCAGTAGTTCTACTGGATCATTTGACACCCTCACACAGCCATTCTCTGCCAGTTCATAGTCACGCATGTGAATGCAGATGATTGGAATCAGCCAGCGCTCGTTGCGCACCTGTGAAATCAACCAGCGCTGTTCATTTCTGGGAATGGTATGGCAGAGCACCAGGATATCGACCAGATCGCACGCGACCACCGCCAGTGCAGCGTTCAGGTTGTAGGCTTCATCCACTACAAATCCAGCTTGACGCAATAGGCCCGAGCGCGAACGCATCAAAAACTGGTCGAGTCCAACCGAGAGTATGTGCGGGAGAATCATTGGCATTCATGGAGTTGGGGGTGACAGATGGAGCGAATGCGCTGCCATTTTCAAGATCTCTGATTCTTCAGGATCTCTGAGTCGCGCCATCTGTCACTGCTTTGGAACCGAGTACCCGAGCATCTCCCAATCACTCGTAGTATTTCTGACCACTACCCAGGGTCTCGTCTCTGTAGTGGGATGAAAGTTTCTACCCACGCAGGTGCGCCAAGGTGCGTCATAGAATGGATTGCCCGGGTATTCTGCCGACAACTCATGCCGATTGCTGGCTCATCACAAGGGGCGTGGCAAACGCTACTCCGCTGAGGCATTGGGTCTTCTTGATCGCCACCGCTGGTTGCCTGTCCGCTTCGTCAAGCGCACAAAACGCAGGCGAAGCCATATCAGCACAAGACCTGGCAAAGAAGGTGGTTGACAACCAGATTGTGGCCTCCGAACAAGACCATACACATTGGTTCTATCGCGACAGAATAGAAAAGCCCAGCGGGGAGATCGACGAGAAGGCAATCATTGAAACCAGCCACGGCGACATCGACCGGCTTTTGTCCATCAATGGGAAACCGCTGGATGCAGCGCAGCGCCAAAAAGACGAGCAACGGATTCAGACACAGTTGCACGATCGGTCCAGACAACAGAAAGCTCAGAAAGATCAGGCTGAAGATGCCGCGAAGATGGAGAAGGTCATGAAGGCTCTGCCGGAAGCTCTTCTGTTCAGTTACGGTCCTGGGACAAAGGAGACGATTCAATTGCTGTTCAAGCCAAACCCTGCTTTTCATCCTCACTCGCGCGAAGCGCGCGTGCTCAATGCGCTTGCCGGATCGATGTGGATTGACGCGAAAACGAACATGATCCAGGAGATCAGCGGCCATTTGGTGCACGAGGTGAAATTCGGCGGTGGACTTCTTGGGCATCTCGACCAAGGAGGTCAGTTTCACGTCACCCTTGACGAAGTCGGCTCAGGGCAGCGGGAGATGACAAGACTGGATGTCCATATGAAAGGCAAAGCTCTTTTTTTCAACACCATCTCCGTGCAACAGTCAGAAGCACGAAATGATTTTAAGCGTGTTGTAGACAACTTGACGTTGGCGCAGGCCGCGGAAGTGCTCGCTCAACCCAGCAGGTTGGCCCAGGTAGAGAAATAAGGTCGCTAGGCGGCGAGATCGTCGAGCCTTACCAGCAAATCGCTGGGATGTATGGGCTTAGCCAATATATCCCCATCGTAGCCGGATTCTCGGGCAACTTTGAGCAAGTCAGCGGCAGTTGCACTGCCCGAGAAAAGCAGTGTCTTGCAATGCGGAAGCCTCGCTCTGACAGCGGCTGCGACTTCATTACTATTTTTGTCCGGCATCATTACGTCTGACACGAGCAGGTCAGGCTCAATCAGCAACGCAAGCTCAATGGCCCGGCTGCCCGAGTATGCGACGTACACATCAAAACCATTCTGCTGCAGGATCGCGGCGAGCGTATCTGCGATTGGGTGTTCGTCATCGACAACGAGAATTTTGCGGTTTGCGATCATGACCGGTCTGAGTGAAGAGGAAAGAGGATTTCGAACAATACGATTGTGGTGCCTTCCTGCCGGAGCTTTGCGCGTCAACTTGCGCCGAAAAATTGAAAGTGTCCAAGCCGGAACTCTGGTCGCCGCTTTTCAGATTTCAGAGAAGCCGATGATGAAAGCAATGAACAACCAAAAGCATTGCCAGGGAGATGGAACTCGACGCGACTGTATCTCATTTCTGGTGATTCCATGGCGTGGCAACCTGTCTGCATTGATTGACGTTCCTACAAATTATCTGTGCTTGCAGGGGAACAGCGGCGTTTGTCTTTTTATATCTGAAGCCGATTCAAGCTACATCACCGGTGAAGTTTTGACGCTACTTGACGCTGAGACGAGCGCTGCTTAGGGCGCTGTCTCCGGCGCAGACGATGCACCAATGAATGATCGCAACCAAAGATAAAGGGAGGAGTGTTATGGCTAAGACTGCTGCGGACGTACTGATTGAAGGTTTGATTGACTGGGGTGTCGATACTGTCTTTGGCCTGCCGGGCGACGGCATCAACGGCATTATGGAGGCGCTGCGCACGCATCAGGAGCAGATCCGCTTCGTTCAGGTGCGTCATGAGGAAGCGGCAGCATTCATGGCCTGTGGCTACGCGAAGTACACGGGCAAGCTGGGCGTGTGCCTGGCGACGTCGGGCCCCGGGGGAATTCATCTTCTGAATGGCCTATACGATGCTAAGCTCGATGGCCAGCCTGTGCTTGCGATCACCGGCCTTCCATTTCACGATCTGAATGATACGTTCACGCAGCAGGACGTCGCGCTTGACCGTCTCTTCATGGACGTGGCAGCTTATAACACCCGCGTCATGGGTCCGACGCATGTAGAAAACGTGACCGAACTCGCGTGCCGTACGGCAATCGGGTACAGAAAAGTCGCCCACATCACATTCCCCACTGACATTCAGGACATGAAGGCCGATAGAAAAATGGCCTCCAAACGCAATGTAGCCGGGCATGTCTCCAATGTTCCAGCCGATAGCGGCCATCTCCCGACTGAAGCGGATCTCCAGCGCTCCGCCGCCATCCTGAATGAGGGAAAAAAGATTGCCATTCTTGCCGGGCAGGGAGCCTTGCGCGCGACGGATGCGCTGGAACGAGCGGCCGATGTTCTGGGCGCGCCGATTGTGAAACCGTTGCTTGGTAAAGCTGCAGTTCCCGATGACAGCCCATTTACCACGGGCGGTATCGGGTTATTGGGCACCAAGCCGTCACAAGAGGCGTTGGAGAACTGCGATACCCTCCTGATGGTGGGTTCATCATTCCCCTACATTGAGTTTTTGCCGAAGCCGGGCAAGGCGAAGGCCATCCAGATTGATCATGATCCCGTTCGCATCGGTTTGCGTTACGACGTTGAGGTAGGGCTGGTCGGCGACAGCCGGCGCTGCCTTGAAGCCCTGCTTCCTTTGCTGAAGAGAAAAGACGATCGCAGCTTTCTTGAGAAAGCCCAAAAAGGCATGAAGGATTGGCGAGAGCTGATGGAGAAACGGTCCAGCAACATGGAAAAGCCGATGAAGCCACAGGTTGTGGCTCATGAACTCGGACGGCGGTTGCGCAGTGATGCAATCGTCAGCTCAGACAGCGGTACCATCACCACATGGTGGGCGCGGCACATTCCTGCACAAAAAGGACAGCTTTACTCATGCTCCGGCACTCTGGCGACTATGGCCTGCGGACTTCCTTATACGATCGCAGCACAGCTCGCACATCCGAACCGGCAATGTGTTGCCTTTGTTGGGGACGGTGGCTTTAGCATGCTGATGGCCGAGCTGGCGACCGCGGTTAAATACAAACTGCCGATTGTGGTCGTGGTGATCAAGAACAACACGCTTGGCCAGATCAAATGGGAACAAATGGTCTTTCTGGGCAATCCTGAATTTGGCGTAGACTTACAGTCCATCGACTTCGTTAAGTACGCGGAAGCATGCGGCGCCGTCGGAGTGCGCATTGAAGATCCGAAGGAATGTGGGTCACTCCTGGATCGAGCGATCAACGCCAATCCTTCCGGACCGGTGCTGATCGAAGCTGTGGTGGATCCGTTTGAAGCTCCGATGCCGGCGAAAGTGACATTCGACCAGGCAGCCAAGCTGGCCGAGTCGCTGGTCCGTGGTGAGCCTAACCGCAGCAAGATCGTTACCACTCAGATCGCCGATCGGGTGAGGGAACTGGTGTAACGGCCGGCGTGTACCAGCGTTTTTATCGGCCGAAATCCGTCTTTCGACGCATTAAGCCGCGCTCGGATAAGCCATGGTGCTCAGCAATGCGTTTTCCGCTTGGCGAGAATCAAGCCGTGTGTGCTGGGCCACGACGGGCACATCAGAGCGAATCACGCTTGAAAAATCCTTGTCCTTCGGAATTGGCTGAGGGTCCGTGAGGTCATTGAAACGCACATGCCGCGTCCGTCGAGCAGGCACGGTGATCTTGTACGGGCCGACTGGCTCGCGGTCAGCGTAGTAAATCGTGATTTCCACGTGTGCATCCTCGCTGGAGGTATTAAGGAGGCATACGGTTTCATGGCTCAGCATTTGCGGCTCGGGCCCATGGCCCCCCGGAGGAATATACCCTTCCGCGATCACCCATTCTCTGACACCGACTGCTTTGTTCATAGTTCCTCCTTATTTAACGATTTCTGAGCACGCTCCAGCCGAGCACACTTGCTCCGACTGCGGCCAGCACAGCCAGCGCTTGTAGCCTTGCTTTGCGCCTGGCAGACTTACGACGCTGGACAAGAGGCGATTCTGGATACACATCAGGATCGTGGCCGCCTTTGTGCTGCAATCCCATCTGAATAACTTCGGCTAAATGCAGTGCGTGCCGGCTGGTCTCCTGGGCAATCTGCTCGCGGCAACTGAAGCCGTCGGCGATTATCGCGGTCGAGAGCGGTGCGTTGCGCACTGCCGGGAGTAATTTCCGTTCGCCAATGTCGATTGAGACGTCGTACTTGGCGCTCTCAAAGCCAAAGGAACCAGCCATGCCGCAACAGCCCGAGGCAAGGACCTCGGCGTCGAGGCCCATCTTCTTCATCACGGCGTTCTCGGCATCGAATCTGAGCAGCGACTTGTGATGACAATGCCCCTGCACCAGGGCTTTGCGCGCGATTCGCGGCAGCTCAGCATCATGTCCGTTTTGCTCAAGAAATTCGCTTAAGAGCAAAGCCTGTTTCCGCAGCCTGTTTGCCAGCGGATCATCGGGGAAGAGGCTGTGAAGTTCGTCGCGAAAAACAGAGGCGCAGCTGGGCTCGAGCACTACGATTGGAACGCCTGCTTCGATCTGTGGCCGCAGCGTCTCCATGATTTTCCGCAAATAGCGCTTGGCCGCGTCGAGCATCCCGTAGTCATAAAGCGGCCTGCCGCAGCAAAGATGTTTCTGCGGCACATGGACTTGAAACCCGGCGTGTTCCAAAACTTCTGTTGCAGCCTGCGCGGTTTCAGGGAAGAAATAATTGTTGAAGGTATCCGGCCACAAAATGACCTCTCCCCGGCCTGCATAACCGGTTTGCGGCTTCCGCTTGCCAAACCACTTGCGAAACGTCTGCGGAGCAAATTCTGGAATACTGCGCCGCATCGGCATACCGGCGGCGATCTTGGCTGCATGGCTCAGACCAGGCGTTTGCGTCACAAGATTGACCAACCCTGGCCACAGAGAGGCCAGGCGAGCCCATTGGTCGACGAGGCCGAAGGCATAGGCATAACGAGGACGGACCCGTCCCTCCCAATAGTGGGAGAGAAATTCCGCCTTGTATGTGGCAATGTCTACATTGACTGGGCAATCACCTTTGCATCCCTTGCAAGCCAGGCAGAGGTCAAGCGATTCTTTCACGTTCTCGTCACGCCAGCCATTGGCGATCACATTGCCGTTCAGCATCTCCCAGAGGTGATGGGCGCGTCCCCGCGTGGTATGAAGCTCGTCATGCGTCACCATGAAGCTGGGACACATGGTGTCATCATCGGATTTTTGCGCATCCTTGCGACGGCACTTGCCAACCCCGACACAGCGCAACGCAGCATGGGCGAAGCGGCCTTTGTCGTCAGGATATTTAAAATGTGTTTCCGGCTCCCAGGGTCTGTGGTCAGCACCGAGCCGAAGATTCTCGTCAATGCGATACGGATCGACAATCTTCCCAGGGTTCATCTTCCAATCCGGATCCCAGATCGACTTGAATTCGCGGAAGGCCTCGATCAGTTCGTCGCCAAACATCTTATGCAGAAATTCTCCGCGAGCCTGGCCATCGCCATGTTCGCCACTCAGGCTGCCTCCATGCTTCACGCAAAGATCCGTGGCTTCTTCCATGAAGGAACGCCATTTCCGTATTCCCGGTGTGCTCATAAGATCAAAGGTGACGCGACAATGGACGCAGCCCTGGCCGAAGTGGCCGTAGAGAACGGACTTATATTGATATTTGTTGTAAAGGGCGCGAAGGTCGCGAAGATAGCTGCCCAGGTTTTCTGGTGCGACGGCCGAGTCTTCCCACCCTTCCCAGGTATCGGCTTCGCCTGGGACGAACGCCGTCGAACCCAAACCGGCTTCGCGCAGTTCCCAGAGGTGTTGTGTGTCGGTAGAATCTGTGAATAGGCGCATCGATCGAACGTCGGCTCTGGCTTTGAGCGTTTCCATAACATGCTTGGCCAGATCGATTGCGTCCTGGCGCTTGTCAGCGCCGAATTCAGCCATCAGCCAGCCCTTTCCTTCGGGCAGGAGCTTGAGATAGCGAGAATGTGGGCCGCTCTTCTTCTTGATGTTTTCTATCAGATCCTCGTCAATTCCTTCCAGAGCGGTTGGCTGGAAGGGGAGTATGTCGACGACGTGGTCTGCTGCTTCATATACGTCGGGATAGCCGAGCATCAGGATCACGCGCTCCGCTTTGGCGTCGATCAGGCGAACTTTGGCTTCGAGAATCGTGACCAGCGTGCCTTCGCTGCCGACCAGAGAGCGAGCAATGTTGAAGCGGCCGTCTTCTCCCGGCAGCAACTGATCAAGGTTGTAGCCGGAAACACGACGCGGGATCTTTGGATACTTTTCCTGCACCAGCTTGCCGTAGTGCGATCGCAGTGATTTGAGATAGCGATAGATGTCGCCAACGCGGCCACCCTCGGAGATGCGGCGATCCAATTCGGCATCGTCCATCCAGCCCACGGTCATGCGCGTGCCGTCATACAGCAGGATCTCGAGCTCTTCAACGTTCTGATGAGACCTGCCAGACATCTGCGCGTGCGCTCCACAGGAGTTGTTGCCGATCATTCCGCCGAAGCAGCAATGCGTGTGCGTAGCCGGATCGGGCCCCCAGATCAGGAGATTGCCGCTCTTCTCCATTGCCTGATGACGCAACTCGTCGCAAACTGTTCCCGGCAAAACACGGGCCCAGCGCCCTTGTGTGTTGATCTCCAAGACCTCGTGCATGTACTTTGACCAATCCATCACAATGGCGGCGTTGCAGCTCTGCCCCGGAATGCTGGTGCCGCCGGAGCGTGAGAGCAGCGGAGCGCCGAACCTACGGCAAGCCGCGACGATGTTGATCACATCTTCGTTCGAACGGGGAATGACTACGCCAATCGGCACCGCCGGTAATTACCGGCGTCGACCGCATACATTGCCTTGCTGCCGGCATCGAAACGCACCTCTCCGGCTATGTTGCGGCGAAGATTTTGTTCAAGGCTCGCGACATCAACATTGGGAGACCGCCAGTCAAAAGGACGGCTGCTGATCGACTGTTTGAGATCGTCCACAGTAACGAGAGGCACTTTGCTGGCTGACATCGCACTCCTTATGCGGCTAGTTTTTCCGCCTCGGCTCGTTTCAATTCCAATCCGAGGCCGGGCCGCGACAGATCCGGGTGCAGTTCTCCGTTGATCAGTTGCGGCAGGCCATCAAACAACATGCGCTCGATTCGCACATGGTCATAGAAGTATTCAAGGTTTCTGAATGGTGCGACCGCGCAGACAACATGTGCGTGCAGCGCAGGCGCGGTGTGAGCTGAGAGCGGAACGTTATGGGCCTGGCACAGCGATGCGACCTGAAGAAAGCCGGTTACGCCGCCGCATCGCGTGATGTCGGCCTGCTGCACATCCACGGCCCCGGCAGCTAGCATTCTTTGAAAATAGAAAATGTCGTAGCCATATTCTCCCGCGGCAATGTCCATCCCGGCAGGAGCGCGGTCGCGCAGCAGTCGAAGACCCTCGAGGTCATCTGAAGTAACCGGCTCTTCAAACCAGCCAACATCGAATTGGGCAAACTTTTCTGCCTGAGCCAAAGCCTGCTTACGGCTATACGCGCCATTCGCGTCTACGAAGAGATCTGTCTCAGGTCCAACGGCCTCGCGCGCAAGTCGAGTGCGATGCACGGCGCGCTTTGTATCCCGTCCGATCTTCATCTTCACGCTGCGGATACCTTCCCTGGCCCACCCAGAGAGTTGTTCTGCCAGCCTCTGATCCGAGTAGGAAGTAAATCCGCCGCTTCCGTAGATCGGCGCTCCGGCGCGCACCTGGCCGAGAAGCGTCACCAGCGGCACATTGAGAAGGCGCGCTTTCAGGTCCCACAACGCGCAATCGACAGCAGAGATACCCATGGAACAGATTCCGGGACGGCCAAGATTGCGTATGGTTCGCCACATGGCGGCGTAAGCTGCTGGGGGCGACATGGCGTCGTTCTGGATCACGACGTCCGCTAGTACACGCTGGATGAGAAATGCTGTGGCGGTATCAGCGTAGGTGTAGCCGAGCCCGCATTTTCCCGCGGCTTTGGCTTCTACTAAAACGAGAGTCGTTCGATCCCACTCCAGGGTGCCGTCGGACTCCGGAGCGTCGGTTGGCACCGTATAGCAAGACACCTGAAGCGTCTCAACCGGAATGATTCTGGAATGGTTGCCCATGATTAGCGGCTTGCCAGCTCACCGAGCAGTGAGCGCTCCCCTGTACTGTTCGATGTGATCCGCGAATCTTGAGATCGCCGCAGGCATGCACAATATCTGTCTGCGATGCATGCAAGACGCCCAAGCGCACTGGCCGATATCCTGCAGGGAACAGCTACAACCACGCTGTGGTTTGGGGACAGTGTCTGGCGGCGCAAGGCAGCGTGAGAGCTCCGATATGTACTGGTGCTGTATCAGACGGATGGACGATTGATCTTCCAGTAAACCGCATATCGCTCATGAATCACTTTGTAAAGCGGAACCAGGGTGATTGGTTGTGACTGGCCCACAGTGTTGAAGGTAAGTGATTGCGCTGCATCCGGTTCAGGCCACGCAGTGGGCTTAGCAGGATCCGCGACAATGTCAGGCACTTTGGATTGAGCTCCGCGCTTCGGCCCGTAGGAGCCGTAACTTAGGTCTCTCGTCACCTTGTCGAATCGACCTGCGAGCACTAGAGGACCATACATGGCGGCCTGGATGGTTTCATCGTCCGGCATGCTGTTCATGTGCAGGTGCATCGGCAGGCTGAGTTCGATTTTGTCTCCGGGCTTCCATACGCGGTTCAGTGTGAGATAACTGCTGGGGCTGCCAAACGCAGGAAGCAGAGTTCCATTGATCTTCACGCTTCCGCCCCGAACCCAGTAGGGAATGCGAAGATTGATGCTGAGCTGCAGCGGATTCTTGCCCATGATTGTGAGCGTGGTCACTTGTTCTTCCGGGAAGCGAGTCTGCTGCTTTACGGCGATTCCTTTTTCCGGCCAGTCGAGTTGAGAATCGATGTAGAGATTTACATACAGCGAGTCGTTGTCATGGAAATAGATGGTATCGGCCAGCTTGGCATATTCCTCCGAACCCGTTCCCGTGCAACACCAGAAGGCGTCAAAAGGCTTGCCAAAGGTTTTCCAATATCCCGACGCCAAAGGCAGGTAGTACATCATGGCGCCGTCTTCGGGATTGATGGTGCCAAGACGGTGATTGAAGAGCGCACGCTCGTAATAGTCCATGAAGCGCGCCTCTGGCGACCAGCCGAACAAGTGGCGCGTCAATTTCATCATGTTGTAAGCACAACAGCATTCTGTGGTGTCCGGCCCCAACTCGGTCGAGAGCTTGCCTGGATCCGTATTCCACGATTCGCCGTTGCTCGTCCCGCCGGTGCAGTAAGATCGCTCGCTCACTACCTCATCCCAAAAGTATTCAGCGATATCGCGATAGCGCCGGTCGTCTGTAAGCTCGTAATATCTTGACGCGGCAATCACCTGGGGAATGTGAGTATTGACATGCAAGCCCTTTAGTTCGTCGCGGTGCGCCGCCAAGGGATCGAAAAACTGCTTTTTGTCGAAACGCTGCGCAACTTCCAGATAGTCCTGCTTGCCGGTGACGGAATACAAGTTCGAAAGCACCTCACCCATGCCGCCAAACTCGGTTCCCAGCACCCGCTGCATATGTTCGTAGCTGAGAGACTCCGTATAGAGGTCAACCCAGCCCGCCATCTTCAAGGCCATATCGAGCGCCTGCTCGTTGCCGCATTAAACGTACATGTCGAGGAGACCGGCCATAATTTTGTGAATGGTGTAGAACGGCGCCCAAACCTTCTGGCGTTCGCGGAGCCGGTCGAAGAACTCGATCGGAAAGGCGCTCAAGTAGCCGTTTTTAAGTGCTGCCTGGCATTTGCCAAGTTCGGCTACTACTCTGCCGGCGTTATTCTTGAGTTCGTCGTCACCGCACCCTGCATACATCAAAGCGCAGGCGGAAAGGTAGTGGCCGCCTGCATAGTGACCGCGGAGTTCGCAGTCTGGCGCTTCCCATCCTCCGAGAGGTTGCGCGGACGATGAGATTCCAGCATTGATGCGGAAGGTATGCAGCAGCCGCTCCGTCGGCAGGGAGCGCAAGTATTGCCGGTCGGCTTCCATGGCAGCCTTGCAGGGACCTTCGCCCAGCCGGACTTGTTTGAGCGGGAACGGGTGCACCTTCCATGGCGCCTTCTCGCGTGACTCCTTCTGCTGCGGCGAAGCCTGCCCGGCATCGGCCAGGGAAAGTGCCTTCATCGGCTTCGACAATAGAGCAGAGCCAGTGACAACGGCAGCCGTCGCCATAAAATCTCTACGAGAAAGTTGCCTCAATCCTCTCATATGTCCGCTCCCGAATACTGGTTGCCGAATACGGCGGATATTCTATATGTTTGGTCGCACACCGAATCAAGGATCAGACCCGTGCGGCCGCCTCCATCACATCTGGATCGGCCGCTCTCGTCCCCGAGCACTTACTCGTTCCACCGCAATCAGCTTCCCGCTACTCACGATCGCCGCATGGTCGAAATTGTTGACCGTCGGGCAGACGTGGCGCGGCACCAGAAACAGCAGTTCTCCGATGGCGGGAACCGGGGCCCTGTCTCTCACGCGCATGGGCAGGTGTTCCTCGCTCGGCGTGAGAGGTTCAAGTGCAGGGTGCCCAAGAACGACGCAGGTAGGAACCCCTGCATCGGCCGAGACGGTTTTATGTCCAGCGTCGCAGGTGATCATGCCCGGTGCGGGATGGCTTACCACACGGGTCATCACACCTGCGGCAGGCAGATACCCGTATTCCGGCGGTAACTGGGTGACGGATGTGGCATCGCAATAGACAACTGTTCCGGGCGATACGCGGTGCACGAACCGCGCGTTTGAGAATCGCGGGAACGATAAACTGCAGGGAAGCGCCGGTGTGCCCGCCGTAATCACCTCAGGGACCTCGAGCCCAACCTTTGCCAGTGTGTCTACTATCCGCATCAGCTGCTCATAGCCAGGATGAGCCTGTTTGCAGCGTTCCGCCATGCCGTACTTCGAGAGATGCCCATCGTAGTAATGCAGGCCACGGAAGCGCAGTCCGGAAGAAACAATCGTTTGGGACAAGCGCACGATCGCATCGATATGATCCTCCGGCACGCCGGTGCGATTCATGCCGGGATTGACATCGACAAAGAGGCTCACTGGGGCTCCTTGCCAATTTGCCGCCTGGGACTCATTCTCTACCAGCACCGAAATGGCGACGCCTGGGTGTTGCTCCGCGATCTGCTGTATACGTGCCGCATTGGCCCCGACCACAGGATATGCGACCAGAACATCGTGTGCCCCGGCTTGACACGCGACGGTCAGTTCCAGACTGGTGGCGCACTTGAACTGGTGTACGCCTGCATCGACGAGCATGCGCATGATGTAGCCCAGCTTCGCCGTCTTGACATGTGGTCGCCAGCGATTGGCATCACCACCGAGCAAACGCAGTGTGGTTGCGATGTTGTGCTGCACGCGGTCGCGATCGATCAGCAGCGCCGGCGTCAGCATCCGCCCTGCTTCGGGTACACGGAAGATCGTGTCGCTGGCAAACGGTTCAATCAGAGCATCAATAGCCATGCCTTCGGTCGGCGCCATGTTCATACCTGCCTGCCATTGGAGATACCGGTCTTACAGGACGATCTTACACTCGCAAACCAAGAAGAAAAGACGCTTACGGGTTTTGCCCACAGCGTCTGTATGGTACTGATTTGGTTTGCGGGGGTGTATCAACGCATCGATCCGTGGTTTATTCGCGCAACAAGAAATAATTTTGATTTTCCTGGTGATTCAATGGGTCTGCGGGGCCGCCTCAACGGCGAGCGTATGTACCAGCCACGGAATGATTACCTGCTTAAAAATGACAGGATCAGGCCATACTTTTACCTGCCGTCCCAGGTGTCCACCTTGAGGATTGATCCATGCCGTCTTCGGAGTATCTCCTTTGCTGAGGAGCAGGTAAATATCCGAGATCGGGACCTGGCTGTCCTGCACTCCGGCGAGGATCAGCATCGGAGCCATCGGTTTTCCCAGCAGCCCTTGTTTAGCCAGTGACATGTTGGGCAGGACCTCAGCCAACTCGTCGATTGTCTTGACGTTGTCAAAGATGGCCATCAGGGCAGGAACCTGGTCGAAGAGGTACTCGCGCTGACCGACAAGCGAATTCATCAGGAATTCTTTTTGGAAGAACGCGTCAACCGGGGGAGATTGTGCGCTGGCGCCCTTGAGGCGAGCACGCTCGACGATGGCCATTTTGGTTGCCCAATAGGCGCCCCAGCTTACACCATGAATGGCGATTCTGCTCTTGTCGACTTCGGGCCGGGTTTGCAGGTAGTCGAGCACGCTCGACAACATGCGTTCCGCGTTCTCGCTGACTTTGATGGGCGATTGGCCGGTGCCGGGTCCATCGACGGCGAGAAAGCCGATGCCATACGGCAAGATCGCAGAAAAGCTCTCCGTCAGATCTTCTTTGCGACTGTCCAGGCCATTGACCGCCAGCACTACAGGCACGGGGCCTTTGGCGTTCTTGGGCAGACGCAAGTAGCCGATAATCTCCTTACCTTCGAACGGGATACGCACGATCTCCAGAGGCGAGTCGTAAAATCGAGCGTGAGCCAGAAACGCCTCGATCGCTCGCTGATATGAGCGTTGTTTGCCAGGTGATACGGGAATGGGCCAGCGCCCGAAGGAGTAGAGCCGCCAGGCGCGAATGTAATCGGCGTCGGCTTTGGCGGGATCGCTTTTTTCGATGCTCTTCGCTTCGTTCCAATAGCGGTCGGCCACCGCCATAAAGGCCGCGGCCCACTCGTCCTTGTCTTTCGTGTGGATGGAAGCGAAGGCTTCTTTCACGTCACTCGGATCGAGCGCGATCAGCGGGTACATTCCGTTTTCGGCGCGATGAATGGCTTCGGCTTTGATCTCATCCAGCGTTCGCTCTTTTGTCCCCTGCGCGGAGTACGACGAACCAGCCAGCAACACGCTAACCAGGGAACAAAGGGCGAGCCTCCACGCCACCGCGCGAAGCGCGCGTCGGGGACCCACGAGCCTCCACCCCACCGCGCGAAGCGCGCGTCGGGGACCCCCGAGCCTGACGCGCTGATCGCAACTGCCGCCGGGAATTGTCACGACCAACTTTTTCCTTTCAAGAATACGGAGCGGGCACAGGGTCCGCCCCGATGTTTGCTATTTAAAAAGTAAACTTCAGACCCAACTGAGTCGCGCGGCTGCCACCGGAACCAATCACAGGATTGGCGGCGGCAACGTCGGGCGTCGCACAGCCACAGCCAAACGAGCCCGTGGAGGGATCGTTGTGTGCGAAACCATTCTGGCCTCCAAAGGGGTTGGCAAAATTGGGATGGTTGAACAGGTTGAAGAACTCAGCCCGGAACTGCGCACTCAAACGGTCGCCGAACCTCCAGTTCTTGGCTAGCGAGAAATCCACATTCGTGAATCCGGTGTCCCGGAAAATGTTACGGCCCATGGTGCCAAACGTGCCAGGTGTGGGAGGAATCATGAACGACTGACCGCTCGCATAGCATCCAAAGGTGGAAAGCTCCGTGCTCGTAGGTCCACCGGCAACGCCGCCATCGAGCTTCAAAGCCTGGTTGTTGCAGGACGTATTCGAGGTTGGAGCATTGGGGTCACCGCTGCCGGGGAAGAACGGAATTCCGGTGGGCGTTGATTTGAAGTCTTTCGGGTTGCCGAAGAAGTCCCAGCGATCGTTTAACTCGCCGGTTTGACTAACATCAGTCCCGGCATCCATCACACCGAAAGGTTGTGCGCTGGAGACGCTGATGATGGAGTTCATCTGCCAGCCTTCCAGCATCTGCGCGAAGCTCTTTCTTCCTGGAAAGAGGTAGGTCATCGATAGCGTAAAGCGATGGCGGATGTCGAAGTCGCTGCTGGCATATTCGGCGTTGGGATTGGCGCTGTTGCTGGGAAGACCGAGTCCGGCGCCGAAGTCCCAGTTGGCGCCTACCTGGTCAAGCGCGTGGGCCCAGGTGTAGCCGAGCACCATCGACAGCCCATGAAAGTTGCGCGAGGTCAGTGTGGTTTGCAGCGCGTTGTAATTGGAACGGTAGATATTGCCCATCTGGAAAATTTGAGCGAGATAGGGGAACTTTGCGTTGAAAGGCCGCCCCGCCTGCTCACAGTGGCTGCAGGCGATTTCAGCAGGCGAGTTCGGATCCACCTGGTTAATGTCGCTGATACCGACGAGCCTTGATCCGTGGTTCCCCACATAGCCCACTTCCAGCACTAGATTCGGCGTGAACGACTGCTGGATGTTCAGGTCCCAATCGACCACGTAGGGAGTCTTAAGGTTGCGGTTGACCCCCATGATCGTGCAGGGAGCGCCGGTCGCCGGGTCGCAATCGATGGTGTTGTTGCCTGGGAACAAAGTCCCGAACCAGTTTAAGCTCGACCCGGGAAAAGCAGCGACTCCAGTGGCGATGTTTCCGCCGGAAGTCCCGCCGCTCGGGTTAATCTGCGCTCCGGTTGGAATCGTCGCCAGGCCCAGAGAGTTATTCAATGCGAGAAACGATTCCCAGTTGACCGTTTCGTACATAATGCCGCTGCCACCACGCAGCACCGTCCGTGCGTTGCCAAAGAGATCCCAGGCAAAGCCCGCGCGCGGCGCGAAGTTCTTGCGATCGGGGTTATAAGGACCGTTCACGCCGTTCTGTCCCGCCTGGATCAAGCCCTGAACCGGGTCAAAGTTGCCTAGAAGATTGTGGTCTTCCTTGATGACCGTGTTCAGTTCATAACGAAGGCCAAGATTCAGCGTAAGCCTGGTGCTCAGCCGCCAATCGTCCTGAACGAATCCGGCAAGGCCCCAGTTATGGATGTGCCGGGTGGGATCGCCAATCAATAGCGTGCCGTTGGTCGGCGCGCCGGCGAAGAAATCTTCAATACCTGACGAGTTTCCCGATGCGAACGCTGCGCCGCCAATGAATTTGACCCTTCCGCGGGCGCCACCGAACGCGCCGCCACTAAATGAATCACGGTGCAGCTCTCCGCCAAACTTAAAGACGTGCTTGCCTTTGATGTAAGAGACATGATCGATGAACTGCACGCGCGTGTCGGGCCCCTGAACCTTGGGCCAGTTAAAGCCTCCCAGTTCCTGGGGGAAGACGTAAAAGGGAAAAACGTTGATCCGTGGCAAACCACCGTAGAGCGGGTTGGTGACTCCGGTGTTTAGTCCGTATGTGCTGTCTACATTGGTGGTGTGATCGTTGGTGAACGTTGGCTGATACAAGCGGTTGTATCCAAACCGACCTTCATTGACCCAGTGTGGGTTGGGCACGTAGGTCCAGTTTTCCCCCAACACTTGAGCGCGGGTGTGGATCTGCGTGAGCCATTTCGTTTGCAGCTGACCGGCATCGGAAACCGTACCGGAATTGTTGCCGAAGAAATAGAGGCTGCTAAGAGTGTGGCGATCGTTCGGACGAAAATCGACCTTGCCGACCGCGTTATCTGAACTCACCGTGTTGGGCAGGCCGAAGTTGATGGAACTGCCAGGAGTGGTGCTTGGATTCAAGGGGAAGCCGGAGCCATCGCATTTTACTGTATTGGGCGGGGCAAACGTACAACCCGCGATTTTGAGGCTGGCTGCGCTCACGTCGTTGGGAATAGCATTCGCCAGAAATGCCGCATGCACGTTAGCGATGGCGTCAGGGATGCTGTTGGCGCAGTCGCCGGTGTTCGTGAATTCGCAGTGGCCGGGTGCTCCAAGCGCGACTGTGGGGAGCGGGACCGTAGACCAGGTTTGCAGGGAGCCGGTGTTGCCGACGGTGTAGCGTTGCCCCTCGTATCCACCAAAATAAAAAAGCTTGTCTTTGATGATGGCTCCGCCGGCCGTACCGCCAAACTGCTCGACATTGCGCGGATTCTTTTCTTGGCCCACCGGATTGAAGAAGTTGCGTGCATCCAGCGGCGTGTCCCGGCCGAAAGCGTAGGCGGTTCCGTGCAGATTGTTCGTTCCAGATTTCAGGCCTACGTTTACGATCGCACCCGGCTTCCATCCATATTCCGCAGGCGGGTTCTGTTGCAGATTGAATTCCTGGATGGAGTCAATCGGAAGAATGGTAGCTGAGTCTCCGGCGATTCCGGCGCCGTTGATGATGCTTTGCCCCGAGAAAGGCTCGCTATTGAACAAGCCATCCACCAGGTAAGCGTTATCCTCGGCCCTCAGCCCGTTGGCGCTGGTGGTCGAGAATCCCCCGCCGGGGTAGCGCATGACGCCAGGTCGCAACTGGAGAAGATTCTCATAGTTGCGGCCGTTCAGGGGAAGATCGTTAATCTCCTTGTTGCTGAGCGTTCCGCCCAAGGTCGACGTAGTGGTATTGATCAGGGGCGCTTCCTCAGTGATCACTATGGTTTCCGTCGTGCCAGGGGAAAGGTCGAAATCGAGTGCGAGGTCGGTAGCCACTTCGACCGCAATATCCTTGCGCTCGACAGTACTGAATCCATCGGCTTTGGCCACCACCTGATAGACGCCAGGAGGCAGGTTCGGCACTACGTAAGTCCCCGTATCATCGGTGGTCGCGGTGCGACTGGTGGCGCGTTGCTGATCGGTGACGGTAATGGTTGCTTTTGGCAGCACCGCGCCGGTCTTGTCCCGGACGGTTCCACGAATGCGGCCGGCCGTGGTTTGGGAAACAAGGCTAACCGAGAAGATCAAGGTAAGGCACCAGAGGAACAGAAACCCGGCACGTTTTACCGGAGTATTACCGAGGACCCTCTGACATACATTCGTCTGACAGCTTTTCCGCTTGAACTCATTCGATGTCAAGTTGATGAAGGGGAGACAAGACATGACGTCACCTCTTAATAGCGTGAATTTAGTCTGACGCTTAAAGAGTTCCAATTTGGTCTGACAACCCTACCGCTCTTAAGGTCAAATTTGGTCTGACAACTCTACCGCATTTTTACTGTGGTCAAAACAAAAATATTGGTATAGTGGTCAAACCAGAAATTAAGGTGAATTGAGGAGATAGGGAATGGGGACCGCGACCGACCGGGGACAACCTGATGCGGCTATTCAGGTCGGACAGTGGATCAAGATGTACCGGCAGATGCTCGCGATCCGTCTGTTTGAGGAACGCGTGAATGAACTTTATACGCGAGCTCTGATGCCCGGCCTCGCACACCTCTATATTGGTGAGGAAGCCGTGGCCGTGGGGGTGTGTGGGGCCCTTGGTCCTGATGACTTCATCACCAGCACCCACCGCGGACACGGCCATTGCCTGGCCAAAGGCGCTTCGCCGGACCGCATGTTTGCCGAGCTGCTTGGCAAGGAAGCCGGTTACTGCCGGGGCAAGGGCGGATCAATGCATATCGCCGACCCTGCTACCGGTAATCTGGGCGCCAACGCCATTGTGGCAGGGAGTGCCGGAATTGCCACCGGCGCGGCCTTTTCCGCCAAACGACTCCGAACCGGAGCTGTTGCAATCTGTTTCTTTGGCGAGGGAGCTCTTGGCCAAGGATTGCTCTATGAAGCAATGAACCTGGCGCAGTTGTGGAAACTCCCTGTGATTTATGTTTGTGAGAACAATCTCTACACCGAATATACCCACTATTTGGAAACCACAGCGGGCAACATCACGGCCCGGGCGGCCGCGTTCGGAATGGCGACCGACGAGGTGGATGGACAGGACGTCCGAAGTGTGTATGAAGCAGCAGTGCGCCTGATCGGGCACGCGCGTAAAGGAGAGGGTCCCGCCTTCCTCCTATGCAACACCTACCGGTACCGTGGCCATCATGTCGGGGATATCAACCGGGAGTATTACCGCTCCAAGCAAGAAGAGCAGGGCTGGACGAAAGAGCGTGATCCCATCCGAACTCTCGCTGGCTGGCTGGTAGGGCAGGGTTTAGCTGATCAGGAACTACTGGATCGAATCGCCACGGAAATCGCATCGGAGATGGACAAGGCTCTCGAGTATGCCCTGGCCGCTCGTTATCCTGACGCGGACGATGTAGGAAACAACGTCTATGCCTGAATCGAATGACCGTCAACTGACTTTTGCTGAAGCCATTCGTGAAGCACTCGCGGAGGAAATGCGTCGCGATTCGCGGGTCTGCATTCTAGGCGAAGATGTCGCCGAGGCGGGCACGCCGTTCAAAGTGCTTTCAGGGCTGGTGGAAGAGTTTGGGGTTGACCGTGTCGTGGACACACCGATCTCAGAAGCGGGCTTCACCGGCCTGGCCGTTGGAGCTGCGATGACCGGCCTTCGCCCCATCGTCGATATCATGTTTGGGGACTTCATCACCCTGACCATGGACCAGATGGCCAACCAGGCGGCCAAGATCCATTACATGTCGGGCGGCAAATGGAAGGTCCCGATGGTCATGCGGACGACTCTTGGCGCCACGCGTCGATCAGCTGCTCAGCACTCGCAGTCGCTCCATGCCTGGTTCAGCCACGTCCCCGGGCTGAAAGTGGTGTTGCCATCTACTCCCTACGATGCCAAAGGCCTGCTGAAGACGGCGATCCGCGACGAAAACCCGGTTGTGTTTTTCGAAGACAAGATGATGTACAAACTCAAGGGCACGGTTCCCAGCGATGAATACACCATCGACTTTGGAGTGGCGGATATCAAACGCGCCGGCTCCGACATCACCATTGTCGCTACCAGCAGCATGGTGCAGGTAGCTCTGGGAGCGGCGGCCTTGCTGGAGAAGATCGGCATCAGCGCCGAAGTAATTGATCCTCGCACCACGTGGCCGCTCGACGAACGGACTCTGGTGGAATCGGCGAAAAAGACTTCACGCGCCATCGTGGTCGATGAAGGCTACGGCCGCTACGGGGTCACGGCTGAGATTGCCTCCGTGATTGCGGAGGGCGCATTTTATGACTTGGATCGGCCCGTCAAACGGTTGGGAGCTATGCACGTTCCCATCCCGTTTTCTCCGCCTCTCGAAGATGCCACCGTACCTACCGAGCAATCGGTGTTTGAGGCGGCGCGGGAGCTTTGCGGAGGAACCAAGGGAGTTTAGAAAGGAGGCTGGCTGTGGCACTCAAAACACACGGAACCATGGCGGTTGATTGGGAACAGCGCGTGGACTTTGACCGCCTGCGCCGCGAGCGCCTGGATCGCGCGAAGGCACAGCTTGCTGAGTCGGAAATGGGCGCTCTTCTCTGCTTCGATATGAATAACGTCCGTTATCTGACGGCAACTCATATCGGCACATGGGCGCAGGACAAGGCCAATCGCTTCGCTCTTCTGCCGCAGAATGATGAGCCCATTCTCTGGGACTTTGGTTCGGCCGCTCGCCACCATCAACTCCATTGCCCTTGGCTTGGAGAACGTTCGCGCGCGGGGATCTCTATGCTGCGCGGCGCAATGTCACCGGAGATGGGCAGGGCTGAGGACGTCGCCAGAAAAATCCGGATCGAACTGGAGATGCGCGGTCTGCATAAGGAGCCTTTGGGAGTGGACATCATCGAACCTCCCGTGCTCTTTGCTCTCCAACGCGAAGGCCTCAAGGTGGTAGATGGACAACCGCTCATGTCGGAAGCTCGAGTCATCAAGACCCAGGATGAGATTACGCTGCTCAATACTTCCGCCATGATGGTGGATGCGGCGTACGACGAGCTATATCGCGCCATGAAGCCGGGGATGCGTGAGAACGAAGCGGTAGGGCTGGTCAGCAAAGTGTTGTACGACCTTGGTTCGGAGTACGTCGAGGCCGTCAATGCCATCTCCGGAGAACGCTGCAATCCGCATCCTCATGTTTTTTCCGATCGCGTGCTCCGGCCCGGCGACCCCGTGTATTACGACATACTGCATTCCTACATGGGCTACCGCACCTGTTATTACCGCTGCTTCACCATAGGCTATGCGTCGCACGCCATGGTGGATGCGTACAAACGCTGTCGCGACTACCTGGATGCCGCCATCGCGCTGGTGCGACCCGGCCGCTCCACTGCGGAGATCGCCGCCGTATGGCCCAAAGCCCAGGAGTTTGGTTTTCCCAACGAAGAAGCATGTTTTGCTCTGCAATACGGCCACGGTATCGGTCTTGCCATTTGGGAAAAACCGGTTATCAGCCGTCTCGTCTCGTTCGACCATCCCTGTGAAATCAAGCCGGGAATGGTCTTCGCGCTGGAGACATTTTGGCCTTCCACGGATGGCTGGAGCGCAGCCCGTATTGAGGAAGAGATCGTTGTTACCGAAACCGGCCATGAGATTATCACTCGCTTTCCGGCCGAGGAACTTCTGGTGGCGGGCGCCCACTACGTGACGGTAAACGGGCCGCTGCCGGCAGTACGCGAGAATGATGTCTCCGACAGATGGGAAGTGGTCGATCTGATCAAAACCGGCGCAAACGCGGAAGGAGTCAAGGTCACAGACTGAGTCCCTATGGCGATCAGCATCGTTATGCCCGCTCTGGAACTGGCGCAGGAAAGCGGCAGGCTCGTCTCCTGGCAAAAGTTGGAAGGTGAACGTGTGGCCAAGGGCGAACCGCTTCTGGAGGTGGAAACGGACAAGGCTCTGGTCGAGATCGAGGCGCCTGGAGACGGCATCCTCGCCGACCTGAAAGCGCGCGCCGGCGATGTCATTGCCGTTGGGACAGTCATCGGCTGGATCCTGAACCCTGGCGAGGTTGTTCCCCAGATCGACACAACTGTGACCGCGGAAAGAGAAGGAGCCCGGCAACAGGTTCCCCCCGCCTTGCCCGCAACGCCGGCTCCCGAGCAGCCGTCTGCGCCATCGACAAAAATCTCTCCCAAGGCCCGCCGGCTTGCCCGTGAGCGCAACATCGATATCAGCCGGCTACACGGATCCGGCCCCGGGGGAGAAATCCTGGCTTCGGATATTCTGGAAGCGGCAAAATCTCCAGGTACATTCGCCTCCACCGAAGTGGAGAAGCCCACCGCGGTGGGCAGATTAATGGCTGAGCGCACCACCCAGAGCTGGACCAGCGTGCCGCACTTCTTTGTAACTCGTGAGGTAGATGCTTCCAGGCTGGTGCAAGAACGTGAGCGGTTGACGCCCGCGATTGAACTAGCTCGGAGCGTGCGGCCAACCTACACGGATTTACTGATTGCACTTGTAGCCCGGGTTTTGGCGCAGCATCCAAGGATGTACGCGAGCTGGGCCGGTGAAGGCATATGTCTGAACCCGGAAGTAAATATTGGAGTGGCCATGGCGGTCAAAGACGGCGTGGTGTCGACAGTGATTCGCCAGGCCGCGACGCTGGACCTCGGGGAGATTGCGGTTCAACAAAAGAATCTCGGCGAGTCGGCCCGCGCGGGGCGCTTGCGTCCTTCAGATATTGCCGGCGCGACTTTTACCATCAGCAATCTTGGCATGTACGGTGTTGATGCTTTCAGCGCCATCATTCCGCCGCCGCAAGCAGCGATTCTGGCGGTAGGACGCATCGCTGATCGCGTGGTGGCTGTCAACGGCGTGCCGTCGGTGCGGCCCATGATGACGCTCACGCTGTCCTGCGACCACCGCTTGGTGGACGGGGCGCGGGCAGGGGCTTTCTTGAACGACTTGTCCGAAGCGATTCTCGATCCTGTGAAGTGGATTCGATCATAACTGGGAGGGCTGCCGTGGAACGCAATTTGCGACTTGTTGATCGTGGGTCCGTGAGTGTCTCTGGAGGCAGATCAAAAATGTCTATCGTGAGTGCGAATCCGGCGACCGGCGAGGTGATGACGACCTTTGAGCCTCTGTCCGATTCCCAGATTGAGGAGAAACTGCAACGTGCGGCCGCCGCCTTTACCCAATACCGGAAGGTTCCGTTTACAGAACGCGCGCGGATGACCACAAAAGCTGCCGATATTCTTGAAAATGAAAAAGAGATGCTCGCCAGATTGATGACGGCCGAAATGGGCAAGCCGTTTCGTTCAGCCGTTGAAGAAGCGAGCAAGTGTGCCTGGGCATGCCGGTACTATGCTGAGAACGCCGAACGTTATCTCAGCGATGAAATGGTTGAAACGAACGCGAGCCGGAGCTACATCCACTATCAGCCCCTGGGGCCAATCCTGGCCGTCATGCCCTGGAATTTCCCCTTCTGGCAGGTATTCCGCTTTGCCGCGCCCGCATTGATGGCCGGCAATACCGCGCTGCTGAAACACGCTTCCAACGTTCCTCAATGCGCGTTGAAGATCGAGGAGGTTCTGCGCCGGGCGGGATTTCCGGAAGGAGTTTTTCAGACGCTGCTGGTCAGTTCGCAAAAGGTGGATGGAATTTTGGACGATCCACGTGTGGTAGCGGCCACCCTTACGGGAAGCGAGGAGGCTGGAATTCAAGTAGGCGCCGCAGCCGCGAAGAGAGTTAAGAAGGTTGTGCTGGAGCTCGGCGGCAGCGATCCCTTTATCGTGATGCCCAGCGCCAATCTTGATGATGCGGTAGCAACCGCGGTGAAAGCCCGCATCGTGAACAATGGCCAATCATGCATTGCCGCCAAACGCTTCATCGTTGCTGCTAACATTTCGGAGGAGTTTTCACGGAGGTTTGTGAAAAACATGGAAAGCCTTCGTGTGGGCGATCCTTTGGATGAGGGCACCGACCTTGGGCCTCTGGCAACGGCGGATGGCGTGGACTCGCTGCATCAGTCTGTCCAACAGACCGTTGCGGCCGGCGCCCGTGTCTTGACGGGCGGCAAGCGCCTGGAACGTCCCGGTCATTTCTATGCCCCTACCGTTCTAACGGATATTCCCAAGGGGTCGCCCGGGTATCGTGAAGAGTTGTTCGGTCCGGTGGCGTGCTTGTTCCAGGCTCGGGATATCGACGACGCGATTCGGATTGCCAATGACAGCCGCTTTGGGCTTGGAGCCAGCGCCTGGACTCAGGACGCGGGTGAGAAGGAGAGATTCATCAACGAAATCGAAGCCGGGATGGTCTTCATCAACCGGATGGTGGCCTCTGATCCCCGGCTTCCGTTTGGCGGCGTGAAACGTTCAGGGTTTGGCAGAGAACTTGGGGCGCACGGAATCCGGGAATTTGCGAATATCAAAACGGTTTCCATTCAATGAGCGCCTGATCTGTGGACGCTCATAGTACCTGGTTGAAGCACTGACGGCCTGGCTTGCCCGGAGGGGTTTTGCCGAAAGGAGAGCTGATTCGTGTACAAAGCGGTTCAATCATCGCGTCTCTATGCACAGATCGTGCAGCAGATTGAGGAATCAATCCTGAACGGCACCCTCAAACCTGGGGACCAGCTGCCTCCGGAGCGCGAGCTGGCTGTGCGATTTGGCGTCAGCCGAACAGCCGTGCGGGAAGCAGTCAGGACGCTCCACCAGAGAGGCCTGGTGGAGGCTTATTCCGGGCGGGGCACATTCGTCACCAACGGAACTTCTCAGGCCATCCGGAATTCGCTTGATCTGATGATGAAGATCAGCCAGCCGGCCGGACCAGGGCCTCTGGTTGAGGTGCGCGAGATTCTGGAACCGGAGATCGCCGCGCTGGCAGCAACCCGGTGCGAAGAGGTCCATTTGGTCATGATGCGTGAAGCAATCGCAGTCATGGATGCAGCGCGCAGTGATGGCGAAGCCTTCATCGAAGCCGATCTCGACTTTCATCTGGCCCTGGCCGAGGCGGCCGCAAACCCTTTCATTCTTTCGCTGATCGATTCGATTGGCGGACTGCTCCGCGAACAGCGCATGCGTATCTTTTACGTCGAGGGCGGACCGGAGCGGGGACAGTTTCACCACAAACGCATTCTCGAAGCCGTGGAACAGCATGATCCTGGCCGGGCGCGTGAAGCGATGCGGGCCCACCTGCAGCAGGTACGTGACGATTCGCGCACTTCGTCCGCGGGAGACGCTACTTCAGCTTAAGAATTCGATCTTTACAGTTGCAGGATGGGAACGATGTCTAATCTCGGATTCGTTGGCTTGGGTGTGATGGGCAGCCAAATGGTGAGCCGGCTGCTCGACCAGGGTCATGTCGTGACCGGTTACAATCGCACTCGCGCCAAGGCTCAGTGGTTGGTTGATAAAGGTATGCGTTGGGCGGATTCACCCAAAGCGGTGTGCGCCGCGGCCGACGTCACCTTCGCGATGGTCACCAACTCGGCAGCCCTTCAAGCCATCACGGATGGTCCTGATGGAATGTTAGCCGGCCTCACCGCCGGCAAGATCTTCATCGATATGAGCACGGTCAGCCCTGACTTCAGCCGCGATCTTGCTTCCAAAGTTCGCAACCGGGGAGCCGATATGCTCGATGCTCCGGTATCGGGAAGCGTAGTTACACTGCAGCAGGGAAAATTGAGCGTCATGGTAGGAGGCCGCCGCAAGACCTTCGAAGGCGTGAAGGCTCTCCTCGAGGATATTGGGCCTAAGGTTACCTATGTTGGCGACAATGGCATTGCGCTGTCAATGAAGATCGCTACCAACTTGAGCCTCGCTGTTCAAATGCTTGCGTTCTCGGAAGGCGTCTTGCTCGCGGAAAAAAGCGGAATCGCACGCGAGACAGCAGTCGAGGTGCTTACTCACAGCGCGATAGCTTCTCCCATGATTCAATACCGCGGTCCCTTTGTTCTCGGCCTGCCGGAAGAAGCCTGGTTCAATGTGAACATGATGCAGAAAGATTTGCTGTTAGCGCTGGAATTGGGCCGGCAAGTCAATGTTCCCTTGCCGACGACCGCCATAGTCAATGAATTCATGACAGCGGCTCGCGCCATGGGCCGGGAAGACAAGGACTTTGCCGTGATCTTCGAAGTGTTGGCCCGGCTGTCAGGGGTCGCGACGTGACGCATGGCGCGCCGGCGGCGCTGACGATTCCTTGAGCACCTTACATCAAAAAAATATCGGGATATGAAGATTCTAGAGGAGACCGAAGTTTCTCAACCCCAGACGCAGGCGCCCACACCGAGCAAAAAACCCTTCTACATGAACTTGTGGGTGCAGGTGCTGGCAGCCGTCGGCATTGGGATCCTGTTCGGCTATTTCAGGCCCGCCACGGCCATCGCCCTGAAGCCGCTGGGCGACGCTTTCATCCGGCTGATTACGATGATCATCACGCTGATCATCTTCTGCACCGTCGTCTCCGGCATGGCTGGCCTGCGGAACCTTCGCAAAGTGGGCCGGGTCGGCGGCAAGGCTCTGATCTATTTTGAGGTCGTCTCCACTTTGGCGCTGTTCATCGGCATGGCAGTGGGCAATATAGTCCGTCCGGGCAGCGGTTTTAATGTAAACCCGGCCAACCTTGACGCCAGGGCCGTCGCGGACTATGCAGGCCAGGCCAAGGCGCAAAGCCTGACCGATTTTGTCATGCACATCATCCCCACCACGATCGTGGACGCCTTTGCCAAGGGAGACATTCTTCAAGTCCTGCTCATCGCCATTCTCTTCGGTATTGCATTGTCAGCCGCGGGCAAGCGCTGCCAGCCCCTGGTCGATTTTCTTGAGGCCGTGACCGTCGCCGTGTTCGGTATCGTAGATGTGCTGATGAAGCTTGCGCCCATTGGCGCACTCGGCGCCGTCGCCTTTACCGTGGGCAAATATGGCATCAGCTCACTGGGGCCTCTCATCAGGCTCATCACCACGTTCTATGTCACCTCAACCCTATTTGTGTTGATCGTGCTAGGGGTGATTGCCAGATTGGCTGGGTTTAGCATCCTCAAGTTCCTTCTATATATCAAGGAAGAGATATTGATTGTGCTCAGCACGAGTTCCTCGGAACCGGTATTGCCGCCGCTGATGGAGAAGCTGACTCGCGTGGGCTGCTCGAAGTCGCTGGTAGGACTGGTTGTGCCGGCCGGGTACATTTTCAACACCGATGGAACCAGCTTGTATATGACCCTGACCGCTTTGTTCCTGGCCCAGGCAACCAACACCCATCTGACACTGACGCAACAGCTAGCCATTTTTGCAGTGGCCACTCTGACCTCGAAGGGCGCGAGTGGCGTCCAGGGCGCATCGTTCATCGCGCTCGTGGCGACCTTGACCGTGGTTCCCACCATTCCCGTGGCGGCCATGGCTTTGGTTCTCGGAATCGACCGTTTTATGAGCATGTTTCGCGCGATGGTGAATGTGATCGGCAATGGCATAGCCGCGCTGGTCGTGGCCCGTTGGGAGAGAGAAGTTGATCGCGAGAAATTGCGCCTGGCTTTTGATTAGATCTGTTAGGGTCCTGCCACTCGCGTCCAAATTAAGGATTCTCTTACCCAAGGGGCGCGTCGCATGTGACTTCCTTTCAGCCGGATCGCAGAATACCGGCGAATTCTTTGTACTCAGCAACCTCCCCTATTACCTTTGTGTGCACTCGATGTGCTTTCACTGGATTAGTGCGTGATAAATTGAGTCACCACTGAGTGTGACTGATCAGGGGAGGAGACTATGAATTGCAGAGCTGCCTGCCAGGCGGCCGTGTTGTGCTTGTTCTTACTCGGAGCAGGGTCTGCCCTGGCCCAAGATCCAACCAAAGTTGCGCCAAAGAATTACAAGTTTGCGTTTGAAAACGATCATGTACAGGTCTTGTATGTTCATTATGGGCCACATGAGAAATCTGCCCTGCACGACCATCCGGGAGGTGTGGTGGTCGCCCTGACCAGCGCGCATCTGAGGTTTACGGACCAGGACGGAAAAACCCGCGAAGTAAATGCGATCCACGGCGAGGCCCGATGGTTTCCACCTCACAAGCACAGAGTCGAGAACCTGGGCGACACGCCCTATGACGCCGTTTATATCGGGCTCAAAGGTGTTCCCGCATCCTCCGCGTCCGCCGGCATGAATAGCTGGACGAAAGAAGACCGGGAAATGGTTGCTGCGATTCTTCTCCTGGCGAACCGCCAGAATCCAGGGCAATGATTCATTAACAGAAACGAGCGGACCACAACAGGGGAACGAAATCCATTCGTTCTTGCGGCTAGAAATGTTCTTCATCATCTACGCTCGGCCCTCCGGCTGCGGTTGCGGTCCTTCCCGGAGGCTTGAGTTCGTAGCCTTGCGGCGGTTCAGCGCCCATCAGATAGCGCACGAAATAATCCCAGCGCCGGCGAGTCACGTAGGGGGTATCGCCGCCATAGCCGTGGCGCTGGTTGGGCAACAATAGCAGGTCAAAATCCTTGTTGGCCTTGATCAGCTCATTTACCACGAGCAAGGTGTTATAGGGCGGCACATTGTCATCCATCGTGCCGTGCATCAACAGCAGATGCCCTTTCAGGTTCTTGGCCAGGTTTTGATTGGCCTGATCGTCATAATTGCTGGTGCCATCCGCTTTGCGTACCAGAAGACCCTGGTAGCGCTCGCCCCAATCGTCTTCATATTCGCGGTTGTCATGGTTGCCGGATTCGGAGATTCCGACCTTGAAGAAGTCCGGGTAGCGCAACATGGCGTCAGTGCTGGCGTATCCGCCTCCGGAGTGTCCCCAGATCCCGGCCCGGTCGATGTCAATCCAGGGAAACCGCTGGGCCAGTTGCTTCATGCCCGTAAGTTGATCAGGCAGCGTGTTGTCGCCCAGGTTGGCGAAATAGACATCGTGAAACTTCTTGGATCGTCCGGGATTGCCCATGCCTTCAATTTGCACCACGATGAAACCAAGCTCAGCCAGGCTCTGCGCATCTCCGCGTGCTGCCGAGAATCCCCAGTTGCCCCCGACGCTGCCACCCTGTGGACCGGGATAGATGTTATTGACCACAGGATATTTCTTCGCCGGATCCAGATTGGTTGGCTTGAACAGGAGACCGTAAATGTCCGTGATCCCGTCGCGGGCTTTCACCGAAAACAGCTGCGGAGGCCGCCATCCGGTAGCCAGAAGGCGCGAGATGTCGGTCTTGGCGATGGTCGCCAGCACCTTGCCTGAAGTATCACGCAATACCGTCACCGGCGGCGTATCGGGTTTTGAGTAGGTGTCGGTGAAGAACTTGTGGGAAGGTGACATGGCAACCGTGTGCTCGCCGTCTTCCGGGGTTAGCAGCGTGAGGTTCTTGCCGTCCAGTCCTACGCGGTACAAATGGCGGAAATAAGGATTCTGGCCCGGCTCTTTTCCGCCAGCGAGAAAATACACAACACGCTGTGTTTCATCCACTCCGACAAGTTCAGTGACCACCCAATCCCCGCTCGTGATCGGGTGCTTCAACTGGCCCGTGGAGAAATCGTAAAGATAAAGGTGTCCCCAATTGCTGCGTTCGGAAAACCAGATCACCTCGTTGGAGCTTGCCAGGTAATGCCAGTTCGACCGCCGTGCCCAGCCCGATTCATACTGCGTATTTACCTTTTCTTCCAGCACATCGCGTACATCTCCAGTGGCCGCGTTCGCTACCCGCAGGGTCGCCTGCTTGTGGTCTCGGGTACTGGAGACAAAGACCAGCTTCGAAGCATCTGGACTCCACTGCACGTCCGTCCAGTCGCGGCACTTGAGGTCGTCGCAGAGCGTGGTTCTGTGCTGGTCCGGAGGCATTTTCAAGCGGATAACTTTGTGCGCATCCAGATCGATGATCACCCTTTCGATCATGGTGACCACGTCATCTCCCGGCAGGGGATATTTCCACGCCTGCAACGTCGGATGCCCGACCTTGGTCTCTACCAGGTACATCTCGCCCACCTTGCGCTGGTCCTGTTGAAAGGTGGCAATTTTTTTGGAGTCGGGCGACCACATGAGTACAGGGTCATCGCCGTGGATCCAGCCTGCGTTGTTGGTCGCGTAGCCGTAATCTTTCACGCCGTCGGTAGTGAGCTGGGTCTCAGAGCCGGACTCCACATCGCGTACCCACAGGTTGTAGTCCCGGATAAAAGCCGCAAGCTTCTTGTTCGGCGATAGCACTTCCTCACGTCTCGGGTCGGTCGGCTGCGCCGCGCAAAAGTCACCTGTGATGTCGCACTTCCAGCGCTTGTCCCCGATCGCAAACAAGATCGCTTTGCCGTCGCCTGAGTAGTCAAAACGCATGAAGGGCAGATGCCCCCCATCGTAGGTTCTCCCCGCCGCCTTCGATAGCGCGCCCGCAACTTTTTCCTGGTCAAAGGCAGGCTGGCGCGTCAACTTCACGGGATCGAATACCACGAATTCACTGCCCGCAGAGGACGAGTCGCGGTACCAAACGCGCCCATCCGGCAGCCATGCCGGCTGGATGCTGTGGTCCACCAGCGGATTGGTGTTATAACCCATGAACTTTTCCGCCCGCGCGTAGTCCGCAGCCGTCAAGGCCTTCTGCTGCTGAGCCACGGCCGTACAAAAGACCAGACAGAACGCAACTGCCACGCAGCAAGTGATTTTCACCGGGCAATACCATGAGAAAGGTGTCTTGAGCGGCATGATTGGATCCCTTGAATCTGATGAATTGAAACGAATTCGCGCATGATTATACCGAACCACATTCCAAATTCCGGCTGATCACGAAAGTCTCCCGTTACGGAACCCTGCCTTTCGCCAGGATCCATATGCGGAACACAAGTACGTCTCAGCCAATGCAGCCGATTTTCAGCGGTGCGGACAGCCTGGCCAGCAACAAGGCCGGCGCATTCCTTCTTTAAGTTCGCTGCGTACCCGCTCAATGTGCTGCCTTCTTGTTTCCGGTTTCTTGACTGAGATAACCCAGCAGATCCATTCATTGCGCGCGAGTGGCGTAATATCCTCCCATTTTTCCCGCGCCACCGGGTCAGAAATCAGAACTCTCCGTAAATCCGCTGGTACGTTGTGTACCGCGCCAGGGGAGATCGCCTTGTTGGCCATGAGGTCATTCTATATCGATCTATACGATCACCCAATCAGGCGGAGTTCTCGGATGCTTGGAACCGCAGAGAAGGTTCGCAAAAGCATGTCGAAGCCGCGCGTTACGTCGGCAACATAGAATATCGCTCCGGTGCAAAGCAGAATTGGGACACGATCGGCGTTCCTTGGGCCCTACGCCGTATAGTCTTGTCTGGCGAGCACAAGCTCGGCCTGACGCCCGTGAAAGACCAGGTCCCAGCTAGTAATCGCCACGAAAAAAATCTCTCCGTTGCGCGCGCGGTGACGCCAGCGCGCTCCTGTGCTGGGGCCTTGTGGACGCAAAACCTTCGTCTGACGCAGCAGCTCAGGCACGTCCTCGGTGGGACGGATATCGACGATCTTCATGGAGAGAAACTCTTGTCGCGAATAGCCGTAGTGCTGCACGGCGGCATCATTCACGTCGAGAAAAGAGAGATTTTCCCGGTCGAAAACCCACATGGGATGGAAGTTCCTGGCAAATGGTATGCCTATAACCTCGGCTTCTGGAGCAGCCTGTGTGTTCACTCTTTGAGCCTCCCTTATCAGAGCGACCCTCTACACGCTGATACTGTTCGCCAGTCCTTTATCAACTGCGCCACTTGCCCGCTTTTCCATAAACCGGCCCACCAGCGCGCTGCAAGCCTCGACGAATTCCTGGTCCTGTTTGGAAAATGTGCCGACGAAATAGCTTTCCACATCAATTTCTCCCATCAGTGCATTCCCGACCAAGACCGGTACCACCATCTCTGACTTCACCATATCGGCGGCCGAAACATAGTGGAGGTTGGCGCTTATATCATTGACGACGACCGTCTTGCGCGTGGTCGCTGCGTGGCCGCAGAGTCCTACGTCAAAGGAAACCCTCTGCAGCGGCAAAAAACTGCCCTCATAAGGACCGAGAACCAGGGTTCCCGGAAGCGATTCGTCCACCAGATAGAATCCCACCCAGTTGTAGCGCGCCATCTCCTCATGCAGTCGCTGGGCGATATGCGCCATTAGCGCCTCCACCCCAGTGGCGGAACGGGCATATCCTTCCAGTTCCCGCAGGAGCTCTTGATGTTTGGACATTCCTATACCCCGGACTTGCTTAAATACCTGGACTTTCGATTGTGGTATTTATAAGCCCTGGACGGGCTGAAGGCAACGTTACCTTTGTCAGTGAGGTTGAACCCTGGTCTCGATCCCACTACCCCCGCAACCGGGGTATGCGGGCTTCATTGTGGCCGAGATGTAGAGCCTCTCATCAACTCGAAAGTGGTTTCCTGCAAGGGAAAATGAAAATACCGATCAATAACACGCGCAAAATAAAAGCATCCGTTTTGGGATGCTGTGTAAGTCCTTGATTATTTGGTTGCGGGGGGTGGATTTGAACCACCGACCTTTGGGTTATGAGGACAACAATCAAATTAGCTCGTCTTTGCCTTTTCAATCATTTAGGTGCTGGTGTTTAGCTCGTGTTTTTCCTTGGTTTTCGGTGTTCTGTTCGCAGATTGTTCTCACATCTGTTCGCACTTTCTTGGGACATGCAATCGCAGACGGGTGTGCAACAGGAATGTGGCTGGGGCCGCAGAGCGTTTTCGTTCTTCGACGCAGCTCGACAGATCCTTACCGGACGAGGGTTCCTTATCGAATTTAGGCGCCCACGGTCGGCCGGTCTTACTTTGGACCAACGATGCCCCCGTCAAAGCAGCTGGGAGGACGGTGATCGCGAGCAGTTTTTGCGCGTTACATTGCCTCTCGACCTGACTCATAAACCGGTACGGTCAACGGTAGCCTTTTCCTTGTACTTTCAGTCGCCGGCGCTTCTGCAAATGCAACTGACGAGTGAGTACGGGCAAGCAGCACGTAGATCGATGGCACAACAAACAAAGTAAATGCCGAACCAATGATCATGCCTGTGACCAGCATGATCCCGATGCTATTCCGGGCGCCGGCGCCAGGGCCGGTGGCGAGAATTAGCGGAAAGTGGCCCACCACCGTGGCCGCCGTGGTCATGAGAATCGGGCGCAACCGGGTGCCGGCAGCCTCAATCACTGCGGCGATTTTCGATTTCCCTGTCTCCTGAAGGTGATTGGCAAACTCCACGATCAGGATCCCGTTTTTTGAAACCAGACCCACCAACGTGATCAAACCGACCTGGCTGTAAATGTTGAGCGTGGTGAATCCCAGAAATGAGAACAGCAGCGCTCCGGAGATTGCCAGCGGAACTGAACCGGCAAGAATGATCAGCGGATCGCGAAAGCTCTCAAATTGCGCGGCCAGCACAAGGTAAATCAGGACGGCAGACAACAGGAACGTTCCCAGGAACTTGCTGCCCTCGGTGCGCAATTGACGGGACTCGCCGGCATAATCCACGGTGAAGCCCTGCGGAAGCATTTTGGCCGCCTCCGTTTCCAGGAAACTCAATGCCTGGTCCAGGGCGATGCCTGGGGGAATGACGCCCTGGATCCGAACGGCATTGAGCTGCTGAAACTTTTTAAGCTCCCGTGGTTCGGTGGTGGTGCGAAGGTTGGCAAACGTCGATAGCGGAACCAGCTTCCCCTGCGCGCCAGTCACGTAAATCTGCGAAAGCTGGTCAGGGGTGAGACGCTCGACCCGTTTGACTTGCGGAATGACTTTATAGCTGCGGCCCTGGATGCTGAAGCGGTTGACGTAATCGCCGCCGAGAAGCGCCGAGAGATCACGGCCGGCCTGGGTCATATCGATTCCCTGGGACCTGACTTTGTCGCGATCGAATTCCACCTCGGCTTGTGGCTGGTCGAACTTCAGGTCAGAGTCGGCGAACATGAACAGGCCGCTCTTGAATGCCTTTTCGACAAGCTGATTGGCTACCTCGGTCAGCTGTTGCGGTTCAGCCGCAGAAGCAATCACGAAATCCACGGGAAAATCTCCGCCTCCAGGCAGCGAGGGCGGTGTCAATGGGATCACGCGAATACCGGCGATCCGCGAGAGCGGCCCGCTCGATTCCATGAGCAGCTGCTGCGTACTTTTCTTGCGCTCGCTCCACGGTTTCGTCACCATGCCCCCAAAACCGCTTGAGGACTGCGTGATCTGGAAGATGCTCTTGGTTTCAGGCATCGCCCGGTACACGTCGGTAACCTGGTCGGTGAATAGCTTCGTTTGATCGAGTGTGGAATTCGGAGAAGCCTGCACGATGCCGAAGACCACGCCCTGATCTTCCCTGGGCGCCAACTCTTTCATCGAGAACAGATAGAAAGGAACGGCGAGCACCGTGACGATACCCCAAAGCGTCAATACAACAGGGCGGTAACGCAGCGTTCCGCCAAGTGTCCGCGTGTAGAGGGCGCGGACGGCTTCAAAGCGGCGGTTGATCCAACCTGCAAAACCGCGCTCGCTCTGCCCGGAGCGCAGCAGCCTGGATCCCATCATTGGCGACAAGGTCAATGCCACCACGCCGGAGACGATGACCGCGCCAGCCAGGGTGAATGCGAACTCGCGGAAGAGTGCGCCGGTCAACCCGCCCTGGATGCCCACAGGCGTATAGACTGCCGCCAGCGTGATGGTGATCGAGATTACCGGTCCCACCAGCTCGCGCGCAGCGTCGATTGCGGCCCGCACAGGTGCTTTTCCGCTCTGCAGATGGCGTTCTACGTTTTCCACCATCACAATCGCATCGTCAACCACCAGCCCGACCGAAAGCACAATGGCAAGCAGGGTTAAAAGATTGATGGTGAAGCCCGCAACCAGCATCAGGAAAACTGCGCCCACCAGCGAAATCGGAATGGCCACCACCGGTATCAACACCGAGCGGAACGAACCGAGAAACAGAAAGATGACTACAACGACGATCAGGAGCGTCTCGCTGAGCGTGCGCAGAACTTCATTGATCGCGTCTTGAATGTATTCAGTCGAATCGTACGGCACGCCGAGTTTCATCCCTGCCGGCAGCTGTGACTGAATATGCGGCAGGGTTTCACGGACTTGCTTGATCACTTCCAGTGAGTTGGCCGTTGGAAGGACCCATATGCCCATGAAGGTAGCCTGTTCGCCATTAAAGCGGACGTCGGACTCGTAGTTTTCCGCCCCCAGGGCAACGTCTGCGATCTCGCCGAGACGTACGACTACGCCGTTTTCCTCTTTGACCACCAGCTTGCGAAAATCGTCCGGTGTGCGCAGGTCAGTATTGGCGACAAGATTTACCGAAACCATCGAACCCTTTGTGCTGCCCAGGGCGGAGAGATGGTTGTTCTTCGCGAGCGCATCCTGCACTGCCGAAGGCGAGATGCCAAGAGCGGCCATCTTGTCCGGTTTGAGCCATATCCGCATGGCGAAGGTTCGGTCGCCAAGAATGTCCGCTCGTTGCACCCCGCTGATGGCGCTTAGCTTGGGCTGCACCACGCGCGTCAGGTAATCAGTGATTTGATTCTGATCCAGATCCGCGGACGAGAAGCCAAGATACATGGCGGCAAACTGATTGTCGGCGGTTTCCAGCTCAATCACTGGAGCCTCGGCCTCAGGCGGCAGATCATTGCGAACCTGCGCAACTTTTGCCTGGATCTGAGTCAAGGCCGCGTTGGTGTCATAGTTGAGCTTCAGATGCACCGTTATGGTGCTGAGGCTCTGCGCGCTCGAAGACTCCAGGTAATCGATCCCGTCGGCGCTCGCGATTACGCGCTAGAGCGGCGTGGTGATGAAGCCGCGGACCAGATCAGCATTCGCGCCGATATAGGAAGTCGAGACCCTTACGACTGCGATATCGCTGCGAGGATATTGGCGTACGCTGAGCGATCGGATCGATTGCAGGCCGGCGATCAGGATGACCAGACTAACCACAATCGCCAGCACCGGACGCTTGATGAAAATATCGGTGAACTTCATGGCATTTCCTTAGCTGTCCTCAGGCTTGGGAGCCGGGTTGTTCTCGGGTTGCACTTTGTTGTTGACCTGTACCGCGGCGCCGTTGCGCAGCTTGAAAACGCCCGATGAGACGACTTCATCTCCAGGATTCACGCCGGATACGATGGCCACCTGATCGCCGCGCGAGCCTTCCACCTTCACGAACTGCTGACGCACACCGCGGTAAGTGCGTCCGCTTGGGTCTTTGATATCAGTGACCACGAAAACCGAATCTCCGTACGGCGCATAGCTGATGGCGGAGGCCGGCAGAGTGATCGTGGGACGCGCGCTGCCGGTTGACAGGTCCGCTTTCACGAACATCCCCGGGCGCAACTTACTGTCACCGTTCGCGACCGTCGCCTGCACCTGTACGTTGCGAGTTCGCTCATCCAGCACTGAGTCGACCGCGGTAACACGGCCCTCGAAGATTCGTCCTGGCAGATCGTCAGCGGTAATGCGCACGATGCTGCCTTTGCGTACCTGGCGGGCTGACTCCTGAGGCACGCCAAAATTCACGTAAACCGGTTGCAGCGATTGCAATGGCACTATCGGCGTTCCGGCAGCCAGATATTGGCCGAGATTCACCTGTCGGATCCCCAGCGTGCCTGAAAATGGCGCCCGTATCGTCTTGCGGGCGATCGTGGCCTGTATTTCCGCTACCTTCGCATCGCTTGACCTTTGGTCAGCTTCAGCTTTGTCATAATCGGCTTGCGGCATCACCCCTTCTTTAACCAGGCGGGTGAGGCGTTTGAAGTTGATCTTGGCCAGATCGCGGTCCGCCTCTGCAGCAGCCAGTTGAGCCCGCTCCTGTCTGGTATCGAGCTCGACGAGAATTTCCCCTTCGCGCACAGACTTGCCGGAGTCAAAGGTGATGCGATCGACAACCCCCGGAAGATCCGCGCTCACGCTCACGCCCTGAACCGCTACGACCGTGCCAATGGCATTTAGCGTTGCAGGCCAGCTCTCTTGCCGCGCCACGACCGTGGTCACAGCCGTCGGGGGCGGCTGGAAGTTCTTGAAAGTCTGTACGGCCGTTTCGATTTGTCTGTATTTCACAAAACCGAGGCTACCGGCCACCACCAGGACCACTGCCAGCATTAGAGCCATTCTTTTCAACATAATTTTTCCTCTTAACGCATGTATGACGTATGAACGTTCCGATTTCGACCTAGTGGAGTGAAGAAATTGTTTCCACCCCGCCCTGGGAGTTGACGACGTATGAGGCCGGAAGGCTATTTTGAGCCTTGCCAGCCGCTTGATGGAAAGCGCTCGCTCGCGCCTCTTCCACGGCGCCGGGACCGGTACCGAGCAGGGCCGCGCACTCCCGTGCGGTGTGGCCTTCGAGGACTGAAATCACAAACACAAACCGCTCGAACCGGGCCAGCCGAACAACCCAACGGAGAGAGGGATGCAGCTGGCGTGCAACAGTTTCCAACTCGGCGTTCGATTCGCCATTGGCGCCGGATCGAACCGGGTCAAGCAGACGGATTGCGGTCTTGATAACCGAGCGCCGGCTCCAGGAGCGAGCCCATTCCTGGAAAACGGCCCTGCCATAGCGGCAGTCGTCCAGAGCGGCGAGGAAAGCCTTGTTGGCTACCTCTTCGCTGCCGGTCAGCACGAGCGCCAGGGAATAAAGGCTGTCAACGTCGTCCCGGAAGATCGCGCAAAAGTCCTCGCTTGACGCGTAAGCCCGCGAGCGCTGAACCGGCGAACTGTCGTGTGCCGCATTGACGTTGGCGTTTTTCATCATTTCCTCCGATCCCTGTGTGACTGTTCGACATGCCTGCGTTCCAGTTGCCTGAGGACATGTCTCGTCATGACTCCGCGACAGCAGTTGAACGTCGCACCTTGGCACATCATCTCGAAGAGCAAATTTTCACCATGTTGACTGATCGCGGTCACGTCTTTGAGATCGACACGCACTTTTCCCTGCTCGAACATGTGCTGAGCCTCGGTCCAGCTCTTTTCCAGCTCCGTCACCCACGGATCGACTAGCGTCCCCTCAAGAACCAGCGTTCGCTGGCCTCCGTTATTCATTGTGGTTATCTTTAGCATGGTGTTTCACTAGAGCGAGAGCACGGCCCGTACCAAATCGCGATCCATCCCATGAATTGAGGAAACGTGATGATTGAAAAGGGGATTTTGAAAAGATGAATTAAGAAGGGTAAGAAAATGTAGTGTCGAGAACCTTCGACAGCTGTCGAAGCTTACGACACCTGTCGAGCGGAGAAGTTGATGCCGAGCTTCTTCATGCGCGAGATCAGCGTGGTACGTTTGAGCCCCAAGCGTGCAGCCGCACCATTGGGTCCCCCAACCTGGCCATTGGCGTCATTCAGAATGCGGATAATCTCATCACGCTCGCTGGAGCTATTCTTTACCGGCTCTGAACGGCGCGATCCGCCGTTCTGCAACTCGTCAATCGGGAACTGCAATGCATTTCCGCGCGTAAGAATCACCGCCCGCTCTACCAGGTTCTCAAGTTCGCGAATATTCCCCGGCCAATGCCAGCCGGCCAGCTTTCTAAGCGCCGCCGCCGGAATAGAATCGATCTGCTTCTCCATTCGACGGGCGTATTTCTGCGTGAAGTAATGGACCAGCAGCGGAATGTCCTCGGGCCGCTCACGCAGCGGCGGAATCCGGATGGGAAAGACATTTAGACGGTAATAGAGATCGCTGCGGAACTGGCGGTCCTCGACCATTTCCTCCAGGTTTCGGTTGGTCGCAGCGACGAGACGGACATCCACCCGCTTGGTATGGGTACTTCCAAGCCGTTCGAACTCCCGCTCCTGTAAAGCCCGAAGGAGTTTTGGCTGGATCTCGGCCGGAATGTCACCCACTTCGTCCAGGAAAAGGCTCCCGCGGTCGGCCAACTCCAGGCGACCGATCTTTTGTGAGATCGCTCCTGTGAACGCGCCTTTTTCGTGTCCAAACAGCTCACTCTCCAGCAAGCCCGTGGGAATGGCCGCGCAATTCAGCTTTACGAACGTGCGGTCCTTGCGGCGGCTGCGCTCGTGTATCGCACGAGCGATCAATTCTTTGCCCGTGCCCGTCTCACCCAGCAACAGCACGGTTGAATCACTGGGAGCGACCGTTTCCACCAGACTAAGGACATTCCGAAGTCCAGAACTCCGGCCCACTATTCCTTCAAAATCCATCTCGCCGCGGATCTCCTGCTCCAGATAAAGCTTCTCTTGGGCGAGTTTGTCCTTAAGTTCCGCGACCTCGCCGTACACGATCGCGTTTTCTATGGCGATGGCCACTTGGTTTGCCACCTGGGTCAGAAAATTAACCTGGTCTTGGTCGAACGTATTCTCTTCGCGCCGCGCCACTGCCAGAATTCCAAGCAGGCGTTTACGGCTGTTCAGAGGCAGATCGCAAAAAGAGTTCAGCCTCTCGCTTTTGGCCTTGTCGTACATCGCCGGGGGCATGGTCTCCGGATCGAGAGAGTTGATGATGATCGGTTTGCCATTCTTGAAAGACTGGCCAGGCAGACTATGTTCGATTGGAACCAGCGCGCCTTCAGTAAAGATCCCTCGGCTCTCGGGATAGTCCAGCGCGTGCACCCTGAGGTGTGTGCCATCTTCGGTCGGCAGCATCACCGCCGCAGCATCACACTCCATTACTCGACGCACACTGGCGGAAATCGCATGCAGGAGTTCGTTCAGTTCCAAGCTGGAGACAACCTGGTTGGTCAGATCGAGGATCAGCTTTAAGCGATCCTGCAGTCGCCCAGAAAAGTGGAAGTTAGCCGCAGCGTCGAGAACCAGGGAAAGCTGGTCCGCAACCAGTTCCAGAAATCGTCTCTCGTTTTCCGGGTAGGCGCCCGGACGCGAACTGCCGAAAGTGAGCACACCCAGACGCCGCTTTCCTCTCGCCAGAGGTAGAGAGCATGTGGAAACTATATCCAACCGGCTGAGGAAGTCTCTGTATTGAGGAAAGTCGGTTTCGCTACTCCAGTCATCCGTAACGAGCACCTGTCCCGACTGATATACCCAATCAGTTGGGGCTTCGCGCAAGAATCCATAACGATCAGAGACGTCGAGCGTCTGGCCATTGGCGTGCAACACTTCCCAGGCAACAGCCTGGGTGGAAGTGTCATAGGCGACAGCGTGGAGATAATCAAAGGAAGCCACTTCACGCAACTGGCTCTCCAGCACCTCGCCGGCGTGATCGCAGTCTTCGCATAGAGCCAGAGCTTTGGCCATGCGCAGCAATGCCTCGTAGCGTTGCGTATGCGTCCCATCTTGTGTTGCAGGCAATGTGTTCATTTACTGTTTACAGGCTGAACTGACTTGGAATCGGTTACCGGGCTCTGGGCTCCCGGCCGCCCACCTTTATCCTGATCATTTTTGATTGAAATGGGATGCTGAGAGATTCGGAAAATCTTCAACTTTCCACAGACCGCGACTGCTAATACCCTCCCACAACCATGAGCGTGAGGTCGTCTTGCTGCGGTGCTCCCCCTGCAAAATCTTGCACTGCGCCCACGATCGAAAACAATGTTTTGCTCGCACCAAGGTGTGCGGCCATGCGGATCTGCGTGATCAGCCGCTCCAGGCCAAACTCTTCGCGCTCTTCGCCTTCGCATTCGACCAGGCCGTCAGAGTAGCTCACTAGCATATCTCCCGGTTCGAAAGTGACTCGAGCGGACTCAAAGTCTTGGTCGTACAACGCGGCAAGCACGGGCCCCCCGGCCGAGAGCAGTTCCACATTGCCGTTCCGGCGTTGAAGAATCGGCGCACAATGCCCCGCGTTGGCATATGTTATCTCTTCCCGCCGCCAGTCGAGACGAGCCAGGATCATGGTGGTGAGGGGAACCGAACCTAAGGCATACAAATCGCGGTTGATTGCCGCCAGGACCAGATGCGGGTGCGGGACCGAACTAGAATAGGTCCGGATCAACCCCAGGATGTGTGTGGACCACATCGCGGCGCTCAGACCCTTGCCGGCGATGTCACCCAGGGCGAGAAACGTTGCGTCGTCAGAATCAAAGACGCTCACGAAGTCTCCGGAGAAGAACTGGGCGGGAAAGATCTCGCTGGCGATTTCAAAGGGACCACGGCGCACCCGGCGGGCGCCACTCAGCCTCTTGGGCACCTGGAGCGCATCGAAGATTTCCCGGTACAGCGCGTTTACTTCTTCCGGCTGAAAGTCCGGGGCTGCGCCCACACTTCCTGAATCTGCTGTGTCTTGAGCGAACCGGGGGCCCGTGATGCCCATCCAGTCTTGCCAGGACCAGGGAACATCATTTCCAATTGTGCGACGAACATTACTGCTGCTCATTGTCCTGTTCCAACTTCATCCGACAAAGCGATAGCCGGTTCCATGTACTGTAAGAAAGTAGCGGGGCTGCTCGGGGTTTGGCTCCAGTTTCTGGCGCAACCGTACCAGGTGAGCATCTACCGTTCGGGTAGTCGGGGAGCTGTCATAGCCCCAAACCTCTTCGAGCAAGCGATCGCGGCTGAGCACTTCGCCCGGATGGTTGACGAAGTACTTCAATAATTCGAACTCCGTCGATGAAAACTCAAGCTCTTTACCCTGCCGTGTAACGCGGCGGGTGTGCAGGTCGACTTCGGCATCCCCAAATAAATAGCGGTCCTGGTCTTTGGGAAGAGCATGTCCGCGACGCAGCACGGCTTTCACGCGCGCGAGCAGCTCACGAATGGAGAACGGTTTGGTCACGTAGTCATCCGCCCCGAGTTCCAGGCCCACCACCTTGTCCACCTCCTGTCCTCGCGCGGTCAGCATGATGATCGGAATGGACGGCCGTTTGGCTTTGAGCTGCTTGCAAACCTCCAGACCGCTCATCTTGGGCATCATCACGTCCAGCACCAGCAAGTCGGGAGAGTCCGAAAGCGCCCGCTTCAAGCCCTCCTCTCCATCATAGGCGGTCACGACGTCATAGCCCTCGAACTCAAAGTTGTCGCGTAGCCCCGCGACCATGTTGGGCTCATCTTCCACGATTAAGATCCTGGTCATGCTTCCACCTCGCGGGTCCTCGGGTTGGCGGGAAGGGACGATGTCCCTGCCGTTGCCGGCTGCTGCTTCAAGGGCAGCGTGATCGTGAATTTGCTTCCTTTCCCAGGGCTGCTCTCCACCGTGATCTTTCCGCCATGAGCGTTCACGATGTGCTGAACCAGCGCCAGGCCAAGGCCGCTGCCTTTGTTGTCATGGCACATGGGATCGCAGACGCGATAAAACTTGTCGAAAATCCTGTGCTGTTCTGCCCGCGGAATCCCTATACCATGATCGATCACATCCAGGTTTACGGAACCGTTTTCGCGATACAGGTTCACCGCCAGATACTTTTCTTCCGATGAGTACTTCAGGGCGTTATTTACCAGATTCAAAAGCGAGCGAGCTATGGCCTCTCGATCCAGGTTCACAGGGGGCAAGTCATTCGTGATCTTTTCCTCGTAATGGAAACCGTTTTGTTGGATTTGATAGTGATAAGAATCAAGCGTTTCTCGGACGAGTGACGGCAGATCTGTCTCGCGGAACTCGTATTCCTTTCTGCCTGCCTCGATCCGCGAGAAGTCGAGAATATTGTTGATCAGTGCGGTGAGCCGCTCACTCTCTTTGCGCACAATCCGGTAGTACTCGATCTTTCTCTGCTCATCCGGAAGGCGACCGAGTTCCAACGTCTCGGCATAGAGTCGAATCAAAGCCAGGGGCGTTCTTAGTTCGTGCGAAACATTCGAGACGATATCCGATTTGAGTTTCGCAAGCTCCATGGTCTTGGTGACGCTGCGGTACGTAAAAAAGAGCCCTATTATAAGGAGCACAGACAGCGTCCCCAGGATGATGTAACTCTCGCGCAAAAAACGTTGATTGATTGCCTTGATGGTTGTTCCCGGGTATCGGATTGCCATGACAAGGTCAGGGAAGGCTCCCTCCAGCTTGCGCTCCACCTCCGCCTCGCCGCCATCCCAGGCACTGGAAGCCGCGAGAGGCGTGTGATCCCTGTAAAAATGCAGCATGATGGCTGGTTGCGGATGAGGATCATGACTGGCTTCAGATCCGCTGTCCGCCAGGAGTGCGTTCAAAGACGCAGGGAGGAATTGCTCCAGGAAATCCGGATCGAACATGATCCCGCCAATCGCTCTGGGCTGTTGTGCGCTGGCAGCGACCGGAAAGAACATTACGCTCTGATAGACCTGTCTATCACCCCTGGTAACTTGTTCCGCCGAGGCCAGGTATGGCGGCTCGCCGTTGCGCTGCATCCTGTCCATTTTGTCGAGGAGCATCTCGCCTTCCAAATCGAACCAGCCCTGGATCATCGCACGTACCCTTACAGCGCCTGCGATGCAGGCGGGACTTGAGTGCTTTGCTGGCTGAACACGGATTGTGGTTCCGGTCTCCTTGTCATAAAGGAAGGCGTAAACGGCCCATGGATGACTGGCCAGAATGCTGTCCAATCGCTGGTCCACGTCTATGTCTGATGGAGAGGGGAAGCCAGGACGAATCTCGTTGAGCATGTCATAAGCACGCTCTGACAACCGCTTGTCAAAGATAGTGAGGGTTTTCTGAAAATCACCCTCGATGGCCGCTTCGACGGTGTGCCCCCTCTCAATTGATTCCAGGTGCTGGAACCCGAACAGGATCAGTGCCGCAGCCGGCAGAACGACCAGTCCCAGGGTCAGCAACAGCCTGGAGCGCACATTCCAGATCGGCTTTTTCATTTGGTCCTCCGTCCGGAGTCGAATCAACTATCGCATAAGAACGATAGTGGAACGTCCGCGCCGATGTGTCAATCAAACGTAAATGGTTGTAAAAAGATGTAAAATTTCCTCACGCGAGGATGCCACGAGTTCGACATCGGTGACTACGAATGGAATCTCATCGCGAATGGCGTGACTCGGTCCGACGAACTTTATCGCATCGACGGCCTGCGCCCGGCGATGCTGGAGACGCTCAGTAATTGCTTTCCATGAAGTCCTGGAGTTGATCCAGCCTGAAGCTGGCATCGTCAATCTCGATGCCAAGCAGGAGCTGTGAGGTGCTGAGCTGGTTGTGGAAATCCAGGGCCGCAGTAGTATCCGGATCGGCCACCAGTTGCAAGTTGTTTTCCACCAGCTTCTGCTCTTCCTGAAGGAATTTGAGCCGGCTCGCTTGTGCGGAAATACCGGCTGCCACTTGTGATTTAAGGATCGCTGCATTGCTCGCAACGTCATTTTCCTGTACTTGTTTCCAGCTTGTGTAGGACTTTGCAGCTTGATCCAGATGCTTGTTAATAGCGCGGCTGGCGAGATTGTAGCTGACTGTAACAGCGCCATACGGGCTGCTGTTGCTCACCAGAGGGTTGATCTGCTGATGGGCGCCGATCGAAAGCGAGATGTCCCAATTATTCTGGCGGTTCAGCTTGTCCAGCGCTTTCTGTTCGTCAACTTCGCTCCTCTGCTTTTCCGCGACGAGTTGCTTCACCGGCGCATTCGCCGGGGCCGGCGTGTACAAAGCCGCAATTTTTGTCTGCGTATCGGCCTGGTCTGCGCCCAGTTTAATCTTGGTGGTCTCGAGCGAGAAGAGCATGGGCCGAGTCACATTCTGGGCCTCTAACATCGTTTTGGTGGTAGTGATGGCGGCATCCAGTTGTACTGACGCCTGCTGAATCAGGTCCAGCCGGTGCTCAAGCGCTCGTTTTTCAAGGCCAGGCAGCGCGTATTGAATGCTCTGCTGGGCCACGGTAGTGGCGTTGTATAGTTCGCAGCTCCTGCGCGCAGCATCGGTGGTAAGAATCGCCTTGCGCACATTGGATACACTGCCGGAGAGTCCCCATACAAATTGCATCGGCAGGCCGGTATTCGGCTGCGTCACGCCCGCAATGGCATTGGGCGTAAGCAGCAGGTCCCGTTGCGCTGCCGCCTGCTCGGTCACGTACTGGCAGTAAGCCTGCTGGTCAGCCAGACCGTTGTTGGGCTGCGTCACCTTGCTATCTTCACAGAATGCGCGCGCTGCAGTTGCCAGCAGCATTGTGCAAATGAACAATCGTCGGCTCACCATACTTCACCTCTTCAGAAGAAAAATGGTTTGCGGTTCAGGAATACCGTCTTTGACTTTGCCGATTCGGGGCGGTCCAATTCCATCTGGACCAAGAAGCCGCGCACATCGGTCCTGAAGATAGGATGGATTGCATGCTCTTCGCCGGCAAAGGTCTGCTTCACGGTACCCACTTTGCGGCACGCTACCATGTTCAGGTAGCAGTCATAGACAGCCGCGCCCGCAGCAACGCTGCCCTGGTTGTCATAGGGAACGAAAGCGAAATAAACCGGCTTTCCGCCGGACGTGATCAGCTCATACGGGGTCTGTTTTGCCGTTGCGATGGCCTTTCTCAGCCTGTCAATCTGCTGCGATTCTTCGCGAACTTGCTCTTGCGCCACATTGATGGCGATATCCAGCTGGGCAATTTCTGACTTTAATTCGGCTTGCTTGTTGAGCACGTCCAACGATTTGGTATCGGTAGTATTCTTCTCCAGAATATTGTCCGTCAACAGGACTTCGTTGATCTTGCTGTCCGTGTAGGAAGTTTGCGCCTGGTTCAGGGCCGCACGCTGGGTGGCGGCGTCGCCCTTGGTAATGAGTCCAGCAGCCAGATCCCGGTCAATCGAAGACTCCACCTGCTTGACCTGGGCCATGATGGTTTGCGTCTTGAGGTTGTCGGCCTGCTTCTGCTGGTCAAGCTGAGAGAGTTGTGGTCCCGCCGCACGGTTATGTGTTCTCTCGCGCACAATGGCATCCTGCAACTCCGGCTCGAGATTCAGAAGCGAGGTCCGGTGCCCGATCATTTCGGAAATGCTGCTTTCCAGCCTTTTCTCGTCGACTTTGAGATCTTCCAGGGTCTGTTTGCTGGTAACGATCTTTTGCATGAAGTCGAGGCTCTTGTCGTCGGACGGGGCCAAAATCACCGGTGCCGCCCACGAAGTGTTCACGGCGTAGAAGCCCATCACAAAGGCATAGGAAAGAATGCCGGCAAGCACCAGGTAGAGCGTCGCGATGCCGATAATCCTGTACAACGTCACCACAGATCGGTAAATCATCGGCTGTATCTGGACTGTCTTCTTGCTTTCAACCTTACTGACTGCTGCTGTCGGCATGAGATGCCTCCCGTTTCTTGCCTCGAGTGCCCCAGTCCCTGGAGTCCATCGTGCATAGCGCCAGGGTGGTAATGAATAGGCTGCTGACCAGCGACCATGCCACATACCCGCCGAAAGCCAGAGGATGGTTAACTGTTTCACGAACGCTGTATTTCTTAATGGCCAAACCCAGGGCCGCGGCAATGCCGAGGTACATCAAAAGAGGTGCGGGACCGGCCCATGCCATGGGATCGCTGGAGAGCGCGGTGAAGAGCACCAGCAGGGCGACCAGCGGGGCCAGCGGGGTAAGCACCAGGGTCACCACCGTGTTGGGGTGCAGCTTCCAGACGTGCTGCGGCAGAGTCCTTAACGTAAAAAAAAGATCGCGTATTACGCTGCGCCGCCAGCGGAGCTGTTGTTTGAACAGCTCGTTTAGCGTGGCCGGGGCCGTGGTCCAGCACAACGCATCGTTGTTCACATATGTCCCATATCCATGCAGCAGCGTCTGATGTGTGAGAAAACGATCTTCGCCCTGATTGACGGGAATGCCAAACCAGTGACGGCTGCGGATCCTGGGTTCGATCTGGAGTAGAAGTTCGCGCCGGATGGCGAAAAGGCATCCGCTGATGCAACCGACGCTGCGCGTCCAGTTCTCCGGGACCTTATAGAGCTGAAAGGCAGCATAGTAGACAAACGTCTGGATGGCAGTGATGGTGCTTGCGTTGGGATTTCTGATTCCCACCCTGCCACCCACCGACCCAATTTTCGGCTCGGAGAAGCAGGCCGTCAGCTCACGGATGGCGTCGGGATGAAAAATACAATCGGAATCAATGGAAATGATGATCTCACCCGTGGACTGTTGCAGCGCATTGCATACCGTGCGGGCTTTGCCGCTGTTCTCATTATTCCGCTCCACCCTCACTTTGATATTGGTGAACTCGCGCTGTGCTTTGAGCATCCACAGGTAGCTATCATCCGCTGAGCAGTCGTCCTGCGCGATTACCTCAAACCGGTCATTCGGATAGTCGCTTTGGCTGATGCTCTCGATAGTTTCGTACACCGTCTTGCCCTCGTTGTAGCAAGGCATGAGGACGCTTACCGTTGGCTGATAGGTGTAGTCTTTTTTAATTTTCGCGCCGGGGACCGACCACTTTAAAATCAGCGCCAGCGTGTACTTGATGACCGAGATCAGCAAGCAGAGAATCAGAATGAGCCAGATCAGCGCTGGTGCCATTGGTTGCCCTCCCCGGGAATCCAATTGCCACATATTGACCCGATCTGGATCAGATCGATGTGTTTTGATTTCTTAAGATTTGTGCCTATTTATTTATAGCGTTCAGTCGCTGGGGCGAGGGTTCGTGATCCTAAGTTGAGGGTTGATCATGCTTGAGTTGCGCAGAGTCTCCAAACAATATTCGGAATTTCGGCAGCCGATAACGTCCCGGTGAGGTCACCGATTATCTTGGACCGCCAGAATCCTGAAATTCGTTATTTAGAGTAAACCTAGCAGCTCGCAGAAACACCGACCAAAGATGAAAGAAATTTAATCCACACCGAACTAGGTGGTCATTCGTCGACTGAGATTCACTGTTTTTTTCACACGCGGAAAGCTAAGTCAAAAAAGTTACGCCGATCTTCTTGACACTGAGTTTGTCATTTGTGAAAATTTCGATCGTGTTTATGAAATCGTTTCATTAAACGCTATGAGTGTTTAATAAAACCATTGAGTGGCCGCGGTGTGGCCCTCACATCTGCATTGGAGGTCAAATGCAGCGCTTGAGAATTTTGCAATCGGGTCTCCATTCCAACTGCTACCGAATGAAGGAAGGCATTGGGCGAAGCAACTTACACAAGGCGCTGGCCGGCGCCTTTTTATTTTTGTTGGGCACTGCACTTTTCCTCACGTCTGGCCACGTATGGGCCCAGGATGTAACCGGGTCGATTGTGGGGACGGTTGTCGATCAGACCGGAGCTGCTATTTCAGGAGCTTCGATCACGGCCAAAGATGTCAACAGAGGCACCACATTCACGGGAAAGACCGATGGCTCGGGCAACTTCCGGATCGAACGTGTACCGATTGGAAAGTATGAAGTGAGGGCGGAAGCCAACGGTTTTCAAACACTGGTAAAGCCTGCGTTCGATCTGGTGTTGAACCAGACCGCTCGTCTTGCTTTCGATATGCAGGTCGGACAGACCTCAGCGACTGTTGAGGTCAGCGCTCTAGCGCCGCTGCTACAGACAGATTCCACGGAAGTCAGTACTCATATCGATTCTGTAGCCATGGAGAATCTGCCGCTCATCACCAGAAACTATAACGAACTGACGCTCATCACGCCCGGTGCGGTAAGTACCAATCCCGGCGCATTCGTTTCCGGACAGAATACTTTCCAGGTGGGCAGGCCTTATATCAATGGAAATCGCGAGCAGACAAGCAACTATATTCTCGACGGGATGGACAACAACCAGAATGATAACAATGAAGTCGCCTATGCCCCGAGCGTCGATGCGATCCAGGAGTTCCATCTGATCACCCAGAATCCGTCAGCTGAGTTCGGCAACTTTCTTGGCGGAATTATCAACACTACTCTGAAGTCGGGCACGAATTCCTACCATGGCAGCACCTTCTGGTTTGTGCGCAATGATATCTTCAACGCCAACGAGTGGAGCAACAATCTTGCGGGAAAGGATGCAAACGGACACGAGGTCGTGCCGAGGCCGAAGCTGCGTTACAACCAGTTTGGAGCCACTTTCGGCGGTCCCATTGTCAAAGACAAGCTCTTTTTCTTTGTCGACTATCAAGGGCAGAGGATGTCGACACCGTCAACGCAGACAGCCAGTGTATTGAGCCAGGCGCAGCGCGGTGGCGATTTTGGTCAATTCTGCACCGCCAACGGAGGGGCCTTTAGCGGCTCGGGTATCTGCAGCAACCCTGCCTTTCAGCTTTTCAGACCCCAGGCGGGAGTTGCTCCCGGCTCCAGAGTACCGGTTCCGTTCAACAATCTAACCGCCGCGGGCCTGGCGCTTAGTCCGGCTGCGCTCGCAATTGTCAACTCGGCGCTGTATCCACTTCCCAACGTGGGTTTGAACGGCCTCACCTTTTCGCAGCGCGTTGAGAACAATGCCGACCAGGGAGACGCCAAGATCGATTGGGCCCCCAATGCAAAGGACCATATCTTTGGCCGCTATTCACAGCAGGATGTCGAGAACCCAACCACTCAGACTTTCATTCTCGCATCCAATGGATTTACCAATTTCAGCTACCCGCTCAAGAACGGGGTGGTCGACTGGACGCGAACAATCAGTCCCCACATGCTGAATGATTTTCGTTTCGGAGCGAGCCACTTTCCCGTCTTCCAGGGCTTCTCCAATCCAACCGGCTTGAATCTGCCGCAGACATTTGGGATCCCTGGTTCACCGAGCACCTTCCTGCCTTCCATTGGTGGATTTAAGGATGGGATCAGCGGCATTGGCAACAATCTCGCCCAGACCAACGTGTTTGCCGATACCGTCATCCAGGTAGGTGATGCATTGCTCCTGAACCACGGCAATCACGAGTTCCATACAGGTTTTCAGTTCAACCGGTACCGTGACAACTTTCTCTATCCAGGAAACGAAGGGTTGGCCGGCCAGTTTGGTTTTACCGGCCAATACACCAGCAACACCGCTGCAGGCGCCACAGGCTCCGGGTCCGCCGATTTCCTGTTAGGGCTTCCCAGTAATCTCGGGCTTGGCCAGGGCGTGGGCAACCGTCACATAAACAACAGCCTCTACTCCGCATTTTTCCAGGACAACTGGAGGATCCAACGAAATCTGACCTTGAATCTCGGCCTTCGTTGGGAGCTCAATACCCCCCGTGTGGCCCAGGACGGCAATGCGGTGAATTACTCTCTTTTCGGCGGGCAACTCATCACGCCAACCATTAACAACAATGGCCTGGGAAACGCGCTATATCACCAGTACAACGGCATCGCTAATTTCCAGCCACGCATTGGCCTTGCCTGGCAGCCCGACTTTGTGAAGAACACCGTTATCCGCGCCGCCTGGGGAATGTCAAACTACACGGAAAGCAATGGAGTAAACAATCTGCTCACGCAGAATCCGCCATTTGAGACAGCGCATAATGTTACGTTTCTGGCGAGTACGCCACTGCCAGGCAGCACGTTGGATCAGGGTTTCACCGGCTTCCCAACCGGTTGCACTTTGGACCTCGCAGTCGCCTTCTCACCGACTTGCTTCACCGGCGTAAACATTCACGCGTTTGACGTCAATCTTCGTCCCACAGTTCACTATGCCTGGAATCTGGCTGTCGAACGTCAGTTTGGCAATTCCACTACGGTGGAGGTTGGCTACGTTGGCCAGGCAAATCAACACTTGTCCAACATCATCATGCTGCAGCAAAAGCAATTGAATCCCAATGGGACCGTATCACCAAGCCCGTTTCTTAACCCGACTCTTCTAGGCTTGGTTGGCCAGGCGAGATTTACGCTGTCGAATGGGATATCCAACTACCACGCCCTGCAGGCGACCCTGCAGGAGAGATTCACGAATGGATTGCAGGCGCAGGTGAATTACACCTGGTCCAAGTGTTTGAGCGATACTCCAGGCTTTTTTGGCCAGTTCGGAGACAATGTAAACACGCAAGCTCAAACCATAGCAGGCTGGGCGTTTCCGCAGAATCCCTTCGATCAGCGCGGCGACTATGGCCGTTGCCCGCAGGACGTCGCCTCTCTGTTTAACGGCTACGTAGTCTATAATCTGCCCTTCGGCCATGGACGGCAATTTGGGAGTGATGTGCCAAAAGCAGTCGACGCATTTGCAGGTGGGTGGCGCATCAGCTCCGATTTTGCCTTCCACACTGGATTCGCTCAAACCATCTTTGCCTCTCAGGACCTCTCAGGAACAGGAGGGTTCTCCACTCGCGCGAATTGTGTTCCGGGAGTATCTCAGAGAATTCCTTTCGCGCTTGATCCCGCTTCCGTGACGGCCGGAACACCGCGATTCGACTTCCTCAATCCGGCTTCGGTCACGCAACCAGGGCCGGGTACTTTCGGCAATTGTCCTGTCGGCGCCTTTCGCGGCCCCGGGTATAAATCAATCGATTTGGGCCTGGCAAAAATGTTCAGCATTACCGAAAAGCAGAATGTGGAATTCCGAATCGAGGCGGTCAATGTGTTTAATATGCCGATCTTTAACTTTGGTGATGAGTTCGGCGGACAGCATACGCAGGGAGCTGTAAACTTCGGTCAGATCAGTAACTCCCAGGGAGCGCGCAACATGCAACTTGGATTGAAGTATCGCTTCTGACCATCGATCCTCGCTCCATCAGGAATGCGCGAAGCCGCCGTTCGTTAGTGGCGGTCGCCCTGATTCTCAGTTCGGTCCGGCACTTAAGCTGGCCGCAGACAACTCTTCCTTAGCGGCGGATTACGGATCGAAACGGTTCGCCTCCTCGTTTGTCGGCCAACCGGAAGTTATCCAGAAACGGGCTTCGAGGACATTAGTCCTGTGGTAAGTGATTGATTCTTTGGTTGCGGGGGGTGGATTTGAACCACCGACCTTTGGGTTATGAGCCCAACGAGCTACCAGGCTGCTCCACCCCGCAAATCAAGATTAACAGGGCGTTTACAGACGGTCAAATCCATCGAAAAAATGCTTCGGTCGCATCTGGCGAACAGGCACTGCGTGATTTTGGACTGGATTTATCAGCCAGCCGCAGGCCTTTTTTTGTGCCAGTCAGTCTGTTTCTGGTAGGCGTGAGCCAGCGCGAGCACCACTCCATCGGCTCCGGGCGCTCCGGTGATTTGCATGCCGATAGGCAGCCCAGATCGGGAGAAGCCGCAGCAAACAGAAGCGGAAGGCAGTCCGACCATATTAAAGGGCCGCGTATTGCGCAGCATGATCAGTTCTCGATTGCGAAGTTGATCGGGCGCGGATTCAAGTTCCGCAAATGACGGCGGCAGATTCGTCGCCGTAGGGGTGAGAATAAGGTCCACCTGGTCGAAGAGGTGCAAGACTTCACGGCGCTGGCGCAGCAGATCGCGATAAGCCTGGATGTATTGCGATGCAGTGACATCGCCGCCGCTACGAATGCGCTTGAGCGTTTCCCGATGATAGGCGCTTTCATGCGTTGCGAGATGCTGCTGGTGGTAAGCATAGGGCTCAGCGCGAACGACAGTGCGATCAGCCTCCGTGGAAAGGCTGATCTCCCGTGTGCTGCCCGTCAGATTCTTGATTGATCCCACCGCAGTGTCAACTGAACTTCGGACTTCGTCATCGATCTCATTCCAGAAATCGCGCGCAATCCCGATGCGCAAAGCAGAAACAGGCTCTTCGATCGCTGAGGGGTAGAAGACCGGTGGAAAGCGTTGGCAATAGATATCCTGCGGATCATAGTAGGCGATAGCCTGAAGCATGATTGCCGCATCGGCAGCGGTGCGCGCCATGGGGCCAACGTGATCAAGAGACCATGACAGTGGAATAATGCCACGAGCGCTTACCAGCCCGTAACTTGGCTTATGGCCGGTAAGTCCGCAAAAGGCCGAGGGCAGGCGAATGGAGCCGGCAGTGTCAGTGCCGATGGCGCCGTAGCACAGTCCGCCTGCAACCGCAGCGGCCGAGCCTGAAGATGAGCCTCCCGTAATATGAGCGGTGTTCCACGGGTTGCGCGCCGGCCCGAAGTGCCCGATCACCCCGCTGCCGCCATACGCGAACTCGTGCAGGTTCAGTTTGCCGAGCAGAACCGCGCCTGCTGCTCTGAGCCGGCGAATTACTTCGGCATCAGTGGCCGGCACGTAATCCTTGAGAACGGCGCTGGCAGCGGTGGTCCTGACGCCTGCGGTTTCCGCCAGGTCCTTCACCGCCAGAGGAATGCCGTGCAAAGGACCTTTCCACTCGCCACGTACAATCTCCGCTTCCGCTTTGCGCGCTTCAGCCAGAGCGGATTCGGCAGTCACGGTGATAAACGCGTTCAACTCGGAATTGCGGCGTTCAATTTCATTGAGGCATGCCTGGGTGAGATCGAGAGGCGAGACCTCTTTCTTCTGGACTGCCTGGCTGACCTCTGCCAGTTCAAGTAAGGGAAGTTGGTTGGCGGAATAACCGGCCGATGAAGGCATGATTCAGGAAGAATATCACTGCCGCACGTATTGTCCGCGATTGCCGCCGCTTACGGCAGGGCTTGTACTAAATTGCGGCGAAAACCTGCCACGCCGTGCGATAGGTATTGGCGTGGGCCTCTGCGCTGAGTTCAATCGGATGGGAATAGCCGCCGCCGGAAGTCAGCACAAACGGTGCGCCGAAATTTCGTGCTGCGAGCAAGACTTTCTTGTCGCGTTCAATCAGTCCCTGGTGCGTGAGTGAGAGCCGGCCGAGAACGTCAGTGGCGAGCGGATCGACACCGGACTGGTAGAAAATGATGTCAGGACGGAAAGCGAAAATCGCCGGCAATACCTCATCTAAATGACGAAGATATTCTGCATCTTCAACCCGATCGGGCAGCGCGACGTCAAGCCTGCTTTGCTTCTTGCGAAATGGAAAATTGCTGTCGCAGTGAATGGACAGTGTAAAGACATCGGGATCGTTGCCGAAGATATCCGCTGTGCCGTCTCCCTGGTGCACATCAAGGTCGATGACGGCAGCACGGCGAATGCGCCCCTGGGCGCGCAGCGTGAGGATGGCAACGGCAATGTCATTAAACACGCAGAAGCCGGCGCCTTCCGAGCGGAGAGCATGATGCGTACCTCCACCCAACGTTGCGCCCCAGCCGAATTCCATGGCATGGAAGGCCGCGCTCACGGTTCCTCCCACGGAAGCAAAAGCGCGCTGCACGAAGGTTTGTGACCAGGGAAGACCAATGCGCCGCATTGCTGCCGGTGGCAGCGTGCCCGCGGTAAATTGGGTTACATAATCCGGATCATGTGCCAGGCTCACGGTCGCCAGATCAGCCAGCGGACTTTGCTCCAGTTGGAACAGCTCTTCCTTTTCCACCAGTCCTCGCAGCAGGCCGTATTTATGCACTGGGAACTTATGGCCCTCCGGCAGCGTAATACGGTATTGATCAGTGGAGAAAAGCCGGGGGCGAAAAGCTGATTTGGGCATAACTAAAACAGGTTTGTCCGGTCTATATATTAATGTAGGGAGAAGAACTGGCTGGAACCTTAGATGAGTTTCTGGTGTGCGTTTCCGGACACCGGGTTTCAGGAATGAACAGCCGGGACCTTAGCCGTATCGACGAAATTGAGATTTTCTCCTTTTGGTTCAGTAGGTTACGCTAAGATTGATTTGGCACCACCTGTGCATATACCTTGGGTGAAATGGATATAGTTCGCGACGCAACGTTTAAGAAAAAGAAGCGCCAAAAGCAAACCGTCATGATTGTGGTGGCGGTTCTGGCGGTCGCAGGCGTAACCCTGGGTGTCTCCCGCTTAAAGCCGGCGCTGCAGGGCGTTGATTTTGGAACCGTCTGGCCGGATACGGTAAAGCGCGGCTCCATGCTGCGCCAGGTTCGGGGCATAGGCTCACTGGTGCCGATTCCTGACGACGTTCGCCTGATCCCCGCGGAGACTGATGTCCATATAGAACGGATCCTGGTGTTGCCGGGAACTCCCGTAAAACCGGATACGGTCATTATGGAACTTTCCAACCCGCAGGTTGAGCAGGAAGCACTGACTGCCGATCTCGATTTGAAATCCGCTCAAGCGGAATACCAAAACACGAAGGCCAAGGTTGATAGCGACCTGATGAGCCTGCGCGCCGAAGCAGCCACGGTTGAATCCGATTATGAAAACGCCAAGCGCGATGCGGACAATAATCGTGAGCTCAACAAGATTGGCGTCGTGGCTAAGTCCGTACTGGATACGTCAGTAAACAAAGAACGCGAGCTGGCCACACGCAAAAAGATTGAAGAAGACCGGATCGCTGAGAGCACCAAGGCGGTTGAAACCCAGCTGGCGGTGCAGCAAAGCACGATTGACCAGAAGAAAGCCATGGCTGACCTAAAGCATCGGCAGAAGGATGCCTTGCGGGTTCGGGCGGGCATCACCGGCGTTTTGCAGGCGACGGATGTGCCTGTCCAGGTCGGGCAGCGGTTGCCGCAGGGTACGATTCTGGCCAAAGTGGTACAGCCGGAGCACCTGAAAGCGGAATTGAAGATTCCGGAAACCCTGGCAAAAGACGTTACCCCGGGACAGAAGGCTGATATCGATACTCACAACGGCGTCGTTTCCGGTAAGGTTTCACGCGTTGATCCGTCGGTTCAGGCCGGTACGGTCACAGTGGATGTGACCCTTGACGGTCCGCCGCCTCCAGGCGCGCGCCCTGACTTGAGCGTGGATGGAACGATTACGCTGGAGCGGCTGGATGACGTGCTCTATGTGGGACGCCCGGCTTTCGGGCAGGAAAAGAGCACGGTGCAGATGTTTAAGATTGATGCCGACGGCAAGACCGCGACCAAGATTCCGGTAGAGTTGGGACGCATGTCAGTCAACACCGTCGAGATCGTGCGCGGTTTGAAAGAAGGGGATCAGGTGATCCTTTCTGACATGTCGCGCCTGGATAATCAGGATCGAATCAAGCTGGAAAGATAAGCAATCAATATTGGGAGGCATGAATAACGTGGCCAGTGGACAAACTTTGATCAATCTTGAGAACGTTACCAAGATCTTTTACACCGATGAGGTCGAGACGCACGCGCTCTCCGGGATTCACCTGGACATCAACAAGGGCGAGTACGTTTCCATTGCCGGCCCCTCGGGCTGCGGCAAATCGACCTTGCTCTCCATCATTGGCCTGCTGGATTCTCCCACGGACGGCTCTTACGTGCTGAACGGCCGCCCGGTGCAGGGCCTGGATTTCTCTGATCGCGCGCGCATACGCAATCAGGAAATCGGCTTCATATTCCAAAGCTTCAACCTGATCGGCGATCTCACGGTGTATGAGAACGTCGAGCTGCCGCTGACCTATCGCTCCATGTCGTCTCCTGAGCGCAAGAAGCGCGTGCAGGAAGCGCTGGAGAAGGTCGGCATGGCGCACCGCATGCGTCACTATCCTTCGCAACTTTCCGGCGGTCAGCAGCAACGCGTGGCCGTGGCCCGCGCGCTGGGTGGATCGCCCAGCATCCTGCTGGCGGACGAACCGACCGGAAACCTGGACTCCCGCAACGGCGAAGCCGTCATGGAACTGCTACAGCAGCTGCACCGGGAAGGCGCAACCATCTGCATGGTTACCCATGACGCTCGTTTTGCCAAGCACGCCGAGCGCACCATCCATCTCTTTGACGGCAAGGTAGTGGAAGAGACGGAAGCGGCGCAGCAGGCGGCTGAGCTGGCATAAAGCGGGACGCAAGCCGGAAACCCAATAGCTTCAGGAATGAGTCTGCTCATTTCACGGGGTGAAGTGTGATTACACTCTTTCAAGACATTCGCTTTGGCCTGCGCATGCTGCGCAAGTCGCCGGGATTTACGGTGATCGCGCTGATCACCCTCGCCCTGGGCATCGGCGCCAATACAGCGATCTTCAGCATCGTCAATGCCGTGCTGATCAAACCGCTGCCGTATCCGGATCCGGACCGGCTGGTCTTTATGACGTCGGCCTTCTCGAACAATGGAAACACCCGCAATTTCGCCACATCCTATGCGGATTTTCTGGATTGGCGCGCCACGGCAAAGTCCTTCAGCGGCATGGCTTCCTACCACGACGATAGCGCCACGCTTACCGGCACGGGAGAGCCCTTGCACATCAGCGGCACTACGGTCGCTGGAGATTTCTTTTCCATTCTAGGCACACAGCCTATTCTCGGACGCGGGTTCACTCGAGAGGATGAGAAGCCGGGAACACGCGTCGTGGTCTTGAGCCATGAGCTATGGCAGAGCGTGTTTCATGGGGATCGCGGAATTGTGGGGCAAGCGATCACTCTGGACAAGCAACGCTACACGGTCGTGGGAGTCATGCCCGCAGGTTTTGCTTTTCCTCTGGACCAGGAACCGCCCAAGTTTTGGCTCACATTCGCGATCGAATCTGAAACCAAGGATCCCGTCAATTCGCCTGCAATGACATCGCCGGAGAACCGCGGCGCACACTTTCTGCATGTTGTGGCCAGGCTGAAGCCTGGGGTTGCGCTCGATCAGGCGCATGAAGAGATGAACTTGATTGCCCGCAACCTGGCAGCGCAGTATCCCGACACGAATAAGAAATTTCCCTCGGTTGGAATGAAGCGGGAGTTGGAATATCTGGTGGGCAATACGCGTCCGCGGATGATCATCTTGCTGATCTCCGTAGGTGTGGTGCTGTTGATTGCCTGCCTGAACGTCGCCAATCTGTTGCTGGTGCGGGCCAGCAAACGCAGCCGCGAGATCGCGATTCGTGCATCGATCGGCGCCAAACGCATCCAGATTGTCCGGCAGATGCTGACCGAAAGCGTGGTCCTGGCGGTGGGTGGAACATTGCTGGGAATCCCGCTTGCAATCTGGGCGCTGAAGCTCTTTATTACGTTGAACGCGCAAAAGCTTCCGCGCATACAGAGCGCAAGTCTTGATGGAAACGTCTTGCTCTTTACCGTTGGGATCGCCCTTCTGACCAGCCTGGTTTTTGGCCTGGTTCCTGCTCTGCGAACCTCCAAGCCGAACCTGACGGAGTTCATGAAGGAAGGCCGCGGTACAACCGCAGGCGTTGCTCACCAGAGCCTGCGCAACGCGCTGGTGGTGCTGGAAACCACCATAGGGCTCATCTTGCTTGTAGTCGCAGGGCTGCTGGCGCGAAGTTTCCATCGGCTGGTGTCGGTCGACCCCGGCTTGAATCCAGCCAATGTTTTGACGCTGACTTTCGATTTGCCGGAAACCAAGTACAACGATCAGCAGCAGATGGATTTTTATATCCAGCTCCTGTCGCGCTTGCGCAACGTTCCCGGAGTGGTGTCCGCTGGCGCGGTAACTCCATTGCCCCTGAGCGGCAACAACGCGATGATCTCCTTCCAGATCGAAGGGCGTCCCGTACCCAAGAGCGAGGAACCGTCAGCCGATATTGCGATCGTTTCGCCGGAGTTTTTCCATACGCTCAACATCCCGATGTTGCGCGGACGCGATTTCACTGAACATGATGACTCCAAAGCTCCGGGGGTAGTGATCGTGAGTGAAGCTTTTGCTCACAAGTATTTTCCGGGCGAGGATGTCATCGGAAAACATATCACTCCGGGCGCCACGAACAGCGGCAAGCCACAGCCGCGCGAGATCGTCGGGCTTGTGGGAAATGTGAAGAACCGCAGCCTGGAATCAGATGACGCGCCGGCGTACTACGTTCCTTCCACCCAGCTGAATTTCGGTTCGATGGCGGTTTGCCTGCGGACCAGCGTCGACCCTCACAGTCTTACCTCGGCTGTACGCAACGTGGTTTCTTCCATGGATCCGGATCTGCCGCTCTATGACATTAAGACCATGGAAGAATATCTCTCCGCGTCGATTGCTCTGCCGCGCTTCAATGCGCTACTGCTGGAAGCCTTTGCCGGCCTTGCTCTGTTGCTGACCGGCATAGGTCTTTACGGCGTGATTTCGTATTCGGTGACGCAGCGGACCCATGAGATTGGAGTGCGCATCACCCTGGGCGCAACCCGCAACAGCGTTATTCGGATGGTATTGAAGTCCGGCCTGCAGCTTACCGCGATCGGGATTGTGGTTGGGGTTGTTTTCTCGCTGATCGCCGCACGTTTTGCCACGACCTTCAGCACGCTGCTTTTCGGAGTAAAGCCCACGGATGCGGTTACGTTCGCGGCGGTCGTGTTCCTGGTCGGATTCGTGTCCGTCCTGGCGTGTTACATACCGGCGTATCGTGCTGCCAAAGTCGATCCCATGGTCGCGCTGCGCTACGAGTGATCTTGTCCCGAATGTTGGCTTAAGGCCCGTCTTTTGGCGGGCCTTTTTTACTAAGGAGCGATCCTGGGCATGAAACTGGTATTCGCGAATCAATGGGCAAGCAAAAGCAGACCGGGCAAACCCAACGGCCGGTCTTCTCTCTGATAGCTCTTCCGCCGCTTGTCGCCATCATCGTCACCTGGATTCTTGATCACAGGGAACGCTGACGGAGGCGTCACAAAACGCGCATTCGCGTCCACCTGTGCCTGCTCCAGGTTGAGAGCGGCCTGCAGGATCATCTCGACGCCGGTGCCTGACGCCAAACTGATCTCATCACCGCGTTTCAGCAGTACCGATCCCAAACCCAGAGCAGCGCCCAGGCCGGCGCCGGTGAACAAGCCGATGCCAAAATGGTGATACGAACCGATGATGGCTCCGCCCACTGCACCGGCTACACCCGGAACAATCACCTTTTCCGGTTGATCTACGGTATTCAGCGTCCCAGCCTTGTCCTTCGTGCGAATGTTTCTGGCGCCGGGGATGCTTTGCAGCACACCCTGAATCGGAGCGACGTAATTATTGGAAAAAATCAGGGTGGTGAAGCGAAACCGGAATTCTGATGTGCGCTCAAAATGGCCCGGACGACGATTGCCTTCCACAACACCCTGCACCTGCGTATGCGCCGGAATTATGATGCGATTATCCTGAACCACGGGATACAGGGTTTCCAGGTAGATTCCAGAGCCCGCTGTTCCCGACGTGGTATGCAGCGGGCTCTTGAGGACCATCATCACCCGGGTCCCGGCGGGTATGACAACCGCGGAAGGATTGGTCGCGGTCACGACCGGCGGCGCCATAGTTTCAGGCTTGGCTGCATTCGCCTCGCCCTGAGAGATCATCTGAGCCGGTAAGCTGTCCTGAGTCGAAGCATCATCTATCCAGGGAGCGGCCTGGCCCAAAGCCAGGCCGGAAAACAGCAGCGTAGCCGGCAACAATCGTGGCCAACGTGTCGTCTGCATCATTTGCTCTTTCCGCTTCGAGGTTGACTGTATCTCTGGTTAGAATGCCTCTCAAGCGACAAGGCGCGGCAGAAGCGATTGCCGCAGATTGTCGTGGGGTATGATGAATGTCCCCGAGAGGAGCGGCGAAACGGCAAACATGACCGCCAGCAACCCGGCTGATCGTCTTGATTCCTGGAAGGAAATCGCGGCCTATCTGCGGCGCGACGTGCGCACCGTGCAGCGCTGGGAGAAGAAAGAAGGCCTCCCGGTGTATCGACACCTGCATGACAAGCTCGGGTCGATCTATGCTTATCGCAATGAGCTCACGGAATGGTTTAAAGCGCGGCAACAGTCCGGTGCCGGAACCGCGCAGCCCAACGGAGAGACCACCAAGGTGAAGCTGGCGGTGCTCCCGTTTGGCAATCTGAGTGACGCCAAAGAAGACGGTTACTTCAGCGATGGTCTGACCGAAGAGATGATTACCCAGATCACCCGTCTACAGGCGCCGGAACTGGCAGTCATCGCGCGCACCACGGCCGAACACTACGATCCCAGCAGCAAATCACTCGAACAGATGAAGAAAGACCTCGGGGTAGGTTATGTGTTGGAAGGCAAGGTCAGGCGTGGCGGCAATCGCGTTCGCATCACCGCGCAGCTAATCCAACTCCGTGACCAGACGCAACTCTGGGCAGAGACCTTTGAACGCGATCTTAGCGACGTGTTGAGCGTCCAGGCCGACATCGCTCAGGCCATTGCGCGGGAGATCAATCAGGCATTGAACCTTACTGAGCGCGTGCAGGTTTCCAGTATGCAAAAAGGTCAGGGCCAGGTGCAGCCCGCAGCCTATGATGCATATCTGAAAGCTCGCTATCACCTGCATCAGATGACGCCTTCGGCCATCAGCAAGAGCATTGAATGCTTCGAAAAGGCGATCCAGGCTGAGCCGCACTATGCGCCGGCTTACGCAGGATTGGCCAGCGCTTACGCTCTGCTGGCGATCGCGCCGTTTGATTTTCTGCCGCCGCACGACGCGATGCCCAAGGCCGAAAAGGCGGCGCGCAAATCGCTGGAACTGGATGGCTCCTTTGCGGAGGCCCATACCGCGCTGGCGCTGGTGAACCACCACTATCATTGGAAATGGCAGGAAGCCGAAGCGGGATACGAGCAGGCGATCGAATTGAACCCTGATCATGCCGATACCCACTTGTGGTACTCATGGCTTCTGCTTGCCCTGGGCCGCAACAACGATGCATTCGACGAGATTGAACAGAGCCTGAGCATCGTGCAGGAAACCAATCCGCACCGTATGGTGGCTGTGCATACAACGCGCGCGGCAGCCTATTACTTCGGCCGTGACTATCAGCGGGCAGTGGAGGAGTGCGAGAAAGCCGAGCAGCTTGACCCGAAATACTTCATGTTGCATTTCATCGCCGGGCGGGCTCACATGCGGTTGAATAATTACGCCAAGGCAATCGGCCATCTGAAATTGGCCCGGACCGGGACCGGGGAAATGCCCCTGATGGACGCCGCCCTGGGCCTTGCCTATGCCGTGAGCGGGAAAAAGGGTTTGACCGCCAAGCTGGCTGAACAGTTCAAAGCCGCCGCCAAGAGACGCTACATTCCTCCAACCTACTTCGGCATGCTGTTTGCGGGTCTGGGCGACAAGGACAAGGCTCTGGAGTGGCTGGAAACAGCTTTTGCCGAACGCGCTGACGGTCTGACCTGGCTGAACGTTGAGCCCATGCTCGATGAATTGCGCTCCGATGCGAAATTTCAGGATCTGGTGCGGCGGATTGGCTTGCCTTCAAGTCGTGGCGCGAATTCCTGATTTGCCTGTGCTAAACTCCTTGCCCGATGCGATCCAGAATCCTTGCCTTAGTGCTGCTGATCAGCGTTTCTGCAGTTGCGGCAGATGAGTTTACGCTGTACGACCTGCTGCCGCCGGAGACTCATCAATTTGCCATTACCTACGACGTGACCGCCACCAAGGAAGGCTCGCCGTATTTTCTGAATCCTATTCGGCCCGGATCAGTGTCCACCAAAGAGCGGGTGATCGAACGCAGCAGCGGCAAAGAGCTGAAGTTTGAAGTGGTGAACGGCAAGGACGCAAAAGCTGCGGGCCTGGTTTCTCCAGAGACGCCGGACAAGGCCGAGTTCATCAAGGTCTTTTTGCCGGGACCTGTGCCTAAGGGCGGTCAGACGCGAATCCGCATCTCCAAGACATACACTGATCCAGCTTCCTACACTCTCACAGACGGACAGCTGGTGTTCACGCGACCACTGGGCATCAAGCGCAACGTGGTCCTGCTCCCCAAAGGATGGGAGCTGATTGAATGTGGTTCCCCTGGGATAGTTTCTATCGATCCTGACGGCCGCATTCGCGTGAGCTTCCTGAACGATCGTGATGACCAGTTGCCGGTGAAGATCGTGGCGCGGAGGCTGCCATGAAGCAGAGATACCTGGTCTTCGTGATGCTAACTGTGGCGGTCGCCATGGCGCAGCAGGAATCGTTTCATCGCGCCGAACAGGATCGCGAGATCAGTTACTGGCTGCTCGAGCCGTCAAGCCATCAATTTCTCATTTCGCATGATTTCACTGTTACCCGCGTTGGGCAAAAGTCGGTGCACAGCTTCGTACGCAAGGGCAGCGTAGTTTCGCCGGACGCGAAGATGATGGATCTCGATACCGGCAAGCCGCTCAAGACTTCAACCGTAAGCGGAAAAGATGTCAACGCGCTTGGATACTACCCCAATCCAGTTGACCCAGATTCGGTCGTTGTACAGGGTGACCTGGAGCATCCGGTAGCCGAAGGCCAATCCACGCGGGTTCGCGTACAGGAGACTTACACCGACCCCGTGGGCTATGTTGTCAAGGACGGCGAGCTGGTGTGGACACGCACGCTCGGCCGGCCGCTCAATTACGTGACGCTGCCGGCAGGGTGGATGCTTACCTCGGTCAACATCCCGGCGATGGTTACACTGGATGAAGAGGGGCGCATCAAGCTGCGCTTTACCAACACCCGCAACGGCGATCTGGCCATCGTGATCAAGGCGCGAAAAAGGCCGGAAAAGAGTAAAGCAGCGAATTAGCAACCGCAATGCCGGAGCTATCTGCGCCGCTGCCGCGCAACTTCATACATGACCACGGCGCCCGCCACAGACACGTTGAGCGACGGTACCTTGCCCATCATGGGGATCTTGACCAGGAAGTCGCACTTCTTGCGGATCTGCTCGTGCAGGCCGTGGCCTTCCGCGCCCAGGATTAACGCCAGGTCCATTTTGTAGTCGAGCGCGTCGTACATCTTGTCGCCACGTTCGTCCAGACCGACGGTCCAGATGTTGCGCGCCTTCAAATCTTCCAGCGTGCGGCCGGCATTGGTGACGCGGGCAATCGGCAGATACTCTGATGCTCCGGCAGAAGCCTTAACCACCGTGCCGGTAACGCCGGCGGCGCGCCGCTCGGGGATAATGATGCCGTCAGCGCCGGCCCCTTCCGCGGTGCGAATGATGGCGCCCAGGTTGTGCGGATCTTCAATGCCATCGAGCAGCACAATGAATGCGTGCTGCCCCCGTTTCTGTGCCAGCACGTCATCCAGATCGCCGTACTGTTTTTCTGCGGTGACCGCAACTACGCCTTGATGGTTCGCAACCCTGGCCAGGCGCGTGAGTTGTTCACGCGGCATGGTCCGCAGAGGGATACCATTGGCGCGGCAGAGCTGAGCGATGTTTTGAATGCGCGCGTCCCCGCGGCCCGGGACCATGGCGACATAATCAAAACCGCGTCCGCGAGCCGAGATGGCTTCTTCCACCGCGTGTATGCCAAAGATAATCATGGACGGCAGACCTAGTGTTGCAGCAATCGGCGGCGGAGACAAGGGTCGGCGTCAGCGTTTGGCGATTTTGCGCATTTACAATGCAAATGGCAGGATCTACTGTTCATCGAGATGGCCCATCGGACGAAAACCCGGCTTCCCGTAGTCCTCTCCATTGCCGGATACGATCCCTCTTCCGGGGCAGGCATTACGGCCGACATCAAGACCATGGCGGCTCATGGATGCTATGGTGTCACCTGCATTACGGCTCTGACGGTGCAGTCAACCCGAGGCGTGATACGGGTTGAGCCTGTCCAGGGCAAGGTGATCGCGCAGACGTTGGAACACTTGACCGAAGATATTGATGTTGCTGCCGTGAAGATTGGCATGCTGGGATCAGAGGGCGCGGCGAAGGCTGTGGCTGCATTCTTCGAACGCTATCCCATCCACAATGTGGTTCTCGATCCTATTATCAAGTCGTCGTCGGGCGCAGATCTTATTTCGAAAGAAGGTTTGAAGGTGTTGAAGGCGCGGATCCTTCGGCACGCATCTGTGATCACGCCGAACATCGAAGAGGCAGCCGCCTTGACTGGACTGCGTGTTACCAAGCCGAGCGACATGGAAGCGGCTGCGGCGCGTTTGCAAAACTTGGGCGCGCGCAATGTGATCGTCACCGGAGGACATCTGAACCCTCCACACGATCTGGTTTGCTGCGTGGGCCAACAGCCGACAGTGGTCATGGGTCGGAAGATTCGGTCTCGTTCGACGCACGGCACCGGCTGCGCTTTCTCAACCGCACTGGCCTGCCAGCTCGCGTTAGGCAGAGATCTACTTCAAGCGGCTAGAGCGGCCAAGCGATTTGTGGAAGCTGCGCTCGGCAACCCGCCTGGAATCGGGCAGGGAACTGGCCCCGTCGTTTGATTATGTCGCTACGCTCCAAACCGCTTGATATTCTGGTGTAAGCATTCCTTCTGGTGCGCTGGCGGCACGCAGCTCGGCGGGACTGGCCTCGCTGCTTTTGAAATAGAGTCCAAGTATGATGTCGCTACGCTCCAAACCGCTTGAGACGTCGGTGTAGGCATTCTTTCTGGTGCGCTGCGGCACGCAGCTCTGGGGGACTGGCCTCGCTGCTTTTGAAATAAAGTCCAAGTATGATGTCGCTACGCTCCAAACCGCTTGAGACGTCGGTGTAGGCATTCTTTCTGGTGCGCTGCGGCACGCAGCTCGGCGGGACTGGCCGCGCTGCTTTTGAAATAAAGTCCAAGTATTATGTCGCTACGCTCCAAACCGCTTGAGACGTCGGTGTAGGCATTCCTTCTGGCGCGCTGGCGGCACGCAGCTCGGCGCGACCGGCCTCGCTGCTTTTGAAATGGTTTGATTTATTTCGGCAGCTGAGTGCCTGGCGGTGGTTGCGTGCCTGGTTGCTGGGAATTCGGCGCGTTCGGCTGCTGCTGCGGATTATTTTGCCCCGGATTTGTTGGGGGCTGAACCGGCGGTTGTTGCTGCGGAGTCGAAGACGGCTGTTGTGCCGGTGGTTGCTGCTGTTCCGGCATTTGTTGTGCCGGCTGCTGTGGGGTGGGGGCCGGCTGAGCTTGCTGTTGCTCCGGCTGTTGCTGGTCGGGATTTGGTTGCCCCGCGGGCTGCTGTTGCGGCTGCTGCGCCGGAGCCTGTTGCTGATTCTGTTGCTGTGGGGTCAGTTGTTGCTGTTGCGGTGGTCGCGTCTTTAGTGCCGGCGGGCCTTGTGGTTGCGGGCGATCTGACTGCGGCGTCTCTACCGGAGCCTCTTCATTATTCTGTGGCGGTTGCCGATACTCCGGCGGCGTGTATTCAGTACTTGGATGCAACGGGGTCTTGGGCTCAACGATGATACGGTTGTCACGCGTATGCAGTGCGGGTGGTCCGGTTCGCTTATTGGTTTCAGCCTGCGCGGCAAAGGTCGATTCCACCAGCGCCGTGCTCTGTTCTGCCACCTGTCCCACCGGACGCCCCTCCACCTCGGGCCGGGTTGAGACTATGATCTTTGCCGTTGCGCGCTTGGCTCTGCGCGCCTGTTCGTAATACGACTGGGCTGTTTCCTTGTCACCCTCCAATTCGGCCAGGTAGCCCATATTGTTTATGGTGAAGGAATTGTTGGGATCGAGTTTGTACGCTTGCAGAAAATCCTGGCGCGCCTTCTTGCGGTCATTGCGATTCATTGCGGAAACACCCTGAAGGTTCAGCCGTGCCACCTTGTCCTGCAGGTCCTGAGCCTTATCCAGCTCATCACGGCTGGCTTCGGCATTCCGTTCGGCGACCTCGCTGATGGGCTTGCCGCGCCATTTCTTGTTGAAGGCAATCACAATCGGCTCTTGCGATCCCGTCGCGGCCGAGCTGTCATAAAATTTGATCGCCTGCTCTATCTCACCTTCTTTTTCCTTGGCGTAACCCATATTGTTCAGGGTGAACGGATTTTTTGGATCGATCTTGAGCGCCTGTTGCAGGACCACGTCAGCTTCCGGGGCCCGATCCTGATTCAACAGGCCCAGAGCCTCGCTGTTCAATTGATTCACCTTCAGCGGACCCTCAGCCGTATGTCCTGCGACCTTTGCCACCGTCTTGCCCTGTACCTCGTCCTCGGTTGACCGGTCGATCACCGCTTCGGAGGTATTGGCCTGCGCCTGGTCGTAATAACGTTGCGCGCGATCCAGACTGCCTTCCAGTTCAGCCACGTAGCCCAGGTTGTTCAGCGTAAAGGGATCATTCGGATCAATCAGATAGGCCTTGTAGAAAAGCCGTTTGGCCTTGGCGATGTCATGCTTTTTGAGCGCCGCCACACCGTCGCGATTCAACTGCTGCACCGGCGTGTACTTGCTTTTCTTCGGTAAGGGAATGCGAACTTCCTGCGCACCCGCCTGCAGTGCGGCGAACAAGACTGACAACGCTAAGAACGTGAGCAATCGGGAACGCATGTAGTCTCCAGGGGCCTCGTCTGCTGATGAGGATCTGCCTTTTCACACCAGGAACCGCAGGGCAGAAGCTCTGCTTGTCTTTTGGATGGCAAATCTCCTTCTCAGGTTGGGCGGACTGATTCCTACTTTGGCCTGCCATCTGAGTTGCTGCTGCCTGCATCCAACCCACTGTTCGGATCTTTGCCGTTTAAACGCTTGACGTTCGTCCCAGGAGTTTCTGAGACTCTATGCATCGTTCCCCAACTGCTTTGATCGTTTTGTTTTTGTCGGCTCTGCTTTGCTGGGCGCAGAACAATCCGGCTTCGCCCAAACCGGGCTCGGGAGTGCCGCAAGCGCCGGTGCCCGCAGCAAGTCCGGGGCCGCAGCAGCAAGCGCCGGCGCAACCGGCAACTGCTCCGTCCGTCACTGTTCCATCCTCGACGGCGCCGCCCGCAGGAACTCAGTCCCCTACAGCTGGTCAGCCCAAAGCTCCCGATCAGCAAAAGCCGAGCGGACAAGAAGCGGAAATAGCGGAACCGGAGCTTGTCCAGATGCCTCCGGCGCCGCCGCCCGTGCCGAAGACTGAGATCCTTGATAGCTCCGCCACCTCCGGCGCTCTGGCCACTGACGGCCATGATCCCATTCTCGATCCGCCGCCGGTTCCAGCCACCACCACTACCCTGGTCGGCGGCACGATCAGCGGAGTCGATCGTTTGCGCAACAAGATGACGGTACAGGTCTTCGGCGGCGGCCACTGGACGGTCAACTTTGACGAGCGCACCCACATCTTCCATAACGGAGCTGAGACCACGCAGCTTGCGCTCAAGAAAGGTGAGCGGGTTTACATCGACACGCAGCTGGACAACAACCGGCACGATATTTTTGCCCGCAACATCCGTGTGGGCGTGGCCGCGCCGCCGGCTGACGCCGACGGCCAGATCGTTGACGTCGACTTGAAGCACAGCGAACTTACCGTGCGCGACAACATCAACTCCGTGCCGGTGCGTTTTGCAGTTGACCAGGATACCCGCATCAGCAGCGGGCAGAATCCCGCGGCCTTTCAAGATATAAGGCCTGGAGCCCTGGTACACGTCCGCTTTGCCGCGGAAAACCCGAACCGTGGCCTGGCGCGTGAAATCAATATCCTGGCGACGCCGGGCGCTGTTTTCACCTTCGCCGGCAAGATCACGTATCTCGATATCCATCGCGGCGTGCTGGCTCTGCAGAACCTGAGCGACGACAAAAACTACAGCATCCGCTTCGCCTCGGCACGCATTCCTGACGTCAGGCGCCTGGGCGTGGGGGTAGACGTTTGGATCGTCGCCACTTTTGAAGGCGCGAGCTATGTGGCTCAAACCGTCAACATCACCAAGAGTGCTGAGGCGCTGCAGAAGTAAGTTCTGCTTCCAAGCGCATCAGCGTTAGGCGGTCATCGAGAAAACAAAAGCGGGGCGTGAGCGCCCCGCTTTTTTGTTGCTACCAGTTGATCAGTCATCGGCCATGGCCGGCTCGCGAACTTCATATTTCTGGAACCAGGAAGTTGCAGCTTTCAGGCTCGCGTTCACGTTAGCAATATTTTTCACACCCTCGCCCTGCAGCCATTGTTCAAAGGCTTTGGCGCCTTGCTTGGCATAAACCGGAATGCCGTCCTTCCATGTCGCGCGCCCGCAGAGCACGCCGTTGAACTTGACTCCAGCTTCGGCCGCCAGGGCCAGTCCTTCATTGAATTCGGCATTGCTCACGCCGGCGGAGAGATAGATGAACGGCTTGGTTGCGACTGCGGCCGCTTTGCGGAAATGCTCCATTGCTTCTGCCTTGGAGTAGGCTTTCTGTCCGGCATATGACTTTGCGCCTTCCACAAACTTCATATTCACCGGCACTTCCACCTTCAAGACGTCCACGCCGTACCGGTCTTTGCTGAATTCAGCCATGGAATCGGCAACAATCTCAGGCTTCTTTTTAGCGAACTCCGGGCCCTTCTCATCGATCCCTTCGTCGTAGCCAACAAACTCCAAAAAGAAGGGAATATCGTTGGCGCGGCATTCGTCGCCAATGCGTTCCACCCAGGCATGTTTTTTGTCGTTGATGGCCTGACCGTCCGTGGGCGTGTAATACAGCAGCACCTTGATGCAATCCGCGCCGGCTTCCTTCAGTCGGCGAACTGACCAATTATCCAGCAGATCCGGCAGGCGGCCGGGGCCAGTCTTATCGTAGCCTGTCTTCTCGTATGCCAGAAGAAGCCCGGCGTTGCGGGCGCGACGCTTGGAGGCGGGCAAGCCAAACTCCGGATCCAGCAGGATCGCGCTGGCGTGCGGTGTCAGCACCTCCGTCACAATCGATTTGAATTCCTCCAGCATCGACTCGCTGACGTCCGAGCCTTTTTCCTTAGCCAGCGCCTTCTGCAGCGAGCCGCGCTGGTCCATTGCGGCAGCAGCGATCACGCCGCGACCATCCGACACCTTCTTCATTCCAGCGAGCTTTCCGGGAGTCAGTTTCATTGGGTCCTCCTCATGTTTTCACGCCCGGACGCCGTCGCGGGCACAATGCCTGGTTCGCTCGAAACTCACTTGAGATAGGCGTGAGAACAAGGAACATTGACGCTCAGGACAAGCACGGGATTAACCATTGTACTAAATAATTCAGGACCGATTTTTTTAGCTGCTCCAGCTTGCGTTAGGAAATTCAAGATTGTAAAATTCGCAAAAAATGAGCGCCACTCACCCCCACAAACCGCACAGTCAGATGCTTTCAAACCGTCCCGTGTTGCGAGGCCGTCGCCACACTGGCGGGCCGGGCCATCGCCGTGGGCTCGGCAAGCACGCCAAGGTCTTTCTTCCCGGCCAGCCTGTCCCGGAGACCGGTATCTACGAAGTAGTTCATGACCGCGGCCACCGCGAGTCGCATGAAGCGGTAATGCACCGCGACGATCCGTTTCCCGCGTGCGACCAATGCGACATGCGCGTCCGTTTCAAGCTGGTCCGCACCGCCCCTTATATTTTCGACGACGAAGATTTTGTCGAAGAGAAGTAGGCTTACTGGCGCAAGGGAAGCTGCGCCAGCACCGTCCGCTGCTTGGCGATCAGGGATTCGATTCCCTTGGCGGCGAAATCCATCATCTTCTTAAGCTGCGCCTCGTCGAACGGGTGCTGCTCGGCCGTGGCCTGGACCTCAACAATCTTCCGGCCGCCGGTCATCACAAAATTGAGATCGACCTCCGCCTGGGAATCCTCCTCGTAGCACAGGTCGAGGAGAACCGCGCCTTCCACAACGCCGACGCTGATGGCGGCGACAAAATCGCGGATCGGTGCAGCCGAGAGAGTACCCGCCTCCACCAGTTTCTGCATGGCCAGTCCGAGCGCCACGAATGCGCCGGTGATCGAAGCCGTGCGCGTGCCCCCGTCCGCCTGGATTACGTCGCAGTCGAGCGTGATGGTGCGTTCGCCCAGCTGTTTCAGATCGACCACCGCCCGCAGCGCCCGGCCAATCAGCCGCTGAATCTCATGCGTGCGCCCGCTCTGGCGTCCCCGGCTGGCTTCGCGCGGCGTGCGCGTGAGCGTGGAGCGCGGCAGCATGGAGTACTCGGCCGTGATCCAGCCTTTACCTGAACCCTTCATAAAGCTGGGAACGGACTCCTCGATGGAAGCGGTGCAGATCACTCGCGTGTTGCCGACCTCAATCAGCGCGGAACCTTCCGCCGTGGAGATAAACTCCGGGACGATCTTTACCGGACGCATCTGCTCCGGCGTCCGGTTGTCAGAGCGAAAAAACATGTCTTTGTTATTTTTCAATGTCAATCAACTCGACGTTCTCAATGGCGCAGCCCAGGAATTTTCCCCCCAGCCGCTTGAACTTCTCCACCGAATCGGTGGCGTAACAGCGTAACCTGCCCGGCTGGGATTGATCAGGTTTTTTTTCAAGAAGCTCCACGACTTTAGCCGCTGTGGACTCTGCCGAGTCGACGATCTCCATTCTTGCCGGGGCCACCCGTCGCAGAAGCGGCCTCAGCAGCGGATAATGCGTGCACCCCAGCACCAGGACGTCGGCATCGTGGGCGCCGTCGCGAAAGATCTCATCCATGTATATGTGAGCCACCTGCTCGGTTACCGGATGCTCCACCCAGCCTTCCTCAACCAGCGGCACGAAAAGCGGGCAAGCCTTTTCCGTGGCTTCCAAACCAAGACAGTGAAGCGCCTTCTTATACGCATGGCTTGCGACTGTGGCTTCCGTGGCGATCACCGCAGCTTTCTTCGATTTGGAAATCGCCGCAGCCCGCTGCGCTCCCGGCTCGATTACTCCGACCACTGGAACACTCACCGCGGCGCGTATGTCGTCAAATGCCAGAGCCGTTGCGGTGTTACAAGCTACTACGAGCATCTCAATCCCATGTTGTTCGAGAAAATGGGCTGCGGAGATAGCGTACTTGGCCACCGTACGAACTGATTTTGCGCCGTAAGGCAGATGAGCGGTGTCGCCAAAATAAAGATAGTCGGCCCCGGGCAGCACCTGGCGCAGTTCGCGCAGCACCGTCAGACCGCCGAAGCCGGAGTCAAAGACGCCAATCGTGGTGGCCATCTTTATTCGAACTCCTTGGCCAATTCGTGTACGGCATTGGTCTGGTAGAAAGACATCAGGTCAGCATGACCGGCCAGGGTCTCGCGTTCTCTTCCATCAACCAGAAATTTCACTTTGCTGATCCCCGGTACGTTGGCGGTCAGGCTTTCAATCATCGAGGCCAGAGTCATTTCTTCCAGCAGAATTCCTGAAGGATGCCCGTCGGCGAATTGTGCGGTGGTGTCGACTACGAGCGTGTCATTTCCAATGAAATAGACGTCGCGAATATCAGAGCCTTGAGCCAGCGGATGGGGCGAGGGGCTCTGCAAGTACTGCGCCAGTACCGCGCGCAGCGTTTCCTTGGCGCGAAGCCCCCGGTCTGCCGGCAAAAACACATCGGCAGTCCGCCAGCGTAGTGCCTGATCTTCATCATAAGCGACCAGAACCTGGATGTGCTCCTGCTTTCCAGCAACCACCGGCACCACCGGCGCGTTATCGCTCGCGTGCATGGCCATGTCCTCTTCGCGATGGGTAAGGCGAATGATGACCAGCCCGCTGATCAAAATAGCCAGCAGCACCAGCCCTATCGTGATCTGAAAATGCCGAGGTATCACGGGCGCGCTCCAATCTGTCCCCGCACCTGCGTGATGCCTGTAGCAATTGCTGACACGATGCCGGCATTGCGTTTGGAACTCCCGAGCGACTGTAAGTCGTCTCCCTCCGGCGCCAGTTCTACGGCTATCGCCGGGACAACAAGGTTGTTCAGGGGCCGGATCGGAATTCCAAGCGTGGCAACATCCATGCCTTTTTTCCGTAATTCGCTCGCGATGGCCTGGCCCGCGGCTTTGCTTCGATCGAGCGCGGCGACCTGTGCGCTGTCCCAGGGCAGAAAACGTCCTGTTGCCTGCTGCGGATCCGCCAATAGCGGTGTGTAGACACGCACGCCGTGCCCAGGTCCCCCGGCATGCAGTGCCACATAGATGCCCGCGCGCTGCTCATTCGTGATCTCAGCCCGGCGCTCCATCGGCACATCGACATCGGAATCGCGCAGCATCCGTGATGGAATTCCGCGCTCCTCCAGCTCCTTGCGCAAATCACGCGCAAGCCTGAGGGTGACATCTTTTTCCAGCAGCTTGCCGCCGAAGTTCGCGCCTTTGTCGTAACCGCCGTGGCCGGCGTCAATCATCACGAAAAATTCCTGCCCGCGATGCTGGCTGTCAGTGGCGGGAACCGCCTGTGCCGCGGGTGAAGCGGAGGCAGCCGGTGTGGCAGGCTGAAGCGTAATGGTCTTGCGGTCATCGCTGCGCACGATGTTGAGGTGCGCATTGCCGGTGACAGTCAGCACCGCTTTGCCGTTCTCTTCGCTGAAGGTCATCGATTGAATTGCCCCGTTGCCAAACTCCTGCTTACTTGTTTCGGAAATGACCGGCTCTTTCCTGAAAATCAACGTGGTGTGGTCACTGTGAGTGAACAAGACACCGCTGCGGTCTTCTCCCCGATCCGCATCCGGATCGACAGGCTGGCTGAAGGTTAACGTAAGCGACGGCGTGTCTCCATCTTTGAACGAGGCGCTAAAGCGGGCGAGAATGTTGCCCACAAAAAGCCGTCGCGAAGGCTGGTGAAAATCGATGCTCACGTTCAGCAGCCGGCTAAGCAAGGGCAGGGCAGCGGCCATCGGCACCAGCACACGCTGATCTTCCACCCTGACTTTGCCTTCGAGATCAAACTGGGTGCCTTGGATGATGGCTTTGTCTTTGCCTTCGGCAAGCCGCGCTTCCGATTTGTTCAGCTGCACTCTCCATTCCTTGCCTTTGAGCTGCGGCGCGCCGGCTCCGAGCGGGGCCAGCAGATCGGCAAGCCCGATATACGGTTTGCCTTCACGCTCGACCACCGGCAGGGAATAGGTAGTTTGGGCAGTGTACACGGTGAGCTGCTGTTCCGGAGCCACGCCGGAAATCATCGCCTGCACGCAAATGCCGCTCGCGATGCCAAAGATGATCAGGAACCTATTCCAGCGCATAGATGGTAAGACCACTGAGGAGTTTGGGGTAAAAATCGGTCGACTTCTGCGGTAGCACTTGGCCGGCGAAGGCAATGTCGCGCACCTGCTCAATCCGGGCGGCGTTCATAAGGAAAGCCACGTTCGCTCCCTGGCGAACCCATGAGATGGCCTGGAACGCATCGCGTTCATACTTCACGTTCTCCTGATTGCGGATCGCCTCCTGGGTAATCCCAAGCACTCGTTCCAACATAATGGTGTGTAGTTGCACCACGTCCAACTCGCGCTGCAAAGGAGAGACGCCATTCAGCGCATCTTCGATCGGTCCTCTCTTGGCCCGCAGAAGATAGGGCCCCTGTCGAGTCACGGCGACGAATGCTGTGCCGTTGGCGCCGGCCTCGTCCAGCAGGGTGGTGGCGCTGCGGCTTTCGGTGCGCAAGTCGATGCGTTCAATATCAAAGAAACGCCCGGCGCCTTCCAGCATGCGTTCGCGATCAAAATCTGCGAGGCCGTGCACAATGCGGTGCGTTGGCAGAATGACCAGCCCCGGACTTTCCATGGGCACCAGCGTCATCATCACGTATTCGTAGGGAGCATTGGCATCCCCGGTTGCAGCCTGAGCGCGACGCTCATTTCGGTACGCGAGCGCGGTTTCATAGCGATGATGGCCGTCAGCGATCAAGAGCTTCTTGTCGTGCATCTTGGCCTGGAGCGCGGCGATGATGGCCGGATGGTCAACGCGCCACAGCCGATGCAGGGTTTCATGCTCATCCAGGACTGACGTCTCGGGTTCCTGCTCGGTCTTGGCTTGCAGCAACACGGCAATCTCGTTTTGTGGATCGCTATAGAGCATGAAGATCTGGCCGAAATGAGCGCGCGTGGCGCGAAGGAGGTTCAGACGATCCTGGCGCGGCTTAGAGAGGGTTTGCTCATGGCGATAGACCACGCCATCGGCATAATCGTGAATTCTGCCCAATGCGATGAGACCGCGGCGTTCCGACAGTTCGCGTGTGCCCGGCGCAGTGAAAGTTTGCGAATAAATATAGATTGCCGGTTCGGCATCGCGCTTCAGCAGGCCGCCGGAGCGCCAGTCATGCAGGTACTCCGCAGCCCGGGTGTAAACGTTGAACGACTCAGTGTCGGTGTCGCCGGACTTACCCAGGATGATCCGCACCAGGTTATGCGCGCTTCGTTCGTAGTACTTGGCCTGCATTTCCGGCGTGATCTTGTCATAGGGCTGGGTAAGGACGTCTTCCAGTTTTACCTGGTGAGGGTCGTAGCGAATCGCTTTGAATGGAATGATCTCAGCCATCGGTAACAGCAGCCTATTGCATTCTATCAAGCGTTTGGCGGGTAACCCGCTTGCCTGCTGAAACCATCTAAGTTCTTTGAATAACAGCCGGTAGCAGTGGGACGAGAAGCACTTAAGTTACCAGTGTTCAGTCCAGCGCGGCTGTGATAACATCGGCACAAAAGAGGTTCCATATGGCCCGCTTCAAACGCAGCGGATATGGTACATGCCGTTCCCCCGAGCTCTCTTTTAAGGCGTTGCTAGGAACGCCCGCAGGCCTTTGTGCGTTGGTAATCCTGTTCTCTCTTACTCTGCCCCTGCATGTGAGTGCTCAGGACGTGAACGTCCATATCCAGCCGCCGCCATCAGCCGTGCCCCAACCTGCTGATTCTAAAGACTCTGCGGTCAAGGCTGCTGAAGCCAATCTTAAAAACCACACCAAGCCTGTTCAAGTCGACGTAAATCTGGTCCTGGTAAACGTGACCGTGACCGACGACTGGAACCGTATTGTGACTGGCCTCGAGAAAGAGAATTTCTCCGTGATGGAGGGTAGTGAGGTACAGGAAGTAAAGCATTTTTCCAGTGAAGATGCCCCTATTTCGCTGGGTGTGATTTTTGATATGAGCGGAAGCATGAATGACAAGATCCTGAAGGCGCGCGAAGCCGTCGTTGAATTCTTCAAGACGGCCAACCCGCAGGACGAATTCTTCATGATCACATTCAATGATCGTCCGCAGCTTCGCTCCGATTTCACCAAGTCTATTGAAGACATTCAGGGCAAACTGGTTTACACGATTCCTCAGGGCAGTACCGCTCTGCTGGACGCCATCTATATGGGCGTCAGCAAGATGAAGGACGCCCGCAACAGCAAAAAGGCCCTGCTGATCATTTCTGACGGCGGCGACAATCACAGCCGTTATACTGAGAGTGAGATCAAATCGATGGTGAAAGAGGCCGATGTGCAGATTTATTCCATCGGTATCTTCAGCCAGGCGCCCTCCCAACCCGAAGAAGTTGCCGGGCCGGCGCTGTTGACTGAAATCTCCCAGGTAACCGGTGGCCGCCTCTTTACGATTACGAATCCCAATGAACTGGCCGATGTGGCGACGAAGATTGGAATAGAGCTGCGCAACCAATATGTACTCGGATACCGTCCAAACAACAAGAATAAGGACGGCCACTGGCGGAAGATTAAGGTAAAGCTCAATCCGCCAAAGGGGTTGCCGCATCTAAATGTCTATGCCAGAGCGGGATACTATGCACCTTCGCAATAAACGTGTAGTCGGGGTCCTATCATTTTTGCTGCTGGTTTCAGCCTCGTTCCTGGGGACGCAAGGGCAGCCCAATCAACCACAGTCGCACGGTGGAAACCAAACTGTCCAAGCGACACCGCTTCCGCCGGACGTCGATCCCAACGATCCCGCGTTGCCTGTGTGGGCAAGGCCCGCTACGCCGCCGCCTTCGGCAAATAAGCCCGCGGCAACGGGCAACGTTCCCGCAGCTCAGCCCGGCAAGGCGCCGGAGCAGCCCATTTCGGAAGGATCGGTTGGCGAGGTTACCAAGGACGCTAAGGGAGAATTCACTTATCGCAGCCTGGTTAACGAGGTTACGCTTTCGGCTACTGTGCTTGATCTCCGGCACCATCTGGTGACCAACCTTGATCGCGACAACTTTGTTGTCTATGAAGATGGACAGCCGCAAAACATCACTTCATTCATTCGCAAGGATATCCCCGTTTCCATTGGAATCGTTGTAGACAATTCCGGATCCATGCGCACCAAGCGTGCCGCGTTGACCAAGGCTGTTTTGAACCTGATCCAGGCCAGCAATCCCCAGGACGAAGTTTTCGTGGTGAATTTCAACGATGATCCATATCTGGACCAGGATTTCACCAACAAGGTCGATTTACTGCACGAGGCCATGGATCGCGTCGATTCCCGCGGAGGCACGGCGCTGTACGACGCCGTAATAGCCTCTGCCGACCATCTGGCCAAGGGCGCCAAGCGCGAAAAGAAGGCGCTGCTGGTGGTGACTGACGGCGTCGATAACGAGAGCCGCGAATCCCTGGAGAGCGCAATCCGGGCTGTGCAGAGTGATAGCGGGCCGACCATCTATGCCATCGGCATTCTGGGCGATGAGCCGGGCGTAAAGCGGGCCAAGCGGGCGTTGCAAAGCCTGTCTGACCAAACCGGCGGCGTGGCTTTTTTCCCCAAGGATCTCGAAGAAGTAGACGAGATCAGCCAGGAAGTGGCTCGCGATATTCGCAACCAGTACAGCATCACCTACAAGCCCACGAACCCGCGCAGCAACGGTGGATATCGCAAGGTGCGTGTCGAAGCGCATGCTTCCGGGTATAAAGACTTGCAGGTGCGCACCCGCGACGGCTATTTTGCCGACGAAAAACACACCGCCGCCAAGCAATAGGCTTGAGACTTGCGCAACATGGAAAGCGCAGCATCATCTGCGCTGACTGCCGTTGCCCTTTGCTCAGTTCTCCCCGCAACGGAATTTGCTGCGGTTTTGCCGGCTCCGGTTTGACCATCTCCCTATGCCTCCCGTAGTCTAAAAAGTTTGCTATGACTCGTTTACGAGTGGCTGAAAACATTACCGAGCTGGTCGGCCAGACTCCGTTGCTTCGCTTCCGCCGCATTGTTCCTGCAGGAGCGGCCGATGTCTTTGCCAAGCTCGAGTACCTGAATCCGGGCGGCAGCGTAAAAGACCGGGCAGCTATTGGCATTATCAGGAAAGCCGAAGAGCGGGGGCATCTGAAGCCGGGTGGCACCATAGTTGAGGCGACGGCCGGGAACACCGGCATTGGACTGGCGTTGATCGGCATCAACAAGGGCTATCGCGTCGTGCTGTGCGTGCCGGAGAAATTTGCCGAGGAGAAAGTAAAAGTCATGCGTGCCCTAGGCGCTGAGGTCCACCGCACGCCCGATGAAGCGGGGATGCAAGGCGCCATCCAGAAAGCCAAAGCACTTGCCGCACAAATCCCCGATTCATTTACCGCTCTTCAATTTGAAAATCCCGCCAACCCTGACTTTCATTATGAGACAACAGCCGCCGAAATCTTTGATCAGCTGGAAAGCAAGATTGATGCTGTGGTTATCGGTGTAGGTACGGGCGGCACTTTCACCGGCGTAGCACGCTTCATGAAGGAAAAGCTTTCCCAGGTCTATTGCGTGGCAGTGGAGACGCAAGGGTCGGTTCTGGGAGGGGGGCCGAAAGGGCCGCACAAGGTCGAAGGGATCGGTTCCGGCTTTATCCCCAAGACCTTTGATCCCAAGGTCTGCGACGAGATTCTTATGGTCAATGACAAGGATGCCTTCGATACCGTGATCAATCTGGCGCGCCTTGAGGGAGTTCTGGGCGGTTCAAGCGCGGGAGCAAATGTTTTTGCGGCGCTTCAAGTCGCCAAAAAACTGGGCAGCGGAAAACGTGTCGTGACGGTGATTCCCGATTCAGCGGAGCGGTACATGTCGAAGAAGATCTTTGAAGGCGGCGAATAGTAGGGCCGAGGACTGCTTTCCGATTTGTGCGTGTCCTTCGCGTGTTGTGTGGGAGGCGGCTTGAGCGGCGCGAGAATTCGATTCAGGAACAGAGGCATACATGGCTAAACACAAAAAGTCAGGCGGTTTGGAGCAGAGCGCTAAGAAAGCGGGTTTTGCGACTACCGCCATCCACGTGGGCCAGGAACCCGATCCCTCCACCGGCGCCGTCGTAGTCCCGATCTTTGCCACGTCAACGTATGTGCAGGAGGAACTCGGTAAACACAAAGGTTATGAATACGCCCGCGCTTCCAATCCGACGCGCACGCGGCTGGAGCAAAACCTGGCTGCCCTGGAGAACGGAGCTTCGGCCCATGTCTTTTCAAGCGGCATGGCTGCAGTCACCGCGGTCACGCAATGCTTTCTCAAGCAGGGCGACCACCTGATTTGCGGTCACAACGTTTATGGCGGCGTTCCACGTTTGTTCAACCAGGTGCTGGCCAATTATGGGATTGAATTCAGCTATGTCGATACCTCTGATCCAGACGCGGTGAAGAAGGCCATTCGCCGCAATACGAAGATCATATGGGTGGAAACGCCAACCAATCCCCTCATGGTCCTCACCGATATCAAGGAAGTGGCCAGGATCGCGCATTCTGGCGGAGCTGAGCTGGTGGTCGACAATACCTTTATGTCGCCCTATTTCCAGCGCCCGCTCGATCTGGGCGCGGACATGGTGATGCACTCCACCACGAAGTTTCTTAATGGCCATAGCGACGGTTTAGGCGGCGTGATTGCCGCCACCAAGCCAATTCACGCAGAGAAGCTGGCCTTCATGCAGAAGACCTCCGGGGCGATTCTCTCTCCGTTCGAGTGCTGGCTGGTGCTGCGCGGGGTGAAATCGCTCGCCGTTCGCATGGTAAAGCACGACGAGAATGGCCGGGCCATCGCCGATTTTCTGCGCAGCAATCGCAAGGTAAAACAAGTGCTTTATCCGGGGTTTTCCGATCATCCGCAGCATGCCCTGGCCAAGCGGCAGATGAAGGGGTTTGGTTCCATGATCACCTTTGAGACCGGCTCACTCAAAAATGCCAAGAAGATGCTGGCCAGGGTGCGGGTCTGCTCTCTTGGAGAATCGCTGGGCGGTGTGGAAACCTTGATTTCCCATCCCGCCACCATGACCCACGCGGCCCTGGGCGTGAAGGGACGAAAGCAGATTGGATTGACCGACGGCATGGTTCGCATATCGGTGGGAATTGAAGACGTGGATGATCTGCTGGCGGATTTGGACCAGGCGCTGGCAGCCATGTAAGTCCTTAGTGATGTGGCACAGATACTGTGATGTGGCACAGATACTCCGGTCTGTGCCCTGTATTCCTCTGATCGAATGATGCACAGGCAAGAGTGCCTGTGCCACACGAGTATCGAGCAGTGGTGTCTTTACTCTGTATTCTTCGCCAGCCAATCCAGATAAGCCTTATCACCTTCGGCAAGCTCCAGCATCACGCATTCCGGCAGCTCGTAAGAATGCAGCTCCGTGATGGCATCTCTTACTCGCTCAAAAGCGCTGCTGCGGGTCTTGATCAACAGAAGCCACTCTTCGGCCGATTCCACCTGCCCCTTCCAGCGATACACAGATTCGACCCGCGGAACAATGTTCACGCATGCTGCCAGGCGTCGCTCTACCAGCGCGTGGGCAATCTTTTTGGCTTCGTCGGCTGAGCCGGCGGTGGTCAGCACCAGGCACATTGGGTTCATCGGCAAACTCCAGCGGGAAAAAGTGTATCAATTGTAGGGAGCAAGTTCGGAGGCGTATTCTGAATCATGGCTGCACAAATCAAATTCGGGACCTCAGGATGGCGCGCCATCGTAGCCGAGGATTTTACTGTGAGCAATGTGCGCCGGGCTGTGAGTGGAATTGCGCGTTACGTCGCCGGCCAACAGCCGAAAGGCGCCCGCGTGATTGTGGGACGTGATCCTCGATATATGGGCGAACGCTTTGTCCAGATTGCGTCAGATGTGCTGGCTGCTGCCGGAGTCAAGCCGCTGGTCATCGCCGATCCTGCGCCAACGCCGGCAATTTCGTATGAAGTCGTCCGTTCAAAAGCGGATGGCGCAATCAACTTTACCGCCTCGCACAATCCGCCCGAGTATAACGGCATCAAATTTTCGACCCCTGACGGCGCTCCTGCGCTGCCTGAGGTCACCGGCGCCATTGAGGCCCTGATTGAAGCCAACGGCAATCCCTCCACCGGTGCGGCCACGAAAGTCGCGGCTGAGCCGATTGATCCCAAACCCGCGTATATGGCGCGGCTCAAGGAAATCATTGACTTGCCGTTGATTCGGGCGTCCGGGCTCAAAGTTCTTTTTGATCCCTTGTGGGGAGCAGGCCGCGGCTACTCTGACGAGCTTCTTCGCAGCGCAGGGGTTCCCGTCACCACATCCCATGACTCACGCGACGTTCTTTTTGGCGGCCACGCTCCCGAGCCGGAGGGCCCGCTGCTCAAGGAAGCGCGTGCCAAAATGAAGGAATTCGGCGCGCGGATCGGCGTCGCCACTGACGGCGATGCCGATCGCTTCGGCGTTGTGGACGAAGACGGGACGTTCATTCAGCCTAACTACATCATTGCTGTGTTGTTCGACTACCTGATTGAAACGCGAGGCTGGAAAAACGGAGTCGCCAAATCTGTTGCCACCACCAACATGATTAATGCCCTGGCAGAGCACCACGGCGTGCCTCTGTATGAAACCCCGGTTGGCTTCAAATACATTGGCGAGTTGATCAAGCAGGACAAGATTGCCATCGGCGGCGAAGAGAGCGCAGGACTTTCCATCCGCTATCACGTTCCGGAGAAGGACGGGGTCATTGCCGGGTTGCTGTGCTGTGAAGCGGTCGCACGGCGAAAGAAATCGATTGGCGAACAGATCAAAGCATTATTTGGCAAAGTTGGTTCCTTTTATCCGCATCGCGAGAACTTCCGCTTGACGCCGGAAGCGAAAGCGAAGTTCACTAGTAAGTTGAAGAATGATCCGGCGGAGCTCTCCGGTCACAAAGTAAAACAGGTTGTAAGGACAGACGGTCTCAAGCTGATTTTGGATGACGGCTCCTGGGTTTGCTATCGCGTGTCGGGCACGGAACCCGTGGTTCGGCTTTATTCTGAAGCCGGCTCGGAATCAGAAAGAGCAAAATTGGCTGCGGCCGCGGTGGAATGGATGAAGAACTGAGAGCAGATGGATAAATCGATCCAAAGGATCAGAGAGCAGGTTGGTGGCTGGCGGCGCAGGCTGGCTACGCCGATCGTCGCTGTCTTGCTTGCACTGGCGGGCTACTATGTTGTGTTCAGCGCCAACGGCCTGATGGTTTACCAGCAGAAGCGCCGAGAGTCTCGCGATCTTGATCGGCAAATCAAAACCCTGCAGCAACAAAACAGCGGGATGGAACAGCAAGTCAAAGCTTTAAAGAGTAACCCTCAAACTATTGAAAAAGAAGCGCGTGAGCGGTTCGGCTATACCCGTCCCGGTGAGGTGGTTTTTACCTTGCCTACCGCGCCGGCTGCCCCTGCCAAAGAGAAGAAGTAAGGCGAATCGACAGTTCCAAAACGAACCCAAAACCCTCCAGCTGTGAGCGCCGAATATATTCCTGCCGGTGCGGTGGTGTAACCTTTTCTGTTGAGAGCACTCAGTAGTCTCAACAAAGGAAGTTATTCTTTGGCCGCTTTAGCGGTCGCAAAAATCCTCGAGGAGATCCATAAATGAAGAAGATTGCGTTGATGTTGTTAGCCGCAGCGTTCCTGACTTCGACTTCCGCCGTTTCGTTTGCCGCACCCAAGTCAACCAAGATGAACGGCTGGGTGAGCGATGAAAAATGCGGTGCGAAGGATATCGACAACGCTGATTGCGCCAAGAAGTGCGCCGAATCCGGCTCCAAGCTGGTCTTTGTATCAGAAAAAGACAAGAGCGTTCTCAATGTCGACAACCAGGATGCTCTCAAAGGTCATGAAGGACATCACGTAGCCGTGACCGGTACCGTTGAGAACGGCACGCTCCATGTAACCAAGGTATCCATGCTCAAACAAGCCGCTCCAAAATCGAATTAATCCACCAACCTTAGTTTCCTCATTAGCTCGGTTAAGAGGCGGTTCTTGAGCCGCCTCTTGCTTTTTTAAAGTCCGCACCGTGCGTTACTTTCGCTTGCATTCTTTGCCGGAATCGCCGGCTGGAATGCAGCAAAACGGGTTATGATGGCTGTCTAATGTTCCGGGTATTCGGGTTCAAACGCGGCTTTGTATGGGGATGGCTATGTGCGTCCTCACTCCTGTTTTGTCTGGTTATCTCCGGGTGTGTGATCTCGCCCCGGCGGACCTTTGGCGGTGGTCCGACGCCAACGCCAACCCCGACTCCTACTCCTACTGGCTCACCAACCCCAACGCCCAGCACGACGCCCCAGGGCAAGCTATATGTGTCGAACTCGGGCGCGAACTCCATTGTGCGCTTTGACCAGGCGTTCACGGACAGCGGAAACATAATTCCCGGCGCCACCATTAGGGGAACAAGAACCTCACTAAACGCTCCTGCTTTTATCTTTTTGGATACGGCAGCGGACAGGCTCTTCGTGGCCAACAATGCGGACATTTCCATCCTGATTTTCGACAACGTCAGCACGAAAAACGGGGATGTCGCGCCGGAAAGAATTATCTCCGGCGCCAGCACTACTTTGGGAAGCCCAACCGATGTGTCAGTGGACAAGAGCCGTGATCTGCTTTACGTGGCGGATGACATCGACATCCACGTCTTCAGCTCTGCCTCTACGGCGACAGGGAATATAGCTCCGGCGCGCAACCTCAGCCCGGGCTTCTCCGTTGCCGCGATCTTTATTGACGGAGCGAATGACCGGCTCTATGCGGCCGATTCAGCAACCAACTCGATTGCTGTCTACGACAGTGCCAGCACTCTAGCCAGCGGTCCGATCACGGCCAACCGGACCATTCAAGGCGCAGCTACCCATTTGGCAACCCCAGGCAGCATTCAACTTGATGGAGCAGGAAGACTGGTGGTGAGCAATGCCACGGCTCCGAGCATAACCATTTATAACAATGCAGCCACCGCGAACGGGAACCTCGCGCCTTCAGCAGAAATAACCGGCACCAATACAGGCTTCAGCGTTCCCAATCAGATTGTGGTGGATACCGGCGGCACCGGAACACTGTACATGGCTGATCCGGGCGCCGCCCGGATCGCTGTCTTCAGCAGTCTCAGTACAGCCACGGGAAACATCGCGCCCAATCGAGTCATTGTTGGACCAGGCACGACGTTGACTACCGCGGGCGCGCCCCAGGGCGTCGCCATCGACACCACTCGCTAATTCTCGCGACGTTTTTAGCGGACCACGCCTTCGAGAGGTGAGCTGGCTGTTGCGTAAAGCTTCTTCTGCATCCTGCCGGCGAGATAGGCCTGGCGGCCGGCGATCACGCCGTGTTTCATTGCTTCTGCCATCAACACCGGATTCTCCGCGTGCGCGATCCCGGAGTTCATCAGCACCGCATCGGCTCCCAACTCCATCGCGATAGCTGCATCTGAGGCTGTGCCCACGCCCGCATCGACGATGAGAGGAATTTCCGTGACTACCTCTCGCAGGATCTGGATGTTGGCCGAATTCTGGATTCCCATCCCGCTGCCGATCGGTGCACCCAGAGGCATGATGGCGCTGGCCCCGGCATCCATGAGCCGTTTGGCAAATACAATGTCGTCAGAGGTATAGGGCAGAACAGTGAAGCCTTCCTTCACTAGAACGCGGGTGGCTTCAACGGTTGCCTGCACATCAGGATAGAGAGTTCTTTGATCGCCGATCACCTCAATCTTTACCCAGTCGGAAAGCCCTACCTCGCGACCCAGCCGGGCAGCGCGAATGGCTTCGTCCGCCGTGTAACAACCGGCCGTATTGGGGAGCAGAAAGTACCTTTGTGGATCGATGAAATCGAGCAGCGATTCCTTGCTGCGATCGAGATTCACGCGGCGGACGGCCACCGTAACCATCTCCGCGCCGCTGGCTTCAATAGCGCGAGCGGTCTCCTGGCCTGACTTGTATTTGCCTGTGCCGACGATCAGGCGGGAACGAAATTGCCGGCCGGCAATCATCAGAGGGTCCATGGTCTCTATTGTAATGAATTCTGGCGGAGAGAGCTGAACCTACCCGACCGGCGCCGTTTCTATCGGGTGCGGTTCCTGGTAGATCTCTTCGATCTGCTGCTTGTATTTGGCTTCGATCACGCGCCGTTTGAGCTTCAGAGTGGGAGTTATCTCGCCCGTAGCAACCGTGAATTCATCCGGCACCACCAGAATCTTTTTGATGGTTTCAAAGTGAGCCAGTTTCTTGTTCAGATCTTCGACAATTCCACGATACAGTTCACGCACCTTGCCGGAGTTCACCAGCTCCTGCCTGGAACTGAAGGAGACGCTATTGGCCTTGGCCCAATCCTCCAGAAGAGGGAAGTGCGGCGAGATAATCACAGACGCGTACTTGCGCTTATCGCCGATCACGGCTGCCTGCGCGATCAACACGTTCATCTTGAGGGCATTTTCAATCGGCTGTGGCGCGATGAACTTTCCCCCGGAGGTCTTAATCAGGTCCTTCTTGCGGTCTGTGATATAGAGATAGCCGTCTTTATCAAGTTCGCCGATATCGCCGGTTTTGAACCAGCCATCCACAAATGCCGCGCGCGTTTCCTCTGGCATCTGCCAGTAGCCCTTGAAGACCGTAGGCCCTTTGACCAGGATCTCGCCGTCTTCGGCAATCTTGAGTTGCAGGCCTTCATTGACCCTGCCTACGGAACCAATCCTGAACTCGCCCGGGCGATTAACGGAAAGAGTGGGCGAGGTTTCCGTGAGCCCGTAACCCTCCATGATGGGGATGCCCACCGAGCAGAACCACTCTGCCATCTCCTTGCCCAGCGGCGCTCCGCCGGAAAAATAGCCGCGGCTGCGTCCACCGAACCCGTGGCGAATCTTTTCATAAACCAGTTTGTCAGCCAGCTTCCAGGCCAGGCTCGTGGGGCTATCGCCGCGGGAGATTTCTTCTTTGTGGCCTTCGCCCACGTGCACGGCCCAATCGAAGATTTTGCGTTTCAGGCCGTGACCGGCGCGGCGCTCGGCTTCCTGGCGCACTTTTTCGTACACCCTTGGAACAGCGATGATGATGGTGGGCTTGGCTTCCTGCAGCATTTGCGGCAGCTGGTCAAAGTTCGCGCAATAGACAATGGTGACTCCATCCAGATAGCAGATGTAGTCCACGTGGCGCGCCGTAACGTGGGAAAGCGGAAGGAATGAGAGATAGACATCACCTTCGACCCACTCGGACTTTTTGCTGGCCGTAAGCGCGCATGAAGTCAGATTGCCGTGGGTGAGCATCACGCCCTTGGACGTGCCGGTGGTCCCCGAGGTGTAGATCAGCGTGGCCAGATCTTCCGGCTGGATCTGGTGGGCGCAAGCATCAAATTCCGGATCAGCTTCCGAAGAAGCCTCTTCCAGCAGCGACCACATTCTGACCACGTTGAGGTCGGCGATGTCATCCATGACCACGATCTTCTCCAGATTGGTCTGGGCCTGGATCGACTGGATTTTCCGAAGTTGCTCCAGCGTGGAGACAAAGATGACGCGGGCGCCGGAATTCTGCAGTAGATATAAGGTCTGCTCCGCGGTAAGCGTGGTGTAGATGGGCACATCGGCGATGCCGCTGGTGGCGCAGGCAAAATCGGCAATCATCCACTCCGGCCGGTTTTCGCTCAAAATGGCGATGCGGTCGCCCTTCTTGACGCCCCACAGCTTCAAAATCCGCGCCAGAGCACTTACATATCCATAGAGCTGGCGAGAGGAGATGACCTGCCAGCCGTCGCTGCGTTTGAACATCACGTGGCGCTCGAGATTGTGCGCCACGGCAGCATAAAAGATATCGACCAGGGTTCTTGGTTCCATACTTACGAGCCCGTTTCCACTCCCCTCAAGACGATGGCGACGACTGAATCGGTCAGGCTGGATAGATGGTAGCCGGGGTCACGGTCGCGGTCGGAGAGGATCCACGTGGTTACTATCTCATCAACAGCGCCGAAGAAGCAATGCGCCGCAATGGTTACGGAGATGTCGGCGCGAAAGACACCGGCTTCCTGGCCTTCGCGCAAAACACCCTTGATGACATCAAAATATTCCACCAGCAGATTGTGTGAAAACTGCCCGAGAAACTTGGCGCTATGCCGCAATTCGGTCTGGAACACGATGGCCAGACTGCGGTTTGATCCCAGCGCCTCGAGGTGGAGAAAGGCCATGCGGCGCAGCTTTTCCCGCGGATCAACCACCTGGTCGAGGGAAGTTCGGGCGCGCTGAATGAAGCGATGGAAGGCGGAATCAATAGCTGCCATCAGCAGCTCGTCTTTATTCTTGAAGTAAAGATAGATCGTGCCGTCGGCCACGCCGGCACGGTCGGCAATCTCCGCGACGCGCGAATGGAAGAAGCCGTGCTCCGCGATCACTTCGATGGCGGCATCGAGGATGCGTTGATGCTTGTTTGAAGCGCCGTTCACTGATCTGGCGGCTGTGTGGGATGACCGTTTGGGCATAAGGAAGCCTTGAATTTACTTGGATTTGCGGGCCAGCGCAACCGTTATCTCAGACGCTCGGGCGAGCCGGGGAGCTCTGCATTATGCCATACCACTCCAAAAACGATCGAAAAGCCTTCCCCCGATGGCTGTGCTGTCTTTTCTGATCCAGCGGCAACTCGGCAAAGGTGCGGCCCAGGGGAGGGAAGTAGAAGAGCGGATCGTAACCAAATCCATCCGTACCGCGAGGGATGGTTTGCAGTTCTCCATGTGCTTCACCCGTAAAGGTGGCCAGGGTGTTGCCATCGCGGGCCAGAGCGATCACAGAGACATATTTGCCCGCAAATTTCCTCTCCGGCAAGCGTTCCAACTGTTGAACGAGAGCCAGATTATTTTCCTGGTCGCCGGAATTTTGATGCGAAGCTGCCCCTGACTGCAATACAGCGGCGTAACGGGCGGAATATACCCCCGGAGCGCCCTTGAGCGCCTCGACCATCAAGCCCGAATCTTCCGCCAGCACCAGTTCGTGAGGAATGAACCGGCTGTAATATTCGGCTTTCTTTCGGGCATTCTGCTCAAAGGTATCGCCATCCTCGATGGGCGGCGTCAGGCGGTCAAGGCCGGGAAGGGGATCTAGCTTTAAGACCAGGGCTTCGGCGGCCTCACGGAATTCCCGTACCTTGCCGGGGTTGGAGGTTGCGAGATAGATTCGCGGCGTATCAGTCATTTGGTTATCATGATAGCGTGTGAACTGCAGCGCGGTACAAGTTCAGGGAGCGGATTGAAATGAAGCCGATTTATGCGGTTTTGCCGTTAGCTCTGTGTATGGTCCTCGGGTGCCAGGTTTCACCTCGACGCAGCACGAGTAGTTCCGGAGGCGGTAGCACCGGCGGCCAACTCTACGTGGCTACGCCTAACGGAATCCTCCATTTCAGTAACGCGGAAACCTCCAACGGCAACGTTGCCCCGGTGGGTACAATCACAGCTCCCCAGATTTCGGCGCCACAGCACTTATTTTTGGATACCACTGCCGACCGTTTATATGTCGCCAGCCAGGGCGGAAGTTCCGTCGTGATCTTTGACAATGCTTCCACACTTACCGGCGCCACTACGCCGACTCGCGTGATCTCCGGCAATGCCACCGCGCTGGCTGCGCCGATCGATGTAGCCGTGGACACGGTCCAGAACCTGGTCTACGTCGCCGATGGTACTTTCATCCGGGTGTTCGCTTCGGCTTCAACCGTGAATGGCAACACTCCTCCGGTGCGCAATATCAACATGGGAATATCGATTGGCGGCATTTTGCTTGATGCCCCGAACAATCAGCTTTACGTCAGCGATCCCGGCGACAACGTAATTGACCGGCTTGATGGCGCCAGCTCACAGGATGTGGTCGGGATTGTTGGCGGAGCGATCGCCGGTGTTGACACGCTGCTGTCACAGCCGCGCGGCCTGGCCCTGGATGCCGCGAACAGGATCATCGTAGGTAATTCCGCCAATCCGACCAGCATTACTATCTATCCCAGCGCGGGCACCGCCACCGGGGATGTTGTTGCCGTGGCGAACATTACTGGCAGCAACACTCACCTGCAGGCGCCGGGACAACTAGCCCTGAATCGTGGTGCTGCGAACGGTGAGCTCTATGTGGTTGAGCCGCTGGGAGCCAGTATCCTGGTATTCACCAATATCAACACTGCGACCGGCAATCTGGCGCCCGCGCGGAGCTTTAATGGCTCAAACACGGGCTTGACCGCGAACGCGATCACCGGCGTGGCAATCGATCCCACGCGCTAGCGAAACCGAGCGCTAATGCAGAGCCAGCATTCCCCACAGCGCCAGGCCTACACCAATTGATGTGCTGATAAAGGAGAACTGCCAGAACAGCTTCAGGTCAGCCAGTAGCGCGATGGAGCAGAGCACAATCGAGACTTCCAGGAAGAGTTCAGCCGAATCGTAAAAGTTGGCGCGCCGCTGGGTCAGCTTCATCTCCTTGTCCAGTTCCAACGCCCGCTCGCGGACCTTGTCGCTACCGTCCTTCGATTGAGAGCCGTTCGAGCCAGGTGCGCCTTCGCGTTCGGTTTTCGCGTCCTCCTTCAGTTCGGTTGCCAAGGCTTGACCACCAGGCAGCAAAGCGGCGAGTTTCGCATCTGATTCATAGATTCGCGCGTCGGTTCTCCTGGCGTCATAGTTGACCCAGGCGGTATTGCGCTCGCCCTGCAAGACAACTTCTTCTGTATGCGCGCGATGACCCAATAGTGTTGCCATTGCCAGCAACACGGCTGTAACAGCCATCGTTAAGCCAATCGGTTTCTCGCCTCTCTCGCGAGCGTGCTCAGTGCCTTCCTTCAGTTCTTGCGGATCCATATTTATATCCCAGTCCTATTTTTTTTAGATGGGTCAGCCAGGGTCTAAGCCCGATAATTAATCAATGGCGATGCAGGAACTTAAGTCTCTTTTGCGGCTTTGCCTGATCTGGAACATCGTCATACTTCAAGACGCTGATGGAGCCGTCGACTTCCAGCACAGCCAGGGCGACATCGTCCACGCAGGCAACGCCGTGTTCGCGCAGGGCCCGATTGAGTTCGTCCATCGAAACGTGCTCTTTTGCCATATGCGGAGTGATGCAAGCGCCATTGTGGATCAGCAGGGTGGGCTGCCCCTGAATCATCTTGCGAAAGCGCCGGTTTACGCCGGAGAGTTCCGCCAGCAGAAAATTCAGCGTAAGCAGCACCAGCGCCGCCGTCGCACCTCCCAGCAGGGAAGTGTCCGGACCGGTCATTGCGTTCTGGACAGAGTTGCTGAGGAGCAGCAGCAGCGTAAGATCAAACGGCGTCATCTGCCCGACCTCACGCTTGCCGGTGAGGCGAATTCCGATGAGCACCAGCACGTACACCACGCCTGTCCGCGCAACAATTTCGAGCACCGTATGCCAGTTAGTGAGCATTTGCCGAAATTGTAAATTTGAATGATGGATTTTCAAACCGAATTACGGGGGAGGCTGCTGGCGGTTAACGGCTCCCCTAGGGATAGCTCTCCGCAAGCAGCCTTTTTCGTACGCGTCGCAAACGCTTGCTTTTCAGGAGCAGCAAAGTCTGGTTCAATGAACCAATGCTGGAAGGTCAGGCCAGCCGGACTGCTGATCGCGTGGCACTGCGCCGCGCCGCCCATCAGCTTTGGGACAACCCTAAAGTGTTGGACGATCCTATCGCGTTGCAGATCATCCCTGCGGATGCCAGGGCGGAATTGGCCGGCAGCAGGCCATCAGATTCATCGCCAGGCACGTTTCTTCGCGCATTCGTAGTGGCTCGCAGCCGGTTCGCCGAGGATCATCTTGCACAGGCTGTTGTTCGCGGAATAAAGCAGTACGTGGTTCTGGGCGCCGGGCTGGATACGTTTGCTTACAGGAACCCATTTCCTGACCTGCATGTTTTTGAGGTCGACTATCCCGCCACACAGGCCTGGAAGCGCCAGCGCTTGCGGCTGGCAAATATTTCCATTCCTCCACGGCTTACGTTCGCTCCGGTCGATTTCGAAAAAGATACGCTGCATGCCGGTCTGGTTCACGCAGGATTCAAGTCCGAAGAAGCGGCCTTTTTCTCCTGGCTGGGAGTGACTCCATACCTGGCAGAGTCGACGGTGTTTGCCACCTTACGATGGATTGCAACACAACATCCGCAAAATGGTGTGGCTTTCGACTATGCTGTGCCGCGGGCGTCGCTCACCTTCTTTCAGCGAATGGCTTTCGATGCTTTGTCCGCCCGTGTTGCCGCGGCGGGTGAACCCTTTGTGGGCTTCTTTGATCCGGAGACGCTATCTCGGGAAATTCACCAAATGGGTTTTAAGCATGTTGAAGATCTGGATGCAGAGGAGATCAACGCGCGATACTTCGGCGACCGCCGCGATGGGCTGCGCGTCGGCGGTGGTTTGGCGCGGCTGATGTGCGCTCGAGGTTAAGAGAACGTTCGGTGTTCATCACCACACTATTTGCGTATTGTCGCTTTCGCATTGACACATTTATTCGGGGATGTTGCGATCGGAACGTCAGCGCGATGGTGCCCTTAAATCTGTTTGGTATACTGATTCTGTCCCACTCACCAGGTGGCGCTATCGTCTAGGGGTTAGGACGTGAGATTCTCAATCTTAAAACCCGGGTTCGATTCCCGGTAGCGCTACCAAACCTGAATTTTCTCCGAATGTCCCCGCTATTCCATTGAAAAGTAAGCAGGTTACAGCGGTTCGATATTTTCCGTCTAAATAGTTAACTCCCTCTGGGAATAGAACCCGCTGCAAACGCTGTTCCTCGGCTCGGCCGTAGTGAGTGCCGGGCCAAGCGTATTGCTGCAATGTCCTGCCACGAATTATTAAACGAAATCTGTGTGCGGGATGTCCCTGTTTTCAGATCAGCAGAGTGATGCTCATCGCGGATCGTGGCGGAAATGAGTTTTTATATTTCCTATACATCAAGAGTTTCTGGTAACCGCACTTCTTCCGCGCTTCACTACCCAGACCATCACCGCTGAGGTCGCGAAACCAAAGTAACGTTACGAACTATTGCGTGGTTACCGAATTTCCTTAGTCAGTGTGAAAGCACCTCAGTTAATCTGCCTCTTATTGAGAATTCGCAATAAAACCACTTTCTCAATGCATTCTTGCCCCAAAAGGAAAAGGTCAGATGAACAGAGTTCGATCCGCGAGAGTCGGTTGGATCGCCGTGCTGATGATTGTGCTGTCGATGTCATTGCTGGCGGAAGTCAAGGTTGAGCTGAAAGCGAGCAAGATCGTCGTTGTCAATGGCGCGGAGCAAAGACAACCTGCGGACAAAGCGACACCAGGCGCGATCATTGAGTACGTCGCAGAGTATAAGAATACCGCCAAGACCGCAGTCTCCAACGTAGTTGCCACCCTCCCCGTCCCTCCTGGGATGGAATACGTCCCCGATACAGCCGAGCCGGCGCAAGTGATGGCCAGCACGGATGACCGCAACTACTCGCCTGCTCCTTTGAAACGCAGTGTACGCGGAGCAGACGGAAAAATGGTGGAGCAACTGGTTCCGTTTTCGGAGTACCGGTCGCTGCGCTGGAAGCTCGGAGACATTGAGGGGGATTCCAGCAAGAGCGTGAAAGCAAGGATGAAGGTTAAGTCAGCGAAGTAACAAAATCCAAAAAAGAAGCAATACCCAGAAATAAGGAGAGTGAGAGAAAGTATGCAAAGACATTCAAATGGGGGAAGAGTGTGCTTTGCCCGATTTATTTTGTTCGTCACATGCCTTTGCCTGTTCGTCTTCGGGGCGCAGGCAGGCTCGGCCCAAACCGCGGCGGGAACATCGATCGGGAACCAAGCATCGGCCACATACACAGACAGTTCGTCCGTTTCCAGGACAGCAACCTCGAACGTGGTAACCACGATCGTGCAACAGGTCGCCAGCCTTACGCTGACGGCCAACGGAGCCAAAACCGCGTCACCGGGATCGGCAGTGTTCTACCCCCACACACTCACGAACACCGGCAACGGCAGCGACAGCTTCACGCTGACGCTCGCACCAGCACAGTCGGGCGCATTCACGCTGACCAACACGCACATCTATATCGATGCCAACGGTGATGGAGTCCCGGACAACTTCACCGATCTGACGGGCACACAAGTCACCGTGGCGCCGGGTGCAGCAAATGCATTTAAGTTCGTGATCACCGGCACCGTGCCTCCGAGCGCGACCGCCGGACAGACCAACAACTTCTCCGTGACCGCTACTTCAGTGTTCGATAACACCAAGGCGGCGAGCGATACCGATACGACGACAGCGACCTCGAACGCGGTGATCAACGTGACGAAGTCGATGAGTTCGAATTCGGGCGCAGCGGGAAGCGGTCCGTATACCGTTACGTTGACCTACACCAACAGCGGCAACAGCACCGCTACCACTGTCAACATCAGCGATGCGTTGCCGGCAGGCATGACGTATGTAGCCGGGAGCGGCCGCTGGAGCGTGACTGGAGCCACCGTGCTGACCGATGCAACAGGCGACGTGCAGCCGGCTGCCGGTTCGCCGCACATCGACTACAGTGTAACGGCGAATACCGTCACGGCGATCGTCGACCAGGTGGGCGCCGGCGTCTCCGGACAGCTGACCTTCCAGGTAAACATCGCTGCGGGAACGGCGCCTGGTGTTCTAGCGAACACAGCCACGGATTCCTATAACGACGGTTCGGGCACGACCGTGAACGGTTCCAGCAACACCTACAACTTCACAGTACGCCAAAGCGCGTCTGTAACCATCAGCGATACCGGCGTGGCAGCGAACGATAACGACGGCACCATTAACGGGATCGACACGATCAATTCCGCCGCTCAGGGCGCCACGGTCACCTTCACCGATGTTGTCACCAACACCGGCAACGGCACCGATTCATTCAACATCACCATTCCTTCCAATACATTCCCGGCAGGAACGGTCTTCACCCTTTACAAGAGTGATGGCGTCACGCCGCTCATCGACACGAACGGCGACAGCGTTCCTGACACTGGCCCGCTTGCGGCCGGAGCCAGCTATACGGTCATTGTGAAGGCGGCTTTGCCGGCCGGCGCAACCGGCGGTCCGTTCAACGCCACTGCGACAGCAACCTCCACCGTTGTGGGCGCTCTGAATGCCGGCGCCAACGCCAGCATGACCGATCGCCTGGTTGCGATCACAACCAATACCGTTGACGTCACGAATAACGCCGCCCTCGGCGGTCCCGGCGTGCTGGGCGTAGGCCCCGGGCCGGAAGCTTCAGCCGTGGTGACGAACGCCACCAATCCAGGCACGACGACAACCTTTACCCTGTATGTCAACAACACCAGCGGCGCCAGCGTAGCGGATTCTTACGATCTGCTGGCGTCCTCTACGACCACCTTCGGCAGCAGCAATACGCTTCCGGCCGGCTGGTCGGCAACGTTCCGCTTCAGCAATGGAACGGACTGCACGGCCGCCAATCTTGGGACGGTCGTCACCAACACCGGCGTGGTGAATGGCGGAACCGCGAAATTAATCTGCGCCGTCATCAGCATTCCCAACAACTTCGCAGCGGGCGCGCAAGCCGTGTTCTTCCAGGCAAAATCGCCGACGTCCGGCGCCCTGGACCAGATTCACGATCAAGTGACCGTAAACACGATTCACAGCGTAACCCTGACGCCCAACGGATCGAACCAGATCTTCCCGGGCGGCTCGGTCGTGTACACGCACAACCTAACCAACAACGGCAACGTTGCTGAGGCCATCACCTTTACCGCACCGATCACTTCCGACAGCCAGGCCGGGTGGAGTTCGGTGCTGTATCAGGACACCAATTCCAACGGCGTACTCGACGCTGCGGACCAGGCGGTTTCCACGGCTACGACCTTCACGCTCAATCCGGGACAGAGTGTGACCATGTTCGTCAAGGTCACGTCTCCGGCCGGAGCTGCGGTGGGCGCCATTGACACGACGACTGCGCGCGCTGGCTACAACGCCACGTTTGCTACGGCGCAGGATCAAACCACGGTGATTGCAGGCGAACTGAGGCTGGTGAAAGCGCAGTCTCTGGATGCCACCTGCAGCGGCGTGCCGGGAACGTTTGTACAAACCAACATTACCGCCGGAGCTGTTCCCGGCGCATGCGTGATTTACCAAATCACGGCGACCAACGCCGGCACCTCGAACATCACCAACGTAGTTGTCAGTGATGCGACGCCGGCCTTCACCGTGTATCACAACAATCCGGCAGCAAGCACCACAGTAGGCACGATCGTTGCTCCGGCAAACGGAACCGCTGGAACTATCAGCGCGACAGTCGGCACTCTGACTCCAGGACAGTCAGCGGTGGTCGTCTTCTCGGTGAAGATCCAGTAACAGCGCTTGTGGGAGGCTTGCAATGCATGCCTCCCGCATCCGTAAGTCTCGGGCCCGCCTCCCTCTCGGGGACGGGCTTTGAGATTTTATTCCGCTTTGTCAGGAGTGCTGCGGTGAAGTTAGCTCGGTCCACGTCCGTACTGTGGATGTTGCTGTTGGTGTTTGCCAGCACAGCATCGCGCGGAAGTGTCCCTCCTGGTACCTCCATTGACAATCAGGCAACTGCTTCTTACACAGCGTCTTCCGGGGCCTCCACGACGGCCGGCTCCAACGTTGTTCACGTGATTACCCAGGCCGGAGCGGCGGCGCTGGCGATCACCAAATCTTCCTCGCAAACCAGCGCGAAGCCGGGCGATCATCCGATCTTTACTCTCAACGTGACTGATTCCGGCACTGCGGACGCGGCTGGCGTCGCCATCACGGTCGATGGCGCTCCCGCTACGCGAGTCGTAATAAGCGATGCCATCCCCAACAATACGCGCTTTTCTGCGATCGTAAATGCCGGGGGAGCAACACCGCTGTACCACATTTTTGGCGCTGGCGCACAAACCTATGTGAGCACTGCGCCCTCGGATCTCTCGACGGTTGATTCCGTGGCCTTCGCCCTGACATCCCTGGCGGCAGGGAATAGTGCCTCGTTCAGCTTCAGCGTCGCCGTTGACAGCAATGCCAGCGGAACCATCCATAACGTCAGCCAGGTTGCTTTCAATAACGGGACCGACACGATTGCCCAGTCCAATGCGGTTGACATTCCTGTTTCCGGGCCGCCGCCGAACATTGCCTACTATCTTGATTCCAGCTTCGGGCGCACCATACAGGCCACTGGCATAGGTTCCCCCTTGTGGATTCAGATCGACGCCGCAGCCTGCAACCTTGATCCGAGCACGGTCGAGACCAAGCCCATTACTCTCAAATCACTGCTCACTGGCGACACGGAAACTTTTACCGCCACTGAGACCGGACCCAACACCGGCATATTCCGGGTACTGCCATCGGTCCCAACGCGTGATGGAGCCAGCAACCCCGTTATCTCCGGCGACAAGATCATGGAAGTTCTCAGAAATGACCAGGTGATTGCGTCGCTGAGCGGATGCGGCGCCGGCACTGTGACCGTGTCCATTCTGATCGATCCGGCGGGCACGATCTTTGACAGCCATACCAACGCCACCATAGCGGCCGCTACGGTCACGCTCATTGACGTCACCGGCAATGGCAATGGGGGCCGTCCGAATGCGCCTGCCACCGTGTTCCAGTTCGATGGAGTCACTCCGGCGCCCAGCAGCGTAGTGACCGGCGGTAACGGTCTGTTCCAGTTCCCTCAGGTGCTGCCTAGCACCTACCGCATATCAGTTACGCCTCCGCCAAATTTCAACTTCCCATCCACGGTGCCGCCGGCGCAGCTGCCTCCGGGACGTAACATCGATCCCTCGGCCTCCTACAACGGTACCTTCACCGTGTCGGCAAGCAGTGCGACTGCAATCTTTGACGTGCCGCTCGATGCAGCTGCAACGACGCCGCTGTTCGTGCAAAAAACAGCGGCACAGCCTCAGGCGGAGATCGGTACCTTCGTTGACTACAACGTGGAGATCAAGAATCTGCTCGCCACGCCGGCCACGAACGTACAGGTGACGGACAATCTGCCGCCGGGGTTTGTGTACCAGTCGCGCAGCGCCAGGCTGAATGCCGCGCCCATCGTCGATCCGCCCAGCAAGGGGCCGGTGCTGGTCTTTAATATAGGCACTCTCGCACCCAATGCTGACGTAAACCTCACGTACCGGGTCCTGGTCGGGCCAGGCGCGAATATCGGCGTTGCCGTGAATCGCGCTTCCGCGGTCAGCGGCACGCTGCGCTCCAACACCTCGAGCGCCGCGGTCCTGGTCACCGGGGGTGCTTTCAGCGATCGTGGTTTCATCGTGGGCAAGGTTTTCCAGGATTGCAACGGCAATCACATGCAGGATGCGGGCGAACCGGGTGTCCCCGGCGTGCGGATTTATCTTGAAGACGGCACCTTCGCGATTACCGATGGGCAGGGCAAATACAGCATCTATGGCGTGGCGTCTCGCACTCACATCGTGAAGGTGGATACCCAGAGCCTGCCACCGGGCGCCAGCCTGCTCGCAATTTCCAGCCGGAACGCCGGCGACGGCGGCAGCCGCTTTGTCGATCTGCGCTTTGGAGAAATGCAGAAGGCGGATTTCGCCATCGGCAACTGTACAGCAGAGATGGCCCACGAGATTGAGACGCGGCAAAAAAAAGCCGGCGAGGATAACGAGGTAGGGAAGGCTGTCAAGGCGACATTCAACGTTCAAGAGATTCAAAAGGACCCGACACAACTGAAAGCGATGCCGGCAAGCGGCGTCATCGATCCGGCCACAGCAGCTCAAGGCAGCGCGAACGCGATGTCCGTGAACTCCCCGGAGAAAGAAGTGGTTTCTCCGGCTCCGGCTTCAATTGCAGCGCCGGCTTCTGCAGCCGCCACAGCGCCGGCCGCGGAACTGGCCGATCTCAGCAACGAACTCGGCTTTGTAGACCTTCATGACAATGATGTGCTGCCCTTTACTCAGACCAATGTGCGCATCAAGGGCATGACCGGCAATACTTTCCGCCTGCTGGTGAACGGCAAGGAGGCATCGGCGAAGCAGGTCGGTACCAAGACCGTGGTCAAAGACAAGCAGTTGGAAGTATGGGAATTCATCGGCATCAACCTTGAGCCCGGACGAAACACGGTCCAGGCGCTGCAGTTCGATCCCTGGGGCAACAATCGTGGCACTGAGTTGATTACGGTCATCGCGCCGAGCAAGCTGGGAAAGCTCAGAATAGAGGGCCGCGCCCGGATGTATCCCGCTGATGGAAAGACGCTGGTCAAGATTGCGATCAGCCTGACCGATGCGGCCAACATTCCCGTCACCGTTCGCACACCCATCACGCTGGAAACTTCTGCCGGTTCGTGGATGGTCAAGGACCTGAATCCCAACGAGCCGGGAACGCAAGTTTTCATTGAGGGTGGCAAAGCGGAATTCGATCTGCAGCCGCCGATCCAGCCCGGACCGGCGGTCGTTCGCGTCAGCAGCGGCGGCGTGAGCAGCGAAGCCAGGATCGAATTCGTGCCGGAACTGCGCCCGATGGTGGCTGCCGGCGTGGTTGAATATCAGCTCAATTTTGGCGGCCTGGCTCGAAGCTCGGTGCAACCCTCGTTCAGTGATGGATTCGAACAACAGCTCAATCTGTTTTCCTTGCAGAATGCCGACGGTTCGTTCGGCGCGTCGGGCCATGCTGCCTTGTTCCTGAAAGGCAAGATCCTGGGCGAGAATCTTGTCACGCTGGCCTACGATTCCGACAAGACCACGCAAAGCCAGCTGTTCCGCGATATCCAGCCGGACCAGTTCTATCCGATCTATGGTGACTCGTCGGTGCGTGGTTTTGATGCGCAATCGACCAGCAAGGCCTACCTCCGCATCGATCACGGAACCAGCTACGTTGTCTATGGCGACTTCCTGACGTCAGATCCGTCAACGGCCAACAGCTTGAGCAACTATAGCCGCAGCATGACCGGTGTGCAGGAACACTACAGCAACAGCCGCGTCAACGTGACCGGCTTCGCGAGCTACGATTCGCTGACCCAGGTGGTCGACGAGGTGCCGGCAAACGGAACATCGGGTCCATTTATCCTGTCGAATCCCAACGGAGTGGAAAACAGCGAAAAGGTCGAGGTGCTCACTCGTGACCGTAACCAGCCCTCCGTGATTCTGGATATCCGGGAGCTCACGCGGTTTGCCGACTATGAATTCGAACCGCTGTCAGGAGAGTTGCTCCTCAAAGCTCCTCTGCCTTCGCTCGATTCGAGCCTCAATCTGCTTTCATTGCGGATTACCTATGAAGTCAATCAAGGCGGCGAGCGCTTCTGGGTCGGCGGCGGCGCCGGCACCATCAAGCTGAATAACTTCCTGCAGCTGGGCGGAACCCTGGTCGATGATTCCAATCCTGCAGACCCGAACCGGCTGTTTGGAGTGAACAGCAAGCTGACTCTGCCCGGCAAGACCACCTTCAACGCGGAGTTTGCCGGCACAGACCACGCAGTAACTGAAGGGCTGGGTTTCGGGTATCGCCTCGAAATGCAGCACGACGGCGAAAAGTTGAAGACCAAAGCCTACGTCAGCCGCACCGACCAGGATTTCGACAATCCGACCTCCATCGTGAATAAGGGCAGAGGCGAGGACGGGCTGAAGACCAGCTATACCCTGGGTCATGGAATGCGCTTGCTGGGCGAATACATCAGGACCGAAGACGTAACCCTGGGCGGCGTCCAACAGGGCGGGCAAGCGGCCATTGAAAAAAGTTTTTCCGGCAACATACAGACGCAATTTGGTTTTCGTCATGCAGAAACGACTGCGGTCCCGGCGACTCCGGACCAGACCGGCACCACTCCCAACTCCCTGAATACGCTGGAGGCCAAGCTAAGTTTCCCGGTCCCGCATTTCAATCGCCTCACCGCGACTTCCGACTATGAGCAGGATGTTTCCGACAGCAGCAAGCGAGTCCTTGCCTTCGGGGCGAACTACAGGTTCTGGGAGAAAGGCCGGGTGTACTTCCGGCAGGAAGTGATCTCATCGCTGGGCGATATCTATGCGCTGAATCCGCTGCAACGCCGCAACACCACCCAAATCGGAGTTGAAAGCGCCTACTTCAAAGACGCCCGTGTCTTCAGCGAGTACCGCATTCATGACGACATCAACGGTCGCGACGCCGAAGCCGCCATTGGCCTGCGCAACAACTGGCACATCGCCAAGGGGCTCACGGGTAACACCACCGTGGAGAGCGTGCGCACGCTCAACAACGTTGTGAACGGAGTCAGTATCAATTCGCTGGCTCTCACTGGAGCGCTGGAGTATACAGCGCATGAGAACTGGAAAGCCTCCGCCCGGTCGGAGTGGCGCGGTTCAACCAACGGCGACAGCATTCTCGGCACCATCGATTTTGCTGCACGCTTGTCCGATGCCTGGTCATTCCTGGGCCGCAACATCATTTCAGACATCACCACGAAAGGCACGACCCAGACCAGGCATATTCAGGACCGCCTGCAAACCGGCTTCGCATTGCGCGACTTTGAGCGCAATCGCTGGAATGCTCTGGCCATGATGGAATTCAAGAATGACAACGACAATTCGCAACCGACAAACCTGGTAAGCACTCGCGTCGCCATTTTCTCAACTGCTGCCAACTATCAGGTGGTGGCGCCGTTCACACTTTCGGCCCGTTATGCCGCTGAGTGGAATCTGGACAATACCAGCGGTCTCTCATCCTCGGCCACAACGCAGCTGGTCGGCGCTCGCGGAACCTGGGATGTGGGCAAGCGCTGGGACGTGGGCGCAACCTTCAGCACGATGTTCAGCCCGGGCGCCAATGCGCGACAGTATGAGATGGGACCTGAGTTCGGATATCGCGTGATATCCAACATGTGGGTTTCTACTGGCTACAACTTCACCGGCTTCCGCAATGATGATCTCGCCGGCGAGAATGTAACCCACCGCGGGGCGTTTGTGCGCATGCGCTTCAAGTTCGATGAAAGCATCTTCAGTCCGCGCAAGGAGGCCCGGCAGCAATGAGCCTCACACTGCAAAAGAGGATCCGCCGTACGTCGCGAGAGACACTCTGTCTTTTGCGGACGGCGGTGCTGTCTTCTCGATGCGTGCGGGGATGCGCGGCCTTCCTGATGGTGCTGGCCGGCGTGATTGGCGCCAGGGCAGCGGATGTGCGCGACCAGGTCTACGCGGTCGGCGTTGGCACTCGCAATATTTACCTGGTGAATGCCAACGGGACGGTCACCAGCCAATTCACCAACTACTCCGCCACTGCGTCAGCGGCACTCGCACAGCGAGGCAGCGATGGAATGATCTTCCTCATCACTCAAGTTGCCAACGGGGCCGTCTACACCTGGAACCCGGCAACCCCCGCGACAGCGCCCGTGCAGATTGGCACTACGGGAGCTTCAGTTCCGTATATTCCGCGCCTGGCATTCTCCGCGAGCGGCGTGCTCTATGGCGTGGATACCAACAGCGCCAACCTCTACACCCTCAATCAATCGACGGGCGGGGCAACCGTGGTAGGAGCGCTCTCAGGCGTGCCGACCAACCTGGGAGGCGACATCGGGTTTGGGCCGGACGGGACCTTATATATGGTCGCCGGCTTGACCATTTACACGGTCCCTTTGACCGGCGGAGCCGTTACCAGCCTGGGGACGATCAGCGGAGTTTCCGCAGGCGCTACGGCGATTGTCGGCATGACGTTCAATGCGAGCGGTCAGATGCTTGTGGCGGATGATCAAACGCCGGCGCAGCTCTATACCATCGCTCTGCCCTCGCGTGTTGCCACCGCACTTTCCGGGACCATGACGACATCGCAGGGCGACCTGGCCAGCGCTCCCCGCGTGCAGATCAGCGGCACGGTATTCGAAGACGTCAATTACGGAGGCGGTGCGGGGCGTAGCTTCGCGTCCTCTGCGGGCGCAGGTGTCGCCAACGCACGCGTCGAACTTTACGATGCTTCCGGCAATTTTGTTGCTTTCACGACAACGAATGCGTCCGGAAGTTACACTCTGACCGGCGCGGTGGGACTTACATACACCGTCCGGGTGGTCAATTCGTCGGTCATCTCTACTCGCCCAGGATCTGTGTCCACGCTCATTGGCGTGCAGACTTTTCGCACCAGCGGATTGACAGGTACGTCCGGCACGGCGGATACGAACCGCGTCGGCGGCGAGGATCCCACCAAAACAGACGCAGGCAACGGCAGCACTGCCCTGGCGGCGCTTACCACTTCGACCACGACCGCTGAATCGATCACCAGCGTTGCGTTGGGCACCAGCAGCGTTACCGGAATCGATTTCGGATTCAACTTTGACACCATCGTAAGCACACGCGATTCCGGACAAGGGACTCTGCGTCAATTCATCGTCAACAGCAATACGCTGACGAATGCGGGGCTGAGCCAGGCGGGCCAAAACGCCGGCGTGGAAACCAGCATCTTCATGATCTCCGGTGGATCTGCGACGCCGGGGCTGCGCGCCGGACTTACGAACCAGCTGACCGGCGGCGTGGCGCAAATCGTTCCCGCGTCCCAGTTGCCCGCGATCACCGATAGCAACACATCGCTCGATGGAACGACGCAGACGAGCAACGTTGGTGATACCAACTCGGGGACCATCGGCGCCGGCGGCGCGGTTGGCGTGGATTCGCTGACCCTCTCAACGGTGAACAGGCCGGAAGTCCAGATCAGCGTGGCCCAGGGAACGATTGGACTGGGAATCCAGATTCAGGGCAGCAATGCCAGGCTGCGCGGCCTCGCGATTTTTGGTTTCGGCACCGCAGCCAATACAAATGGCAGTGCCAACATCGAGATCGAGAGCGGCGCTAACGGTGCCAGTCTGCAGCAGTTGATTGTGGGAACCAGCGCTACCGCATTCAGTGATCCGGGAGCTACCACTCGTTCGCGCGGCGACAATATTCGCTCCAATGGCGGCGACGGCGGAACTTTGCAAAACAGCCTCATCGGATTCTCACAGGGAAAAGGCATTGCTCTGGAATCCACGTCGACCGGCTGGACGATCCAGAACAACGAGGTACGCGGCAACGGAATCAACAATCCAGGATTCGGCGGAATGAACATTGGTAACGGTTCCACTGCCGCTGTCAGCGGCAACCTGTTTGTTGGTTCGCAGGGGCCGGGAATCGACACGTCGCAGAGTTCCGGCGCGTATACCCTCACCGACAACACTGTCACGGGCAATGGTACAGGCAGCGGCGCGACCCTGGTGGACCCGGGAATTCGTATCTTCGGCAGCGGGAATACCGTGAGTAAGAACGTGATCTTCAGCAACGTGGGCGCTGGGATACTGGTGACGTCGGGCTCACCGACCACCACGATAACGCAAAACTCGATTTTTCTGAACGGAACCGCAGGTGGCACCCCAACCCATGAAGTCGGCATCGACTTGCTCGCTTCGACGGACAATCAATCGTTGGGCTCTTCTCCGTTCGTTACGCTGAATTCCGCCGGAACACACACGGGTGGCAATGGCTTGTTGAATTATCCGATTCTGCAAACCGCAAGCATCAGTTCAGGCACGCTCACGCTTACCGGATTCGCTCGCCCCGGCTCAGTTATCGAGCTATTCATCGCCAATCCTGATCCTTCGGGTTTCGGACAAGGCCAAACCTACCTGACGACCCTGACTGAAGGCTCAGGGTCTGACCTGGACAACACAACCGGAACGTACGGCCCGGGCGCGATCAACGGAATCAGCCAGGGAACCGATACCACGAACCGTTTCAAATTCGTCATCCCCGTGCCCTCAGGCGTGGGAACGGGCACGGTGCTGACTGCGACGGCCACGCTGGGCGGCGCAACCTCGGAGTTCAGCGGCAATGTCACCGTATCAGTCTCAACCGGCATCAACGGAAGCGTCTACCTCGACACCAATCACAACGGCGTCTTGGATAGTGGTGAGACCTGGACCACTGGCGCTTCTGTTTTCGTGAACCTGGTCTCAAGTGGCGCCGTCGTTCAATCAGTGAATGTACCGGCCGGAGCCGGCACATTTTCGTTCACCAATGTGGCGGCTGCGACGTACACGATCGTGTTGACGAACTCAGCCACGTCAACTGTGGCGGCTGCGCCCGGTGGATTTGCTTTCGTGACGCCTGGTGCCGGGCAGATGCAGGTCACGGTTTCCAATGGCGTTCTCAACAATGAGAATTTCGGGCTCTTCAAAGGCAGCATGGTGACCGGAAGGATTTTTAAGGACAACGGCGCCGGTGGCGGCACGGCCAACAATGGAATCCTTGATGGCGCCGAGGCAGGGCTCTCAGGCGTATCGATCAAGGCCACGGATGGCGGCAGCACGGTCTTTGATACAGAGGTGTCCGGCAGTGACGGATCATATTCGCTCTTCATCACGGCAGGCGCGACTACGGTGGCGATCATCAAAACTAATCCGGCAAACTACATCGCGACCGGCGCATCCGTGGGAGCCACGGGAGGCAGCTACAATCGTGCTACCGACACCGTCACCTTTACCAAGTCGACCGAAGGCTTTTTCGCCGGCGTGAACTTTGGCGTGGTTCCCGTGAATACTTTCCAGGGTGACGGTGCGCAGCAGGCGCTTCCTAACACGACCCTCTTCTACCCGCATATCTTCACTCCGGGAACAGCGGGGCAGGTCACCTTTACCATCGCGTCGACATCATCCCCAAGCATTGTTCAGTTCAGCCATGTTCTTTATCAGGACACCACTTGCAGCGGCGTCATTGCTGCCAGTGATCCGGTGATCTCCGGTCCGGTTACCACGGTTGCGGGAACGAATCTGTGTGTCCTGCTGAAGGTCACCGTGCCGATCGGCGCACCCCTGAACTCGAGCGACGCGGCCGTGTTGACTGGCAGCTTTTCTTATACCAATGCCAACCCGGCACTCAACGCCACGTACACAGTGAAAGACCTGACCACGGTGGGCACGCCAACCACTGCGGGCTTGCGTCTGGAGAAGGCGGTCGACAAGGCCACCGCGTTGCCGGGCGCCAATCTCACTTACACATTAACCTTCACCAATGACAGCAGCGGCACCATCTCCAACATCGTCATCAACGATGCGACTCCCGCGTATACAGTTTTTGTGAATGCCGCCTGTGGTGCTCCGTTGCCGGCCAGTCTGACGGGGTGCTCCGTTACCGCGCCCGCAGCCGGTCAGACGGGAAGCATTCAGTGGACGTTCATAGGCACGCTCAATCCCAGCCAGACTGGAACGGTCTCGTTTGTCGTCAAAATCCAGTGACGGTTGAATAGGCGCGCGGGCCTGAGCTGCTGAATGATTTCCTGCGACGAAAGCCTTGAGGTCGGGCTCTGTAAAAGCATCGCGGCAATGCAGTTTTTTTCTTCCTTCTCTGTTTTAGCGCTTTTCTGGAGACTTCCTACCACAGCTTTTTAGGCAGCAAATATGTCAAACCGACGAAGCCTTCCCATCGTGTGCTGGTACTCGTGAGACCCCGGTTAAAGCCGCCGTCCAGAACCAAAAACCGATTGACGTTGTAAGTAGGTGCGAGAAGCAGCCCGGCAGCATTGGATCTGGTCAAGGGTTGTGTGAAATGCCAGAGCTCTCCTGAAAACGATAGCTTGCCGGCGATTGGATGGGCGATCGAGAGTGTCTGCCCGAACTGGGCGCGATGGATTAACGTGTCGTCGGTAATCTGTTCGGTGACGATGCCATTCGTGTCGACGTGGAATTTTTTCACATCGAAGCTGACCAGCAATAGAGCGGATTGACGGTTTGTTCCAATGTCCAATTCCGGGGCCGGGCTGGCATAGAGGCGTCTAAAGTAGCTGACAGATATCGTGGGCCGCGAGCCTTCTCCACGTCGCACAACCGTTTGAAACCCAAGGAAGACTTCTCCCGGCCGCCGATCGGCGCGATCTCCGAGATCAGACCACACCATTGGCTCGTTTTGGACGAGCAGTTCGAGCCTCCGGGTAACCGCTAACTTGATCACCGTCTCAATGCCGGTACGGTTGGCGAATTCTGCCGATGTCTCTGCACCCAGAGCGCCCGTTTCGAATTGCAGATAGCCAACAGGGGTCAGCGTGGCTGGCGTGGACACAGTCGGTCTTCCGGGATTGGCCTGAACCCCCGTTGAATCAGAATCAGCATTGCCTGGGGCAGGCGCTGCCTGGCCGAACGCCGTGCAGGAAGCCAAAAGAAGGAATAGAACGCCGGCAAGATGTTTCCATCGCCTGAAACATCGCGTAATCGAAGTCATTATGGAAATTCGTGTTCTAAATCCTTCCAGCGCTCACCGACAATCCAGCGCAGATTTGCGAGAAAAGATGCGTATTCACAGGACCTGACGCTAAATACGAGTTCTTTGTTGGAGCCTCCGTCACGCCAAACAAGTCGCATGGGATAACGCGCGTTGAGATGTTCCGCAGTTCGCCTTACGGTCCCGGGCGTCGTTACCCATGCGACGAATGTTCCAGAAGCCCGGATTGAGCTCTCTTTCGGTATCAGGTCTTTCGCGTATCCGCAACCAGATCGCGACGTGTGCTCCATTGTGTCGGATTCTTTCTCCGCCTTGTGCTCAAAGTCGATTTCGCGGAGCTCGTCAATTGAAATTGTGATGGCAGGGACGTTCTCCTGGTTCGTTGCCGGCCCCGCGATAAACGCGGCTTTGAGCCACTGATCTTTTCTTAGGCCTGGTGCACCGGACCTGTATTTCAGGTTCCAGCTGGGTTGCGGAGATCGGTGATGCAAAGCAGCGGGAGCCTTATCGGTCTGCGCAGAGGTAGAACCGAGGAGCAGTGACATGGTGAGAATTGTGCGTGTGAGCAACTAGGAGCCCTCCGGTGGCCCTGCCGGTTCACTCGTTACCCAACCAAGACTCGCTATCATCGGGACGACGAACAGAATGGCCAGCGATGTGGTGACCATTCCGCCCACCACCACGCGAGCAAGAGGCTGTTGAGCCTGGGCTCCAATCCCGCGAGAAAGGGCAGCAGGCAGGAGTCCGAGTCCCGCCGCCAGGCACGCCATCAATACAGGGCGCATCTCGCCAACACTAGCTCGGATGATCGAATGCCTGACCTCATGCTCATGCGCTTCTGTTCGACGAATGCCGGCCACAAACACCAGTCCGCCCAGCGTGGCAACGCCAATGACCGAAGCGAACCCTACGGCTGCGGAGATACTGAACGGTGTATGTGAAATCAACAGGGCAAGTACGCCTCCGGCAACGCCAAATGGCAGCACGGCAAGCACAGCCAATGCGTCGCGAAGGGAATTGAACGAAACATAGAGCAGGCCCAGGATCATTGCCACGGCGATAGGAATAATGAGGGCGAGTCTCTGCTGTTCACGGCGAAGGCTGTCATACTCCCCAGCCCATTCGTAGTGATAGCCCTCAGGCAAGCGAATGGAACTCTCAAGCTTGGATTGAACTTCCTGAATCGTACCTGCCAGATCGCGGCCCCGAACGCTGAACTTGACGGGAATATAGCGGCGGCCATTCTCGCGATAGACCATGAAAGCTCCTTCGCGAAATCCAATTTGCGCCACCTGCCCAAGAGGTACGCGGCTGCCGTCCGGGGTGGCAAGCAGGATATTCTTCATGCCCTCCGGATCCTGTCTGAACTCCGGTTTGTATCGAACCACGAAATCGAAGCGTCGATCGCCTTCCAGGATTTGCGTTGCTGCGGCTCCGCCGATGGCAGCCTCCACTGCAGCGTTTACGTCCGCTGCCATCAGGCCATATCTACCGGCCATAGCACGATCAATGGAGATAACAAGATTAGGCTGCCCCGTTTCCTTGAACACGGCCAGATCGGTGACACCGGGAACCGTGGCCATGACAGTCTGTATGCGCGCTGCCGTTTTTGCCAATACATCGATGTCATCGCCGAACAGCTTGAGGGAGTTTTCCCCTTTCACGCCGGACATGGCTTCCTCAACGTTATCTTGAATGTTCTGGGAAAAGTTAAACGCCGCGCCGGGATAGCGCTGAAGAGCCTGGTTCATCTTATCGATCAGTTGATCCTTGCTGCGTGCAGTCTTCCATGAGGACTCCGGTTTCAGGTCGACCTGAAATTCAATATCATCAAAAGTCGTGGTATCGGTGCCGTCATCAGGCCTGCCCACCTGGGATACAACTTGCTGTACTTCGGGAAATGAGCGGAGGATACCACGCATCTCATCGGCCAAATGAGAAGCGTAGTTGAAGGAGATGTCCTGCGGCAGCGTGGTGCGAATCCAGAGATTTCCTTCCTCCAGTTTCGGCATAAATTCTCCACCGATCGTCCAGAACAACCCCAACGAGACGCACAGCACTACAACGGCAGCCGGCAGCACGAGCTTGCGGTTCCACATCACGCGAATGAGCAGCCGTTCGTAATGGCGCTTGAGCCAGTGCACCAGTCCGGTATCGGCCACGTGGCCGCTGCGTACGCCGCGGCGATAAGAGGCGAGTACTGGCGCAAATACGAGAGAAAAGATCAGCGCTCCGGTAAGCGCAAAGCCATAGGTGACGGACATCGGGGCGAAGATCCGTCCGGGGACGCCTTGCATCGTGAACAACGGGATGAATGCAACCAGAATGATGAGAGTGGAGAAAAGAACCGGTTTCGCAGCTTCCGCTGTCGCTTCCGCAATCAGATCCATCCTGTGTGCTTCATTGGTGGCCTCGTGCATTCGACGATAAATGTTCTCCAGCACAACGATGGCCGAATCAACGATGATGCCGAAGTCAATCGCACCGATTGAAATCAGGTTCGCCGAACGGCCGGTTACCGACATCATGCCGAATGCAAAAAGCACCGCAAACGGAATGGTGAGAGCCGTCACGAGTGAAAGCGGAACATCACCCAGGAAGATGAGAAGCAGAGCGGTTACCAGGACCAGGCCGGCGAACACAACGTGACGAACGGTTTCAGTGGTAACGTCGATCAGAGCCTTGCGGTCGTAGATTGTGTCGATTTTCATTCCGCGTGGCAGCAGACCTCCGTTTAGATCTGCAATTTTTTGCTTGAGAGCTTTAAGCGCGGGCAACGACTGCTCGCCGCGCTGCAGCAGGACGGTACCCTTCACAATGTTGCCGTCGGCGTCGCGGCCGACCCGGCCGAGCGGCGGCTGATAACCCTCGTGGATATCTGCGATGTCACGAAGAAAAATGGGGGCATTGTTTCGTTCCGCCACCAGCACATTTCCCATTTCAGGAACGCCCTTCAGCAAGCCCAGGCCGCGAACGTTCACGCTCTGTGCGCCAACCTCCAGGTAGTTGCCTCCGGCGTTCTGGTTGCTGGCACTGATTGCGGAAAGCACTTGCGGCAGAGTGACGTTGTATTGGAGCAATTTGTGCGGATCGATCTCCGCCTGATATTGCTTTGTGGTTCCTCCAAAAGTCGTTACGTCGACAATGCCCGGCACTTGTTTGAGTTCACGCCGGACAAACCAATCTTCGGCTGCCTTGACTTCATTCAGGCTGTAGCCGTCCCCTTTGAGCTGATAACGGTAAATCTCACCGATAGCCGACCAGGGCGAAAGCTGTGGTTGAAGGCTTTGCGGAAGCGTAACGGTCTGCAAACGGTTCAGAACTTCCTGTCGGTCGAGGAAGTAATCCGAGTCAAAACCGAAGTAGAGTTTCACATCGCTTAGCCCAAAGATACTGATGGAGCGAACATACTCCAGCCTCGGTATACCGTTGAGCGCGGTCTCAATAGGAACCGTCACCTGCTGTTCCATCTCCTCGGCCGACCATGAAGGGTTCTGAGTGATCACATCCACCAGCGGCGGCGAAGGATCTGGATAGGCCTCGATATCGAGACGTATTAACGCCCATATTCCGGCAATAAGCCAGGCCGCCATGCCGATCAAGGCAATGATTCGGTAGCGCAGAACTGCATGAATGAAACCACGCATTACTCCGTGGGTCCCCCTTTCAGCAGTTCTGCGCCTTCCGCCGCGACCTCGTCACCGGCCTGCAAGCCGCCGGTAATCTCCACGTTTTCGCCGATTGTCTGACCGGTGGTAACCGTGCGTTGCTCGGGTTTACCGCCGTGGTTGACAAATGCAGTGGTGGTACTGCCTTCTCGAATGATGGCCGCTGCTGGAACTACAAGAGCCTGATGCGTGCCGGCTTTTACGTGAATCGTGCCGAACATTTCGGGCTTGATGCGCTCATCGGTATTCGGAAGCGCAATGCGGACTTTCAGCGTCCGGCTAACAGGATCGAGAGCTCCCGAAATGGATTCGATGTGACCACTCCATTGTTTTTCCCGATAGGCATCAAGCGTGATGGTGACCTGCTTGCCACGACCCAGTTTCTCAACATCCTTCTCGTACACGTCGCCGATAATCCAAATTGTGTTGAGGTCAGCGATCGTGATGAGCGGATTTGCCGATTCAAGAGATTTTGAAAACTCTCCTGCGCCTGCGCTGACGTCGAGAACAACCCCGCTCGTTGGCGCGATCAAGGGCACGTTGTCACTGCCTGCCGAGGGGTCTACGTTGAGCAGCTCAAGACGCTGCCGCGCACGGGCAAGTTCAGCCGCGGCCCCATCGCTCTGAGCCTTTGCGTCAATGTAGTCCTTTTCCGCTGCAGCACCGTGCTCCAACAAGAGCTTTTGGCGGTCCATCGCGCGCGTCGCGCGTTCAGCTTCGATTCTGGCTTTGGCGTAATCGGACCGGGCACTGGCAACGTCACTGCTGTTCAAAATGGCGAGAGTCTGGCCCTTCCGGACTCGGTCTCCAGGTTTGACGTCGATCGCCAACACGCGGCCGCTTGCAGGCGGAAAAATGCGCACAACCTTGGTCGGGTCCGCCTGCGCTTTCGCCGCCAGGTCCAACGTGTCCGGAATTGCTTGTTCTATTGCCTTGACGTATCGAACCGGATCGGAATCTGACGGTTTCGCCGCCGCCTTGGCGGAGTTCTGCTCGGAATCACAGCCTGAGAAAGCGATTGCCAGCACGATCAAAGACAACGCTCCCAGACCAGGTTTTAGGTTTTGCATAGCGTTCACTTTCCTGAATTCTTTTGCAAGCGTCACAGAACCGGTTTAGCGCACGATTCGAAGAGGGGCCCGGGTATCAACGCAATGCGCCACAAAGCCACACGTTGATCCGCTTTTTTTAGACCAGGGTTCGAACGACGATTTATGCGAGGAAGGGGGGTGCGCGGGAAGATGGTGAAGTGTGACTATGCGACTTAGCCGACGGATCGATAGCTGCCGCCACTCGCGTGCCTGGTGATGGAGGACGGCCCAGCGCGTGAACGGTCAGAACAGAAATATCAAAGCTGCGTTGCGGCGGGAGCCCGAGCGGAAGATCGCCGGGCCGGTTCGATGGCAATTGCAATTGACCGCTGGCGATAAATGCGAGCGAAGTGTAATCCTGAACACTTCCCTCGTGAAAATCACCGTGTCCCTCATTGATCCAAACGCGGACCGGTTTGTGCGTGAACACATCCTCTACGACCAAATCGGTGTCGCCGTCGTGATCGACATCCCATGCCCGCACAGCAACCGGCTGGCCATTTGATTCAAAGGTTAGTTCCGAATTAGGGCGATTTGTGAAATGCAGCTCAATCTTAATGCTGTTGTAGGATCCCAACCTCTTTGAATCCAGAAGGATGGCCCCGTCGGCCTGGTTATCACCATCCAGATTTGCCACCGCCAGGGTGTTTCCCAGTGACGTCGTGAAATCCGCCTGTGACACGGCTCCTTTAAGCCCGTCTTGCGCCGAAAGAAATGGCGCAAGGCATAACAGGGCAGCCCCCACCAGGAACCCACGGAGATGAAGTCGCGCCAGCATTGAGATTCTCCGGAAACTATAGCAAAAGGAAACAAAGAGGAACAAGAACAAAGATGAACAAGAGCACGTGGGTAACCACAGTAGCCGTCCAAACTCCAGGTTCTTTGGTATCCTTGTTCCGGAATTATTCAGCGACCATGGCTTACCTCAACCAAGTCTACACCAACCATAGTTTACCTTCTGTTAAACACCGGTTCCCTGCGCGATAGCAACCCGTGGCTGCTCCCGGGTGAGTCCGTCTATGGGCGCACGTTTTGGGGAAAAATAACCAGGCAACTTTGCGCTGCTGATGGCGAAAAGTCGGCAAACTTCTCAGGGCACTTCTGAGTTGTTGATGATATAGACGGGTTGAATAGGTGAGGGCGTGAGCTGTTGAATCATTTCCTGCGAAGAAAGCCTTCAAGGAGCGTTCGAGGATATTGCGACCTGCATCTGCGCGCAGGACATCTTAATCTTTTGAGAATTCGGCAAATCCTCCGTTTGTCGGACAACAGAGGCACGGCCCGCCGCCCAGATCAACGGGCTATCGGCGTGAAAGCGTTTCTTTCCAGAGTTCCAAATTGGGCCGGGCGGCAGGGCTCTGTGAACAGCGCGGCAATGCGGTTCTCGCGAGCGAGATGCAGGTGCCGTATTATAGTAAGAGCAGGCACGAACTCAGGAGCTGGCGTATCATCTGCTCCTAACGGGCACAGGAACCATTTTTCCAGGTCCGTTGGCCAGTTGAGGTTCTTCGGTAACCTGCCTCCGCAAGATGACCTCTCGCCCTGAGTTGATCGAGGACATCAGAATGTCCGCATCCGAGCAGCAGCTAAGGCTATACCGCCTTCTGGTCGAGAATAGTCTTGGGTTGATGTGTATTCATGATCTAAGTGGCATGCTGCTCATGATTAATCCCGCAGCTGCGCAGTCGCTGGGCTATCGTGTTGAGGACAGTGCCGGCAGAAATATCCGGGAGTTTCTCACCCCTTCGGTTCAGCACCTTTTCGAGGATTACCTTCAACGCCTCCGCACCAATCCCGTCGACACCGGAGTTATGAAGTTGCAGGCCAAGGATGGTACGGAGCGCCTTTGGCTATATCGCAACGTGCGCTATGAGGAACCCGGGTCGCCCGTCCGCGTGTTGGGTCACGCGCTGGATGTTACCGAACGTATGATGGCTGAACGCGCGCTGCAACGGAGCCAGGTGGAGCTGTCAAAAGCTCGCGATCAGCTGGAGCTACGTGTCGCCGAGCGCACAGCTGAGCTCCAGCAAGCAAACGAACGGCTGCGGGCCGAGATCGGCCACCGCGAAAAAATTGAGGAAGAGCTGGTCCGGACTCGTAAGCTGGAGGCAATCGGACGCCTTACCGGCGGTATTGCTCATGACTTCAACAATCTCATGACGATCATTCTCGGTTATTGCGAGTCAATGTTTCCCGAACTCGTTGATCGCACGCCCCTCCAGAAGCAGCTGCACGAGATCTACAAAGCCGCGGAACAGGCCAATTCACTCACGCGGCAACTGCTGGCTTTCAGCCGTCCGCAGAGGCCTCAAGCCGGCGTGCTGAACTTGAACGAAGTCCTTACAGAGATATCCGGCATGTTGCGCCGCTTGCTGCGCGACGACGTTGAACTCAATCTGATGCCTGATTCCGACCTCGGCTTGATCTGCGCCGACCGTGGCCACATTCACCAGGTCATCATGAATTTGGTGATTAACGCGGCAGACGCCATGCCGCGTGGTGGAAAAATGGTTCTGGCCACTGCCAACGTTCAATTGGAGGAGAACTGCTGCCACGCTCTTACCTCACCGGGTGATGTCCGGGGATTTGTCTGTCTGACTGTGAGTGACACGGGGATCGGTATGGGGCCCGAGGTCAAGGCAAGAATCTTCGAACCATTCTTTACCACGAAGGAGCAGGGCAAGGGAACTGGTCTTGGCCTGGCGACAGTACACGGAATCGTGCACCACGCAGGAGGGCATATTCACCTTGAAAGCGAACCCGATCATGGCACTACCTTTTACGTTTATTTTCCGCGCGTAGAGGGCTCAGTCGCATACGCGGCGCAGCCCCAAACAATGCGGCATGTATTAACCCGTGGCTCGGAAACAGTTCTCGTGGTCGATGACCAGGAAAGTCTTTGCGGTCTGCTCTGCGAGGTCCTGCGAAAGGCCGGCTACTGCGTACTGCCGGCCACAAGTGGCCGCGAAGCGTTGCAATTGGTGCGCCAACATCCGCAACAAATCGATTTAGTGATCACCGACATGGTAATGCCGCAGATGGGAGGCCGTGAACTCACCGAGTCTTTAAGCGGGCTAAAGCCCAACACAAAGGTGTTGTACATGTCGGGGTATACGGACCGGGCGGAAGACGTCACTGCGCTGCTTTCGGGCGGTCACGCTTTCATCGAAAAGCCATTCACCTCCGAAGCACTCTTGCGCAAAATCAGGGACGTGCTGTCGCCAGCAGCTTGAAAGGCGGGCAACTACCTGCACGCTCTCACGGCAGTAAGACGGGTTCAAATCCCGGTCGTCCAAGACTAATCAGAGATGATGTCAAGTCACAGAATTAAATAATGGTTGCTGGCGGGGTCCCAATTTTACGGCTTAATCGGCTTGCCGTTAAGCGTCTTCCAGATGTAGAGGTATTTGGCGTCGCTGGAGGTGGCGAGCGGAACTTTCGTCGCTTTGCTCACACGCAGTAGCGCGGACCGGATCTTGGCTTTGGAGGTTCCAATGTCGGCGATCGCGACCTTGAGGGCCATGCCCGGCTTGAGCTCGTGCAGATCGTGCAGCAGCTCGGCGACGAGTGCATGATGTTTGCCGTCGCGACCGAGCGGGACGTCGGCCTGCATTATCCCGCTGAACCTCGACTTTTTCTTAGCAGCCATGCTTGGGGCTTCCGAAAGACTCGCTAATCGTTTGATGCATATTGAAGTACGAACGAAAAATTATCCTACCGCAATCCTATCTCAAGCCCTAGCGCAGTCCTATCTTAGCGAAACGCCGAGTTGCGCCAACGCTGCCGGGATAGGGCGCTCACCAGCCGCTCATCTGGCTTATCCCGAGGGCAGAACCAGGCCTTAAAGAATCTGAACGAAACACCCCGCATCACCCCCGACCTGCTAGCTTCTGTACAGAGGGTCCCATGCAACGACTCAAAACAATTGTTCAAACCATCCCGCTTTCCGAGGTTCCGAGGGCCCATCTTTACAAGATCCTGGTCGTCGACGACGACGCGCGCATAGCCAATACCACAGCCGCGGTGCTGGGGTCCGCCGGGTACGAGTGTCGCGCGGTCCACAGCGCCGCCGCTGCCATCGAGCTCGTGTCCGAGTTCGTCCCCGACCTGGTGATGAGCGATGTGATGATGCCCGATGTCAATGGCGTGCAACTATGTATGCACATCCGCGAACAACTTCCTCGCTGCTCCATCCTGCTCTTCAGCGGCGACGTGGGCCGTGCCCGTCTGCTGATGGAGCAAGCCGAGGTGAAATTCACCCTGCTCGATAAGCCGATTGCACCTGCCGACCTCTTCCGACAGATCGAGCTTCTCCTGCAACAAAGGCCGCCAGTCGACGAGTTGAGCGAGATCGCCTCGCCCGTCGACCACAAGAGTCACCGAAGGGGCCGGAATGCATGATTTGCCTCTGTTTCCACTCAGTTACAAGTTGTTGAGTCCATCGCCGTGAAGAGGCGCGCTGCAAAGGTCGATTGAGCCAATCCCTGCACGATTTGGTTTCTACCGGAAAAACCGTTTGGGTTACCAGCTTTCTCTTCCTTCTGTGTCAGCCGCTTTTCTCAGACTTCCTGCCACAACTTTTTTGGGTAACAAATATGTCAAACCGAGGAAACCTTCCCATTGCCGGCGTCTGAAAGTTGGGAAAACTTCTCCAGGCTTTGGAAGCATCTCTTGCCAACAAGGGGACCGATCCATGAAAGCAAAATTGCTGCATGAGGACAATGGACTAAGAACATTCGCAGTGGTATTCGACAAGAACGATAAGGTACGAGAGGAGCTGTTGAAATTTGCCACCCTCAACCGGTTCGCGGACGCCCATCTGACCGCCATTGGCGCGTTCAGCGAAGTTACTGTAGGTTTTTTTGATCGCCAGAAAAAAGACTACAAGCGGATTGAGATCAAAGAGCAGGTAGAGGTGCTGTCCTTTGCCGGGAATATCGTCGAAAAGGACGCCACGCCGACCTTGCATGCTCATGTAGTTGTTGGAAAGCAGGATGGTACGGCACACGGAGGACATTTCCTGGGAGGAAGAGTCTGGCCGACATTGGAAATGATCATTTCCGAAATGCCAGTCCATCTGTGCCGGACGCATGACGATGACAGTGGACTGGCTCTCATCAACCTCGCCGCCTAGGAACACTTCAAAACTGGATGGTTGTCTAACCCGGCATCACGACAACGGCCCGTGTTGGGATCGCGTCAAGCGTTGCCCTATCGATGTTGAGGTGCGACATCACCAGCTCCGGTGGCGTGTGCGGGCCCGTTTCCGGTTTCTGTTTACGAGTACAACTTCACGGGCGCTTTGCCTCAGGACGAGCGACAAAAGGCATGCCGAGCCGACCGCGCCGGCGCCAACAATCCCGACCTTCATGGTTTCCCCCCTGCTTATATACGATGCAATGTGCTTAACTCATTCAGCCATTATTCCTCTACAAAGAAAGCCTCGTTGGCAGGACGATAGGGCCGGGGCAGCCACAAGGGACGTCGAAGCTTTTCGCCCGTAGGGGCAGGGCGAGTCAGCTTCAACCAACGCTGATATTCGAGGTGCGCCTGGTTGGTATTGACGAAAATGTCGCCGTAATGGTCGCCTTCGGCAGCGCGAGTGACCGTCACTTTCTGATGCCAGCAGTGCTGTCCGCTGATTGGGTCAGGCTGGACAGGGAAGACCAGGTTCTGATGAACTCCCGCGTCCTCCCAATAAATGCGCGCAGAATCAGGATCATCGCTTGCGAACGGACGCACGCCATGGACCTGGCGCATCATCCACTCGCCGGGTTTGATTTGATCCAGCTTCACGACCGCGGTTGACCACCGCTCACCACCCGAATCTTCCTGCAATCGCCACCTTCCCAGGTGGTGCGAACACGCCACGATTCCCGGACGAATTCCTTCGGTCACCCAGACGCGATCGACAAAGTAGCCGATACTGGTCTCAATCCGCACAAGGTCGCCGGTGCTGACTCCCAGCCGTGCGGCATCACTTGTGTGCAGCCAGACCGGATTCTTGTGTGAGATCTCGTAGAGCCACTTGGCGTTGCCGGTCCGGCTATGAACGAGCGTCGGCAACCGAAAGGTTGGGAGAAGGAGCATCTCTCCTTTATTTATGTCGATATTGTCCCGATGCACGTGGCTCCTGATGTATGCGGGAATGGAATACTCGGGCCATCCCCAGTCTTTGAGCGTCGCGGAGTAGAACTCGAGCTTGCGCGACGGCGTGGGGAAACCAACGCAGGGTTTGTCTTCCACCTGCACGCCAAGCGGCGAACCTTTCGCGCTTACCACGTGCGTTTGCGGGTCGACCGTCGCTGCTTCCAGGTCCTTTGGTGCGATAGGCTGCTCGTGGCCGGCATAAGAGTCTTCCTGAACCAGGAATGCGCCGTACTTGCGCATGTAATCGAGCGGCGATAGACCCTCCTTCGCTGCTTCTGCGGGAAGTCCCGGCACGCTGTTCTCAAAAATCCAGCGATAGTATTCGTCGATGGCCAGCTTCTGGCCTGCGCGATAAGGGGATTCGAAATACTTCCTGATGCCCAGCGAACCATCGGGATCGATGCGCCATGAGAGTTCGATCCAGAACTCATCTTCTTCCCAGACCTCGCCCAGCCCGGCTTCGCGATGCGCCTCATAGGTCGAGTTGAATTTCTTGCCCTGCTTCTCCAGTGCGACACGCATTACGGGTTGGCGAAATCCAATCCATCGGGCCGCGTGCGTCTCCTGGCTCATCAGGTCGTGCCGTTCAGAGGCATGGCCCATCGGCAGTACATAATCGGCGAACCAGGCGGTCTCGCTCCACGTGGGCGAGAGGCAGGCATGGCATTCAACCTTGCTCTCATCGCTGAGCGCTTCAATCCAGCTCATGCCGTCTGGGTTAGTCCAGACCGGGTTGTAGACACGCGTAAAATACATGGCCAGTTTGCCGCGCTGTTCTTTAAGAAAATGAGGAAGCAGAAAGCTCATCTCAAAAAAGGCAAGTGGAAATTCCTTGGCCCACATCATCGGGTTCCAAGCCTTTGGAGCCGGCGGCATGAGTGGCGGAGTGGGAATATATTTGTTGAAAGCGCTGGGAGCGACGCCGCCTACCGTTCCCACAGCGCCCACCAACACCGTGAGGAACTCCAAAGCGCGGGCGACCTGCCATCCTCCGAGGTTGCCGGCAGCTGCGTTACGCCAGACATGGGTTGCCACGGCCGAACCTGCACGTCCGACTTCGCGCGCGATCTCGACGATCTGAGCTGAGGGCACCCCCGACTCCTTCCCGGCGAATTCCGGCGTGAACTGCGCGTAGATTCGCTTCAGGACCGCAATGAAGTGATCGAAGGTCCGAGGTTCGTTGGGAAATTCAGAGCGCAAGTACTCTTCCCAGTTCACCCAGCGGCGCACAAAGTCGCGATCAAAACGGTTCTCTTCCAGCAAGATGCGGCACATGGCCAGCAGCATTGCGGATTCAGTCCCCGGCCATGGCGAAAGCCAATAGTCAGCTTTGGAGGCGCTATTGGAGAGCCGCGTGTCCACGACACAGACCTTAGCGCCCCTGGATTTTCCGTCGATGATCCTTTGCGCGTGCGGATTGAAATAGTGGCCAGCTTCGAGATGTGAGCTCAGCAGCAAGATAAAGCGCGCATTGGCGTAGTCTGGCGAGGGCCGGTCCATTCCGTGCCAGAAAGCATATCCGGCGCGCGCACCCGCGGAGCAAACGTTGGTATGGCTGTTGTGGCCGTCGATGCCCCAGGCGTGCAGCACTCGCTGGTTGTAAATCAGCTCGTGTCCCGGGCGGCCGACGTGATACATCAGCTCGTTCTTGCGGCCTTCCTGCAGCGCTTTCCGAATACGGCTGCCAAGGTCATCGAGGACTGTATCCCAGCTTATGCGCTCCCACTTGCCTTCACCCCGCTTGCCGACGCGCCGCAGGGGATAAAAGATGCGCTCAGGATCGTTGACCTGGTTGATGGTTGCAGGTCCTTTGGCGCAGTTGCGGCCGCGGCTGCCCGGATGCGTGGGGTTTCCTTCAAATTTCTGGATGCGCATTTTGTCCTTGTCGACGTAGGCCAGAAGTCCGCAGGCTGCTTCGCAATTGAAGCAAATGGTCGGAATAAGAGAGTAGTTTTTCTTGACGCGCCGCGGCCACTGCGCAGGATCGAATTCTGTCCAATCATCCCAGCGGCTCGATGGCGGAAAACTGGCGAGCCCGGAAGAGGGAGCATCCAATTCCTGCGCAGCCGGATTTAGCGGGTGATGATCCTTCATAACGGGCCTCAACTCAGCGGAACGGACTGCCCAGCCCGCACCCACACGTATTCAAACCAGAACAAGCCGAACAAGGCCAGAATCGCCGCGATGCGCACGAGCGCGACTGAATCGCTGAAGAGCACCAGAATGCCCAGAGGGCAAACGGCGCCGAGAATTATTGTGAAGCCAAGAAAACGGCGGCCCAATGGTCCGCCGAGCATGTGACGTCTGGCCATGCGCTCTTCGGCTGTCTTTTGCGGCAAAGCGATTTCTATTCCGACACTGATTAACCAGAAGATCAAAAACAGCTGCAAAAAACCTGAGGCGGATCCGAACAGGGGCATCCGGCCCTGGAATTCCGGCTGGTCCACCATGATTATCTGGACGGCTGCACCCGCAATGAGGGCTTGCAGCAGCAGTTGCCACGCATTGAACCATTTATGGCGCCAGAAGTCGCGTCCCCTGGCCTGGGCAAAGAGAAAAGCCGAGTATGAGGCAGTGGCAATCGCCAGAATGATCGTGGGCCACACGATCAATGCGGGAACGTCAGAGTGAGACAAGCCATCGAAAAGCCATGCCACCGCGAACGCTCCATAAGCCATAAGAATGTTGCCGCCAAGCACCAGCCATGAGCGGAAGTTTGGCGTCGTAAGCAGGTAGAAGAACCGATCAGGACGTTTGAGATCGAAGATGAGCAGCGCGAGGGTCGCGGCAACCGCTACGAGCGCGATGATTGGACTGACAATGTTCAGGCGAGCACCGGGGGTTCCCAGAAACATCAGCAAGGCTGCGACCAGAAGCATGCCGGCCGCGATGGACTTGGTCCAGAGGTAGGCTGCAATCTTCCATCCCCACGGAGCGGGATGAGGCACGTCATACACTTCACGCGTCTGGCTTGCGTCGAACCTGCCGAGCGTCATCGGAGTATCGCGCCGGTCCGCGAACAGCAGGGTGTTCTGTTTTAGAAGACGCGTTGGCTGGAGGAGATCATCGTGAATGCCGACGTAATGCAGCTTGGGTAGCGTTCCTTTATCTGGTTTGCGAACAACGGTGTTCCGGTTCGCAAGCACTGCGCCAGTCTTGCTGCTGCTATCGTCCAGGTCTCCGGCCAGAATCGCCTGCGTTGGGCAGACGATCACACATGCCGGCTCCAGATTCTGCTCGACGCGATGCGCGCAGAAATTGCACTTGGCTGCGGTGTTGTTGTTGGGATCGATGTAGAGCGCATCGTAGGGGCAAGCCTGCATGCAACCCTTGCAACCGATACAACGGCGATTGTCGAAGTCTACGATTCCATCAGAACGGCGGAAGAGGGAGTGGGTGGGACAAATCTCGATGCAGGGGGCGTCATCACAGTGGTTACATCGCATCACGCCGAAGTGGCGCCGGGTCTCGGGAAACTCGCCGGTCTCCACGTATTTCACCCATGTGCGAAAGACTCCGATGGGGACCTGGTGTTCCTCCTTGCACGCCACCGTACAGGCGTGGCAGCCAATACATCGATCCTGGTCGATAACGAATCCGTAGCGCATAAAAGAACCACGTATTGTACAGAAGGCTTTGGATTCTGGCAGCACCGGCCCATCGGCATTCAATTGGGCGCGAATCAGCCTCTTCGTGTTGTCACTTCCTTAAGCCGCACGCAAGGACCGGCCCAGCTCCTGGAGGGCTGATTCGTCGAGCTTCAAGCCTGCAGCGGCGACGTTTTCTTCGAGATGCCGGACCTGCGAGGTTCCGGGAATCGGGATCATGACGGGCGAACGCCACAGCAGCCACGCCAAAGCGAGTTGAGAAGTTGTGATCTCGAACTTCCCGGCTGTCTTCGCTATCGCGCTGCCGGAAGCAGTGAGCCGGCCGGCCGCCAGGGGGAACCAGGGAATGAAACCAATGCCCGCGTGCTCGCAGTATTCCAGTACATCATTGTAGGCCTGGTCCGTAATGCTATAGCGGTTCTGCACTGTAACGATCGGCACGATTTTGCGAGCGTGTTCGATCTGAGCGACGCTGACTTCGGAAAGTCCCACGCAGCGAATCTTGCCTTGAGCTTGCAGATCCCGCAGGGTGCCGAGTTGGTCGTCAGCGGGCACCTTCGGATCGATGCGGTGGAGTTGAAAAAGATCGATGCGATCGACGCGCAGCCTGCGCAAGCTGCCTTCGCAGGCCGACCGGAGGTGTTCGGGTCTCCCATTCTCCACCCAACGATCGGGACCGGGCCGTTCAAACCCGGCCTTCGTAGCAATCACCAAGCCAGAGGGATACGGATGGAGAGCCTCTGCAATAAGACGCTCGCTTACCTCGGGGCCATAAGAGTCGGCGGTATCAATGAAGTTGATGCCCAGCTCCAAGGCGCGCTGGAGTACTCGGATCGCCTCGTCATGGTCGCGGGGTTCTCCCCAGACGCCTTTACCCGTAATTCGCATTGCGCCAAAACCAAGCCGGAAGATGGGCAGTTCTGCACCAATGCGAAATTCGCCGGCTTGCGTTGCCGGCTTTTTGCCGGCATTCTGCTTGCTCCCGGGCTCAGCCGATTTCTTGCTCACTGCCATAATGTCTGCCTCCCCAGTTTGTTTCATCCAAGCCGTCTATTCTATCCAGACTCAGATGCACGGCGGGTGCGCGGCGATTTGCCTGCGGCCGATGACCGTTGCCTCTATCCTGGCGGTTCATACCTTACCAAGAACGCATCTCAAGTGGGTACAATTGACTGCAATGCCGGCTATCGCGCAATGTTTGGATACTCTTCGTCGCGTGCCTATCTTTGCGGATCTCTCCGCCGCTGAGTTGAAGTTCCTTGGCGAGCGAGCGGTTCCCCGAAATTACGCTGCCCAGGAACTCGTATTCAGCGAAGGAGATGCCTGCGCCGGTCTCTTCATTGTCGAGAGCGGGCGTATTCGCATTTTCAAGAGCTCCGCTGGCGGGCGCGAGCAGGTGCTTGCCATTGAAGGTCCGGGCAGTTCCGTGGCAGAACTGCCTGTCTTCGATGGCGGGAATTATCCTGCTTCTGTGGCCGCAATGGACCAGGCGCGTCTCTATTTCATCAGCAAGCAGGATTTTCATTCCCTGTGCCTGGTGCATCCTCAAGTGCCGCTCAAAGTTCTGAAAGTTGTTGGCGGAAGGCTGCGCCAGCTGGTCGGAATCATTGAAGAGCTTTCTTTTACGACCGTGCGGGGCCGTTTGATATCAGTCTTGCTGCGCCTTGCCAAGTCAGGAAAGAGAACAGAGCAGGGCATTCAAATCCAGCTTCCGCCCAGCAACCAGGAGTTGGCGGCACAGATCGGTACGGTCCGCGAGCTGGTCTCGCGCAATCTCAGCCGCCTGCAGGCAGAGGAATTGATTCGCATGGAGGCGAAGACCGTCACCATTCCCGATCTGCGGCGTCTGCAGGCCCAGCTGGAAACCCATGAATAGGCCACTGTGACAAAGGTCATAGGCGCATCCTTGGCGGCTTCCTACACTTAAGGCTGAGATCGATCTGAACAGCTTTGTTGAAGGAGAGACCACCATGAATCTTGACCCTAATACGACCGTCCGCGAATTTGCCATCTCAATGCCCAATGCGACGCGTCTTTTTGAGCAGCTTGGAATTGACTACTGTTGTGGCGGCGCAAGATCGCTTCGAGATGCCTGCACTCAAATCGGAATGAATCCGGAAGACGTATTGCAGAGGTTGCAGGAGAACCAGCTGTCACCCGCAAAATCCGGCACTACGGCACCTGAGATGGATGCGGGCCTTGCAGCGCTGGTGGAGTACATTGTCGCCAAACACCACGGCTACCTGAAGCAGGAGATCCCGCGTATCCAGCAGTTACTGAAGAAGGTCGTGGCCGTGCATGGCAAAGGTCATTCCGAACTGCTGGAGATCCAGCAAGTCTTTTCAAAGATGTCAGAGGAAATGGCGGCGCACATGATGAAAGAAGAGCGCATTCTCTTTCCTTACGTGGTTGAGCTTGAAGCAGCGGTCAAACGCGGGCTGACTCCGCGCAAACCCATGTTCGGAACGGTGAGCAATCCGGTGCACATGATGGAACTGGAACATGATTCAGCCGGCGCCGCGTTGAAAGCGATTCGCACAGCCAGCCAGAGCTACAGCGCCCCTGAAGACGCTTGCTTCAGCTACAAGACGCTTTACTCCGCGCTGCAGGAATTTGAAGCTGACATGCATCAGCATGTCCACCTGGAAAACAACGTACTGTTCCCGGGAGCGATCAACCTGGAACAGCTGACCAACAAAGCGTCTTAAAGGCGAGCGTCACCATGGCTCAACCTTTCGAAACCGCCACCATCGTCCGGCCGGAGATGCCGGCATCTGCGCTCCAGTCTCGGGAACTCAGCGCGCAACGTCTGCTCATGACTTACGTCATTACGGGATTGTTGTTCATGCTGCTGCCGGGAACCTTTCTTGGTGTTTGGAACCTGATTTCGATCAGTGGAAGCCATGGTGCGGCCGTTTCAACAACGTGGATACAGGCGCATGGCCATGCCCAGATCTTTGGCTGGATTGGAACATTCATCCTGGGAATCGGTTTCTACTCGATTCCCAAGATGGCTGGACGCCCGGCGCCGCCGGTGTTAGCCGGCTGGATTGCCTGGCTGTTCTGGACGACTGGCGTGCTGCTCCGCTGGAGCGCCGGTATATATCAAGGGCAATGGCGCATCGCGTTTCCCGCATCCGCCGCGCTTGAGATGTGTGCGTTTCTGATTTTCCTGGTGAAGGTCAGAAGCCACCGTTCCGCCCCATCGAACGCCGGAGCTATGCCCGTGTGGATTCTGTCCGTCCTGGTTGGTACGATCTCGCTTGGCCTTTCACTGCTGATGAATCTCCTGGCCGCCGCGTACATTGGCTTCTATGGTGCGACGCCGGCGTTCCCCACAATTTTTGAGGCGCGGCTGCTGGTCATGCTGACTTACGGATTCATTGTCCCCACGGTGTGGGGTTTCAGCGCGCGCTGGTTGCCGGTCTTCCTGGGACTCCGAGCGGTGAACCAACGGCTATTGCGACTCGCGCTCTTGTGCGCCATCGTGGGCGTTTTGCTGGCGTTAGCCGGGTTGTTTCACACATCGCCGTGGTTCCTGGTGCTGGCATCCATTGTGGCGATTGTCGCCCTGCATTTGTTTGAGAAGCCTGAGCGGCCCGCCAAGATCGTGGGCGTGCATGCTTCATTTCCTGTTTTTGTTCGCATCGCCTATGTGTGGCTGGTGATCGCTGCTGATCTGGGAGTGTGCGCCGCGTACTTCGATCACACCTATGGCTGGATTGGCGCATCACGGCATGCGCTCACCGTTGGATTCATCTCAACCATGGTGTTTGCCATCGGCCAGCGCGTGCTGCCTGCATTTGCTGGGATGCGGCTTCTCTATAGTCCACGGCTCATGTTCGCATCGCTCGTTCTCCTGAACGTGGGATGTGCCCTGCGAGTCAGCAGCGAGGCGCTTGCTTATGAGGGTTATTGGCCGCCCGCCTGGCGTATTTTGCCCTGGTCCGCGGTTTGCGAGTTGATGGCTGTCACTGTTTTTGCGGCAAACCTGATGCTTACCTTCAAACAGCCGCCGGCCCATCAGGCGAAGTTGGTGAGCATTTCCTAAGCTGTTCGATCGGCAATTACGTTTTATGTCTGGTGCGGCGGCGCAAGCGTCAGCAAAAACACGCTTTCCTCGATGGCTTCGACAGCGTGTGGTACAGCCGGGTCCAGGATAAGCAATTGGCCCGCGGACAGATTGACTGTGCTGCCCGGCGTCTTGAACTTGATTTGACCGCGAAGCGGCTGAACGCTGATGCGTGCCTCGGTTTTGTGATTATCCCACGTTGCTCCGGCCCGCATTGTAATCAGAGCAATACGCAGTCCCGGATATTTAACCAGCATTGAGGTTGTGCGCGATGCACCTTGCGTGGCGCGGTCTTCCGCGGCTTCAAGACTTGCGATTTCGGCATTCAGGTCGAACAGCATTCCGTGATCGCCGCTTAACTGGCGGCCCGGAACACTGCCCAGGTTATCGGACAGCGTTTCAGGTTGTGGTTTGGACATGACCAGCTCCTTACCGGGAGATACTTTATTTTCATGCGGAGTACTGTTCAATTCCGGCCCTGTTCCACTTTGCGATCAAAGTTGATGACGTACAGGACCAGCAGGCCATTGATCACGAACACAACGGCCGATGCCACAGCGGCGCGCACCGCAGTGCCTCCCTGGTGACGCATCAATGCATCGACAGAAGCAGCCAGCAGCCAGAGCTGCACCACCACGCCAATGCCGACCAGCACCAGCAGCGCGGTGAAAAGCGTTGTGCCCTGTGACTGGCGCGTGCTCATGCGACCTCAACTCCCACGGCAAATATCTCATTACCCTGTTGCTCCAGCCTGATGCGCGGCAAGGGGCGTGTCGGCGGGCCGGCAAAAGGCCTGCCTTCAGCGACGGAAAAATACCCATGATGGCAAGGACAGAAAAGAGCATTCTCTTGTTCGTTGTGAACAACAGCACAGGAAAGATGAGTGCACACCTGGGAGTAGGCCACCAGGTCGCCATTGGTCTGGCGTACCAAAATGCATGGGTCATCTTCGGACGGGTAGGCAAACAGCTTAGAGCCGCCGACAGGAATCGATGAGGCCAAAGCAATCCTGGTTCGGGGCATTTGTGATGCCTTGACGATGTGGGGAAGGCCGGCGACGACAGCGTTGGCTCCGGCGATGGTGAGCGAACCCAAAGCAAGAAACTTCACCATTTCCCGCCGTGTCACGTAGTTGTCACTCTCCCAGCTCACGGGAAAGTCTTCGCGCCAGCGCGCATCTTTTTTCTTCCTGCATTCAAGGCAATCGTTTTGTTTACTGCCCTCTTTTTCAGACATTTCAATCTCCCATGAGCAGCTTGGCCACGTCATACTCGTCTGTGGTTGTTGTTCCAATCTGCTCGATTGATACATCGATCTTCTGCACGCTTCGTGGCACCAGAACGTTCACCTTGGTACGGACGACCTCGCCACCGAACTGCCATTCGCGAATGGCAACTCCCTGGCGCGTCCGCTCAATGTTTTCGCGGGTGGTAAACGCGAGGGCTCCGGAAGGGCATACGGTAGCGCACATGGGGCGCTTGCCGATGCTGGTGCGGTCATAGCACATATCGCACTTCATCATCTGGTTGATCTCAGCCTTGTATTTTGGAACGCCAAATGGACACGCCAGAACACAGTTGGAACAGCCAATGCAGCGCGGCTTGAGTGAACTCTGCACAACCCCATCGGGCGTCTTCTTGATGGCGTCTGCAGGGCAGACCTGCGCGCAGATTGGATCTTCGCAGTGCATGCAAACTTGCGGCGCGGTCTGGACGCTGTCAGCACGCATGATGGTTTCCAGGTGGATCATGGAGACGCCGCGATGGGTGTCGCACTCTTCGCAAGCCTGTACGCACGCCCGGCAGCCGATGCACCGGGAATGGTCGATGAAGAACTCCATGGTCTCGGCGCCGTTCATCGCACGCCTCCAGCCTGCATCTCGAGTTCTGCAATCGCATCATGCGGAGCCGGCACCCTGGTTACGCGCACAGCGCAAATCTTGTACTCGGGAATATTGGAAACCGGGTCAATCGCGCGAACGGTCATGTTATTGGCGGCACGATCCAGCGGCCAGTGATAGGGAACAAAGACGGTGTCAGGGCGAATGGTTTTGACTACATTGGCGCGCACGGTCACCGAGCCACGCCGGCTCTCGACCTGGACGAAATCGCCTTCGGCAATGCCCAGCTTGGCCGCGAGCAATGGATGCATCTCGCACAGAGGTTGAGGATACTGGTCCACCAGAGCGCCGATCCTGCGGGTCTGTGTTCCCGATAGATAATGAGATACCACGCGGCCCGTTGTAAGAATGATGGGATATTCGCTGTCCGTCTCCTCCGCCGCGGGCTGCCATTCCACCGGCTGAAAATGCGCCTTGCCGTCAGGGTGGTTGAACTTGTTTCCCTCATACAGCCGCGGCGTGCCCGGGTGTTCAGCTGAAGGGCAAGGCCAGAAGACCCCTTTTTCGCGGTCGATGCGCTCCCACGTGATGCCAAAGTAGTCGCTGACGCCTCCTTTGGAAGCCACGCGAAGCTCGTCAAAGATCGCTTTCGGGGATTCAAACTTGAATTTGTCAGCCTGCCCAAGTCGCGCGGCGATATCGCACAGGATTCTCCAGTCGGCGCGCGCGTGTCCAGGGGGATCTACCGCCTTTTGATGATGGATCACCCGGCCTTCAACGTTTGTAGTGGTGCCTTCGTCTTCTTCCATCAGAGATCCAGCCAGCACGACGTCCGCATAGCGCGCGGTCTCAGAAAGGAAGAAATCGATCTGGGCAAAGAACTCCAGCTTCTCGTAGGCTTCACGCATGAAGGCACTGTTGGGCAGCGAGACCATCGGGTTGGAGGAAATTGCCAGCAGACCCTTGATCTTGCCGGCGTGGATGGCTTCCATGATGGGCACCATGGAAAGACCCTTGTGCGGGATGGTCTCTTCCGCGACGCCCCATACGCCGGCGATGTACTTGCGGTGCTCAGGGTTTTCGATATCGCGCGCGCCGGGAAGCTGATCACATTTTTGTCCCTGCTCGCGGCCGCCCTGGCCGTTGCCCTGGCCGGTGATCATGGCGTAGCCGCAGCCCTCACGGCCGATGCGTCCCGTCGCCACCACCAGGTTGATCGCCGCCATGCAGTTCTTCACGCCTTTGGAATGGTGTTCAATCCCGCGTGCGTGCAGCAAAAAGCTTGTCGGAGCCGGTCCCCAGATTTCAGCGGCCTTCACAATCATGCTGGCAGGTACGCCCGCGATTTTGGCCGCATACTCCGGCGTGTATTTGCGGACCGTTTCTTCAACCGCATCCCATCCGGTTGTATGCCGGGCAATGAATTCGCGATCGATCCAGCCGCGTTCAATCATCACATGCAACATGCCGTTGAAGACGCCGATATCCCCGCCCGATCGCACGGGAATATAGAGATCAGCATTGCGAGCGATGGGAGTCATGCGCGGATCCATCACGATCAATTTGCCGCCGTTCTCGCGCGCCTGCCACAGATAGTTGGTTGTAATCGGAGCGCACTCGGCGACATTGGCGCCGGCCACCAGGATGGCCTTGGCCAGCGGGATATCGGACCACGGATTTGCAGAGCGATCAATTCCAAAGACCTTTTTCGACGCAGCACCGGCAGAAACCATGCACAGACGACCGTTGTAGTCGATGTTCGCGGTTCGCACGGCGACTCGGGCAAATTTACCCATCAGGTAAGCTTTTTCATTGGTTAGGGAAGCTCCACCCAAGAGAGCAAAGGCGTCCGGGCCGTAGGTCTGCTGGATTCGTCGGATCTCGCTGGCAACTTTGTCGAGCGCTTCGTTCCAGCTCACCGGCACAAAGCCGGTCCCGTCCTTGCGCAGCAGCGGGGCCTTCAAACGATCAGGATGCTCATCCTGCATGTAGCGCTTTACGCCCTTGGGACAGAGGCGGCCCTGGTTGAAGGGAAAGTCTTCCCACGGTTCAAACCCAATCACTCGATTATCTTTCACCTTAAGTTGAATGCCGCATTGCTGGCCGCAGAAGCAGCAGTGAGTCTTCACAATACGGTCCGGCTCGACATCCGCGTTCCAGCCGGTAGCCGGAATTCGGTTTAGAGTCGGCCCGAACTGGGCAACCAACTCGGGAATGGTTACGGGCGTTTTAGCCATAAGCCTCGTCAATCTCCGCATTCGCAGTCGTGCGGGTACCCTGTTCGCGCCATTTGTCATCCTGGGCCATCGCCAGGGATTTGCGCCGGCAGGCGGGACACACGTCCTGGTAATGGCCGCCGTTCGGAAGTCCGTAGCGGATGCCCAGGGAATCCTGAACGTCTTTTAAGTCCTCAATGTGCAGGCGCGACGCAAACATCTCGCCGCAACGCAGACACTTGGCCTGTTCCGTGCGAGCGCCTTCGTCCTTATAGAACTGAACGCCGATCTGTGCGGGTCGCTGGAAGATGTGGAAGAACTTGCCAAACGGCAGATACAGGAGCGTGAAAATCACGGTAACCGCATGCAGCATCGACAAGAACCCGTAGTTCAGTCCGTGCAACAGATGGGTTGATGCGGTAAGGAAAAGGCCAGTAATGGAAATCGCGAACAACATGAGCAGGGGCATCATGTCCTGTGCGAACTGCTGGACGGAGATTGCGCCGCGGTCCCGAGCCCGCCGGAATAGAGCGAGCGCAACTCCCAGCAACACCATTACTGCGGAAATATCCAGAATGTTGAAGGTAAGAGCCGCCGTCAGTGTCCCCAGATGAAAGGTCGATACGTGCCGGCCAAAAACGAAGGCGCGATAAACTTCCTGATTGTCGACGGCGCTCTCAAAATGGACCCATCCAAATGACAATGGGAAGGTGACGGCAGCGGCCAGAATGCATCCCCAGGCGATGAGCCAATGAGCAGCCCAGCGCGCGTGCGAACGTCTTTCAATGAAACGTTGAGCGAAGAAGTCGGAAAGAAATACCTGCACCAGGCGGATAACGTTCCTGGGGAGTTTCGCAGGACGGAAAAAAATCCGCCATCCCTGAAACCAATACTTGCGAGTCGGTGGGCGCCGTAGCCACATGGCAAAGCGATAACCGATGCCGAATGCAGCGAATACACAGGCCCCGGTATAGGGGACGAGTGCAGCGTCATAGTGCTTTAACGCACCGCTACCGGCAAAGATGGCCAGCAGCAACGCTCCAGCTACACCCAAGCCCCAGATCGTTGCATGAGTTACGTCACGTCCGCGTGCTGTGTGCTGATCCAACGAATGCTCCCGAGTTGCTAACTCATCCATTCTCGTAAACGTGTATGGCCGTGCGGTTGAGAGTTCAGCTCTCAGTCTCTACGCTGCCCTCACTGCCCGGTCCTTCAAGCGTCCCCTGGCCGTCAAGCTTGCCAGAATGAGACAGAGCAGCGAGAAAACGGCCAGGAGTAGAAACCCTCCATCAAAAGAACCGGTCTCCTGCCTGATAACGCCCAGCGCCAATGGAGGAAAAAAGCCTCCCAGACCGCCCATTGCTCCCACTAATCCTGTAACCGCTCCCACGGACTGGGGGAAATATTCAGGCACCAACTTAAACACCGCGCCGTTTCCCAGTCCAATGGCCGCCGCCATTCCAAGCGCGCCGATGGTGAATGGAACAATGGTCTGGAAAATCAGCAATAGCGCCATTGCGGTCACAAAGGGGAAAATCCAGCGTAGGATGGTCAGGCCGCCTACTTTGTCGGCAAGCGAGCCACCCACAGGCCTCATCGCGGTCGCCAGGAGCACAAAACCTGCTGTCCGCAATCCGGCGTCTTGCGGCGTGAGCTTGAAGAGGTCTGTCAGCAGCAAGGGCAGGTAAATGCTCATAGCAACGAATCCGCCGAAGGTAAGAAAATAGAAGACGCTGAGCACCCAACTCATCTTCTCGCTCAGGGGACGTACCATCTGTGAGAATGATTTCGGCGGTGCGGTGCGGGGAGCGTCCCTGGCAAGGACAACAAAAAGGGTGCACCATATGGCCAGGAGGGCGGCAAAGGTCCAGAATGTCTTGCCAAAGCCTGCATGGGCATAAAGAAAAGGCGCTCCAAATGCCGCCAACGATTGACCAACGTTGCCGGCTCCGTAGACGCCCAAAGCAAACCCCTGCTTTTGTGCTGAGTACCAACCGCTGACGAAAACGACTCCAACAGCAAAACTAGCCAGCGCGATCCCGGTAAAGAAGCCGAACAGCAGCAGATGGGAGTAGGAGGTGACTGTCCCCATCAAAACCGCGGCAACGATGGAGACGATCATGGTCCAGGTAAAAATCTTCCGTCCGCCCAGTCGGTCGGTAAGCAGTCCCAGAGGAATTCGCCCCAGGCTGCCCAGCAAGACCGGAATCGCCATGGCGATGCTGGCTTGCACGGGAGCAAGATGAAATTCCTTCTTTAAGACCGGCATCATGGCGGAGACCGAGCCAAAAACGGCGAAGCAGAGCGCAAACGCACCTGTGCCGAGGACTAATTGCAATGTCGCAGAGCGATTAGGCGTGGTCGTCATCGGTGACCCAAAACGATATTCTTATCTTGAGTTGAACCTCTCGTATGTGACCAAAATCACATCGTGCAAAAAGCGCACAATTTCCAGACTATAGAAGCGGTTTCGCTGCCAAGCAAGCACCGCCTGAGCCGCGAAGCTTCACTTGTTGGCAGGATTGGGATCCTCCTGGGGCCGCGAGTGGAGTTGTTGATTTCACCTTTTTTTGGATGCACTAAATCAGGGCTCCGGGCTTCCTCCCAAACAGCATCCAGCTTTCATTCCGGCAGCTCGCTCCAAGAGGACCCTGCGCCCGGGTGGTATTATTGCCCGCTATGAACAGAAATCGTTCGCTTGAAATCACAAGTGTCATATTTCTATGTATTGTCCTGACCTCATCGTTGTCCGCCCAAGACCAGCCTGCAGCAGCCGCTCGGACTGTGGTGCTGCATGCGGCGCGCTTGCTTGATATTGAAAGCGGCAAGATCGTTGCTCCTGCGGAAGTGCTTGTAGAAGGCGAACGCATCATCGCTGTAGGGACTACGGTGCGCCATCCTGAGGGGGCAGAGCTGATTGATGTAGGCGATCGAACTCTGATGCCGGGTTTGATCGATGTCCACGTGCACTTGTTCCTGCACCCCGGAGCTGAAGATTTGCAGACGGTGGAAGAGTCAGTACCACAAAGGACCATCATTGCGACTTTGGCCGCAAGAGATGACCTCATGGCAGGGTACACAGCGGAAAGGGACATGGGCACCGAAGGAGCAGGCTCAGCCGATACGGCCGTCCGCAATGCGATCAACCAGGGCCTCATTCCGGGTCCGCGATTGCGCATCAGCGGCAATGCCGTGGACATTCTTGGCGGGCACGAAGATGCCATCCGCTACAACCCCGACCAGCATGTGTTACCGAATGCCACCTGGGCTAACAGCGCGTCTGAGCTGGTGAGCGTGATCCGACAGCAATTCAAGGAAGGCGCTGACTTCATCAAAATCTATGAAACCGGCCGCGATTCATTTCGTGACGGCAAATTTTCCACGCCGTACCAGTTCAATGAGAGCGAACTGAGCGCCGCGGTCCAGGAAGCCGCACGCACCGGCAAGCATGTTGCCGTCCACGCCACGGGAGAGCCGGGAACGCTCTACGCAGCCCGCGCGGGAGTGGTTTCCATCGATCATGCAGACCAGCTCAGTGAAGAAACCATGCGCCTGATGCGCGAAAAGCAGATTTTCGCTGTGCCGACGTTCGCTATCTCTGAGTATTTCGCCGACCATGCTGCTTCACCCGCGGCGGGAGCGCGTGGCCATGAGATCCTCGACTACCACGCTCAGGAATTCCGCAAGCAGCTTGCCGCAGGCGTTCCGATGGCTGCCGGTTCCGACGTTGGGCCCTTTCCTCATGGCACGCAGGCGCGGGAACTCGTGCTGATGGTGAAATACGGGATGACGCCCCTGACCGCGCTGCAGGCGTGCCTGCTGAACGGCGCGAAGCTGCTTGGCTGGCAAGGACAGATCGGCGTTCTGAAGCCGGGGTATCTGGCCGATGTGATCGCGGTGGCAGGCAATCCGTTGCAGGACATCAGCGCCGTCCAGAAGGTTACGTTCGTGATGAAGGGCGGTGCGGTGTATCGCCGGTGATCCACTCAGATCGGCAATGACACAAATTCGACAATGGATTGTCTTCGCTATCCGATACCTGCATTCCTACATCATATCTTCTGGTAATTCGAATTCTGGGTCGTCACCACAAGCTGTTTGCTCTCGCCATTGATTTGCGTGGTCGAGACGTGATTCGTGCCGTCAGGCAGCCGGGCGAACTGGGCCGCGATGGTGACGGCGTCCTTGGGATCATTGAGGTATGACTGAACGTTGACGCTCTGAATTGCTTTTGTCCGTTGATCAAATAGGAACGTGACCTTGTCATTCGGTTTAAGGTAGTTGCTGATTACCAGCTTTACCTGGCCAGGGATGCCGCCTGAACCGGCCAATATGTTTCCTTGCTGGAACGCACGTTGGATCGCTTCAGGATCGGGCTGGGCGTACTGCTGTGCCAGAGCGGCGATCTGCTGACCGTATTCCTGGTACTCTTCGCCTTTTTTCTCCTTAATGTGATGTCCCAGTCCGTGCTTCCGTCCACCGGATGACTCGGGCAGGTTTGTCAGTTCCTCTTTCTGCGGCTTTCCATCAGGCCCCACATGGACCTGGAAGGTCTTGGTGTCTTTGACGTTGCCTTTTATAGCGATGGACTGCTGTTCCTGCCAGGAATAGTGCGACAGTGCTTGTTTGTTCTGAGCTGCTGTCTGCTTGATCTCGGAAACCTTTTGCTGAAGCTCAGGGTTCTGTGCCAAAGCGTGCCTGGTCGCCAGCGGGATGACCGCAAGCAACAATGCCGACAAAGCAGCCAGTCTTGCTAAGAGTGCATTTTTCATAATCTTCTTTCCTTTTGATGCTTCTTGCTCATCGCGAATTCAAACAGCAGCTCCCGCTGCGCGAAACATGTGCCGCAGGCATTGATGCCTGCGCAAAACGACGGGTGGTATTTGTCGCGGATATATCCAGTGCGGCTCCTTCGTTCAAGCGGTCAAGGCAGCAGTGTTTCTCGTTGCAACTCGTTGGAAGGTATGCAACGAGAACGGCAGCAGATGCATGCGCGCAACCGCATGGCAGGTCAACGAGCGTGCAGGTTTTTGAACCGTAGTCAACTCGATGCAAATGTCAACGGAGTTGCGCCGCATAAGTGGGGCAGGCGACACATCCAATTGTGCAAGCGGCAATCACGCATCGCCCTTTCTGGGCAATATCACGCTAGAAAGAGACAGAGGGCACAAACAGGGCAGGCGGCTTCAATCTCTCCTGGAGGGTTCAAAATGGAAGGGCCAGTTAGCATTCTGGACGGTTCTACGTTCCTGGTATCGCAGCAAAACGGCGACGTCAACGCCGGTCCCACCCAGCCGGATGGTCTCTTTTACAAGGACACGCGACACCTTTCCACATGGAAGCTTGTGGTCAACAATGTCGAACTGGAGGTACTCTCCACGGATACAGTTGAGTACTACTACGCGCAGTTCTTTTGTGTGCCGCCCACGGGCACGATTTACAAAAACCCGGTTGTTTCCGTGGTACGGCGGCGGCTTGTGGGCGAAGGTTTCGTGGAAAAACTTGCGGTCGTCAATCACGGCACGGAAGAGCAAGTGATCGAGGCGCGGCTCACGATAGGCGCCGACTTCGCCGACCTTTTTGAAGTCAAAGACGCGCAGGCCAAGAAGGGAAGTTATTACCATCACATCAAGAAGCAGGAATTGGTGCTCGGCTATCGCCGGGATGACTTTGTTCGTGAGACGGTGATTGCCTCCAGCATTGCTCCCACCGAGATCGATGAAAAAGGATTTGTTTTCCGTTTCACGTTGAAGCCGAAAAGCCATTGGCTGACGGAATTGCAGGTCAAGCCGGTGACCGGCGACGTGCAGCATTCTCCCAAATTCGCCGGCTCGGCCGGCGACCGATTGCGCGAAGACTTTGCCCACTGGATCAACAAAGTACCGTCGGTTACAGCGTATCCGGATCAGATCCGGCAGCTCTACACGCGCAGCCTGGTCGATATTGCGGCTCTGCGCTTCTATCCGGATACATTCCCAGACGCCTTTGTTCCTGCCGCCGGGCTGCCATGGTTCATGGCCATGTTCGGCCGCGACAGCATTCTCACCAGTTACCAGGTCCTGCCGTTTGTTCCGGAATTGGCCGCGACCACGTTACGCGTGCTGGCGGAGGCTCAGGGCAAGGTAAGCGACGATTTCCGCGAAGAAGAGCCGGGCAAAATCCTGCACGAGCTGCGCTTCGGCGAACTCACGCACTTCCGCGAACGGCCGCAGTCGCCCTACTTTGGCGGCAGCGATACTACGCCGCTGTATCTGGTCCTGCTCGACGAATATGAACGCTGGACCGGCGATACCGATTTAGTTCGCTCGCTTGAACCGAATGCGCGCGCTGCACTGGAATGGATCGATCGCTACGGCGACTCCGACGGCGACGGTTATATTGAATACGAGAAAAAGACCAACCTTGGACTGGATAACCAGTGCTGGAAGGATTCCTGGAACTCAATCCTGTTTGCCGACGGCACGCTGGCGCCCACCCCCCGCGCCACCTGTGAAATTCAAGGTTATGCCTACGACGCGAAAGTCCGCTGCGCGCGTCTGGCGCGAGAGGTGTGGAATGATCCCAAGCTGGCTACACGTCTGGAAGGTGAAGCGCAGAAGCTGAAGCAGCGCTTCAACCAGGACTTCTATATTCCGGAGCGGAAATTCTTTGCTCTTGCTCTGGACGGAAAGAAGCGCAAAGTCGACAGTCTGTCTTCGAACATCGGGCATTTGCTCTGGAGCGGAATTGTTGACAAGGACAAGGTTGAAGATGTGGTCCGGCATCTGATGGGGCCGGAGTTGTTTTCAGGCTGGGGTGTCCGCACCATGGGCAACAAGGAGAAAGGCTTCAATCCGATCGAATACCATTGCGGCACGGTCTGGCCGCACGACAACAGCATCATCGCCGCCGGTCTGGCGCGTTACGGATACCGCAAGGAGGCAGCAAAGATCGTTGCTGGTATCTTCGAGGCGTCAGTATTCTTCAACTATCGTCTGCCGGAGGTTTTCGCCGGCTATGCTCGCGACCTCACCGGTTTCCCGGTTCGTTATCCCACGGCATCCAGTCCGCAGGCATGGGCGGCAGGGGCGCCGTTGCTGGGGATTCGAGTGATTTTGGGTATGGAGCCGCGAGGCAATGTCCTTGAATCGGATCCGGTGCTGCCTACCTGGGCGGGCACGCTGGCGGTAGATGGTATCCCCGGGCGTTGGGGTAAAGCGAACATTGTTGCCGAGCAGAAGGGCTCTCCTTCTTATAAGGAGCTCTTCAGCCACTTTGTGAACCGGCGCGCTGCAGTGGATAAGGTAGATCTGGAAAGCGTGGAGAAGGCCGCGTGAAACACTGGAAAGCCGGGCTCGCCCCGCGACACTTAACTCGGGACCAATAGGATGCGACAGAGGATTCTTCTCGCCGATGATCACAGGATTCTTACCGAAGGGCTGGCCACCCTGCTGTCTCAGCACTATGACGTAGTGGCTACAGCCCGCGATGGGCATGAGCTCGTCTTCCTGGCCAAGGAGAATAATCCAGACGTCATCATCACAGAGATCGCGCTGCGCTTGTTGAATAGCCTGGACGCGTTGCAGATCCTGCGCAAAGCCGGTCTGAAGAGCAAATTCATCGTGCTCACCACACATCTCGATATCGGCCTGGCGATTGAGGCGTTTCGTGCCGGCGTTTCCGGCTACGTGCTGAAGGCAGCCGGCAAAGATGAAGTGTTTGCCGCTATCGAGGGAGCTCTCCACGGGCGCGCCTACCTTAGCGCAGGTTTTCCGATCGACCTGGTATCGATCCTTTCAGAAGCCGCGCGCCGCCCGGCGGCATCAGGCTCCAAGCTCACGCGGCGGCAAAGAGAAGTCTTGCAGCTGGTAGCTGAAGGCAAGACGATGAAAGAGGTCGCCAATATTTTGACGATTTCCACCCGCACCGCGGAATCATACAAGTACGAGATCATGCGCACACTGGGAGTCCACAGCAACGCTGAGCTGGTCCACCACGCGATCCGTATCGGCCTCATTACCGTCCCTAAACTGGAATCGGCAGCTTGACGCGAATCTGCGTCGCACTACCGATGTGAGCAGACAAAAGCAGTGGGGCCAGTTTCGGTATTCAACCGAAACTGACCGCACCTGCTCGCTTCAGCAGTTCGAATCTACTTATGTTGCGCTTGCGATTGCGCTTGCGCAGAGGGCTTGGTCTCTGCAGATGCGCTAGCGGATTGCTCCAGCAGCCGGAGCAATGGCAGTGAGCCCGTGGGCGGAGTGACCGCGCCGCTGCGCACGATCTCTCTTGCGCTGATTTCGCGGCCATACAGTGCTTCATTGGCTCTGTTATCCGGACGGAGAGTCGACCCATCGAGTGCCACACCGGCAAAGATTCCATGCGCACGCGAGTAAGAGAGTATCTTGGCCTTCATGGCAAGGTCCGTAGAAGCCTCTGCCGAGCGGCCTATCGGACCAGCCGCCACCGACATATCTCCACCCAGCTTTACTTTGCTTCGAAGAATGGAATCGGCTCCGCGGCCGTTGATGATCAAAAGCACCAGGTCGGTGCCTTTCAAACCAATTTGGAAGCCAAAGTTGCCGCCTTCCAGGGCATACATGGCCGGCGCGCTCCATTGGCCGTTGAAGTCCTCACCCAACCGGCAAGACATGACGCCACGCCCATAGTTTGCGCCAAAGCCAACAGCCGCTTTTTTGACCGCCGGAATCACAACCACGCACCTCGATTGCCGTAGCAGGGCATTAGGGATGCCGACCTTCCCGCTCGTGCCTGTCAGCAATTCCTTGAGGACAGCCCTGGATTCACGCAGACGCCCTTGGTCTTTTACGCGAAGCTCGGCCAGCTCTTCTTTGTTCTGGATCTCATCCAACTGTTTTTGCGCCTCAGCGCGCTGCGCCTCTGCCCGCTGTGCGTCCAGCTTGTCTGATTCCGGCAGATTCTTCGTATCTTCTGCTGCTGCCTGCTTTACGTCCTGTTGCGTCTGTGACGGCAGAGCGGGTTCGGTTGGGTTTTGCTGAGTCTGCTGCGCCGGAGCCGCCTGCTGCTGCTGGTGAAGCTGTTGTTGCAGCCTCTCAATCTGCTGCTGTTGCTGTTGAATTTGCTCTTGCATTTGCTGCTGCTGCTGTTGAACCTGCTGCGCAGCTTGTGCAGCATCCGCGGGTTGAGCGCTCGGCGGCTGGCTTGCAGCGGGAGGCGGTGGGGGTGGAGACGGAGGTTGTTGCGCGGCCATGAGACCGGTGATGCATCCCAAAAACAGCAACATAGCATTGATGCGTCGCATGAGAGAGCCTCCTCTGGCCAAGCTGCCAGAAATTACTTCATCATCATTGTTCCGGATGGGAACTGCGTGAGCCATCCGTTGATATACGAGGATGCCTCACCGAATAATTGCCGGGGCGAAATTACCAGGATCTGCGGCGTACCGGCTTTTTTTTCGTAGTTTTGCAGCCATCACTACAGTAATTTTTCCTTCCATTCAAAAACTCGATGGCTGCCATCTCAAAACATGATGAGTTCTGTGGAAAACAAAAAGAGACGGCGACTCCCAAAGTCATTTGCTTTGCGGAAGGAACCCCAAGCGGCCTTCGGTAATCCGATAATTTCACGCAAATTAACGCAGCGAGGGTGTTGCCTCATTCGAGCGAAACTAACTTGATCATCTCTGACTTCGAGAGGACGCTTTCCGCAAATTCCCATGCTACCGTCAAGCTTATGGCGGCCGGTGAGGCCCAGATAGCAACCTCATTCATATCTTCGACTCAGTGGTACTTCACACATGGCACTCCTGATCTATCGCCGATGGCTTTTACAGTACTCGGATGAGGACAGCAATGCCTTCTGAGCCCCATCGATCGCGCAATTACAACGCTCGTAAGATTTGCCGTTCTCTCATGGATGCGATCATCGATCCAATCCTGGTTCTTGATCCCCATTCCTTCCGCATCCTCGATGTAAACAAATCCGCGACCGAGGTGTACGGATACCCCCGCAAAGAACTGCTGGGAATGCAGCTGAGAGAACTAACCAATGACGTTCCTACATATGCTGAACTGCTGAATCCGACGGCGTCGAGTGAAGCAACCCATCTCAACCGGCAGGGGGAGAGACTGGACTTCCTGGTCAGCCTTTCGCTCATTGACTACTGGGGCCGTAAAGCGGTTTTAAGCATCAATCGCGACATCAGGGAAATGAAGCGCATGCACGCTTCGGTGGCCGCCAGCGAGAACAAGTTTCGCTGCCTGATTCTCAACATCTCTGAAATTATCAGCCTGATCGATCGTGAGGGCAAAGTCCTATTCGTTAGCCCGCAGATCGAGCGGGTGCTCGGGATGTCGGCTGCGGAAGTGATGAACCAAAACGTTTTCGACTTCGTCCATCCCGAGGAACGAGCGCGCGCCAAAGAAGAATATGCGCAGACGGTTCGGGAGCCCGGGGAAGCGATTCCATCGGTGCTGCGATTCAGGGATGTTGCCGGCCGCTGGGTGCCCTTCGAGATCATTGCCAATAACCAGCTCCACGAGCCGGAGGTGGGTGGAGTGATTTTCACTGCGCGGGACTTGCGCTATCGCCGCGAGTTGGAAGAGTCCATCCGGCGCGCCAACGTGGAGCTGGATAAACGAGTAGAAGAGCGGACCATGGAACTGGCCCGGGCCAATGCCGCGCTGCGGCTGGAAAACCGGCAACGGCGGTACACGGAAAGGCAATTGCAGGATTCGCTGTCACTTTTGAACGCCACGCTCGAAGCCACTGCAGACGGCATTCTGGTGATCGGCCTGGATGGCACGGTGCGCAGTTACAACCAGAGGTTTGTGGAAATGTGGCATATTCCGGCTGCGACCATGGCCACCGGCCTGCAGGAAAATCTGCTTCGCTGGGCAGCGCCCCAACTGCTACATCCCGAAGAATTCCTTACCCGCGTCAGGAGTTTGTACGCTACGCCGGAAGAGACCAGCCTTGATACGTTGACACTGAAAGACGGAAGAATCATCGAGCGCTACTCCAAGCCCCAAACAATTGGAAACAAGGTGACGGGCAAGGTCATAAGTTTTCGCGACATCACGCAGGCTCACGAACTCCAGGAGGAGCTGAACCAGGCGCAGAAGATGGAGGCAGTTGGACGCCTGGCCGGCGGCGTGGCGCACGACTTCAACAATGTGTTGATGTTGATATCCGGCTATGCCTCCCAGCTCCTGGACGATCCGACGCTCTCAGATTCGTCGCGTTCTGTAAGCAATCAGCTGGTTGCTGCTGCGAATCGGGCAGCTTCCCTCACGCGCCAACTGCTGGCCTTCAGCCGCAAGCATCCGGTCAACTTTCAGGTGCTGGATCTCAATGCCATTGTCACCGAAATGGAGGCCATGCTGGTCCGTCTTCTCTCTGACCCCGTGCGTTTGAATCTCAACGTGCCGCCGGGCACCTTGCCTATATACGCGGACCGCTCGCAGGTTGAGTTGATGATCGTGAATCTGGCTCTCAATGCACGTGACGCGATGCCCCAGGGCGGAGTTCTTTCAATCGCGACGAAAGAGGAAGTCCTCGATACTGAGAGCACAGACCAGAGGGACGCCTCAACCAACTATGCCGTTCTCCAGATCAGCGATACCGGCCTCGGCATGACGCCCGAGATCAGCGCACACATTTTCGAACCCTTCTTTACCACCAAAGATGTGGGAAAAGGTACCGGTCTGGGTTTGTCCACCGTGTACGGCATTGTGGAACAGGCGGGTGGACACATTACGGTGGAAAGCGAGCCAGGAATCGGATCGGTGTTTCGGGTTTATTTCCCGCGCGCGGACCGGCCTGCATCCATAGCCCAGGCACCACCGCCGCCCCGTCCAGGCAAAGGCCACGAGACCATCCTCCTGGTCGAAGATGAGGATGGTATTCGGAACATGACCCGGACGTATTTGCAGAATCTCGGCTATACGGTCCTGGAAGCGGAGAATGGCCCTGAGGCTCTGCGCCAGGCACACGATTATCAAGGGCCAATTCACCTGTTGCTCAGCGATATTCTCATGCCAGAGATGCGCGGAGATGAACTGGCTCGCCTGATCTCAAGCGAACGGCCCAATATCAAGACCATCTTTATTTCGGGCTACGCCAACATACACGAACTGGAGCCCCAATACACTGTGATTGAGAAACCTTTTGCTTTTCCGGAACTGGGACAGCAGGTACGTGAAATCCTGGATGGCGGGATGGCGCCAGATGAACTGCGGAAAGCATCATAAACGATTGTCTTCTGCCGTATCTAAGGGAAATCGGCCTGTCTGCAAGGAATGCAAGTTTATCCAATTAAGTTTATTTTTATCCATAGGCAAGAGACCCACTTTAGGAAGGCAGAGCTGCTGAAGTTTCCAGAGGAGTATTCGACCCTTTTCCCCTGCAGTTCTACATAACGACGAGGTGCTCTTCAGCCGCGGCATCGGGCACAACATACGGCTTCTACACCGATGCACTCTGGTATTTACTGAATCGACCTTATAGGCGTGCGGCAATTGCGGACGTAGACTCGCACTGAATGAAGGCAAGCTGTTGCAGCCCCTTCATTCTGGAGAAAGTCATGCGAGTTCGCTCAGCAGCGTGGGCAGGTGGTTTGCTCTTGAGTCTGCTGTTCAGTTCCTGCACACGAAGCACTCCAGGGAACACACCGTCAAGTGAGGCGCAACCGACACCTGACACCCAGGCCCAATCAGCGCCTGCCCCTGCTGCTGGCGAAAAACAGCAAGCTGCTCCACCGTCCACAACTGCGAAGAAACCGGTCGCGCCACAACCTGAAAACTCTCCTCTACCGCAGACGGCTCAGAAGGAAGTCCCTGCACCTGCGCCACCGCCACCCGTCATCCTGCCTGCAGGTACTGTGATTGCAGTTCGGATCAATGACGCAATAGGCTCAAACACCAGCGAGGCCGGCCAGAAATTCACCGCCTCCGTCGCGCAGCCTGTTTCCAGCCAGGGCCAGCTAGCCATTCCCGCGGGCTCGCCGGCTTCCGGAACTGTGGAGCAAGCGGAGCAGGGCGGCAAGATTAAGGGATCATCTTCTCTTTCGCTGCGCCTGACCTCTTTAACTGTGAAAGGCGTTCCATATTCCATCAATACTGCATCGTTTGTTCAACAAAGCAAAGGCAAGGGTAGCCGCACGGCCAAACTCGGGGCTGGCGGAGCCGCAGCAGGCGCTGTGATTGGCGGAATCGCCGGCGGCGGAAAGGGCGCAGCCATAGGCGCTGCGGCCGGCGGTGGTGCTGGCGTTGCCGGCTCTGCGTTTACCGGCAACAAGGAACTCACCATTCCGGCGGAAACCGTCTTGCAATTCAAATTGTCCCAGCCGTTAAGGCTCAACCCTGAGAATCGCGAGCCGTCCAGCGATTCCCAGCAGGAGTGAGAGGCAGCCATGCTTCGTCGAATTCTGGCCATTATTACGTGCATCGCTTTTCTTTGCAGCAGCACAAGCTTCGCAAAAGACCGCGACGTTAACTCTGATGATCTCCATGGCATATCCAGGGGACACAGGTATTTTTGGGCTATCGCCGGCGGGACAGCCCTGGGAATCGGGCTCGGCATAATAGCGCCCGGAGGCAACAAGAGCGCGGTGAAAGGTGCCTTGATAGGAGGGAGTGCCGCTTCCGCCTTCTATTTGATCAAGAATCCGCGGGCCGCCGGCGACCATAGGGCATTCGCGCACCTGGTCACGAACACGCTCCTCGGCACCGGTGTCTTCTGGACCATATGCGACTGTGGCACCGGAGCGTGGTCCGGCGCCTTCGTAGGAGGTGGAGGAACAGCCGTGATCCAGGCCTTCGGAACGCGTAATCGCAGCCTGGCGAAGCTCAGCGGCACGGCGCAATCAACGCCTCCAGCTGCACCCACGACGCCGAGCGCGCCAGCCAGTACGAGTGCACCAGTACAAGCCGGCCAGTTACCGAATGCCCCGGCGCCGGTCCAAAACGCTCCGGCGCAAGCGCAGGCTCCGGCGACGCAGAGCTCTCCGGTGGCCGTGCAGGCACAAACGCCTGCTTCGCAGTTACCGAACGCTCCGGCACCAACGCAGACTGTAATGCAAACACAGCCGGCTGTTGCCCAACCCCAGAATGCTCCAGCGCCGGTATCCGCGCCGAGTGTTCCTGTGCAAAGCCAGAGCGTTCCTGCCGCGACCCAGGGAACAGCTGCGGAAACGCAGAGCACTCCGGCTTCCACTCAGAATCCACCATTCCTGGACCCTGAGGAACTGAATTTCAGCGAGAGCAACAATATTCAAAAGATCACCAGCGCTTCGCCTCAGGCAGCGCCAACTAAAACGCAAGGACAACGCCCGTAAGCTGGGCTCTCTGGCCGGAACAACATTTAACCCTGCCGGCGGACCGGCAGGAACAAATCTTCACCAAGCCCGGCATTTCAGGCGTGCAGGACCAGCGTGGAGGGACGCTCCCTGAGCCGTCGCGGTTTTTGAGAAAACTGCCAACGCTTTGCACAGTGTTCCCCGTTCGTGAACTGTGTTGCTGGGCAGTGAAGCAGTTAGTTCTGCAATTCAAGGCGTTGAATCTAAGATCTCCGGAAAGGAACAAAAACGATGCCAATTCCTGATCATCTGCGGACAGAACTTGGGCGTTATCTCATTGGGCAGAAGTTGAAAGCCCTGCGGCTGCGTCGCAGCATGGGGCTCATGCAGCTAGGAGAACGCACCGGCCTCTCTCCAGCGCTCCTGTCAAAAATTGAAAACAGCAAACTCGTTCCCACTGTGCCAACCCTGCTTCGGATCGCCATGGTGTTTGATGTCACACTCGATCATTTTTTCCAGAACGAATACCGGCAAAGGGTGGTTTCCATCACACGCAAAGAAGAGCGCGAATCGTCTTCAGCAAGCCATTCTCTGGGAGACGATTGTTACCGTTTAACCAGACTGGACATGGGCTCAGGGGACAGAAAGTTTCAACCCTACCTCGTGGAATTCTTCCCAAAGGACAGCAGCCATGGGAAACCACATATGCACCAGGGCTTTGAATTCATTCATGTTTTATCCGGAACGCTCCAACTGCTGATCGGTGCGGAGGAAAACATTCTGCACCCCGGAGATTCCATTTATTTCGATTCTAACCTGCGGCACGGGTACCAGAGAATTGGCGGAGAAAAGTGTACGGCCTTCATGGTATTTGCTTATCCGGAGCGGGCGCTGGCAGAACGCCGGATTGACCGCCTGGAAGGTGTGCATGTCATTCGGAGACAAACGCTGGAAGGCAACGGCGATCAACACACGGTGCCGACTTCTACGATGAATGGAAACCGTCCGGTCCTGAACAGAAAGGCATTTCAGCAACCGGCGTAAGCCGAAAGTGGTTGAAAGGTAGTCCTTGGTTTGCGTGCTGACGCAATCGCGGCCCCTGCGCTCTTCTCCCCTTCTGACCAAAGCAGGGGCCGCGAAATAAATTGCGGTTTTCAATCATGACGGTCGCCAGAATCGCAGTTTTAATCCTGCAACTGAGCGTTATCCTGGTGGTCTTCACCCTGGGGTTGGAGTCGACTTTTAAGGATGCTCTCTCGCTTTTCCGCCGGCCGGCGCTGCTGTTTCGTTCTCTTCTTTCCATGAATGTGGTCATGCCGGTCTTTGCCGCCTTTGTGGCCGCGACTTTTCATTTAAAGCCGGCCGTGGAGATTGCCCTCGTGTTTCTGGCTGTTTCGCCGGTGCCGCCCATCGTGCCGCGCCAACAGCTCAAGCTCGGCGGGAACTCGAACTATGTTCACGGTCTGCTGGTGTCGGCCGCTTTGGCATCCATCGTTCTTGTACCCATCATGGTGGAGATCCTCGGCAAGGTATTCCGGCAGGATATTCACGTTACCCCGTTGACCGTCGCCAAAATTGTGGCGCTGACGATTCTGTTGCCTATTGCAGCCGGCATGTGGGTGCACCGCCGGGCGCCAAAGTTCGCTCAAAAAGCTGCGCCGCGCTTATCTCGCGTGGCGCTTGTACTGTTGCTGGTTCTCTCGGTCGTGGTGCTGGTTATGTTATTGCCGGGAGTCGCAATCATGGTGGGGAATGGCACGATTCTCGCCATCGCTGCTTTTGTTGTGGTGGGAGCCGCGGTCGGACACTGGCTGGGCGGACCAGTGCCGGGGGAGCGAACCACACTGGCGCTCGCCACTGCATCGCGTCATCCCGGTCTGGCGCTGGCGATCGCGAGCGTAAATTATCCGGGGCAGCGAAGAAGTGTTGCCGCAGTGATCGTGCTGTATTTCCTGGTCAAAGCAATCGTGCTGTTGCCTTACACGAGGTGGCGCAGACGTCAATTGCGAGCTTACGATCCGCAGCAAGAAATGGGTGTTAAACAGCGCGTCGCGTGACACTCGGACTCTCTTGAATCGCCGTTAAGCGCTAGATTTCACATTAACTGGCATGCAAGTCTGAACATTCTCTTTTCCGATCAAGGCCAGAGCATCATTGCCGTTCAGCCTTCTAATTTCCTAGGGTCCACGCGGGAAGAAGTGTGTGGACAGTGATGCGAAAGTCCAAGGAGGACACGTCCGTGACGGAACCCAAAGAACGCAGATCCAGCTCGTCCGTCTCGGCTCAGCAGGCCCGGGATATCGCGATCGAGGCATACGTCTTCGGATACCCCCTCGTGCTGGTAGATCTCACAAGACAAGTTCTTACGAACGTATCCAAACCAGGCGAAAACGCAGCACCGGTGAATCAGTTCTGCAACAAGCGAACCTTCCCAGACCCTACGCTGACTGCGGTCGTGAGCCCGAACGCTGACACGCTGTACTCCGTTGCGTTTCTCGATCTTGCACGCGAACCCATGGTTCTAAGCCTTCCCGAAATGAATGGCCGCTACTACCTGATGCAGATGCTTGACGCCTGGACCAACGTGTTTGCCTCACCTGGCACGCGCACCACCGGGAGCAGCAAGGCCGATCTTGCTCTTACCGGACCGGGCTGGAAAGGCAAGTTGCACAAAGGCGTTGAGGCAATCAAATCCCCGACTGGAACGGTTTGGATCATTGGCCGCACCCAGACGAATGGCAAAAGCGACTATGCAGCTGTCAACGCCATCCAGGATCAATACAAGCTGACGCCGCTGAGCTCTTTCGGAAAACAATACACGGCGCCTGACAACGTGGCCGTCAGCGATCAAGTCGACATGAAAACTCCACCCGTCGATCAGGTGGCCCGGCTGGATGCCGCCGGCTTTTTCGGCCGCTTGAACGCGCTGATGAAAGACAATCCTCCCGCGCCTGCCGATGCTGAAGCGTTGAAGCGATTCGCTCTCATCGGCGTCGCTCCGGGACGGACGTTGAACCTTCGTGGAATGGATCCAGCCGTGGCGAAGCAAGTGACAGAGGGTGTGGCCGCCGCCCAAGCCCGGATCATCGCCGAAGTCAGGAAGCCCCATGGCGACGTCCGCAACGGCTGGGAATTTATGGGTGACGTTGGGCGGTACGGAACGAACTATCTTTGGCGCGCGGTGGTGGCATTCGTCGCTCTCGGCGCGAACCTGCCGGAGGATGCGGTCTATCCGCGAGCCACCAGGGACAGTGAAGGGCAGGCCTTGAATGGCAGCCGGCGTTATGAAGTGCGTTTTCAGAAAGGACAACTTCCGCCTGTCAGCGCTTTTTGGTCGATCGCCCTGTACAACGACAAGCAGTTCTTCGTGCCGAACCCCATCCATCGTTACGCCATAGGAGATCGCGACAAACTTGAGTTCAACGATGATGGCTCACTAAGCATTTACATTCAGCATGACTCGCCAGGAAAGGATAAGGAATCAAACTGGCTGCCTGCTCCGACGGAGAACTTCAGTCTTTTTATGCGCCTGTACTGGCCCAGGAGGGAAGTCCTGAACGGAGCATGGAAGCCGCCCAAGATCGAACGCAAAGCCGCCGAGATCAAGAGAATCGCGTGATCGCGGCGGTCAAGTTTTGGAACAACGCAATTCTAGAGCATTCATAAAGGAGCGTACGCAATGGCAAAGCAAAGTTCTCCCCAAGCCGGCAAGCCGAACATCCTGGTGATCTGGGGCGATGACATTGGCATCAACAATCTCAGCTGTTACGCCCACGGGATCATGGGATACCGCACACCTAACATTGACCGCCTTGCGAAAGAAGGGATGATGTTCACCGACTCGTACGGCGAACAGAGTTGTACCGCTGGACGCGCGTCATTCATTACAGGCCAGAGCGGCTTCCGCACCGGCCTTACCAAGGTGGGAGTGCCGGGCTCGCCGGTGGGGCTGAAAGCCGAGGACGCGACGATTGCCGAGCTTTTGAAACCTCTGGGATACGCGACTGGTCAATTCGGCAAGAACCACCTGGGCGATCGCAACGAGTATCTGCCGACCGTTCACGGGTTCGATGAATTCTTCGGCAATCTCTACCACCTCAATGCGGAAGAGGAGCCTGAGCTGCCGGATTGGCCGTCAAAGAAAGAGTTCCCGAAATTCAACTCGATGTATGCTCCGCGAGGAGTGCTGCACTGCTGGGCGACAGACAAAGATGATGCAACCGAACATCCACGGTGGGGCAGGGTCGGGAAGCAGAGGATCGAAGACACCGGCCCGCTCACGAAGAAGCGCATGGAGACCTGCGATGAGGAGTTTGTCGCCGCGGCCAAAGACTTCATCACGCGCCAGCACAAGGCCGGCAAGCCGTTCTTTGTGTGGCTGAACACCACGCACATGCACCTGAGAACCCACACCAAACCCAGCAGCCTGGGCCAGGCGGGCCGATGGCAGTCACCGTACCACGACACCATGATCGATCATGACAAGAACGTGGGCGAAATACTGGACCTGCTGGACGAACTGGGCATTGCGGAAAACACCTTCGTCAAATACAGCACTGACAACGGTCCTCATATGAATACGTGGCCTGATGGAGCCATGACTCCGTTCCGCAGTGAGAAGGATACGAACTGGGAAGGCGCATTTCGCGTGCCGCAGCTGGTGCGCTGGCCGGGAAAGATACCTGCCGGCTCGGTCTCCAATGAAATCGTCCAGCATCATGACTGGCTGCCGACATTTGTGGCGATGGCCGGTGAACCGAACATTGTGGAAAAGCTCAAAAAAGGGTACAAGGCCGGCTCCAAGAACTTCAAAGTTCACATCGATGGCTACAACCTGCTGCCCTATCTCACCGGCAAGGAGAAGACGAGCCCACGTCAGGGTTTCATCTACTTTGACGATGACGGCAACCTGGTGGCCTTGCGCTTTGACAACTGGAAGGTCGTGTTCTTGGAGCAGCGTTGCGAAGGCACCCTGCGCATATGGGCGGAGCCCTTTACAGCGTTGCGTGTCCCCAAGCTCTACAACCTGCGCACCGATCCGTTCGAGAGAGCGGACGTCACCTCCAACACGTATTACGACTGGTTCATCGACCATGATTACATCGCACTGGCGGCGCAAGGCATCGTCGCGCAATTCCTGGCTACGTTTAAGGAATTTCCGCCGCGGCAGAAAGCTGCGTCATTCACGATTGACCAGGCAATGGAAAAGATGGCGGCTGCGGGGTCCGGCGGTTCTGCAGCCGTTGTGCCAAAGAAGGCTGCGTAAGCAGCAAGTATTAAATGCAAATCGAACTCAAGGCGGAGCGAGGCACCGAGTCGCTATACGGCGCTACGGCGAAGCTCCGCGATTTTTACGAGCGAATGCCGTATCCGGCGCCGCTCACCAGCCTGGACGAACACCGTGAGTTGTACAGAAATTCCGGGCGCCGCCGGGCTTTGTTTCATCTGATCTGGCCGGCTCGGCGGCCCTGCCCAAATCAGGAGATCCTGATCGCAGGTTGCGGGACCTCGCAGGCTGCACGCTACGCACTGCGCGAGCCCGACGCTCGCATCACGGCCATCGACATCAGCAAGACCAGCCTCACTCACACACTTCAGCTTCAGGAAAAGTACCAGATCGGTAATCTCATACTTCGCCAGCTTTCGCTGCTGGACGTGCAGGAGCTGGGACAGACATTTGATTACATCATCTGCACCGGCGTTCTTCATCATTTGGCCGATCCTGACGCGGGACTACGGGCTTTGCGCAGTGTTCTGAAGAAGGACGGAGCCATGCAGATCATGGTCTATGGCAGCTATGGGCGGGCCGGGATCTACATGATGAGGGAGTATTGCCGGCTGCTGGAGATTACGCCGTCATCTCAGGAGCTGCAGGCTCTGGGAATGGCACTCGAATGCCTGCCGCAAGGACATCCGTTGTCTCAGCTGCGCGGGAAGGCTGCGGATTTTAACGATCCGCATGCGCTGGCCGACGCATTTCTCCATCCTCAGGACCAGGCATTCAGTGTGCCGCAGGTTTACCAATGGCTCGATCGTTGCGGGATGCGTTTTGCACGCTGGATGGAACAGGCTCCCTACCTTCCGCAGTGCGGCGCGCTGGCAAGAACTCCCCACGCCGCACGATTGAGCGAATTGGCGGAAAGATCTCAGCACGCGGCTGCCGAACTGTTTCGAGGGACGATCACGCAGCATAGTTTTATCGCCTATCGCGACGATGAGCCCGCGGAAAGTCAGCCCGTCTGTTTCACCGGCGAGGAATGGCGCAACTACATTCCGATTCGCCTGCCGTCGACCGTTTGCGTTCGCGATCGTTTGCCACCGGGTAGTGCGGCGGTGCTGCTCAATCGAGCGCACCGGCATTCCGATCTGGTTCTGGCGATCAATGCCGCGCAGTACCGATTGCTCATGGAGATCGACGGGAAACGAACGCTGGGAGAGCTTGTGCGGAGTACGGGCAAGTACGGGGGCCGCACTCTGGAGTTCATGCAAAAGCTCTGGCAATACGACCAGATCGTGTTCGATGCGTCGCAGGCAACAGCGATTGGAGAGGAAGACGCGCAGCGTGATTGGAATTCAAGTTTTCCGCCCACCGGACAAAAACAGAGCGCGAGGGTGAAATGAGATCTCCTTTCTTCGCGTTCGTCTTGTCGTTTGTGGCGCTGTGGCTTTCGATAAGAATCGGCATCCTGCTTCGCAGGCGAGCGCAAGATATGGACCAGGAATCGCGGGAAGATTTCACCGTCGTCCAGGGCGCTACGCTCACATTGCTGGGTCTTGTGATCGGATTCACTTTTTCCATGGCTATCAGCCGCTACGATCAGCGCAAGATGTATGAGGAAGAGGAAGCCAACGCGATCGGAACGGAGTTTCTCCGCGTTGCAATGCTGCCGGCGGCCTATGTGGTACGAACACGGGAACTGCTCAAAAAATACCTGGAGCAGCGCATTGCGTTCTATCAAACGCAAGATGCCAGCGGATTGGAGCAGATCGACCGCAACACCACCCAACTGCAAACTGATTTGTGGTCTGCGACACGCGCGGGCGCAGAAGAACGTCCAAGCCCTCTGACTGCGCTGGCCGCCTCCGGAATGAATGACGTGTTGAATTCGCAGGGATACACGCAGGCGGCATGGCTAAACCGTATTCCTCCCGCGGCATGGATTTTGATGGCGGCGATTGCTCTTTTAGGCAGCCTGCTGGTCGGCATCGGCGCCCGCAGAAAAAATGTATTTCTGACGATCATGCTGCCGCTGGTCATTTCCATCGCGTTTTTTCTTATCGCCGATCTTGACAGCCCACGGAGGGGTTTGATTCGCATGCGTCCGACGAATTTGATCACCCTGTCGGAGTCGTTGAAAAGCACCCAATGAAAGGGAGCAGCGCATGGATATGAAGCGTGATTGGGAGACAGGTTTCCGCCAGTGGGACATGCACAACGCGCGAGCGCGAAATGAGTCGCTCGTTGCGACAGGAATGAAGAGATCGCGCAAGAAGAGTACGAGGCATTCGAAGTTGGTCTGCGAACAAAACGTGGGTCGCTTGCGCATGCTAACGATCAAGGAAGGAGAAAAGGAGGCAATCATGCCTGTTTCTCGAGATTTTGAAATCCGCAAGCTCATCGCAGCTTGCCTGCTCACGGTATTTGTATGGTCGCAAGTTTTTGGCGGTCCGGCTTTGCAGAAGGCGCAGAATAGCGCCCCGCCCAAGCCTGCAAAGCAGACTGGCGCGGCGGCTCCCGGGCAAGACCCGGGATGGCCGCGCCAGATAGAAAAGAACGGAACTACTCTGGTTTACTACCAGCCCCAGATTGACGAGTGGAAGGACTACAAGGAGCTGCTCTGCCGGGTTGCGTTCTCGCTCAAGCCGAAAGATGGAAAGGAGGTCCTGGGCGTGGCTTCTTTGCAGGCGGGAACGATGGTCGACAGCAACTCGCACACCGCCTACATTCGCGACATCCAGGTACAGAGTGTGCGCTTTCCTTCACTGGATCCGCAAACCGCAGCGCAGATGGAACAGACCTTCCGCGAAATGGTGCCGAGCGGCGGTGAACCGATCTCCGTTGACCGTCTGATGGCCGACCTCGAGCAAAAGAAAACGGAAGGCAAGCCAGTGGCGGTAAACACGGATCCGCCACATATCTTCTACAGCACCAAGCCGGCGATTCTGCTGGTGGTAGATGGCAAGCCGGTGCTGGCGCCGGTGGAAAAGACCAAGCTGCAATTTGTGGTCAACACCAACTGGAACATCATCTTCGACAAGTCGAAGAAGACCTACTACCTCGCGCACCAGAAGGGCTGGCTCACGGCGAAGGACTTGAAGGGGCCATGGACACCAACGCAGGAGCTGCCCAAAGACATGGACAAACTTCCTGCTGATGAGATGTGGGCCGAAGTCAAAAAGCTTGTGCCCGCCCCACCACCATCAGGCGCGGTGCCACAAGTATTCTTCAGCGACAAGCCGGCGGAGTTGATCCTGACCCAGGGTGCTCCGGTCTATGCCAAGATCCCTGGCACGCGGCTGCTTTACATCAGCAACACAGAAAACGACGTCTTCCTCGACGATGCGAACAAGCAGTTTTACGTGCTGCTTTCCGGACGCTGGTTCAGCAGCAAGTCACCTGACGGTCCGTGGACGTACGCCGGCAATGATCTTCCCGGTGATTTCGCCAAGATCCCACCGAACTCAAAGAAAGCCGAGGTCCTGGCATCAGTGCCCGGCACCGTCCAAGCTGCCGATGCGGTCATGCTGGCGCAAATACCAACCACAGCCGTGATCAATAAAGCTGAGGCGGAAAAGAAAGTCAAGGTCGCCTATGACGGCGATCCGCAATTCAAGCCTATTGAGAACACGTCAATGCAATACGCCACCAACACCCAGGACAAAGTGGTCAAGGTAGGTGATCTCTATTACTTGTGCTACGAGGGTGTGTGGTTCATGTCAAAGAATCCGAATGGTCCATGGAAGACCGCGGATTCAGTGCCGAAGGAGATCTACACGATTCCTCCCAGTTCGCCGGTTTACAACGTAACGTATGTGACGCAAGGCAACGCGACGGACGATACAGTCGAATCCAGCACGGCAGCAGGCTATTTTGGAATGTTCGTGATCGGGATGACTGCGGGGCTGGCTATCGGCTACGGCACGGGTTACTACTATCCGCCGTATGTTTACTATGGCGGCGGTTATCCGATCTACCGCGGGTGGCCGGCGACGTACGGTGTTGGCGCCGTTTATAGCCCGTACCGTGGAGCTTATGGATATGGACGAGCCGCATATGGACCCTACGGTGCCGCAGGTTCGTCGGCGTGGTACAACCCATCGACGGGCAGATATGGACGCACGACCACCAGGCAAAGTTATTACGGTGGCGGACGAACGGCCTCCACTGCCTACAATCCCTGGACCGGAGGACGCGGAGCGAGTGTCCAGGGACATAATCCGTATGGACAATGGGGCAGATCTGCCGCGGCTCGTGGCGATCAGTGGGTCCAGTCAGGGCACGTAAGCACGGCTCGAGGAACGACCGCTGCTTATCGCTCTTCTGAGGGAGCGGGTGTTGCCAGCACGCGCGCGAACGGCACAGTGGCGCGAACGAACAACGGCGTCTATGCCGGCAATGATGGCAACGTTTATCGGCGAAATTCGTCCGGTAACTGGAGCCAGTACGACAACGGCAACTGGGACCAGGTAAAAGCAACCGACCAACAAAAGCAGAACGCTCAGAACGCGCGCAACCAGGCGCAGCAGAACGTCCAATCCAGACAGCAGAGCGCACAGCAGAATCTTCAGGCACGGGAAGGTTCGCAGCTTCCGCAGGGCGATCGTTCCCAGGCTGCGCAGAATGTGCAGAACGCGCGGAGCAGCGGATCGTCGCGGCAGGTCTCCCAGGACACCATGAACAGCCTCAACAGTGCAGCCCAGTCCCGGCAATCCGGGCAGGCGCGAACACAATCATTTCAGCGCAGCGGCGGCGGCGGTGGACGTGCTGCTCGCGGCGGAGGCCGTCGCAGATAACGCAGATGAAAACCAATCCTAGAAAAGGAGCTCGATTTATGACAACCGGAGAACCGAAAGCCAATGCAGTTCCCGATATCCGAAACAAGAGCATGAGGAAGACTTTTTTTCTCGTGGCCTTAATGTTCGCAGTGGCAACATCGGCCGTTGGGCAAGAGCCTGCAGCTCCTGCAAACGGCTCGGCTCAAGAGCCCACATCGTCCGCGAACAAGCAGACGGCTGAGGAGAAGGCCGACGATGCCAACGTCCAGCTCATGCGGAAAAACATTCGCGCTGAGCGGAAAAAGATCGTGGCCGCAAACATGCCCCTCACGGAAGCCGAGGCAACCAAGTTCTGGCCTCTCTACGAGCGTTACGTTGGCGAGACCATCAAGGTGAATGACGCGCGCTATGCCCTCATCAAAGAATACGCGCAGAACTATACGAACATCACCGATGCGCAGGCCGACAGCTATATCAAGCGGTGGGTGGCGCTCGATGGGGATAACACGCAATTGCGGATCAAGTACATCCCTGAGTTTGAGAAGGTGATTTCGCACAAAAAGACGGCGCTGTTCTTCCAGATCGACCGGCGGCTCAGCATGATGGTGGAACTGCAGCTCGCGTCGCAGATTCCGCTGATCGAGCCGTAACCATGCGCTTCTGGCAGGGAAGAGGATAGCTGCCGTGGAGTTCTGGCGCCGAAGAGAGGATATGACCGCCATACAGTTGGCTGTGAAAGGAGCTGCGTATACCTGGGAAGCACGGCCCAGCATTGATCTTCCACCAGCCGAGCGCGATTCTCGCCGGCATGGTCCTTTTCATGCTGATGGCTCCGCTGGCAGGGCAGGACCTTGAGCCGCGGGCCTACTCTGCGTCGCCTACCGGCTTGAATTTTCTGGTTGTGGGTTTTGGGCGCTCGAGCGGCGGAATTGCCTTCGACCCGGCGATTCCTATCACCAACGCCCACGCCGACATCTACAGTCCGGTGTTCGGCCTGGGACGTACCTTCGGACTGTTTGGACGGCAGGCGCTCATCACGGCTGCGTTGCCCTATGCGTTTGGTAGTGCGAGCGGTAATGTGGGCCCGCAGCTGCAGCAGGCCAGTGTCACGCGCTCCGGCCTGGCCGACTTCAGAGCCAAGTTCTCCATCATCCTGCACGGAAGCCCTGCGTTGTCGCCGCAGGAATTCGCCAAGACCAACCATCATTCGCTTTTGATTGGTGCCAGCCTGAGCCTGCAAGCGCCGACAGGTCAGTACAGTTCAACCAAGCTGATCAATCTGGGAACCAATCGATGGGCGTTGCGGCCAGAACTGGGTATGTCCTATCCCTGGAAAAAGTTCTATTTTGATCTCTACGCCGGCGCCTGGTTCTTTACTACAAACAACAATTTCTTTCCTGGAAACAGCGTTCGTGAGCAGGATCCGCTGCCCAGTTTACAGGCGCATATCAGCTATACCTTCCGGCAGCGTTTGTGGCTTGCGCTGGACGGCACCTGGTATACCGGGGGAGACACGAGCGTGAACGGCGGACCACCGCAGGGAAGACAAAACAGCAGCCGCCTGGGAGTTACCTGCTCGTTCCCCGTGGGCAAAAAGCAGTCGCTGAAAGTTGCCTACAGCGACGGAGTTACCACACGCTTCGGAACCAACTTCAGTACCGTCACCGTGGCCTGGCAGATACGGTGGTTTGGTCCCGGATCCCAACGGTGAATTTGAGCGTGGTTCAAAACCCGCAGTGCTCGTTTGAGCCTTCTTCACGCTTTCACTGCGTAACCCAAAAAATTCATGTAGCGAAGTCCCGAAGATACAAATCTATTGCAAATGGAGAATTATCCATGGCCCATTTCGCAACGCGATACGCGCACAGGCCAGTAAAGACGATCCCCAAAGGCAAATTTCTTCATTGGCTGCTGATAGGAACAATTCTCTTGCTCAATCATGGGCAGGCATGGGCCCACGCTGTCATTGTAGAGAGCACGCCCCAGGTGAACGGCGTGGTGACCGGTCCGACGCTCGAGATCAAATTGCGGTTTAACGCGCGCATCGACGGAGGCCGATCAAAGTTGACGCTCATTTTTCCCGACGGCGTCTCGCACGTGGTAACGCTGTCACCACAAACTTCTCCGGATCTGTTGGCGGCCAGGGCTCCGAGTTTGACGCCCGGCAAGTATCAATTGCACTGGCAGGTGCTGGCGGGCGACGGCCACATCACACAGGGAAACATTCCGTTCAGCGTGGTAAGTCCTTAAGGCCGGCATGCAAAACCAGAGCCTCTTCGGGATCATTGTTGTTGCCCTGCGTGCCGCGACGCTAGTCTTCCAGTCGCTGGTGGTCGGCGGCATCGTATTTCATCGCTGGATTGCGGGAGACAGCACTGCGCCGAGAGGCGAGCGCAGCCCTGGGATTCTGCTGCTGCGAGTTTCTGCCGCGGGGCTTGTTGGCACGCAACTTTTGTATATCGGCATCAACTCAGCAGTCCTCATGGATAGCCTCGGCATTGGTTTGAGCAGTGTGGCTTCGGCCAACTTCTTTGTCGCCGGCGCTGTGACCATCATTGCTGCCGTGGCAATAGCCGTTACACCCTCCAGCAAGCTGGCACGTCCCGGCAGCGGGACCATGCTTCTCGCGTTGGTCGTGATGGTGTGCGGTGTGCTTGGCAGCCACGCCATTTCGCGCATGGAGGACCGCATTGTTCTGACAGCATTCACCGCGGTTCACCAATGCGCGACGGCCGTGTGGATTGGTGGATTACCGCAATTATGGCTGGCGTTGCGCGGGACTTCGGCCGAGAAAGCGGAAGTTGGCCAACGGTTCTCCCGCTTCGCGCTATGGTCGGTGGTAGCGCTTCTGGGCAGCGGCCTGGCGATGGCTTTCCGCTACATCGATTCTCCGAAAGCGATCTATGGAACCTCTTACGGCATCATGCTCGCGGTAAAAGTTGTATTTTTTGCAGTTCTACTTGCGATCGGCGCATGCAATCGGCTCCTGGTTCGTTCGCCGGATCGCGCCCGGGCCAAGCTGCTGCTGCGGCGATTGCTTGAAGCAGAAATAGGAATCGGCATCACCGCAATACTTGCCGCCGCATCGCTCACCTCGCAGCCTCCGGCCGTGGACCTCAAACTGGGCCGGGTTACAGCGCAGGAAATCTACCAACGTCTTAGACCCACTTGGCCCAGGCTAGAGAGCCCGGGGCTGGCTGCGGTGTCGGCGTCGACATTGCAGGCAACCAAGGCGGCAGAGCAAGCTGGCTTGCCGCCACCTCCCGCTCATCCGAATACGCCGGGAGACATCGCATGGTCAGAGTACAACCACCACTGGGCGGGGATATTTGTCTTGCTCATAGGCCTGCTGGCGATGCTGGCCCAGGCGCGTGGGCGTGTGCGTTGGTGGCCCCTGATGCTGATCGCGCTGGCGGCGTTCATCTTTCTGCGCGCCGATCCCGAGGGCTGGCCGCTTGGCCCGAACAGCTTCTGGGAGTCAATTCACCAGGGTGAGGTCCTGCAACACAAGCTCTACGCCTTGCTTGTGGTTTTGTTTGCCATTTTCGAATTCCGCGTACAGCTTGGCAAAGCCGGAAAGTATGCGGCCTACGTATTCCCCGTGGTCTGTGCCCTTGGCGGAGCGCTTGTGTTGACGCACTCGCATTCGCTGGACAACATCAAGGAACAAATGCTGGCTGAATTGAGCCACGCACCGATCGCCATTGCCGGCGTTCTGGCGGGATGGTCACGATGGCTGCAGTTGCGCCTGCCGGAGAGCGATGGCGGCTTGGTATCCCGCATATGGCCGGTGTGCTTTGCTGTGATTGGCGCTGTCCTGCTTAACTATCGCGAGGCCTGATCTCCAAGGCTGGGCTATCACCAATCGGGCGGTGATCCCATTGGTCTCTCACGCTTGAACCACCAAGGGCCGCGCTGCGCAGACTGCATGATAGAATCCGCGAGCCAAATTTTTCCCGGGAGAAACCTGATGCGAAAACTGTCTTTGCTGCTTGGCTTGTGCGCGTGTCTCTGGTCAGCCGTATCTGCGAATGCAAGCGAACGCCAGAATAATGCCGATTACCACGCGCGCCGGGTTGCGCTGGCCAAGGCCATGGACGGTGGCGCCCTAGTGCTGTTTGCACCCACCGAGGCGGAAGGGCCAAACAATCTCTACGGCTTTCGCCAGGAGGACAATTTTTACTACCTGACCGGCTGGAGCGAACCGGGCGCGGCGGTGCTGATCAACGCCAGTCCTTACGTGGAGATCCTCTTCCTGGCGCAACACAACGTGACCCAGGAAAAATGGACAGGTCCAAAACTGGGCCCGGAAGACCCGGAGGCGCCGCAGAAAACCGGCTTTGAGAGGGTCGAGAGCCTGGACAAGATGCATGATGAGCTGCTCAAGGTGCTGCCCCAGCCTCGCGCTGTGGTGTATTCCGATATCGGTTCGAACGGGCAGACTACGGCTTCCACCGGACCGCTGGAATGGCTGCGCCGGGGCAATTCATTTCCCAATTACGTCGCGTTTCGCGATGCCAAGCCGTTGATCGCCCGGCTGCGCACGGTAAAAGATGCCGGCGAATTGAAGCTGCTGGCCAACGCTGCTGACGCCTCTGTAGCGGCGCACCTGGCCGCACTGAAGGCGATCCATCCCGGAGTGAATGAACGCGAGATTTCAGCGCTGATGCAATACGAGTTCGGCAAGCGGGGCTGTGAGCGTCCGGCCTACGCTCCAATCGTTGGTTCAGGCTTCTATTCCACCGTGCTGCACTATTCGGCTGACGATCGCACCATGCAGGATGGCGACATTGTGGTGATGGATGTAGCGGGCGAGTTTTCCATGTACGCCTCGGATATCACGCGCACCGCGCCGGTCAACGGCAAGTTTACCGCTCGCCAGAAGGAAATTTACAACATCGTCCTGGGCGCGCAGCAGGCGGCCATGCAGGCATTTCAGGCAGGGAAGTCACGGCTCGCTACGAGCCGCACCGATCCGGACTCGCTGTACAAGGTGGCCTTCGATTACCTGAACTCCCATGGCAAGGATCTACACGGCGAACCGCTGGGCAAGTATTTCATTCACGGGCTGGGACATCACGTGGGGCTCAACGTTCACGACGCGAACGATCCGTCGCTCCCGCTGGACAAGGGCATGGTCTTCACGCTGGAGCCGGGGCTATATATTCCCGAAGAAAAGCTGGGCGTGCGCATTGAGGACGTGTTCACCGTGGGCCAGGACGGAAAGCTCATCATGCTGAGCCACGGCCTGCCGCGAACCCCGGAAGAGGTGGAGAAAGCAATGGCGAAGTAGTCCGCTACTTTTTCGGCCGCGATGACGGCGGAACCATCCCCGAGACGCGGTAATAGACGACCAATTGCCCGTAGTGTTCGCCGGAGTGCTCAATGGCATCGAGCCAGGCGGTTGAAGCGTGCATCATGAAATTGCCATATGGATATTTGGTGTCACGGCTGATGCCGGCTTCGCCCTGATCTTTCAGCAGAACTTCGCCGTCGGCGACAACTTGTTTGATGAGTTTCACCACGGCCGCCTTGGTCTTGTAGTCGTCAGACTTGAGTTGTTTCCCACCGGCCGGCCCCATGGGGGCACCCTTGATGGCGGTTAGCAGGCGATAGTCTTCATCGGCGACGTGGACGATGTTCTCGCCAAAGCTCCGCTGATCTTTTTGCGGCTTGAAGCCATATTTGTCTTCAGGGAAGTCCTCTGCCATGTCGATCAGCTTGTGCCCGATCTGGCTCCAGTAGGCGAGCACCTCCTCGCTCAGGCCGCGCGCAGGCTGGGGAGCAGACGACGCCGGCGCAGCTTGTGCGCGCACAAGCTGAAGGCTCAGAGCCACCAGGAGAAGGGCTGGCCAGTTTTTCGCGCGTTCCATGACCACCTCCAATCGTAAGTCACTGCGGCCATCAATCTTGGTTGAACCGGGTTGTAGCCGGCTAATGTTGTATTTGAGACGTCCGGCAACCAGGAAGGTAAACCGCGATTGGGTCCGAAAGCACAAAAAAGCCGGAGCGAGTGCGTGCTTCGCTCCGGATCAGTTCGTTTGCTGTGCACTCAGCTCTTATAAGCTGATACGAATTTTGACGATCCTCGATCGCAGAAGGTGAGTGCCGGCTGTCCCCGGCAGCGGGTAGTGGGTCAGTTTTTTCAAACTGACCCGCTGCAGGCAGCAAAGTTAATCCAACAGCCGCAGAGGGTTTCCGCTATCCTTATATTTATGCGCGTCAAGGTGCTGCTGTTCGGGCAGCTCAAAGACATCGTCGGACGGACGGAGGAATCGCTGGAACTAGAGCCCGGCGCGAGGCTGACCGCCGTGATGTCACACTATGCGGAGCAATTCCCCAAGTTCCAGGGGCTTACTCACTCCATCGCCTGCTCCGTTAACCAGGAGTATGCGCAGGGAACAGCGGTCCTTAAAGAAGGGGATGAGGTCGGGTTGCTGCCGCCGGTGAGTGGCGGGAAGTCGAAAGTGGAGGAGCTGCGCTCGCAGCACTGTGCCATTGTGCGCGAGCCGATCGAAATTCGCGAAATTAAAGAATCACTTGAACATCCTGAAGATGGGGCAGCGCTGCTCTTTGAAGGGGTGGTACGGAACAACACCCGCGGACGACGGACGTTGTATCTCGACTACGAAGCCTATGAATCCATGGCACTTAGCGAGATGGAGAAGCTTGCTCAAGCGGCGCTTGAACGTTTCAAGGTACGCGATGTAGCTTTAGTGCACCGGCTGGGACGGTTGCAAATTGGAGAGACCAGCGTGTTGATCGGCGTAGCCTCGGCGCACCGCGCGGCCGCGTTTGAGGCGTGCCGCTGGCTGATCGATACGCTTAAGAAGACCGTTCCCATCTGGAAGAAGGAGTACTTTGAAGATGGCGCGGTCTGGGCCGATGGAGAGCCGTTTCCTGAGGGTTTGACCAGCAAGCCGGGTACTCTGTGAGAAATTCACAGAGCCAAATAACTCTTTACCGCCGTTTGCATCTAAGCAGTTCAGAATACAAGCTCAAACTATGAAACGGACTCGCGCTGTTTCGGCATGGTTATACCTGGCCGTGTTCCTGCCCCTGTGGCTGGGGACGCCCGCTGTTCCCCAGGACCGGCAAAAGGGAGACCAGATTCCACCCGGTTCACAATCACAGAAAGAGGAGCCTAGCTTCCGCGTGAATGTGCGGCTGGTCAACGTGTTCACCACCGTGACGGACGCGCATGGCGCACCGGTCGCCAACCTGACCAAAGACGACTTCCGCATATTGGAGGACGGGATACCGCAGGACATCAGGATCTTCGAGAAAGAGTCGGCCATGCCGCTGAGCATTGCGCTGGCGATCGATACGAGCGCGAGCACGCGGCGCGATATTGCTCTGGAAGTTTCGTCGGCCAAGAAATTCGTCCATTCGATTCTTCGGCCGGTGGATCATCTTTCGCTGTTCCAGGTCTCTGAGGATGTTGATCAGCTCACGCGCTTCACCTCGGATGCGAAGACGATCGAGCACGGGATTGATCATCTGACGCCGGGAGCAGGAACGTCATTGTATGACGGGATTTTTCTGTGTTCGGAAGCGCTGCTGGATCGCGAAGGGCGCAAGGTCCTGGTGCTCATTACCGATGGCGGCGACACCACCAGCAAAACCGATTACAACAACGCGCTGAAACGGGCACAGCAGGCGGAGGCGATCGTCTACAGCATCATTGTTGTTCCCGTGGCTGCCGATGCGGGGCGAAATATCGGCGGCGAGCATGCGCTGATCCAGATCTCCCATGATACGGGCGGAAAATATTACTACGCCGAAGGGGCTGAGCAGATTGACGATGCTTTTCGCAAAATCAGCGACGAACTGCGGACGCAATATCTGCTGGCTTATTATCCCAACCGGCGCGTTGCCGATGCGCCGTTTCGGCGAATCGAAGTAGATTTGCTGAAGAAAAATCCCGATGGCAATGGGTATCAGGTGCGCCACAGGGCGGGATATTACACGGCGCCGGCGAAATAAGTTCTTATCCCGAGCGAAGCGAGGGACCCCTATTCTGGAACATCATATTCCGGAGCAGGGTACGCCTAAGTGCCGGATTTTCCCAGGCGAATACTCTGAACCCACAGATTCTGCTGCTGATAGGGTTCCCTCGCTTCGCTCGGAGTAATCCCAATAGCTGATTGCTGAGTGCTAAATGCTGTTTTTAAGCTACAATACCCCCATGTCCTTCCGCGCGCCCGCCCCAGCCTTTGCCAAAAAGACGACCAAGACACCTCCACCGGACGATACCGGGATGGAGTCCACTTACCTGAAAGCCCTGGGTGAGAAGCAGACTCCGGTAGCGGTGAAGCTGCTTTCCGGAGAGGTTTTCCGCGGCTGGATTGAATACTACGACCTAAACATGATCCGCTTAACCCGCGAAGGCTCACCTAATCTCTTCATTTTCAAGCACGAGATCATGTATATCGCGGAAGATAACGGGCGCCGCGCCCGCTGATGGCCGAAGATGGGCCGCGACAATCGAGAAGACTTCATCTCTCCCATGCAGGAACTGGCTCGCGAAGCCGGTGCTCTGCTCATGTCGTTTTTCGGCAAAGTTTCCATTGAATACAAGGGCGATGTGGACCTGGTCACGCAGGCGGACCGTGCTTCAGAAAAGATGATCGTGGAGCGGATACGCAAGCAGTGGCCGGAGCATGATTTGATCGGCGAAGAGGGCAGCCGACGTGAAACCGGGAGCGACTATCGCTGGTATGTTGACCCGTTGGATGGCACAACCAATTTCGCCCATGGCTTTCCTGTTTTTTGTGTTTCCATGGCGCTTGAACATAAAGGTGAGCGGATCGCCGGAGTGATCTTTGACCCCACGCGGGATGAGATGTTTGCCGCGGAAAAGGGAGGCGGCGCGCAGTTGAACGGGCGGCCTGCTCATGTCTCGGCTACGCCGCGACTCAAAGAGAGCCTGGTGGCCACTGGCTTCCCCAGCCATAAACGCCACAAGAACCCGAACATCAACTTCTATCACCAGATCACGCTGCGCTCGCACGGTGTGCGCCGCGCGGGATCGGCCGCCCTGGACCTTTGCTACCTGGCTTGCGGGCGCTTAGACGCTTACTGGGAATTCAACCTCAATTCCTGGGATACCGCGGCGGGCGTTCTCCTGGTGGAGGAAGCAGGCGGCAAGGTGACGAATTTTAGCGGGGGGCCTTTCAACATCGACAGCCGCGAGGTGCTGGGCAGCAACACGCGCCTGCACGAAGAGCTGCTCAAGGAATTTCACGCGATCATGGAAGGCCGGGTGGAAGGTATACCGTCAGTGGTGGAGTACTTTCAGTCGCGCAGGTAAGCAGTCATTTATTTGTCTTCGGACTGCGGAGCGGCATTTAATGCCTGAAGGGCCTGCTTGGCTTCCTCCGAACCGGGATTGACTCTCAGAGCCTGCTGAAACGCGGCTACAGCTTTGTCCCGCTGGTTGCTCTCAGCATAGAGGCTCCCGAGCACGTTCCAGACTTGCTCGTCATTGGGATTGCTTCTGGTGTACTGTTCCAGCAGTTGAATTGCATGACCGTAGTCTTTGTGGTTGAGCGCAAGCTGCGCCTGCCGCAGTTCCGAAGGCATCCCGTATTTTTGTTCAAGCTCTCTATAGCCGAAAACCAGGACAGCGGTGGTGACGACAAGAGTAAGCCACTGGTAGAGCCTGTGACGCTGGGCAAAGCCTCCCATGGGCACGCCCATCAGCAATCCAGTGACGAAGCCGCCCAGGTGGCAGAAGTTATCAATATTGGCGCTGAAAATGTTGCCCATCAGTCCTGCGCCCAGGGCGAAGTTAATGCCAACAAAGAACACCATACTGCTGAAGACGCTGCGTTTCTCGCCTGCGGAGATAGCAAGATTGCCGAATTTCACACCCGCCAGCAAAGCGCCCGCAATCCCGAATATCGCGCCGGAAGCTCCGACTTCGAGATTTCTTGGATTGTGCGCGATGCTTAGTAAAGCCCCACCAACACCGGTGAGAATATAGATAAAGAAGGTCTGGAACCTGCCAAACAGACGTTCTGATAGCTGGCCCAGGCTCCAAAGACACCACATGTTGAAAGCAATGTGGAGCAGTCCGCCGTGAACGAATCCGGCGGTGATCAGCCGCCACCAGTCGCCGTTGAGGGTCCAGGGACCGTAGTTTCCTCCCCATCGCAAAGCGGCGCGGGGATCAAAATCGAGGAAGCCAGCCCCGGTGACAACCATGCCGACAAATACTGCGAGATTAATCGCCAGCAAAGCGGTGGTTACCGGATAGTCGCGCATTGTCCCGGTTGCGACGGTGCGTCGCGCACGTCCCGTGGCGGCTCCGGCGCAGCGATCACACAGGACCGGCGCTACTCCTTCTTCGTTCACAGCCAGCGGGGCGCCGCATTTGAGGCAACTTGGCATTGGCTACAGGATACCAGCCTCGATAAGACTTAGTAAGCTTGTCGATTTCGGCCAAAAAAAGTGAACCGCTAGCTTCTACCATGGGTAAGGAGATATAGAGGCGTTCCATGAGCCTGCTGGAACGGTTCGCCCAAGGCGATCCGGAAGCATTTAAAGACTTGTTTCGCCAGTATCAGGCCGCGGTGTATGCCTGGATCGTTCGGATCGTTCGCGATCGCGGAATTGCCGAGGACCTGACGGTGGAGACGTTCTGGCGCATATACAGGTCGCGTGAGCGCTTCGACGCGGAAGGCAATTTTGGCGCCTGGGCGTACAGGATCGCCACGAACCTGGCGCTGAGCCATGTCCGGCGTGCACGGCGAGAAGAAGAGCTGCCGGAGGAGGTGGTCCAGTCGGAGTCGCCGGATACGGCGGTACAAGGCGAAATGGTGGATCAGGTGCGGAGAGCGTTTGAGCGATTGCCAGCAAAGCTGCAGGTCACGGTGACCATGGCCCTGGTGGAAGAGCAGCCATATCCGGAGATCGCCAAAGCCCTGGGAGTGCCGGTGGGAACGGTGAAATCGCGGGTCTTCCGCGCCGTGCGAATTTTGCGGAAGCAGCTCAAGAGATTGCGAGTGCACACATGAAACCAGAAGAACGCGATGAAGAGGAAGTCCGGTCGGCGTTGCGTGCGGCCTTTCCACCCGTGGATACAGAGCTACGGCGGGATTTGTGGCCGGCCATGCTGCGGCGGATGGAGCAGCCTGCACAGAAAGTTCCCTGGTATGACTGGGTACTGGCGGGCGGCCTGGCCGGAGCAACCGTTTTCTTTCCCAGATTGATTTTGTTCTTTGCGTATCACCTTTAATTGGAGATCACGATGAACAGGCATCTTTATTTGCGGGCCTACATGGCGGGAGTGGCTGTTCCAACGGTGTTGTTGCTGATCGAATTCAGCGCGTTCATGTTCACGCACTCCATCGACCCGGCCGATCGGTTGTTGATTTTCCCCCTAGCGATCGTTCCCAACGCCTTTGGGCTCTGGAACATGCTCTATGTCGCCTTGCGCCCACGCTTGCACACGCCGATTGGCTTGCACGGAGCGGTGTTGCCGTTTTTTATTGTTCCGATCGGCTATGCCGTTCTGTCGTCGGCGGGCTATGTGCGGTTGACCAGTTCAGGTATTACCCTGTTCGAGGACGGCGAACACTTTTCCATAGCTGCCTTGTGCGCGCTCTTCAGCCTTGGGATCGCGGGGTATTACCTGCTGTGGAAATACGCGGTGGGCTTTCTCAACCGGGTGCAGGGGATAGAGTGAGCACGGAACGCCGATCGACTCAGTTCTTTTTGGGATCAGCATCAGGGCTGGGGGATGAATTCTCCTCCAACAGATCGGCCAAGGTGCTGTTCCTTGCGGGCTTCGGCTGATTTGCCTTGGTTCTTCAAGACCTCGGACAGCAATTGATGGCTTTCAATGGATTTGCCATCCAGTGCAATTGATTTTCGCAACGCTGTTTCGGCGTCAGCCCAATCGCGGGTCTGTGCCAGGGCGCTGCCATAGTAATACATGACTTTTGCATCGTCAGGCATCTTGTTGATGCCTTGCCTGAAAAGACGGACCGCTTTTTCCGGGTGGTGCTGCCAGGTATAAATCTCGCCGAGAGCGACTTGAATGTAGTGGTAGTCCGGATTGATGGCCAGGCCGCGCTCGTACTCGCGCATGGCATCGTCAAAGCGGCCTAGGGCCTGGAATGAGGCGCCAAGCAGAGCGTGGCCGTAGTCATTGTCCGGCTGCGCCGTCGTGTACTTTTGCATGTGTTCGATCGCAGCTTGATAGTCCCTTTGCTCGAAAGCGTTCTTCCCCTTGCCAAACTCCACGGCATACGCCTTGGCTTTGGCGACGGGAACAAACAGCACCAGCAACGCCAGAGCGCTTACGGCAAAGATCGTTCGACGCTGTGAACCTCGCTCTTCCTCAGCCGAGGCGAAAGTTCGCGCTAGAAAAAACCCGATCAGGAGACCGGTAACCAGGCCTCCGGCATGTGCTGCGTTATCGATGTGGCCTTTTAATCCGAAGAGGAGGTTCAGCAAAGAAAACCTGACAACGTATCCCAGCAGCCTGCGAACAGCTGGTTGCGGCAAATTATGTTTGCCATAGTAAAGCGTGGTGATCAAGACACCGGCGATGCCGAAAATTGCCCCGGAAGCGCCTGCGCTAACGCGCATGGGGTCCCAGCTCAGGCTCAACAGCGAAGCTCCAACGCCCGTCAAGAGATATGTGCACGTCACGCTGAAAGACCCAAGCAGCTTTTCCGCCAGCCGTCCCAGCGACCACAGGCACCACATGTTGCCGAAAATGTGAATGATGCCGAAATGTATGAACATCGAGGTAATCAGCCGCCAATACTGTCCGCCCAAAGTGTAAGGGCCGTAGTCGGCTCCCCAGTGGAGCACCTTCTGTGTGTCGGGATCGATCAGGGACATTCCTGACGCCACCATAACAATGAAGACGGCTATGTTGATGCCCAGCAGGGCGAATGTAGCCGGCGTCGGGTTGGTGGCGAAGCTGGATTGTCCGGGAAGAGTGTCCACTTTCTGGGGCTGCTCCTCCGGGGCCAGTTGAGCCTGGCAGGTCTTGCAGTAAGGTGAAGTGTCGCCGAAGGTGAATGAGGGCAGCTTAGCGCCACACTGGCGGCAGTTGGCCAATTGTCAATTCCTCAACTTTCCGGGGGGTGGTGCCTATTCTACCCCCGTGTGTTCTGCAAACCGGCGCTAATCTTGTTAGAATTTTCTTGTGGAACCTTCTTTGTTGAGCCGCGCCATCCAGAAGCGCCCTGACAAGTGCAAGTTTGAGGGCCGCATCCTGTTTTTGACTGAAGATCCTGAGCTGATTCGACGCCAGCTAGCCGGTGAAGAACTGCCCTGGGACACGAAGAACCCGCAGAATAATCCCAAGCTGCGCGACGACATCTCGACCGACGAGATCACGCCCGCGCACATCTGCTTCTTCTTCGACGAGAAGCTGGGCGAGTGGCCGTACACGGGCCTCAAGTGCGGCAATGAGGTACCGATCAAACGCGGCGACGTGAAGAAAGGCGGCTTTGTGGCCGCTGTCAGCGGCAAGCGTCGCGGCAAGGGTTCCAGCCGTGAGCAGTCGCCCTACGCGGAGTTGTGCGCCGGTATCAAGCTGGTGATCGCAGAGAATATTGAGCGTATTTATAAGCAGAACTGCCAGAACCTGGGCGTGCTCACGTCGACCGACTTCAACCTGATCGATAAGGTTCGCGCCGGTGAAGAAATTCCCTTGAGCAAATTCACAGAGGGCGAAGACGACATCACGCGCCAGGTAATCGAGTACGGCGGGTTGTTCCCGTTCAATGTGGCCCGCATGCAATCGGGGTCCCCGGCACGCTCGCGTGACGGGGCGGAGAAGAAAGTCTTTCTGCCGGGGATCAACACCGGCAAGCGGCCGATGACGATCGCCGAGAAGATCTTTGCGCGGCATATGCTCAACGCGCAGAACGAGCCGGGAGTCGGCTACGTGAAGCCCGGTGACTCGGGCTTTGCCCGCACCGATCTGCGTTTCAGCCATGAGTACGTCACGCCGATGTCGGCCATTTTCTTTGAGCATTTTGTGGGCAAGGACGCCAAGGTAAATGATCCGAAGACCATCCTGTTTTTCCGCGATCACCTGACGTTTCTCGACGAGGTGATCTCGGAAGAGAAGAAGAAGATGGGGCTGCTGGATCTGGCCGGCCAGCTCAAGTACAAGCAGGAAGACTTTGGCGCAAAGCAGGGCATCAAGCTGCATGGCGAGTTGAGAGATCGCAAGGGCTCCGAGGGCATCTGCCACTCGATTGTGGCGGAGATGTATGCGCTGCCGGGACAACTCAACGTGGGCTCGGATTCACACACGCCGCACGTGGGTGCGGTGGGCTGCATTGCTTTCGGCATCGGCACCACGGACGTCTTCAATTCTTGGATCACCAAAGACGTGCGCGTAAAGGTTCCAGAGTCAGTGAAGGTGGTCGTGCGCGGCAAGCGCCGGCCGAACGTTACCGCCAAGGATTTCATTCTGCTTCTGCTGAGCATGGAGTACATCCGCAGCGGCAAAGCGCTGGCGAAAGTGATGGAGTATTCGGGCGAAGCCATCGAAGCGCTGAGCGTGGACGAGCGCGCGACCATGACCAACATGGCGGCGGAGATCGGCGGATTTACCGGGATTGTTGCGCCAGATCAGAAGACCGTGGAGTTCCTGATGGAGCGGCGCGGCATGTCGCGAACTAAGGCGGAAAAGCTTTGCGAAGGGTTGTTCAGCGATCCGGACGCGCAGTATGCGCATGTGATCGAGGTGAACGCCGATGACATCACTCCGATGGTGGCCACGCCGGGTGATCCGGGGAACGGAAAGTACATCCGCGATCTCAATACGCCGGTTCCGGTTGAGATCGCATACGGCGGAACATGCACCGCGGGTAAAAATGCCGACATGGACATGTATGCCCAGGTGCTGGCAGACGCATTGCAGCAGGGCAAGCGGGTAGCCGATTCCTGCAAGTTTTATATTCAATTCGGCTCACAGGAGACGCGGGAATACTGCGTGCGCCAAGGTTATCTCGATGTCTTCAAGAAGGTGGGCGCGATTGTGATTGAGCCGAGCTGCGGAGCCTGCATCAATGCCGGCCCTGGAGTTTCCACCCGTTCTGACCAGGTGGTGATCAGCGCGCAGAACCGCAATTTCCCCGGTCGCAGCGGTCCGGGCCTGATGTATCTGGCCAGCCCGTACACGGTGGCAGCCAGCGCGGTAGCGGGGTACATCGTGGAGTATGAGCCGCAGACGGAAGCTGCGCGTCCTGATCTGGCGATGCGCAAATAGATCTTTCGCGGCATGCTTCCCAGGCAAGCACCATCGCCCATCGATCCAAGGATGGGCCCTAGAACTTCCACTTGAATAGGGTTCAAATTTGCGGTTCACTGCTGGGTGCAGTCAGAAGCGGACAAGCTTTCATCGGTCAACCCTGGGTGTGTGTTTTGGCGCGACGCCGCATCCAGTGCCGGAGGAGTTCGTATTCTGGAATAGCAGTGCGCGATTTGCGTGTAATCGCCACTAGGTGACGCCTCTCGAGGATCTTCATTCCCGCCTGCACGGCCGACTTCGACAGCCCGGTGCCTTCTGCGATCCGCTGCAAGCTCATTGCCAGCCGTCGCTGCTCCGCGCGGTACAGCTGCGACCACAGAAAGAGGTAGACCAGAAAAGCCGAAGGCGAATGATCATGGCCCACCAGGTCCGGCATGAGGGTATCAATCACGTATTGGTCAATTCCAATATGCAGCATGACTGGTTATCACTATACCATTAACAACTATAGTGAGCTTGTCGAAACAAAGCGGCCTCGGTGAGAATGGCTGCGGAGGTGAGGAGAATGATTCGCGGCGTCAAGTTTGCCAGCATTCCTGTCAAAGACCAGGACAAGGCCGTAGCTTTTTATACAGAGAAGCTTGGGTTTCGCATCGTTACCGACCAGCCGTTCAATGAAGAGCAGCGGTGGATTGAACTAGGTATCCCCGGCGCTGAGACCCGCCTGGTGCTTTTCAAGTTTGATAACAATCTGCAGCCCGGGATGCAGATGAACGTCAGCTTTTGGACTGACGATGTGGAAGGCACGGTGCGGGATTTAAAAGCCAAAGGGGTAAAGATCACCATGGAGCCGAAGACGGCCGACTGGGGCACCGCGGCAGCCTTTCAGGATGTTGACGGGAACAATTTTCTTGTCGGGACAAAATAAGGCTGCCGGGCAAAAGCAGCTCGAGCGAAGGCCGCGCTATTGTGCTTGTACCGTGACCTGCTCCACTTTATAGCCCTTGTCGCGGAGCAACTTGGCAACCCCTTTTTCGCCGACAATGTGGGCTGCTCCCACTACGACAAAAATCGGTTCCTTGCCTTTCAAATATTCGTCGAGCCGGGCCGCCATGGTCACGTTGCGGTCGTCGAGAAGCTTCTTGGTAAGACTCTTGGTGCCCATATCCGCTTCTTCGTCCATGACTTGTTGCAGCGCGTCAGGATCACCGGAGACATACGCAGCCTGGATGCGCTTGATCATATCTTTCATCTTGTCGCCTTGTTTCAGGGCTGACTGCAGCAAACCGAGCTGCTCTTCCTCGGTGGCCTCGGCAAAGAGCGAAAGCTGAGACTCCATGGTTTCCAGTTCGTCGATGCGCTGCGGTTCCTTGCTCTCATTGAGGAAGTGCATGTCGATGCCGAGCTGAGGATCTTCTCCGGCCTCTTTCCAGGAGAACGCGGCAATGGTGACGGCCACCACCCAGGGCTTGAGTTGCTCGATGCCGGCACGGGGCAGCCCATGCGCGGTGCAAAAATCATCCAGCGCAGCCGACGTTTCCTTGCTCAGGTGTTTGGAAAGAGAATCATCGCCGGTATACATTCCGTACTTTTGGACGAGGCCCATCATCTTCGCCTGATCGGCGTTCTTGATGTTGATTTCCACGGCCAGAACCTTGGCCGCAGCGAAAGCCGACTCCACCTGTTGCGGGAGAGGATACATGGTGCTGTCGCCAACGTGTATAGATCCAACCAGGTAGATGGTGACGGTGGGCGAAGTAGCTTTCCACATCAGGAAACGGCGCGGTTTGGACTGGGGTTGAGCGGCTGTCTGGGCGTGAGCAGCGGCCACTATGGCCAGCAGAAGGATCCAGATTGCCGGAATGCGTAAGCGCCTGAACATGGGTTCTCCTGATCTTCGAAAGGAATTGGACCAGCTTGCCTGATTATATCGTCAGGTTGGCCTGCCTTTGGATCAGCGAAAGCACGCAACTTTGGTATCGAAAGTCGTGTAAGAAAAGGGTGTGCGCTTCTTGTGCTAGAATCCGCCGCGTCCGGTCGGACGATTCTGTTTGCGGCGCGCACCGCCGTCACCAGGTTCGATGAAAACAGAAAACTTCATCCTGAACGCCACCGACGGCACGGAGCTGTTTGTTTATCGCTGGTTGCCGGAGCGGTCGCAGATCGCCGTGGTCCAGATTGCGCACGGCCTGGCGGAGCATGCCGGACGTTATGCCAGGCTGGCGGAGTCGCTTACGGGGGCGGGCTACGCGGTTTATGCGAATGATCACCGCGGTCATGGCCGCACGGCAAAGTCGCAGGAGGATTTAGGTGTCTTTGGCGAACAGAGCGGCTGGCAGAAATGTGTGGATGATCTCTGGCAGCTGAACCGGCATATTGCCGCTGAACATCCGGGGCTGCCGATCGTCTTGCTGGGGCACTCCATGGGATCAACCCTGGCGGAGCAATTGATGGGCGAGCACGGCGAGGGGCTTGCAGCCGTTGTGCTCTCCGGGGCGAATGGCAAGCCGACGTCGCTGGCGACGGTAGGACGCGGCATTACGCGGGCGGAACGCCTGCGCCTGGGAGCGCGAGGGAAAAGCAAGCTGGTGCAGTCGCTGACCTTTGATGCGTTCAACAAGAAGTTTGCTCCAACGCGAACCGCGTTCGACTGGCTTTCCAGCGATCCGGCGGAGGTTGATCGATACGTTGCAGATCCGCTGTGCGGGTTCGCCGCTACGGTACAGCTTTGGATTGACCTGCTGGATGGCTGGGATGCCGTCTCATCGCCCAAGCATCGGGCGCACGTGCCCAAGACGCTGCCGATCTATGTGATTGCCGGCGGCCGCGATCCGGTGAGCGGAAACACCCGACAGCTTCAGGCCTGGCTGGCCGACTACCGGGCTGCGGGGTTCACCAGGCTCGAGCACAAGTTTTATGCGGAAGCGCGCCATGAGCTTTTCAATGAAACCAATCGCGATGAAGTTGTTGCCGACCTGCTTGGCTGGATGAATCAACTTTGGCACTAGAGAGGGCTTACCACAGTAACCATCTTGCTGTACCGGGCTCTTGGTTTGCCGGCACACGCGTGCGAGAATCCCCGCAGACCCTGAGTGATCTCCAAGAATTGAGAGTTCGTCATATGAGCAAGCTTGTTTTGCGGAGTTGTCTGCTGCTTTTTCTGGCTCTTCCGCTGTCCGGACAGAGCGCGAATTGGAATATATACACTGACAGCCAGGGGAATTTTTCAGTGCTGTTTCCCAATCAGCCACAGGACACCATCAACCGGAAAGATGAGACGATCAATTCGCACACCTTGCTGGCCAAAGACGGCGGGTCCGTCTATACGGTAGTGTATTCCAGCATGTCGAGCGATCAGAAGGTCGATGACGCGACCTACCAGGTCTTTAGAGACGCTGTTTTCAGTGAACTGCCCAAGTGCGATATCGAGGCTGAACACGAGCCAGCACCGTCGCTGGGCGGCTATATTGGCCACTGGTATCGTTTGAGCTGCAATATGCCCAATACGCGGGTGATTATTGAAGGCAATCTCTATTGGGGCAAGCGGTATGCCTATGCCGTGATGGCGATGTTTCCTTTCAGCGCCAGCCGGCCGCAAGGGGAAGAGAAGTTCTTAAGATCTTTTGCGGTGCTCACGGCGAACTAGCCAGTGTTCGGGACCAGTATCCTCAGGGCGATGCTCTTTCGGCTGGAAACGACGTTCAGCCCAGGCAAAAGCGCGGATGAGCGAAAGCGCAATCCGGTGAACCAGCGGGTGTTCCGGAAACGTATCCTGACGGCGGGGCTCTTTCTGCATGAAGCGGCGCTCCGCCAGGGAAAAGGCACCGATCAGCGCAAGAGAAATCAGAGTAAAGATCAGAGCTGCGAGAGCTTCGTGATCGCGCAGCCACTTGCCGTCTATCATACGGGTACAGCGTAGCTGCACCGGGTCCGCATCCGCCAGTGACAAGGGTAATTAAATTTTCTTAGATTTGGGATGACCGGCACCAACCTCTTAGCTTTCTAATGATGTTCCCCGCAAAAGCAAACTCTGGCTTAGAACCTTCTAATACATGATGGCGAACATAAGACGAATATGTATTTAGACGCCACTCACTTCTTCGAAGCATTGAGAAAAAAACCAGGCTGGATCGGAGCCAATAGAGCGACCACGCAAAAGTAGCTGAACTACCGGGAGAAAGATTTCCGAAATCCGAAAATGGAACGCGGCGCAGTTGGAGAAACCGGATAGCTCGGTATCATGCGCTCACAACGACGTCCAATCAGCTAGACCAAGAGAGGAAAGACTCAATGCACGGGTTGATATTCGCGGAACTCAAGCGATACGTTGAAACCAAGTTCGACACAAAAACGTGGGACGCTCTGCTGGACAAAGCGGGCCTGAAGGGCAATATGTACATTGCGGCCGCGGTGTATCCGGACAGCGACATACTGGCGCTGGTGAACACGGCCTGCAACATGACAGGCCTGTCGGCAAAGGCGGTGCTGGAGGATTTTGGGGAATTCATCGCGCCGCAATTGATCGCGCAGTACGGCTTTCTGATTAAGCCGGAGTGGAGTTTGCTGGATTTCCTGTGCAATACGGAAGAAACCATTCACAAAGTCGTGCGTTTCCATCAGGGAGTAACGCCTCCGCGGCTGGCAGTGACCCGCCTGTCGGACGATAAGGTGATCATTTCCTACGACTCAGCCCGAAAGATGTGCGCGCTGCTCAAGGGAATCGTAAAAGGCGCGGCCAAACACTATAAGGAAGACGCGAGCATTCTGGAAACGAAGTGCATGCTGCAGGGCGACCCGGCATGCATTGTGACCGTGCAGGTGGCGACGGCCAAGCGCCGTCCCGGGGTAGCGCCCGCGCAAACTGCCGGTGCGATGCGGTAGGGCCGATTTCAGGATCGAATCTCTGCCGGTATAGCGCGTTAAACCCAATGCTCCAGAAAAAATGGCTGGCCGCAGTGGCCAGCCATTTCTATGTTCCGACGGCTTATCGGTAAGGCTTACGGTTTCGTCGGAAAGGGATTCAGTTGATCAGGGGTGAGCAGCTGTTTGAAGCCCGCGGGCAGGTTCTGTACCCATCCGTTGTAGACCACGGGAATAGGGAGAACGCCCTGACCACCCATGCCGTCGAGGCCGACATTCTTGTCATCGACCGCCGTGGTGGGCAGCGTTTTCAGCAGAATTCTTCCTACAACCTGGGCGTGGGTCAGGTCTCCGCTGCCGTCTGGATTCGGATCGACCACTTCCAGCGTGTTGGAGAACTGGCTGCTGACGTAAGCGTAGTATCCGCCGCCTTTCTTTGCGCCCCACTGAACACCGTGGCAGCCGGCGTCGCACAGGAGCATGGCAACGAGCGTGTCAGTTTTGGTATCGACCAGGGTGATGGTATCGGTAAGGATGTTGGCGGTGACCATGACTTTGCCGTCGGGGCTTACCGGGGTCTGAATAGGCAAGGCGCCGACAGGACCGGTGATTGCGCCGGTGATGGGATCATAGTTTGCCAGCAGGCTGATGGTTTTCGTGACTGCGCCGGTCTGCGTGTTGATCACGTCGATGGTGCTGTCGAGGAAATTGTCGACGTAGTACTTGCTGTCGTCAGGCATCATGCCGGTGGCGATAGGCAGAGCGCCGGTGGTATGCACCAGGGCGCGAACCGAGTCGGTATTGAAATCGAAGATGGTGGAAGTGTCACTGAAGGTGTTGGGGGTAACCATGGTTTTGCCGTCATGGCCCATCCAGTGAGCATGAGGATGGCCTTCGTCAATGTTGATGAGCCGCTCGATCCGGCCGCCGCCGGGCGTGAGCTGCACCACGGCGAAGGGGCTGTCTGAGCCATCGAGCGCGACGTGCAGATGGTCAGTATCGGTGCGGGTCATCACGTGAGATGGATCGGGGCCGACGCGAATGTCGCGCACCAGTCTCCCGGTGGTGCGGTTGAAGACGCTCATGCGGAAATCAAACCACTGCGTCTGGAAGATATTGGTCTGGTTCCTGTCCGTCCACATATTGTGTGGATTGTTCATATCGACCTGCGGCAACGCCACTTTGCGGACCGGCAGCCAGGAGGTCGCGTTCACGTTGGTTGCGGTTCCGGGCTTGTCCTTTTCTTTGGTCAATTCAAACTGGGTATCCACCCAGACTTCGCCTACGCCGGGTGTTGCCGGGTTGAAGGGCGCTGCCATCGGCGTGTCATTGCCGTAGCGCGCGTTCAACACCGCAGGCAGGTTCACGACCGCGCCGCCGGTGATCCTGACATTCACATCAGGATAAATGATGTGCCAGGTAGCCAGGCTGTGGTCCTGCCAGTTAGCGGGGTTGGTTGCGATAAAGAATGTCCGGAGCAGACGCGTTGCCAGATCGCTGCTGGTGGGCACGGTGATGCCGTTCACAAGAGTAATGCTTTCGCCCAGATCCAGGCCCGGGGTGGCCGGGTCATCGACGATCACGGCAGCAAACATGTACGGGTGGATTTTGCACGTGAAGACGTACAGACCGGGCGTCTTCAGCGTGAAGCGCACCTGGGCGTCATTGGGCAGGGTGCCGGAATCAAACGGCATGCCCTGAGCGCCAGTGGGGAAGATAAGGCTGGTAACCGTGTGGACAGCGTTCGAATCGCCTTTGAACCTGACCTCAACTCCGGGAGTCGCCACGGCCAGGGATTGCGTGCCGGCAATCGGGCCGGCCGTATTTCTGAACCAGCTTCCAGGATTATCGGTGCGCAGGAAGGTGACGGTATTGTCGTCAGCTTTTGCGGAAATGGGGAGGAGGGTAACCATCACCGCCAGCGCCAGAACTACTTTGACTGCCAGCGGCAAACTATGGTGCAGCTTTTGGGTTTGCATTGCTTGCCTCCAAATTATCTAAGGAAATAGGTTGGGGTTATGGCGGGGAGGTAAACCAAGGCCACTATAAATTCTGACGTATTAAAGTTGTGCGAATCTACCGCTGTGTTCGGTTTTCGGAAATGGGTCGCGGTAGTACGTGTACTTCGGGGTTGCAACCTAGTCGCCGAAAGTGAATCGCAGATTTTTGGAACCTGCCGGGCAAAACTAGCGACTTCAAGCCCTGAGCTAGAACCGAACTTAGCAAATCCTAGTGAATCTTAATATCCGGCTTGTCGATAAGCGGGTTATTTTCTGGCAGGAGAGAAGGTTGAGAAGGGAACAACACCGTAAGCCGGTAAAAGGAAGCCTTCGATGATGAAATTCAAGTTTGTTCCAATTGTTCTGGTTCTGATCATGGTGGTTACCGCAAGCCTCGGGGCGTTTGCGACTTCTTCGGTATCATCGCAGCAGGCGGCGGACAAACCAGCACCAGCGCTGCCCATTCCGGCACAAATCCTGAGCGCGAAGAGAGTCTTTATCGCCAACCATCAACCAGAAATAGTCAACAATGCGGGATATTCCGGAGGTCCGGATCGGACCTACACCGAGTTTGTTGCGGCCATGCAGCATTGGGGGCACTACGAAATGGTGCTCTCGCCGAGTGCAGCTGATCTAGTGTTTGAGATCGAGATGATCAGCCGCCGCGATGCACCGGACCAGTTTCGCATCATCATCCGCGATCCCAAGAGCAATGTGGCTTTGTGGACGCTTTACCAGAAAATTGAATTTGCAGGGTTGATGAGCAACCGCGACAAGAACTTCAGCAAAGCAATCCAGCGGGCCGCGAATCAGTTGAGCGGGCTGGCAGGAACTCCGCCGGTCTTCCCGCCGGAAACACCGAAAAACGACAGCGATGACAGCAACTAGGAATGCAACGGGCTGGCGAAGTCAGAACGCGTGAGCGCTCAGCGCAAGCAAGGCGACGGCGAAGAGAGCAGTGGCAAACCATGCCTGGCGAGGACGAATGAGTACTCTTTCTGCCAGGGAAACACAGGCTACAACCAGCATGGCCCACAGGCTGTGACCAGCGGCAACGCAGACAAGCATCAGAGCCCAGCAGCTGATGCAACAGTAAGCTGCCGTTCGCGCGCCGTATCGGCAACAATCAAAATCGGCTCGCCAGCCCGATGGCGCCATGGGCATGGTGAAATGGCAGGCAACCAGGCTGCGCTGCTTTCGGCGAGTCAGCTGCCAAAGTCCTGCAAGCAACAGGCTGAACGGAAGAAGAAAGCTGAATACAGCGGGTGAAAACAGGCGCAGAAGCTGCAACACTGCTTTTGCAGTCACGCCGTAGACAAGCCACAGAGCAGAGTATCCGGCCAGGAAGAGAAGCATGGAGCGGTCGCGCCGGAACCAGAGGCTGCGCGCGGCGACCACGCGGACCTGGGGAACGAGCGTGGGAAACATCATGGCCGTGATCATGATCGACCAGTGAAGCATAAAGCCGGGCCAGGCATCGAAAGCCAGGTAGCTCTCGGACGGCATGGATGAATGGAGCGTCGCGGCAGCATCGGCATCGTGTGAGTGAATCCCGAGTGATGGCGCTAGTGACATGACGCCGCCGGCAAGAAGAAAGAGCCAGGCTCCGGCGCTGAGCAGAAGGAGCGGCGATTCCGGATGGCGCCACAGGAATTGACGCCATCGGGAATATGGGAGACTGAGGGTCGCGCTCATCAGGCGTAATAGAGGCTGATGCGGCCAACTTTCACCGGCTTGGTGTTCGGAGCGATCGCACGCTTGGTTTCAGGTTGATGCGGCACAAAAGTTACGCGAACGCGCTCAGGATTCCACTGCTTGTTTTGCTGGAGCGTGTTGACGATCTGCGTAATATCGAAAGAATAGTTCATACCGTCGCCTGCGTGCTCCCTGGACTCGCGCGAAGCTTCAACGATACCGAACTTGGGCAGCAGTCCGGCGACCAGCTGCGGATAGTTGGCTGCATTTGCGCCTTCGGGAAGATTCACATAAACCACGTAGCTTTGGATGGGGCGAGCTTCCGCGGTCACATTCTCAAGGTTAAGGTGGATCTCAGGAGCGGCCGCTGCGCCGGCAGCCATGCGCGCGCGAGCGGCAGGTCCGGAAGGTGGCTTCACGGGAAATTCCACGGAGTTAGGTTGCGCTCCCAGATTGATCTCCTTGTTATCCGTGGCGCCCACCATCTCGGGAATGCGTTCGATTTCCATAGGAACATTAGATGCCGCCTCGGCCACGCGGTGAGGCGCGCCGAGCGGATCGGATACATCCTGATATACATAGTCCAACATTGGGCTGGTGGTATCAAGTACCTGATTGACCTCGAGCGTAACGGGCTTTCCGTCGGCGTCATGGAAATCAAAATCAATGCTCGAAAGCCATGCCGCGAGAGTGGGATTGGTGTGGCGGGGATCGCGCTTGCGCCAGACCTCCCAGAGCCGGTCGATATTGGAGTGGTGACACCAGAATATGGGGTCGAGCGCGGCGGTTTCGAAGGATTCCATCCAGCCATCGTCGCCGCCGACGGCATCATGCATGGAGCCGTGAGGCGTCAGCTCCAGCGCTCCGGGTACGCCGCCACGATGGCTGAAGCCGGTCCGGCCACCGCCAAAGTTCGATCCGGCGCCGCCACTCGAGTTGATGTAGCTGAGCTTCTTGAGACACGTGGTGATATCGGCGCTCAAAGCGCTGCCGAGCGGATCGCCGTCATTTGCTCCTTCAGCACGCGCTTTTACCAGCAGCGGGTTCGGACCTCCGTCAGGAAATTTAGGATCATAGAAGGCGCGAGGCAGGCAGCGAGCGTTGGGATTGGCGTGATCGCTATAGTTCCAGTACGGTAGCGCCCAGTCAGAGGGGCCGCCGAGATCCTTGATCGCCTTGAGCAGAATCTGCTCGAAATAATGCAGGTAACCGCGATGCCAGGGAAGAAAAAACCATGAGCCGTGCTGGCATCTTGACCAATAGGTGCTCTGCTCAGAAGACGAGGGAAGTTTTTCTCCGGACCTTGCGAACGGATCCTGCGCCGGGTCATATCCGTGAATGGCGCCCTGATAGCGCCAGCTCGTGGGATCGGTTACAGGCCGCTTCTGCATGGCCGCCACGGCGCGAGCATACCATTTGAGCGTGTCATCCTTGATCTTCCAAACATCCTGGCGGGTACGTGGCATCAGAACTCTCCTTTGGTGCCGGAATCAGTTTTTACGGAGACAGTCATAACAATGTTGTGACCCGGCAGTTGGAGCGTTACAGAAATTAAGGGCAAATTGTTTGAAGAGCTAGAGATGGGACGAGCCGCTGCTCAGGAATCGTCACGCTTCGCGAGCACCGGCTTGATGTCGATTACCGGGGTGCCGTCGATGGCTTCCACGGGGCCGATCCGCAGCCTCTTTCCGTCGTTGAACGTCAAACGGATTTTTGCAGGGAAAACCTCACGAGAATAACGGATCGTCCGTCAGATATGCCAGCCCGATAAAGCCGATGCCGAAAGCGAACAGGAAAATATTCATTTCGAAGCCTAAGATGATTATAGGGAGATAATCCGTGAGCGATGAAATCAAGAATAGGCTTTTCGCCGCACTGTGTGAGGCAGGGCTGAAGGTTCCGAAGGGCAGTTTTCAGGTGCTTGCGAAACAGTTCGATACCACGTCAGCGACGGATCCAGACATTGCGCCTCAGATTTTTATGGTCACCGTGACTGAGATTGAGTCGAGGTGAAAAATGTGGATTGGATCGCTGATGGGGCGGAGTTGCGCGTATGCAGTTCTTGCAGGCTATCCAACGCAATGAATGCAGATCAATCAGGAAGAGCGCACGACTTTACAATCTCAAGAATTAAGACAAGTAAGGTCTATGTTATTAAATGCATTTAGTATTGATTAATAGTGGTGTTTGTAGCGGTCGTCCTCCAATATTCCAGAGAGTATTCCAAATATTATAAATATTGAAACAATTTAATAAACTCTTGACATAGAGCTTAGAGATGCTGTAGCTTGTTCCCGCTTCGGAACCCTCTTCTTTCTCGGAGTCTCTTCCGGAAGTCCCCTCAACTTCAGGTACACGTATTTTTGAAAAGGCCTTGCGGCGGCAGGGATAGCTACTGCTTTGTCCGCATGGCCCCGGAAGGGTCTGTCTCAAAGCGCCTTCTTTCTAGGAGGAATTTGTCAAATGGAGGAGTTGAAAATGATGCGAAAGACCCCCCAATCTCGCCCTACAAGCCATGGGTTCCCCGCCACCATGGTCTTGATCGTGGTTTTATCAGCAGGCATGATGCATGGCCAAAGCGATCCGGGACCGCGCGCCGGCACACAACAACCGCCTCAGCCGATCGCAGGATTGACCGCGGCACAATCAACACTCTTTACCAACGCACTGGCTGTCTTTCAGGAAGTTGACTCGGTGAAAGGGACGATTGCCGGTGAACCCGGCGTTGGCCTGGGTCCCACGTTCAATGGCAATAGCTGCGCCATGTGTCATGCGGAGCCAACCGCAGGCGGCACCAGCCCCGGACTGAACAGCAGGGTTCACGCCGTACCCAATCCTCAGGTTGCTCTAGCTACCCTGGATGGCGCCACGAACGTAGTACCCTCATTCATCACCGCGAATGGTCCGGTGCGGGAAGCGCGTTTCGTCTCTACCGATACCACGGACATCCGCAACCCGTTGAATGGCGGCGTGGCGGCTCTCTACACCATCAAGGGCCGCACGGATGCTGCGGGTTGCAATCTGGGCCAACCGGATTTTCCCACTAACCTGACCAACAATAACGTTATCTTCCGCATTCCCACGCCCACCTTTGGATTGGGTTTTGTAGAAGCCACCCCGGATGCGACTCTGGCTGCGAACCTGGCCGCCAATGCGACCCAAAAATCCCAGCTCGGGATCGCCGGCCGCCTGAACACATCAGGCAATGATGGCACGGTCACCAAGTTCGGGTGGAAGGCGCAGAACAAGACCCTGACCATCTTCGCGGGCGAGGCCTATAACGTGGAGCAAGGCGTAAGCAATGAGTTGTTCAGCAACGAGCGCAGCGCCGTCGCAGGCTGCGTATTCAACAGCAATCCTGAAGACCACACCGGAGATGACGGAACAGCCTCCGACGTTGTGAACTTTGCCGTGTTCATGCGTCTGCTGGCCGCACCTGTACCTGCTCCGGCTACGCCCTCTACCACCAATGGATCCAGTCTGTTCAACAGCATTGGCTGCTCCATGTGCCATACCCCGCAACTCACCACAGGGCCTTCGCCATATGCAGGCCTGAACAATGCAACCTATCGCCCATTCTCGGATTTCGCCTTGCACCACATGGGTTCTCAACTGACCGATGGCGTTCATCAGGGCGATGCTGAACCGGATGAGTTTCGCACCGCACCCCTTTGGGGCCTGGGCCAGAGATTGTTCTTCATGCACGACGGCCGCACTTCCGACCTGCTGACAGCCATCGCACAACATACCGGCGGCAATGGTTGTTTTACCAATCAGGACTTCGATCAATTCACGGTGAATGGCAGTAATTTCCAGCCCTTCGAGTCAGTTCAGATTTGCGTTTCGGAAGCTGACAAATCCGTGACCAACTTCAATGGGCTCACTGCTTCCCAGAAGCAGGACCTGCTTAACTTTTTGCGGTCCCTGTAGATCCGCCTTGACTGGGAAACCGCAATGCGGAGGGGATGTGCACCCCTCCGCCTTTTTGTCCAAGGTTGAGTCAAGAATCAGCCCCGCCACCGGCTGCGCCGGATTGGCCAAGACGTATGAGGAATTGCTGGAGTGGAGATAACGCTCAAAAACTCCGGTTTACGTGCCTTTCACTTCTTTCGTCATGGAGCCAGGCCAACGCGCTGCAGTAACGCCAGAAATCTGGAATCACTGTGCAGAGGATCTGGGAACTGTGAGCATTTAGAAATGGGAGCCCCGTAGGGGGCGACACTAGCCAAACACATACTTGGGATCGAACGTCACGCCGTGTTTCTTCAAAAGGGTAATGTATTCGTCGTCAAAACTGAGTTTGCGATGATGCGCCTCCTGATTATCAATGTACTTGATTACGGCTCCGACATTGGAAGAGCTGACGCTGAATCCGCCATATCCTTCCTGCCATGCAAATTTCTTCTCTTGTTCCCTGATCCATTTTGAGGAATTGGATTTCACCAACGCCACAGCTCTGGCCAACGTAATGGTAGGCGGTAGGCGAAACAGGAGATGAATGTGATCTTCCATGCCACCTACCGCGAACGTCAGCAGATCATGGTTTTTGCAAACTGCCGCCGTGTAGGCGAAGAGGCGCGGCAGGAGTTCACGAGTCAGGAGCCGCTCACGGTTCTTGGTACTGAATACCAGATGGATATGGTTTTGTGCATAGCTATGGGACATGTGCCGCCTCCTACGGGGCTTGGCATGGTGCGACACCACTTCCCAGGGCTTCCGCACCTGGGCTAGGCTCGTTTGCCCCTTCGGGGCTTGGTTTGCGCAGGGTAATGACAGAGTGAGAGCCGGACATCTCAAGGATTGTATTCGCTTTTTCATTGACAGCGAAGAAATCTTCGCCTATAATGCAAAGTTGTAAGAGTACGACCGAGAGCGGCGTCGGGGAGGAGCAGCTGGCAGCTAGCAATTGGCAGGCGAGGGCGCCTGCGCTCCAACTGCAAAATCCGAAAGGCCTGCAACCCTGTCGTTGGTCCGCGGCGCAAGTGTTAGGCCGCCTGCCAGACAAAATCATCCACAGTCGAAGTGTGCCTGGGCGATTGCCAAAATCGCCGAAATTGCCAAAATTGACGATTTAAAACCCATAGAACGCTAATCGCGGTATCAGAGCCACCTTAACGGTGGCTTTTTCTATTTCTACCCAAAACAGAACGGAGGAAGTTTGAGCAAGCAGGAAGTGATGGCGGCCATCAAGAGATGCGCGGAGAAGCTGGGGTATGTGCCCACGATCTTTGACCTGGTGAAGCACGAAGGGCTGACGAGGCCGGAGATCCGGAAGCATTTTGGCAGCTACAAACTCGCACTGGAAGAATGCAGGCTTGAAGTCCCGAGATGGGGGCAGAGGGTGGAGGTAGAGCAAGTATTCCGGGACTGGATGGGAGTGGCGCGAGCACTGACGAGGTGTCCGACGCTGTATGAATATGAGCGGATGGGGAAATACAGACGCCGGCAGGTTCGGCGGTTCTTTGGCGAGTACAGGCAGGTCCCAGAGAGAATGCGTCTTTACGCGGAAGAGAAAGGTCTGGAGGGCGAGTGGGAAGACGTGATGGAGATACTGCGGCGACCAGCGCGGTGGCAGTTCGCCTTCGCCACAACGGCCACCGCGATGTCCGCGGCGGACTGCGAGGGTGACGGTCCCGTCTATTACCCCAACGAGCCAACATCGGGCTCGTCGGGGACCCCGGTTTATGGGCCGGTGGTCAGGGCGCCGGGCTTTATTTATGGGCCCACGAATGAGAACGGCGTGCTGTGCCTGTTTGGGGCGATGGCGGAAAAACTGGGTTTCAAGATTGTTCGAATACAGATAGGGTTTCCGGATTGCGAAGCGATGAGGGTGGTGCGAAACGGCAGGCTAAGGCCGGTAAAGATTGAGTTCGAATACGAGAGCAGGAATTTCTATGCGCATATGCACGATCCGAAGGGCTGCGATCTGATCGTGTGCTGGGAACACAATTGGGAGGAGTGTCCGTTGGAGGTGATTGAATTGAGGAAGGTGGTCGGGTGAATCGCCGGAATCGCCGGAATCGCTCGGAATCGCCGGAATCGAAAAGCCGGAAATCTACCACTGATCAGCACTGACGACACTGATTTAAGCTCGGGTGATTGGTAGTCGTAAGGGCCACGACCTACCACGGATGAACACGGATGTGACGGATCAGGGAGAGATTGCCAAGAGGTGAAGCCCTGCTTCACCCTGCCAACTTGCGGCAGGGTGAGAACAGGTGAATGGTCAAAGCTCACATGCTCGGGTTGAGCGGTTGCTGATGGATGGTCGGCTGGCCCTGGGCCGGGGTTTTGAACGTATATATCGGGCCAACTGGCTGGCCATTCATGGTGGTCATCTGGACGTAGTAAGTGGTATTGGGCTGCAGGTTGATGAGGGTCGCGCGGTGGTTTTCCCCGCCTAAGTTGTCGATGGCTTCGACCGCACCGGTAAGGCTTTTGGGGTCGGTGCCATAGTGCATGCCCAGTTTTGCGCTTTCTTTCGAGGTCCAGGCGATTTTTGCCGATTTCACGTCAGCAAACTCCAGCATAGGCTTGGTGACCTGGTTGTCAGCTTGAGGTTGGGTAGCGGGCTGCTGAGCGGCTGCAGGATTCTGGGTGGCTGCAGGAGGCTGTGTGGCCGGAGTCTGTGCTGCGGCAAAGCAGGCGCAGAACAGCAGAACTGCTGCGATTGTAAGAAATTGTTTCATAGGTTCCCCCCTAGAGGTATTACGACAGTGGCTTATTTATTGCGAAGCCGGCGATAGGGGAGAGGGTTGTCTTCGGATCGCCATGATCTCCGAAATCGCGCGGAATCGCCGGCATCGGAAAAGCAAAGGCTACCGCGGATATGCGCGGATGATCGCGGATCGGGGAAGCCGCCGCGAAATCGCCGTAATCGCCGTAGTCGCCGGCATCGGAAAAGCAACGGCTACCGCGGATTGGCGCGGATGATCGCTGATAGGAAAGGGGAGCAGCGGAGAACCTTTTAACAGTAATCGTTTTCGGGATCCCCATCTCTAATTTAGCATTTGGTCTTCACCCAGGTTAAGACCCGCATTCAACCCTCTCCCAGTCTGCTCTTATCCGCTCTTTCCGCGCCAATCCGCGGTAAAGCTTTTGGTTTAGGATTGCGGCGATTCCGGGCGATCACGACGATACGCGCGCCTTTGCGCTTTTTAGCCTCCCGTGATACGCTTTTTAAGTCACTTAAAGGACGAGATTTAGATAAGGAGTCGACCAGAATTCAGTGTTAGCGAGAGAGCGAAAGGCCGACGTGATCAACCGCTTCCGTACACATCAAGCAGATACGGGCAGTCCGGAAGTCCAGATTGCCATACTGAGTGAGCGTATCGGAGAGCTGACGGAGCACTTCAAGAGCCACCAAAAAGACCATGCCTCCCGGCGCGGTCTTCTGATGATGGTCAGCAAGCGCCGACGCCTGCTGGACTATCTGAAAATGTACGATACAGAGCGTTATAAAGACGTCATCCAGAAACTTGGCATCCGTAAATAATCGACTGAAATCGATTGCAGATTGCGACGTTTGACGCCGGCGGAATACGTGTATTCCGCCTCTTCGTATTGTATTTGGACTTTCGCTTCAATTTGAAATCTTGCTTAGCGCGCTGCTGGTCCCCTCTGGAAGAGAGGAATTCATGAAGCAGACAGCCACTGTTGAACTTGCAGGCGGCAAAACCCTCCACATAGAAACCGGACATTTGGCCAAACAGGCACAGGGCTCAGCCATTGTGCGCCAGGGCGATAACGTTGTCCTGGGCACCGCGTGCGCCGCGCCCGATCCGCGCGAGGGGATCGACTTTTTCCCGCTTACGGTTGACTATCGCGAATATACCTACGCCGGCGGCAGAATCCCCGGCGGCTTTATCAAGCGTGAAGGGCGGCCGAGCGAGCGCGAGATCCTGACGGCCCGCCAGATTGACCGTCCGATCCGCCCGCTGTTTCCCGAAGGCTTCAGGAATGAGACCCAGGTGATTTCGCTGGTGCTCTCCGCCGATGCGGAAAACGATCCTGACGTTCTGGCGATCAATGCCGCTTCCGCCGCAGTTACCCTTTCCGACATTCCATTTAACGGTCCGGTAGGCGCGGTGCGCGTGGGCCTGATCAATGACGAATACCTGGTCAACCCGACCTATGAGCAGATGCGCGAAAGCCTGCTCAACATCATGGTGGTGGGCACGGCTGAAGGCATTGTGATGGTGGAGTCCGGTGCGAAGGAAGTCTCAGAGGAGCAGGTGCTGGGCGCGATTGATTTTGCTCATGAGCAGATCAAAAAGATTTGCGCCGCGATCAATGACCTGGCCAGCCGCGGCGGCAAGAAGAAGCTGGAGGTCGCTCCGCCGGAATTCGATCAGGCTTATTACGACGGCCTGAAAAAGAAGGTCGGCGCCCAGTTGACCGACGCCCTGAACACCAAGAAGCACCCGAAGCTTGAGAGCTATGATCTGGTAAAGCAGATCAAGACCAAGCTGAAAGAAGAGCTGCCTGAGGACGATGAAGAAGCGGCAGCAAAGCTTGCGCACTACTACGAAACGCTGCGCGAACGCATCTTCCGCGAGCAGGTAACCAAAGAGCGGGTGCGCCCGGATCATCGGGCATTTGATGAGATACGGCCGATCTGGATTGAAGTTGGCGTGCTGCCGCGCACGCACGGTTCGGCGGTGTTCACCCGCGGCGAGACCCAGGCGCTGGTAACCACCACGCTGGGCACGCCGGACGACGCACAGCGCATCGAGCGTTTTGAAGGCGAGACCAAGAAGCGCTTCATGCTGCATTACAACTTCCCGCCGTTCTCGGTGGGCGAGGTGGGCCGCATGACGGGCGTGGGACGTCGCGAGGTGGGACACGGAGCGCTGGCTGAGCGCGCGATTTCCGCGGTACTGCCGGACGTCGACAAATGGCCCTATACGATGCGCGTTGTCTCCGACATTCTGGAATCGAATGGATCGTCGTCGATGGCGTCAGTTTGCGGTGCGTCGCTTTCGCTGATGGATGCGGGTGTACCTTTGACCTCGGCTGTGGCCGGTGTGGCCATGGGCCTGGTGAAAGAGGAGGACTCGTACGCGATCCTGACCGATATTGCCGGAGCTGAAGACCACTACGGCGACATGGATTTCAAAGTCGCAGGAACGCGGAAGGGAATTACCGCGTTGCAGATGGACATCAAAGTGCAGAATTTGACGTCCAAAATCATGCATGAGGCGCTGGAGCAGGCGCGACGCGGGCGGATGTTCATCCTGGACAAAATGGAAGAGACGATCACCGGTGGCCGCGAGAATATCTCCAGCTTCGCTCCGCGGATTTACACGCTGCAGATTCCGGTGGATAAGATTCGCGACCTGATCGGACCGGGCGGCAAGATGATTCGCAGCATTATTGAAGAAACCGGCGTGAAGATTGACGTGGACGATACCGGCCGCGTCAATGTCGCGTCGAGTGATGGGCCGTCGGCGCAGAAGGCGATTCAGAGGATCAACGATCTGACCGCAGTGCCGGAGGTCGGCAAGACGTACCTGGGCAAAGTGGTGCGGCTGGCCGAGTTCGGCGCGTTCGTCGAGATCATTCCCGGAACTGACGGCTTGCTGCACATCAGCGAAATCGCCGAGCATCGGGTAAAGGAAGTAAAAGACGAGCTGAAGGAAGGCGACCAGGTGCTGGTGAAGGTCCTGGGTATTGAGGGCAACCGCATAAAGCTGTCGCGCAAGGCGATTCTGCGCGAACAGCGTGCCAAGATGCAGGCATCACAACCTCGAGCGGAAGGCGAAGGTGCTCCCGCCGGCGAAGAGGCAGGGCATGACGGCGGAAACGGGTCTCAGCCTCGCGGCGAAGGCGAAGAAACCATCACCTTTGAAGGTGGCGGCGACTTTGAAGAGAACGAGAGCGAACCCAACTTCAACCGTGAAGATGCAAATCGTGAAACGGTTCACGCAAGCCATGGAAGATCAGATCGTCCAAGAGGTGATCGTCCACATGGCGGCGGTGGAGGCCGCGGAGGCCGGGGTGGTGGACATCGCCGTGGCGGCCGTGGAGGCCGCGGCGGGGACCGGAACCGTGGTGGTGGCGGCGATCGCGGCGGAAATCGCTAAGATCAGCAATTAGCCCATTAGCAAATAGCAATCAGCCCTTTGAGTTGCAGAATCCTGCAGCTCAACCAGCTGATTGCTATTTTGTTTTTCGGATATCGTTTCGAGTAAAACAGCGGCGTACAGTTTAGATGGACGAGACGCTCTTTCCCTTGCAACACAAAGAGCTAACTGCTAATTGCTTCGTTCCTACGCCGCCGTCCCCGCCCCGTGGCACTTCTTATACTTCTTTCCTGATCCACACGGACAAGGATCATTTCTTCCCACCTTCGCTGATCCGCGTACCACCTGCTGGGGAGCGCTGCTGCCGTTCGATCCCGCCATGCGCGCCTGCTCCAGCTCTTTCCTCTTGCGACGCTGGAACTGCGCTTCCAAATCGTCCATTGAGGTCGAAGCGCGCTTGCGCGGCGGAGCCGGCGGCAGTTGGTGATCGCCGTCAGTAGGCGCTGCGGCCACCGGCTGCGTCTGCGATGCGTCCACGATCTGCATGTGGAACAGGTAACGAACCGTATCTTCCTGCGACCGCCGCATCATGTTTTCAAACATGTCAAACGACTCGCGCTTGTACTCCACCAGAGGATCATGCTGGCCATAGCCGCGCAGCCCGATCCCTTCTTTCAGGTGGTCCATTGCCAGCAGATGATCCTTCCACTGCGTATCCAGCACGCTAAGCATGATCATGCGCTCGTGATAGCGCATGGCATCGGACCCAATCTGCTTCTCTTTCGCGTCGTAAAGCTCTTTCAGCTTCTCAAAGATCCCGTCGCCCAGCTCCTGGCGATTGAGCTGGTTCGCATCAATACCTTGCTTCGCCATATCGAGCCCAAACTGCTCGATCAGAAATTTGTTCAGGCCGTCCGTATCCCACTGATCACCGTGGACATTGCGCGGCGCGAAGCGATCCAGTGCATCCGCGACCATGGCGGCAACGTAGTCATCCAGGATCAGCTCTTTCTGATCGATCCCCGATAGCAGCTCCTTGCGCAGCCCATAGACCGCCACGCGCTGCTTGTTCATCACGTCGTCATATTCCAGGACGTGCTTGCGCGACTCAAAGTTCTGGGCTTCCACGGCCTTCTGTGCAGCTTCAATCCGGCGCGAGATCAGTTTCGATTCAATCGGTACGCCCTCTTCCATGCCCAGTTTCTGCAGCAGGGTTGAGACCCACTGCTTGGCGAAGATGCGCATCAAGTCGTCTTCCAGCGACAGGAAGAAGCGGGACGATCCGGGATCGCCCTGGCGGCCGGCGCGTCCGCGAAGCTGGTTATCAATGCGGCGAGCCTCATGGCGTTCGGTTCCCAGGATGTGTAGTCCACCGACGGCCACAACCTTGTCATGCTCGGCGTCGGTCTCCTTTTTGTACTTGCCATGAATCTCGTTCCACTTGTCCACCGGACACTGGTATTCAATCCCGTTGTAATAGAAGCCAGTGTTTTCTGACGTGTCCTGTTGTAGTCCTACCTCACCGCCGGCCGTCTTCAGCTGCTGCGCAATCCCTTTCTTCACCGTCTCCTGGCGCGCCATGAACTCCGGGTTGCCGCCCAAAAGAATGTCGGTTCCGCGTCCGGCCATGTTGGTGGCGATCGTTACCTGGTTCATTCGGCCGGCCTGCGCAACAATCTCAGCTTCCTTTTCGTGGTATTTGGCGTTGAGCACCACGTGCTTCACGTTCTTTCGTTTCAGCAGGTCGGAGAGGCGCTCTGATTTCTCAATCGACGTGGTGCCCACCAACACCGGTCTGCCTTCTGCGCAGATCTTCTGGACATCGTCGGCCACGGCAAAGTATTTTTCCTTTTCCGTGCGGTACACAATGTCTGGATTTTCAATGCGCAGCAGCTTGCGGTTCGTGGGAATCACCACGACCAGCAGCTTGTAGATCTTGTCGAACTCCGCGGCCTCGGTTTCCGCCGTGCCGGTCATGCCAGCCAGCTTTTTGTACATGCGGAAATAATTCTGGAAGGTAACCGTGGCCAGCGTCTGCGTTTCACGTTCGATCTTGACGCCTTCTTTGGCTTCAACCGCCTGGTGCAGGCCATCCGACCAGCGGCGCCCGGGCATCAGGCGGCCCGTGAATTCGTCCACGATAATGACTTCGCCGTCTTTCACCACGTATTCAACGTCGCGACGGTACATAGCGTGAGCCTTCACCGCGGTTTCCACGTGGTGCTTCATGGCCCAGTTTTCCGGGTCGGCGATGTTATCGATCCCCAGCAGCCGTTCCACCTTCTCCCAGCCCTGGTCAGTGATCGTGGAGTTCTTGTGCTTCTCGTCGATGACAAAGTCGCCGGTATATTCCTTCGGCTCTCCCGGCGGCTTCTCGATCTCCTCGCCCTTTTCCAGGTGAGGCACCACGCGGTTGGCTCGATCGTACTTGTCGGTGGATTCGTCGCTGGCGCCGCTGATGATCAACGGCGTTCTGGCTTCGTCAATCAGAATCGAATCAACTTCGTCCACGATGCCGAAGTTGTGCCCGCGCTGAACGCAATCGTTCAGGTCAAATTTCATGTTGTCGCGCAGGTAGTCGAACCCGAATTCGTTGTTGGTGCCGTAGGTCACGTCGGCGGCGTAGGCTTCGCGACGCTCATCGTCGTCAAGGTCGTGCACAATCACGCCGACGCTCAGCCCCAGGAAGCGGTAAATCTTGCCCATCCACTCTGAGTCGCGCTTGGCCAGATAGTCGTTGACCGTGACTACATGGACACCGTCGCCGCTCAGCGCGTTCAGATAAACCGGCAGAGTCGCCACCAGGGTTTTGCCTTCGCCGGTTTTCATCTCCGCGATCTTGCCCTGGTGCAGTACCACGCCGCCAATCAACTGCACGTCAAAGTGGCGCATGTTCAGCACGCGCCGACCGGCTTCGCGGGCCACGGCGAATGCCTCAGGCAGAATCTCATCCAGCGCTTCCTGCTTGGCTTCAGCGCGGCGTTTGTTGAGTTCTTCCAACTGGTTGGTGTTTTCGCCCTCGGAGGATTTCTTGAGCTCTTCGGTGATCCGGGCGATCTCTTCCTCAACCTCTTTCAACCGCTCTTTGATCTTGGCGCGAAATTCCTGGGTTTTGGCGCGCAGCTGCTCATCTGTGAGCTGCTTCATCTGCGGCTCCAGCGCGTTAATCTCACCTACCAGGGGCTGTATCCGCTTGATTGCCCGTTCATTGCTGGTGCCAAAAACCTTGGCTAGAGTTTGTCCTATCAAGTCCTTGTTCCTTGATGCTTCCTTGAATATACGTGGCTTCTGCTCGCTGGTTACGCAGCTCTGGATCGCGGCAAGGCTTTTTCCGATCCGGCAGAAGCGCAGAAACCTGCAAATTAAAGCCTAACATATTGGATGGGATTCATCCTGCTTCGGCTGCAGCCCTCTTTTGAATGGGTTAGCGACGAAGTGAGTATTGCTGGGAAGGAATAAAGTTGGCCTCTAACCCTCGGTCAGCTTCGAACGATTACGAGCGGACCGACGCCGAGGATGGAGCCAACCCGGAATGGCTTATTCGACGATCTCCAAGTCCCGAAGGGACGCCAAAGACTGTAGCCGGGGACGGGCCTGTCTTCGCTCCAAACGAAAATCTTGAGGGCGCATATTCAGCAAAGGGCATTACAACCTGAGGTGATTATGTTTCTCTTTAATGCGGTCCTTAAAGGCCTCCTTGTAGGCTTGCTTTGGCTAGCTGAGCTGACGGGTTGGAAACGCATGCACCGATTCTTGTCAAAGGTCGTCAAAGACCCTATCTCAGCAGATGAGAAGCCTGTAGTGTAAGCCTTCATCAAGTCCCGAAGGGACGCTACAAACTGTAGCCGGGGACGGCAGTCCCCGGTAGGGATAAGATGTCGAGCCGAGTCCCGGAGGGACGGCACAAATGCCGAGTTCGTACGTCAGTAGTCATTTCCATGTTGTGTTCAACACAAAAAACCGCGAACAGATGATTCCCGAAACGTCGCAACCGAAGTCGTAGGCATACATGGCGGGAATCGTACAGAACCATGGAATGCATGCTCTGTCTATTGGTGGTATGGGCGATCACGTTCATGCATTGTTGTCGTTGCCGGGGCCTATGAGTATCGCCAAGGCGACGCAGGTATTGAAGGCCAACTCGTCGCGGTGGATGAATGAAAACAGAAACACGCGATTTGAATGGCAGGACGGATATTTTGCCTGCACCGTCAGCAGGTCACAGATTTCGCGGGTAATGCGCTACATCGCTAATCAGAAGGAGCACCACAGGAAACGCGATTTTTCTGCGGAGATTGCTGGGCTCACGGGTTTCAGGCGTGATTGTGCCGTTCCTAAAGGGACTCAACCATTTTCTACCCTCCCTACCGGGGACTGCCGTCCCCGGCTATAGTTTGTGGCGTCCCTTCGGGACTCGTCGGCACCAACTGGAGTCTCTTCGCGGAGGACATACTTCATTCACCGCCAGCGGTTTCCACCGCAACAAAAAAACGCCCGCCGTTTTCGGCGGGCGCTTTTCCAACTGAAAACAAACTAACGGTTGGCCTGTGCTGCAGCCCTCTGTGCCAGGACTTTTTTGGCATTGTCGGCCAGTTCCTTGGCTTTGGGCAGGTTGTTCAGAGCCTCAACCACTTGCGGATCACTTTCCGCCCGCACGCGGAGACCCTCTTCCTGGCCAAACTCGGAGATGAAGATCTCCGTCTTGATGCTTGACTTGATGTAATCCGAACCCTCGCGCAGATCGGCCTCGGTGTAGGGAATTTTCTCAGCCTCAAGGAACTTGCGGAACTCCTGCATCACCGCATCGTTCACTTCAAAATTCTTGTCCACGTGCCGATTCACAAGGTAGTGCTTGGCAAAGTTGAAGAACGCGTACTTGACCAGCAGCGAGTCCTCAAATTTCGTGGTCTTGAACGGTTTGATCTTGACGTCAGGCGTGATGCCGCCGCCGCCAAACATGGTGCGTCCGCTATCGGTCAACTTGACTTCTTTTGACGGCGCTGTGCTCGAATTCGGATTCGTGTTGGCGTTGTTGTTGGGATTATCTTCTTCTTCGCGCGCGTAGTAATAGTCGTACAGAGAAACCCCGGTGTAGTCGCGCTGAATCAAGCGTCCGCTGGGCGTGTAGTACCTGGCGGTGGTCAGCGCCAACCCGGTGTTCTCCGAAAGGGGATAGACCGTCTGCACCAGGCCTTTGCCGAATGTTACCTCGCCCACAATCAAACCGCGATCATGGTCCTGAATCGCGCCGGAGACGATTTCCGCCGCCGAAGCCGTTCCACGATTCACCAGCACTACCAGCGGATAATCTTTTCCGCCGTTGCCATGCGCCGCTTTGTAGGTCTTTTCCGGTGAGCTGCGGCCGCGATGCGAGACAATCACCTGGCCCTTCTTCAGGAACTTATCCGCCACGCCCACGCCTTCATTCAGCAGGCCGCCGGGATTGCCCCGCAGATCGAGCACCAGGCCCTTGAGATCGCCAAAGCTGTTGAGCGCATCTTCCACTTCCTGCTCGGTGGTTTCATTGAACGCGGTCACGTGCATGTAGCCGACGCCCGGCCGGATCATGAACTTCAAGTCAACGCTGTTGCGTGGAATCTCATCGCGCACTACGTTGAATTCCAGCGGCTTGTCATTGGTTTCACGCAGAATTGAAATGTGAACGTTGGTGCCCTTGGGCCCTTTCAGCAGATCGGCAACGTCGCTCACGCTCAGGTTGTCAGTGGCTTTACCGTCCACAGCGATGATCACGTCACCGGGCCGCAGGCCGGCTTTGTACGCCGGAGTTCCGGCGAACGGCGCCACGACAATAATCTTGTTGTTGCGCGGGGCAATCTGCATGCCTACGCCGTAATATTTGCCGCTCTGCTCTTCGCGCAGTGAAGAGTACGACTTGGGGTCGAAGAAATTCGAGTGCGGATCGAGCACGTGGAGCATGCCGGGAATTGCGCCGTTGTAAATCGCTTTGTCGGCATTCACTGGCTCGGCATAATTCTGTTCCACCAGGTTATAGATCTCGGAAAACTGGCGCAGGCTGTCGCGCACATCGGAGTCCGAAGCGCCGGTCATGTAAGGCGAACCGCTGCGCTGGCTGAATGCCGCCGAGCCTATAAAACCGCAGGTGATGATGACAAGGAGGACAAAGAAAAGAGAGCGTGTTCCACGAGACATGAACAATCCTTAGCCGCTGAGCTTTCTGCTCCGATCGCGGGTTACTCCTGCCAGTATAACACTCCTCTGCTCAGGACTTTACATGCATTTCAGCCCTGCCCGGTGTTACGTTTTTTGTCACCCGCAACGGTGCTGTCAGCTACGTAAGATGCTCTTCCCCGGCTCTGGGCTGCGGACTTTCTTGCATTGGAAAACTTAATCAATTTTGCGGGTTTTTCTAAGAAAGACTGGGGTATCATGGAAAAGTAATTTTATGGACTTCGGCTTTTCTGGCGAGCTCGTTTTCATCATGCTTCTGGCACTCATCTTATTTGGGCCCAAGAAGTTACCGGAACTTGCCCGCACCTGGGGCAAATTCATGGCTGAATTCAAAAAGGCCAGCAACGAATTCCAGGGCCAGATTCATGACGAAATCCGCAAGATGGAACTGGAAGAGGTGAATCCCGCCAAACACCTCGAGCCGGAGATCGCAAAGATCAATAATGACGAAGACCTTTCCATCCAGGGCGCCCTCAATCGCCTGACCGAACGTATCAAGAACACGGTCCCACAGGATTACGATGCCTGAGCTTGTAGCCGACCCCGATCAAAAGGATGTAGAACGAGAATTACGGCAGATGGGCTCGATGAGCATCTTCCAGCACCTGGAAGAGTTGCGGAAATGCATCATCCGTTCTCTGGCGGCTGTTGCTATAGGTTTCGGCGTCTGCTGGTGGTTTGCCCAGGATAAAATCTATCCGCTCATTGAGAAGCCGATCATCACCGTATTCAAGAAATACAACATTGATCCCCATCTCAGCTACCTCAGTCCCACGGATCCGTTCAACCTGTATCTCAAGGTCGGCCTGATGGCTGGCATTTTTGTGGCTTCTCCAGTCATCCTCTACCAGGTCTGGAGCTTTATCTCACCCGGCCTTTACCGGCATGAAAAACGCTTCGTTCTGCCGTTCCTTTTTCTTTCCGTTGGGCTTTTTCTGGCTGGAGGGTACTTCGGATACAGAATCATCTTTCCCGTGGCGATGGATTTTCTGATCGGCAGCTATGGCCAGGCTTTTCATGCCACCATCACCATTGACGCCTATACCAAGTTGTTCCTCACCATTATCCTGGGACTTGCCATCATCTTTGAAATGCCCATCGTGCTTGGCTTTGCCGGGATGATGGGCGTAGTGAATGCCAAGTTCCTCTTCCGGCACATCCGCGGAGCTGTGCTGATCTGCGTAACCGCTGCAGCCATACTCAGCCCGACCACCGATATCCTGAATCTGACCATCTACGCTGCGCCGATGGTCCTTCTCTACGTCCTGAGCATCGGCCTTGTCTGGCTGGTCCATCCCAACCAGCGGCGCAAGCGCGCGGAAAAGCGCAAAGAACAAGGCTTGGAATAAACTAATGAGTTGCTTTGCGCAGACAGAGCTTTAGTGTGCCGTAACGAAGCACAAAGTCTCGCAGGCTTTTGAGCCCGCGCGGGAAGCTCAAGCGGTGTACTCTGTGCTAAAGGAGCGCTGAACCGTGATCTTGTTCGCACGCTGCAGTTGGTGGCTGGTCCTCGTTTTCACTCTGGCTAATCTCGGATGTTCGAAGGACAAATCCGGCTCCTCCTCTACGGATGCCGCGCCTTCCCAGTCCGCGCCCGCGACGGCTCAAACTACGCCGGTTGAGCCCGTCGGTCCGCCCATGCACATCGACGCCGCTCGCGTCATGCAGTACACCAAGGACATCGTGGGTTTTGGCCCACGCTGGGACGGCAGCAAGGGCATGGACAAGGTTCGCGCCTACATCAAGGACAAACTCAAAAACGATCAGGTAGAAGAAGACTCGTTTGTCGCCGAGACCTCGATCGGCAAGATCCCCATGCGCAACATCGTCGCGAAGTTTCCTGGCGCCAAAGACGGAATCATCGTGGTGGCTTCACACTATGAGACCAACTACTGGCTGAAGGATACGAAGTTTGTCGGGGCCAATGACGGTGCTTGCACCTCGGCCCTGCTGCTCGGGATCGCCGATCAGCTTCGCGGCAAAAAACTGGAAGGCTATAGCGTATGGCTGTCGTTTCTCGATGGGGAAGAGTCCATGAAGCGTCAATGGAGTAATGACGACGCGCTGTGGGGCAGCCGCCATCTGGCGCAGAAGTGGCAGGCCGACGGCACCAGCAAAAAAATCAAGGCGTTCCTGCTGGCGGACATGATCGGCGACGAGGATCTGAACATCACGCGCGCGTCTAACGGTACACCCTGGGTGGAAGATCTCGTTTTGCAGGCGGCGACCCGGCTGGGCTATCAGTCGTATTTCTTTGCCGACACAGTTGAAATCGAGGATGACCATCTTCCTTTTATCCGGATCGGTGTTCCGGTGGCGGACATCATTGACATCAATTACGGCTACAACAACAGTTTTCATCACACCACCGAAGACACCCTGGACAAGCTCAGCGTGAAGAGCCTGCAGGTCAGTGGCGACGTGATTCTGGAAACCATCCGGCTGATCAACGGCATGAGCAGCAGTCCGCCTCCGACTCCGCAGAAGTTACCGTCGTAGTGAATGAAAGACCGCAAGTTACCGGCCTCAGCCCAAGTTCCACTGAGGCCTGCAGATCGGCAGCACAGGGCTAAAAAATTTCTTCGAAGAATAAATGGAGTCAAGAAACCAGATGAAACAACTGCTTATCCGCTTTGGATTGTTCGCTTTTTTGCTTGGCCAGTTCGCCATTGCCCAGCAGCAACAGTCCGCAACCACGGTCGTCCTGGTGCGCCACGCCGAAAAAGCTTCCAACCAGAACACGCCTGAAGTCCCTTTGAGTGTCCAGGGTCAGCAGCGCGCCGAATGCCTTGCCCGTGTTCTCAAAGATGCGGGCATCAAACGTATTTACGTTTCCGACGCCAAGCGCACCCAGCAAACGGCCGAGCCCCTGGCCAAAGAGCTTGGCATCAAGCCCGTGGTGGTTCCGGCAAAAGATTCCAACACTCTGGTCAGGGATGTGTTTTACGGCAACGGCGGCAACGCGCTGGTCGTGGGCCACAGCAATACGTTGCCAGGAATCATCAAGGGAGTCCAGGCTGGCACGATCGCACCGTTGGGTGAAAACGAATATGACGCCATGTATGTCTTGACGGTTCTCGAAGGCAGCAGCACTCCGGTGGTAAAGCTGCGTTATTGCGCCGCGTCGCCCGCATCGTCCACTCCTGCCAACATGTCCCCGGAGAAGACCGCGACACCGGCCAAGAAGAAAAAGTAGCGGCAGCTCTGAGCCGCTATAATCGCCGCATGAGATTTCTTGCGCTGTTGGGGATGCTGCCGTTTGCCTTGTGGTCGGCCTGGCCGGCGAAAAGCGCGGCCGCGCGCACTGATACTCCATGAACATCGGATTCTGGATCATCTTTAACGCAGCCATCCTGGTTCTGCTCTTTATTGACCTGATGGTGATGAATCGCAGCCCTCAGGTCATTCCCTTCAAAAAAGCGCTGCTCATGAGCGCATTCTGGATCGGGCTGGCCGCCGCTTTCGCTGTTTTTATTCATCAGTGGATGGGTCCCGGAAAAGCCCTGGAATTTGTTACCGGCTATCTCCTTGAAGAAGCTCTGAGCGTTGACAATCTCTTTGTTTTCATTCTTTTGTTTGCTTACTTTAAAGTACCACCTGAGCAGGAAAAGAAAGTGCTTTTCTGGGGCATTCTGGGCGCGCTGATCATGCGCGGGACATTCATTCTGAGCGGGGTAGCGCTGGTTCAGCGCTTTCACTGGATCCTCTACATCTTTGGTTTGTTCCTGATCTATACCGGAATTCAATTAATGATCGAAGGCGACAAAGAAAGCGATCCTTCGCAAAACTTTGTCCTCAAACTCTGCCGCCGCTTCCTGCCGCTGACGGAGAGCTATGAAGACGGACGCTTCGTGATCCGGCGCGCGGGCAAGCTGCTGTTTACACCCCTTTTTGTGGTGCTGCTGGTGGTTGAAACCACGGATATCCTGTTCGCCGTGGACTCCATCCCGGCCATTCTGGCTATCACGCGGGATTCCTTCATCGTTTACACCTCCAACGTCTTCGCCATACTCGGTCTGCGCTCCTTGTACTTTGCCCTGGCCGGGATGATGAAGCTCTTCCATTACTTGAACTATGGCTTGTCAGTGGTGCTGATTTTTATTGGCATCAAGATGCTGCTGCCGGAGCGATACCACATTCCGACCTGGGTGGCGCTGGCAGTGATAGCCGGAGTCTTGGCCATCTCGGTGATAGCCTCGCTCCTTTTCCCGCGAAGAGAAGAAGCCGATAAAGATAAACCTAGTTCGGACGAGTCCCAGGCTTAAGGGACATCAGCAAGGCAAATTGCTGCTCCGGTGAGAGTCCGGTAGAATTCCGCCGGCGCGCCGCTCCAAGCTTTTCCTGCGGCAGAATGCCGGCGCGGTCCATATCTTCATTGGAGAGATTGAGTTCGCGCAACCCCCAGAACCGGGTGCGCACGGCGCGTTTGTGCTCGTTCAGGTAACTGAGCTCATGCTCCGTGATCATGCTCAAGGCCTTTTCGTAAGCGTCTTCAGCCGAATCGGCAAAGATCACCCGCGTTTTCCTGTGGACCACGTGGAGCGGGTCGCCTTCGAGCGTAACTTCTTCCGTTAACTCAGCGATGTACCAGCGTGAAGCCTCGGGGGTGTTCGCCATGTCCATCCTTTTCAACAATTTCCAGATCCTTCTGTGGATTAACAGTTTCTTCCCTGCTTTCCAATTTTCCCTCGATTTTCTAAGGGATGGCCTTGTGTATTAAGGGTAGGTTTATGTGCCAAAAAATAGACTTATTCTAAAGTTTTTTTCACACAAGGCAGGTTTTACTTAAAAAGAAGGTGTCCGGATGCGGTCAGGCCATTTCGGCGAGCCCGAGCCTGACTCCAGCTCTTATGACCTTAAGATTCTCTTAGGAGTGGCACTCAGGTAATCTTGCCCGAGGTACATGTATCGTTAGACGATATATATCATTCACTTTGATTCGGCAGCGCATGCCGAATTTACGTTCCAGGCCATTCCACGACCTGGAAACAAAGTGTGGCAATCGATCATTGACAGCGATTCTCTCCATCTGAAAGGGCTTTGGCGGCGAGCCAAGGCCCTTTGATGTTAGCCGTCAGCTATCAGCTGTCACAATCAGCCAACAACTCAGCAGAAAGACGCGATCGGCAACATGGCCAATGCCTTGTTTGCGTCCTTCGCGACCTTTGCGGTGACAGGTTTGGCTGCTAGCTGATCGCTGCTGGCTGCTGGCTGATTGCTGCTAAACGAATCTCACGCCCTTGTCTCCGGCGATCGAGTGCTTCTTAAACTTGACGTCATCGTGTGCGGGATAGTCAGTGCGATAGTGCGCGCCGCGGCTTTCCAGGCGCGCCAGCGCCGATCGCGTGATCAGCTGCGCCGCAGTATGTATATTGCCGGCTTCACAGTTGCGGCGGGAGGTTGATGGAGGGACGCGTTCGCCTGCAGCCTGCAGGAGGCGCAGAGCTTCGGTCAATCCCAGGCGGGTCCGGACGATTCCCACGTGAGTCCACATGAGCTGCTGAACTTCGCGAATGAAACCTTCTGTCTCAGACGAAGGTGAGTTCGTTGAACGTGCCGGTCCGGCTGTCGCTGCGCATGGCTTTGGTTTGATCGTCTCTTCGCGCATGGTCTGGCCTGCGCGCGCTCCGAACACCAGGCCTTCCAGCAGGGAATTGCTGGCCAGGCGGTTGGCGCCGTGTACGCCTGTGCAAGCCGATTCGCCCGCAGCATATAAGCCTGCCAGGCTGGTTCGTCCTTCAAGATCGGTGCGAATGCCTCCCATCAGGTAATGCGCTGCGGGCCGTATTGGGATCAGATCGACGGTGATGTCTACGTTGTACTTGAGACAGGTTTCGTAGATGCGCGGAAACCGCGCTTTGATATGTGCTTCTTTGAGGTGTGTCAGGTCCAGATAGACGACCGGATCCTTGAGCCGGCAGACTTCCAGTTCATGCGCGATGGCCCGCGCCACCACGTCGCGCGGCGCCAGTTCGCCCGCCTCATGATACTTCGCCATGAAGCGGTGCAGCTCGGCATTGCGCAGCACGCCGCCTTCGCCGCGCAAAGCTTCCGAAAGCAGGAATCGCGGCGCGTTGTTCACGTATAACGCTGTGGGGTGAAACTGCACGAACTCCATGTCGCTGATTTCTGCTCCGGCGCGAAACGCCATCGCCACGCCGTCCGCGGTCGCGACCGCAGGGTTGGTGCTGTTGCTGTAGACGTGTCCTGCGCCGCCTGTAGCCAGCAAGACCGCGTTGCAGCTGGCCGTGTGCGCCTCGCCCGCTGCGTTAATCAGTCTGACGCCGCAGATGCGCCCATCTTCGCCGTACAGTCCCGCGGTAAATTCAAATTCTGAGAAGGAGATGTTCTTGAGCGAAGCGGCTTTGGCGTAGAGCGCGCGGCCGATTTCACGGCCGGTGGAATCACCATGAGCATGCAGGATGCGGTCGCGGCTGTGCGCCGCCTCGCGGGTGAAGGTCAACCGCGTGCCTTTGCGATCAAACTGTGTGCCCCAGTCGATCAGCTCCTGTATGCGGTCGGGCCCTTCTTCAACCAGCACGTGCGCAGCATCGGCATTGACGATTCCATCCCCGGCGCTGATCGTATCCTGAAGATGGAGGCTGATCTCGTCTTCATCACTCAGCGCAACGGCAATTCCTCCCTGCGCGTACTGCGTGGCCGATTCGGTGAGCTCCTGCTTGGCCAGCACCAGCACGTGTCCCGCCTCAGCCAATTCGATGGCCGCACGTAAGCCGGCAACGCCGGCGCCAACCACGATGAAATCCACCTGGGCGGGAGGCTTTTTCATAAACCAAAGATGGTAACAAAGAATCGGTAAAACGCACGCTGCCACGAATCCTACTAGCGGTAGTAGAAGCAATCGTCTGGTTGTGCCGCGATCATTTATGATCGTTCTCAAAGTGGAGACCATTCGAGTTCGGACCAAACCGGAGAGCTACAACGTTCTTGTTGGCGCAGGCTTATTGCGCCGTGCGGGACGCGAGCTGCGGCGAGCCCTGCCCTCGGCCGCCAGTAAGGTTTTTGTAGTTACCTCACCCAATGTCCGGCGGCACTGGGGAGACAAATTGGAGGCCTCATTGCGCCAGGCCCGGCTGCCGTATGAGGTCCTGGAAATGCACGACGGCGAACCGGCCAAGCAGCTTCACACCGTCGAGCAGTTGGCCGAGCAGCTCGTGGATGCCCGGGCGGATCGCAAATCCCTGATTGTCGCTTTTGGCGGCGGCGTGGTGGGCGACAGCGCAGGCTTTCTGGCGGCGATTTTCATGCGCGGCATTCCCGTTGTTCAGATTCCCACCACTGTTGTCGCCCAGGTGGATGCCAGCATCGGCGGCAAAACCGGGGTCAACCTGCGCGCGGGAAAAAATCTTGTGGGTTCGTTTCACCAGCCTCGCGCCGTGCTGGTGGATCCGGAGCTACTGCAAACGCTCGACGACCGCGAATTTCATTCCGGATTGTTTGAAGCGCTCAAGTGCGGTGTGATTCGCGATAGCGAGCTTTTCGAGTTCATGAAGCGGCAGGCGCGAAAAATCCTGGCGCGCGATCCCAAAGCGTTGCACCGGATCATCGGTGATTCTGTTCGCGTCAAGGCCGCGGTAGTCTCGGCCGACGAACGGGAATCCGGTCTGCGCCGCATTCTCAACTTCGGCCATACCATTGGCCACGCGCTCGAAGCCGCCACCGGCTACACCCATCTGCTCCACGGAGAAGCCGTGGCCTGGGGGATGATCGCAGCCGCCGCCATTGCCCGCGACGCCAGGTTTTGCCGCGCCGAAGTCGCGGATGAGATTCAGCAATCCGTGCTGGCTTACGGACCTTTGCCCGCGGCTGCGTGGACCGTTGAGGATGTGCTTGGCCGGCTTTCATCTGACAAAAAGACCGTCGCCGGCGCCGTACACTTTGTTCTTCCGCAGAGAATCGGCAAGGTCAAAATCTCGAGCGAGGTCCCCGCGCACGTGGTTCGCGCCGCCGTGGAGATGATCAGAAACCATGCCTGAGCAGGTCCGGCCTTCCATCGCCAACAGCAGCGGCAGCAAACCGGGGACTTCTTCCACCGGAGCGGGCGGCACCACGCCGCCGGGGACCACCGATGAGCGCTCCGCCGCGCAAGCCGTGCGGCAGATGTTTGACGAGATCGCGCCGCGCTATGACCTGCTGAACCACGTGCTCTCCATGAACGTCGATCGCCTGTGGTGGCGGCGCACCGCCCGCATCTTTGCTCACCTCCTTGCCCGCGGCGACTCTCGTGTGCTCGACCTGTGCGCGGGCACTGGAGATATGTCTGTGGCGCTGCGCGCTGTGGCCAAAAAGAAGGGCAGTGAGGCTGCCATCTGCGCGCTCGATTTCTCCCACCAGATGTTGCGCCACGGCCAGAGCAAGTACCAGGCAAAAAAGATTCAGCCGCTGGAAGCGGATGCCTTACAGTTGCCGCTGGCCGACCAGAGTGTTGATTTGGTGGTCTCTGCCTTCGGCTTTCGCAATCTGGCCAACTACGATGCCGGCTTGCGGGAGATTTTTCGCGTGCTCAGGAGCGGCGGCGAGGTTGGCATTCTCGACTTCAGCGAACCCGGCGGTTTGCTGGGAAAACTGTACGGCTTTTATTTTCGCCGCGTCCTGCCGCGGATCGGCACATGGATCTCCGGCGTTCGCGGTCCGTACGAGTATCTTCCGGCATCAGTCCACAAATTTCCCGCGCCGCAACAGATGCTGGCACGCATGGAGTCGGTTGGTTTCCAAGAGGCAAACTGGATTCCCTACACATTCGGGATCGCCGGGCTCTATCGCGGGAAAAAGTTGAGCCGCCCTGCAGGCGTGAGCGAGCCTCTGGCGAGCGGGAGTCCGCAGGCGAAATCCTGAGCGTAGCGAAGGATCTTAAGATTCGGCGCAAATCAACGTTTTCAACCGTTACTTCATCACCGGGCTGGCGATGATGTCCTGCGGCCTCTCCGCTGGGAAGCCGGCCTGGCGCACCTCCATCGCGACCTGCGCCCAGTGATGCACGCTGTGCAGCACGGTCTGCGCCAGAATCTTGCGCTCCGAAACCGTAATGGCACCGACCGTGCGTGCTTTCTCTAATCTCTCTTCATTGGCTGCAGCAATGTATTCGGCCAACTTCTTGTGCGCTTCCTGGTGAAGCCGCCCGAGATCATCCAGGCTCGGCGCATCCATCTTTGGCGGCGCGGCCATCGAGCCCGCGCCTTCCTTCGCCAGGAGGCCGGCAAAAAAGTTTTCCACCTGAAAAATATGCGTGACCAGATCACGCAGGCTCCCGGTCTTTCCGCCGACGTCAACGTCAAGCGCAGCCGGATTCTGCTTGAAATAATTCAGCCAGCGCTGGGCAAGATAATCCGTGTAGGCAAGCAGGTCGCCAAAGGAGATGGACGGTTCTGGAGCGTTCACCCCGGCAAGTCTAGTGCGGGTAAGCGGCGTGGTCAAACCGGTCAGGGGAAGAGGAAAGAAGACCCCCTCGGGCGCCCCCTTCCGTTCTGCTGTGGATATTTGCGGGTGGTCTGTCATCGACGTCATGCGTGATGGGCACAAGGGTAACTTGCATTTTTGGCAAGCTCATCCATAATCTGGCAGCTATCACTTAAGGAGGTGTGTCGTATGCCGGTTTATATGGTTGAGAGGGTTCTCCCGGGCCTGAAAATGGATCAATTGGCGGAAGCACAAAAACGCGCCATCCAGGCTGGGAAAGAACTGACGGCTGAAGGCAAAACGGTGAAATACATCCGCTCAATGTTTGTTCCCAACGAGGGCAGATGCATGTGCCTGTTTGAAGCGTCTAATCCCGATCTTGTGCGGGAAGCGAATGAACGGGCGCAGGTTCCATTTACAAGGATCGTTCCTGCGGAGGATCTCAGTCCCAAATAAAGGCAACTGGATCACTCGGATTCAGGAGCAGGAATCTCCATCCCGTCGAGAACATGGCGGACGGCAGCGGCCAGGTAGCTCATGCCAAATGGCTTTTGCAGGAGAGGAGCCCCTAAATCGATTCCCGGGGTCTTGACCACCGAGTCTCCAGGATAGCCTGTAGTAAACATCACCTTCAGTGTGGGGTAGGCTCGATGCAACTCTGCCGTCAGCGCCTGCCCTCCAAGTTTGGGCATACACAAATCAGAGATCACCAGATCAATTTTTCCGGCATGGGCTCTGGCCAACTCCAGCGCGACGACTCCATTGCAGGCCTCCAGCACCTGGTATCCTTTTTTCGCGAGGGCGGCTGAAATCAGCTCTCTAACGCTCTCTTCATCTTCCACCAGGAGGATGGTTTCGTTCCCGCCGGTGGCATTAGCGGATACAGCCGCAGGTCGATTTTCCGCCGCTTCGGAGACTCTTGGCAGGTAGATCTCGAAAGTAGCGCCCTGGCCCAGCTCGCTTTGCACCCAGATATAGCCGCCGCTCTGCTTGACAACGCCGTAGACAGTAGCCAGCCCCAGTCCTGTCCCCTCGTCCATTTCCTTGGTAGTAAAGAAGGGCTCAAAGATGTGGGCTTTGGTGTCAGAGTCCATGCCGTGGCCATTGTCAGCGATGCAGATTGCCACGTACTCGCCGGCCGCGGTCCTGACTCCATAACGCACGGTGGAAGTCTGAAGAACAACGTTTGCCGTACTGATGGCGATCCTTCCGCTCCCCTGAATCGCGTCCCGGGCATTCACCACCAGGTTCATGAGCAGTTGCTCGATCTGGCTGGGATCGGCGCGTACCATGCCCAGTTCCGCTTCGGGAGAAAACACCAGATCAACATGATCGCCGATCAAACGTCCCAGCATTTCGGTCATGCCGCCGATCACCTGGTTTAAGTCCAGGACCTTGCTTTTGAGGATCTGCCTGCGGCTGAAGGCCAGAAGCCGTTGCGTAAGCGTGCTCGCGCGGTCCGCAGCCTTTTCGACTTCACGCAGCCCTGCAAAATGAGGATTATTCTCTCCAATGTCGGGCAGAATCCGCTCGAGATGGCCCTTGATCACGATCAACAGGTTGTTGAAATCATGGGCAATGCCGCCGGCCAATTGGCCGATCGCCTGCATCTTTTGTCCCTGGCGTAACTGATCTTCCAGTTGCTTGCGCTCTGTCACGTTTTCGACAAACATCTCTACATAAACAATCTCTCCGCTTTCGTTGCGAACGGCGCGGCCCCCGAGGCGGACGGTCAACTGGCGCAATTGCGGATGCCGCCACTCGCACTCGAAACCCTGGCACGAAGTTGACCGCGCAATCTGCTCCAGAAATTCACGATAGCTGGACGGTTCTGCGAAGATATCCCGGTCCAGGTCGAGAAGAAGCAGGTCAGCTTCAGATTCGTATCCCAGCATCTCGACCATTGTGGGGTTTACCTGGAGCAGCTGGCCGGTCGCTGTGAACCGGCAGATTCCATAGGGTGCTTCATCGAACAGGGAGCGGTGGCTTTGTTCGGAGAGCCGCAAGGCTCTCTCGGCCACGCGGTATGCTGTGATATCCAGGGCCACTCCGATCACGCCGACAATCGTTCCGTTCTCCTCCCGCAGGGGCTCTACATGGGCTTTGAAGTCGTGCTCTCGCGTGGCCAAATCCAGGACCGACGCGACGCCTTCGAGCGCGCGTGTATGCGCCGCAACCGGACCTGCACCGGCGCCAATGGCCTTCAAGAATTCATGCAAAGGCCGCTCTACATAGTCTTTGGAATCAAGCTTGATCGATGACAAGCCTGCGCCGGTTAAAGAGGTAAGGCGCAACATTGAATCCGTGGTCCATAGAACCGCCGGTATCTTTTCGACGAGCAAATGCAAGGGCGGCGCGGGCCGGAGAGACACTCCAGCTTCGTCTTCCCTGGGCAAGGAGTCCATGCCTGGATTGTATGGAGACCGGGGCCGGAAAGCTAGATTCCGGAGGTCGCCATCCAATCGGAAGTGTCGGTAAGCCATTGGTTTTCCGCCAAATAGCATCTCCGCAAACCGCCCCCGGCGAACTAAGTTCTAACCTTCAGGTAACAGGCGTTCCGCTTTGGAAATCCAGAGCACGAAATTAACCGACATTTTCTTGACATTCATTTTTAACGTACCCACGATGGAGTGGTTGAAAACAAAAGTGGAAGGGCGTTCGTCCGCCAACTTCCGCGCAACTCGCGAATCAGAAAAACAGGAGGACTTATCAAATGCTAAAAAGCCTCAGTAAGCTTTTCATCTCCAGTGCACTACTCTGTGCCACGGTCTTCGCGTTGAATGCCCAGGGACACGCGACGAGTTCACGTACATCCGGTCCTTCCACCAGCAAGTCGGTGATCCTCTGCATGCCCGGATTTGTCTATAGATGTAACCAGTTCGGATGTTTCTGCGTTAGGCCCTAAGGGTAAGAGCGTGACCCGGGTTCGAATCTGTAGAACGTGAGGCGTTGCTCCATTGAGATCGCCACCACGCAAAATTAGAACGCACGAAAGCCAGCCCCGGTCCGCGGGGCTGAATTATTGAGTACGCAGCGTCAGCAATAAGAAGAGGGAATCATAAAGGCAGAGCCCAACCGTTACCCCATCGCGCCGGTGTAGATCGCCATTCCCACCACCGCGTCGACGCCGATGGAGTCGAGTTGGTCCACCTCCGCGCGTGATCTGATGCCGCCGGCCACGATGAGCCGCTTCCGCGTTAAGCTTGCCAACTCGCGCGCCACGGCGAGGGGAAAACCGGTCATCGTGCCTTCGGTATCGATGTGCGTGTACAAAAAAACGTCGCAATATGGGTCGAGCGCCCGGATCATCTCAGCAGGAACAACGCTGGTGGCCTCCTTCCAGCCTTTGATGGCTACCTTGCCGCCGCGCGAGTCGATGGCGAAGGTCAGACGCGCACTTCCCAAGCTTCTCGCTGCTTCCTCAGCCAAAGCTCTGTTGATCTGGCCGTCTTTGAGCAGCGCGGAGCCAAAGATGACGCGCTTTGCGCCCAGCGCCAGCAACTCGCGAGCACGTTCCAGGTTGCGAATCCCTCCGCCGGTCTGGCAGGGAAGCCGCCGGCAGATCATGGCGATCAAATCGCGGTTGTCTCCATTGCCCATGGCCGCGTCGAGATCGATTAACTGCACCAGCGAATACGCCGTGAAGCGTTCGATCCAATAGTCAAAATCGTCGAACTCCAGGGCTTTGCGCTCGCCCTGGACCAGTTGCACGATCTTGCCGCCCATCAGATCGATCGACGGAATCAGCACGGCCACCTCATGGGAATGCCCGCGCTGAGCAGCGCCTGTTTGAGTTCCGCGACGGCATGGGTGCCGAAGTGCGGTGTTCCGAAATGGCTGAAGTGTGGTGTCGCAAAATGTGGGGTTGAAAAATGAAAGATTGATGCGGCCAAAGCAGCGTCAGCCTGGCCTCTCAAGAAGACCTCGACGAAATGCTCCGCGCTCCCCGCGCCGCCTGAAGCGATAACGGGAATTGAAATCGAGGCAGCCACGGCCGCGGTAAGCTCGCAATCGAAGCCGGCTCCGGTTCCGTCGCGATCCATGGAGGTCAGCAGAATCTCGCCCGCACCACGCTCTTCCGCTTCGCGAGCCCATGCCAGCGGCTTTTTGCCGGTGGGAGTGCGGCCACCGGCGACAAAGACTTCTGCGGCAGCAGCAGGAGCATCACCGCGCCGCGCATCAATGGCGACAATCACCGCCTGCGAGCCGAACCGCCCGGCAATTTCGCCGATCAAGTCCGGGTTGGCTACTGCCGCCGAGTTAATGGTGACCTTATCAGCTCCGGCATCGAAGACTTTTGCTGCGTCCTCCAGCGACCGTATGCCGCCGCCGACAGTGAAGGGCACAAAAAGCTCGCGCGCGGTACGACGCACCGTCTCCACCAGCGTTTTGCGGCCATCAGATGTGGCTGTGATGTCGAGGAGAACAACCTCATCAGCGCCGGCCTGAGCGTGGGCCCGCGCCAATTCAGCCGGATCGCCGGCATCACGCAGCTCCTGGAACTGGATGCCTTTCACCACGCGTCCGGCATCAACGTCGAGGCAGGCGATGATTCTCTTGGCCAGCCGGTACGGGGTCCCCGGCAAGCCTGCGGCCCCCGGCTGGCGCGGTTCTGGCCTGTCGGGGTGGAAGCCGGGGTTTGGCTTGCTGGGGTGGAGCGGCTCAGAGGGCATAAAAGTTCTCCAGAATTTTCAGTCCCGTTGCAGCGGATTTTTCCGGATGAAATTGGACACCAAAGACGTTGTCGCGTTCGACCGCGGCCGAAAACGCTCCGCCGTATTGCGTGCATGCCACCGTACGCTCTACCACCGGCGCGCGAAAAGAGTGCGTGTAGTAGACAAAAGAACCGCTCTCAACCCCGCTTAGCAGGCGCGAGCTGTTGCTGATTTCGACCTGGTTCCAGCCGACGTGCGGCGATTTGACTGAAGCAGGAAAGCGCGAGCACTGGCCGGGGAAGAGCCCTGCGCCTGGCGTCTCCGGCGCTTCGGCGCTGCCTTCAAACAGCCATTGCATGCCCACACAAATTCCCAGAAACGGTTTGCCGCTGGAAATTGCCTCAAGCACAGATGCACGCAGCTTTTCATTCAACGATTGGCAGCGGCTGAAATGGCCGACCCCGGGCACCACGATCTTTTCCGCCCCGGCAATCACCGCCGGATCAGAAGTCACTTGCGCCTTCGCGCCGACGTGCTCCAGTGCCTTTTGTACCGAGCTGATGTTGCCGGCGCCATAGTCGACAATCGCGATCATAGAAGCCCCTTGGTGCTGGGCAGCATTTTGGCCAATTGGCGGTCACGTGAGCAGGCGACGCGCAAAGCGCGAGCGAAGGCCTTGAACAGAGCTTCAATCTTGTGATGGTTGGAGCGGCCGTACACCGTCTTGAGATGAACATTGGCCCGGGCGCCGCGGGCAAAGCCTGCAAAGAAATCATCCACCAGCTCTGACTGCAGATCGCCCACCAGGCGCACCCTGACTTGCGTGTTGACGACCGCGGCCGCGCGCCCGCTGAAATCGACCGCAGCCAGGCCAAGCGTCTCATCCATCGGCATCAGGAAGTATCCTGCGCGCATGATGCCGCGCCTGTTTCCCAGGGCGCTGGCGAAAGCCTCGCCCAGCGCGATCCCTACGTCTTCAACCGTGTGGTGCTGATCCACGTCGAGATCACCCCTGGCTTTGAGCTTCAGATCAAAGGCGCCATGCCGGGTGAAGAGCTCCAGCATGTGATCGAGAAAGCGGATGCCCGTGGAAACCTGGTAGCGCCCCTGGCCTTCGATCGTCAGCGCCAGCTCGATATCGGTTTCCGTGGTCGTCCGGCGCAGCCTTGCTTTTCTCATCGCGCCACCTGGGACGCAGCCGGAATGGTTGCCAGCACTTGCTTCAACGCGGCGACCAGCCGCTGCATCTCTGCGGGCGTTCCGATGGTGATGCGCGCACAACCCTGGCAATCCGGCCGGTCCCGCAGCGCAATTCCGCGAGCGCGCAAACCATCCAGAACGGCTTTCTTCGGCTCGCCGAAACGGCACAGGATGAAATTCGCCTGGCTGGGCCAGCACTTGAAGTTCAACTGTTCCAGCTCACGCTGCAGCCATACGCGTCCAGCGCGCACCTGGTTGACGTACGCATTTACAAATTCGCGGTCAGCCAGCGCTTCGGCCAGGCACTCCATGGCGAATGCATTGATGTTGAAAGGCGACGCCATACGGCGGAGCACCGAGATCTGTTGCTTGTCGCCGGCCATTACCCCCAGCCGCAATCCCGCAAGCCCGTAGGCTTTAGAAAACGTGCGGGCAATGAACAGATTGGGCATTCTGCCGATCTGGTCCATCATGGTGTCGCCGTAGAAGTCGAAATAAGCTTCGTCCAGCAGGATGGCAGCCTCCGGCGCCGCTTCGATGATCCGCGTGATGCTCGATCGCGGCACGGCCAGGCCAGTAGGGTTGTTGGGATTGCAGATGACAACAATCCTGGTCTGCGGAGAGATTGCGTCAAGCACCTGCTGCTCGGGAAAATTGAATTCCGGTCCGGCAGGTACGCGCACCACTTTCGCGTCTTCGGTCTGGGCAAAGACTTCATACATGGCGAAAGCCGGCGTAACCACCACGATCTCGCTGCCCGGGTTCAGATATGCGCGGCAGAGAAGGTCAATTCCTTCATCGGCGCCGTTGGTGAGAAAAACCTGGTCGGCGGCCACGCCCAGAAAATCCGCAACCAGCTTCTCTCCCGGTTCGCGCCGGGGATAGAGAGCGACCGTCCGGGCGTCCATGGAGTTCAGTTTAGCCAGCACGCGCGGCGAGCAGCCGGTGGTGTTCTCATTCATATCGAGCCGCAAGTCGATCGTGGGACTGCTCAGGGGAGAGTGATACTCGCGCATCTCACGAACACATCGGCGCGCTTTAAGCATGGGTGCACCTCACTCGAATGGATTCAGCATGGGCTTTGAGCCCTTCCGCTTCAGCCAGCGTAACAATCGCACTGCCGATGCGGTCAAGCCCATCGCGCGAGAGCTGCTGTACCGAGATGATCTTCACGAAGTCATGGACGCTCAGCCCGCCGCGGAAACGAGCTACCCCGCCGGTGGGCAAGACGTGATTCGGACCTGCCGCGTAATCGCCCGCAGCCTGGGGAGAATAGTCGCCAACAAAGATCGAGCCTGCATTCGTAATGTGCGGCAGGTCTTCTTCCTGAACGGTGATGTGTTCAGCGGCAATGCGGTTGGCGAATTCGAGCGCCTGCTCATGTGAGCCGGCCAGCAGGATCACACCGCTTTCCCTAAGCGACTTTCGTGCAATCTCATTATCTGCTGCTGCGGCCTTGACCTCTTGCGCAACGCTCTCTGCCAGCGCTTCGGCGGATGTAATGAAGATGGCCAGGGCTTCCGGATCATGCTCCGCCTGGGCGACGAGGTCAGCGGCGATAAAGATGGCATTGCCGCGTTCGCTGACGATCGCGACCTCGGTGGGGCCGGCAAGGAAATCGATTCCGCAATCAAATGAGACGAGTTTTTTGGCGGCGGTCACAAAGAGATTTCCCGGGCCGACAATTTTATCCACCCGCGGGATCGACGCGGTGCCGTAGGCCAGCGCAGCCACCGCCTGCGCGCCGCCGATGCGATAAACCTCGCTTACGCCAAGAAAATGGGCGGTGGCCAGGGTTTCCAACGCCGGCCGTGGCGAAACCACCCGAATCTGCTCCACTCCGGCTACCTGGGCGGGAATCACCGTCATCAGCATCGTGGACGGGAGAGGATAGCGGCCGCCGGGAACGTAGCACCCGACTGACTGCAAAGGCCGCACCACCTGCCCTACCTGTATTCCGGGAGATACCGCGTTACGCCACGGCTGTGGCAGTTGCCATTCACAATATTGCCGTATGTTTGCGGCTGCAGTCTTCAACGCCTGCTTGAAGTCTTCTGAAGCCGAATCCCATGCTGCCTCAAGTTCGGCTTCGGGTACGCGCAGCGCCTGTTTATCCTTGAGGCCGTCCCACTTCCCGGCATAGCGCAGCAGAGCCGGATCACCATTTTTGCGGACATCGCCGACAATCCGGGCCGCCTGCCTTTCCACCTTCACCAGGCTGGCAGCGCCGCGCTGCTCCAGGGCGCGAACCCGGGCTTCCGCGCCGCGTCCGCGTAGCACGCGCATCATTACAGCACCACCTTGTTCAGCGGATATTCCACGATTCCCTCCGCCTTTGCAGCCTTCAATTGCGGCATGATCTTCCACGCCGTGGTCTCTTCAATAATGGTGTTCACGGCGACCCATTCGCCGTCGCTCAGCGTGGAGATGGTTGGCTTTTGCAGTGCCGGGAGCACGGCAAGCACTCCGGGCAAATCCGCCTTGCGGACATTCAACATCAGCCCAACCCGTCCTTGCGCATAGATCGCTCCGCAGAGCATGAGGGCAAGGTTCTGGATCTTGCGGCGTTTTTGCTCGTTTGCCCAGGCTGCCTTGTTGGCGATGAGCTGCGTGCTCGATTCCATGACGGTCTCAATAATACGCAGGCGGTTGGCCCGCAGTGAACTGCCGGTTTCGGTGATCTCAACGATGGCGTCGGCCAAGGTGGGCGGCTTGATTTCCGTTGCGCCCCAGGAGAATTCCACTTTCACCGGAACATTGCGCGTAGCGAAATAATTGCGCGTGACGTTCACCAGCTCCGTTGCAATGACCTTCCCGGCCAGGTCTTCCGCTTTTTGGAATGGCGAGTCCTCAGGCGCCGCCAGCACCCAGCGGACCTTGCCCAGGCTCTGCTTGGCATAGATAAGTTCGGCGGCAGCTTCCAGTTCAAGACCGCTTTCCACGACCCAGTCTTTGCCGGTGAGACCGCAGTCGAGAGCGCCGTTATCGACGTACCGAGCCATCTCCTGGGCGCGAATCAGCATGCACTCGATCTCGGGATCGTCTGTATTGGCAAAGTAGGAGCGGCTGCTGGTGTAAACGTTCAGGCCGGCGCGCTTGAACAACGCAATCGTGGATTCCTGCAGGCTTCCTTTGGGCACCCCCAGTCGCAGCTTCATTGTTGCGCCTCCGCTTTGCGAATTTCCAACGGTTCCGTGAAGCAGGATTTTGTCCCGGTGTGGCAGACCAGACCGTCTCCCTCGACGAACACGCGGACGAGGATCGTGTCATGATCGCAATCGGTCATGGCGGAGATCACCCGCAGGCGGTTGCCGGAGGTTTCTCCTTTCATCCAGAGCTTCTGGCGCGTGCGGGAGTAAAAAGTCACGTAGCCGGTTTCCGCAGTGCGCGCGTAAGCTTCAGGATTCATGAAGCCCACCATCAGAACCTCACCGGTGGAGTCCTCCTGAACGATGGCCGGTGCAAGGCCATCCATCTTGTCGAAATCTATTTTCATGTCGCTTCGCTCCAAACCGCTTACCATTGTTCTCTCCTTGGATTCATTTGTGCTCCCGACGTAGGGCGCTCGGCGCCACACGGGCCTCGCGCCCTTTGAATCATTCTTCGCTTCGCTCCAAACCGCTTACGCGGTCTTCCTTAAGCTGGATTTCTTCTGCCCTACATCGAGCCGCTCGGCATGTCCGGGCCTCGCGGCTTCCTTTTTCGCCAACAAAAACAAAAAGCCCGCCGATTTGTCGGCGGGCATTAAATCCTATGATTGCTTTGTATCTAGCTCCTATAGGCCTCCGCCGACACTTGTACCGTGTGATGATGGTGATGGCGATGGCTCAGGATCGAAGAAATCATTGCGAACTCATGCTAGCGAAGCAGTCCAGAGCTGTCAATCGAAAAGCATAAAGCGACGCCCAGACTGCTTGCTGGAGTCAATCCGTGTATCCCCGAACCCGGCGTCCTTCCAGGACATGTTCTATGGCCCTGACCAGATCAGCAGGGGCGTCACTCAAAACAAAATCTGCTCCGGAAATCTCGGGTGAATGGATGCACATTTCCAGAATGGGAAGGCCGGGGAAGTATTGGTTGACGGCGCGCGCAATCTTTCTCTTATCCGGACCACGAAACCCGTGGCCGATCAAAGCAAGGTGGAGATTCTCTGTTTGCTTCAAACCCTCAACCTCATCTAGAGACAAGGCGGAGCAAACGGTATGCCCCTCCTGCTCCAGAAGCATTTGCCGGGTCGTCTTCAGAACTTCGCTGCTGGCAACGGAAAGGATTCGAGCCATGGGTCCCAAACAATTTTGAATTGAGTGTAGCGGGATTATATCCCACCGGCTGACCTGATAAATGAATGTTTATGGGCTGCTGGTCGATAACTAATTCAGCTTGCACGGCTTTCTACTTTGATTTCGAAATAATCCAGAAAGCTGGTGTAAGTCAGAATGAATATGACCACCCCGTCCGCGATGGGCGGCCCACTGGGGGATTCAGGCGTTTTGCTTAATCATTGGTTGATGAGAAATATGTTGAGCAACTGTATGCAGACTCTTGTCAATAGTCTATGAAAATTCTAATATCAGGTGTTCACTTGAGTATGAACTCTGATCGAACGGTGTGATCGTTGAATAAGAGATACCAACCCGGGGAACTGGTGCCTGAAAGCGGAGTTTACCGGGTGAGTCACGATGAGCATCGTCTCATGCATGAAGCTACGCTGCTGGCGGGTGATCGCTTTCCCATCTGCAGGCAGTGTAAACGCAAGGTGCGTTTTGAAATGCGCCGTCCGGTCAGGAATCCCAACCAGATCATCACCGGTTACCACGCCATCCTCGAAGATTACCCAGACGCAGAGCCCTTTCCAGTCAGTTAAATTGGCGGACAAAGTAAAACGCTGATCGAAAAAATCCAGATTCCTGGATTGGCGTCTCTTTTGCGTGCTCCCGCGAAGGGACTCTCAGTGTGGTTAAATCAATTTTATGTTCCAGACTCGCGACATCAGCCAGGAATTTCGTCCCATGCTGCGCCTCGCGGCGCCACTGGCTCTGACCGAACTGGGTTGGCTGGGGATGTCGTTTATTGACACCGTGATGGTTGGGCGTCTGCCGGAAAGCGCGGCGGCAATCGGTGCGGTGAGCCTGGGTAGCACCTTGTTCTATACCATCGGTCTCTTTGGCAGTGGGATCATGCTGGGGATGGACACGCTGGTGGCGCAAGCCTATGGCGCGCGCCGTCTGGAAGATTGCCATCGCAGCATGTGGAATTCGCTTTACCTCGCCTGCGTGCTTTCTCCTGTGCTCATGCTGGCGATTCTGGCCGTGGTTCCCCTGTTCCCGCGTTTCGGATTGGCGCCGGCCCTGGTAGCGCAAACTGTGCCTTTTCTTAAAGCGCTGGTGTGGAGCACACTGCCGCTGGCTCTCTATTTTGCGCTCCGGCGCTATTTGCAGTCGATGCATATCGTTAAGCCGGTCGTGTTTGCGCTGGTTTCCGCCAACCTGGTGAACCTGGCAGGGAATTGGGTACTGGTTTACGGACATCTGGGCGTTCGCGCTCGCGGGGTCGCGGGAAGCGGCTGGTCAACGTGTGTTTCACGAATCTATATGGTCGCTGTTCTGGCAGCGGCGGCGGTTTACTACGATCGCAAGCGTTCGAGCGGCTTATGGCAAGCGTCCAGAAAACTGGAGATGTGGCGCATCCGTGAGTTGCTGCGGTTGGGATTACCCGCTGCGTTGCAGCTGTTCATGGAGGTCAGCGCTTTTGCCATGGCAACCTTTCTTATCGGCAAGCTGGGCGCCGTGCAGCTCGCCGGGCATCAGATTGCCCTGAACGTCGCCAGCTTTACTTATATGGTGCCGCTAGGGATCGGCTCGGCAGCGGCGATTCGTGTGGGCCACGCCATAGGCAGCCGCGATATCCACGGCGCAGCCCGGGCCGGCTGGATGGCCCTGCTTTTTGGCGCCACGTTCATGTCGTGCGCGGGACTTATGCTCTTCCTTTTCGCCCGCCCGATCGCCCGGATCTATACGCCGGAGATTGAAGTCGTCCGCGCCGGGGCGACGCTGCTAATTGTGGCAGCCATCTTCCAGCTCTTTGACGGTTTGCAGGTGGTGGCAACCGGAGCCTTACGAGGCGCGGGGAACACCCGCGTTCCCATGCTGGCAAACCTCGTGGGTTATTGGGCCATTGGATTGCCTCTGGGCGCCTACCTTTGTTTCTGGCGGCATGGAAGCGCAGTGGGCATGTGGACTGGATTGTGCCTCGCGCTGGTTGTGATCGGCGTTGTTCTGGTAGGCGCCTGGAGCCGGCTGATCAAGCAATTGCTGGCGGCGAGCTCGATTGTAGAAGCAGTTCAAGCCGCACCGTCAGGATCAACGAAGTAAATGGTCGGCGAAAATAAGGTCCTCGAAATAAAAAAGGCGGGCGCTAAGCCCGCCTTTTGTTGTACACGTTGCCTGGTTAGAAGCGGACGTGGAATGAGAGTTGGAAGAGCCGCGATTGATCCGACGTGCCAGGATCGCCTATGCCGCCAAATTCCGGATCAAGCAGGTTGGAGCTGACCCTGCCATGGGTGATGTCACTCAGGTGGAGGATTTGCCCGTTTTTGCCCGCATAGGTTCCATCCGGCCGCATGCAACTGGAGCAGCCCGGCGCCCCAAGCGTGAGCAATGACAATGCGTTAAAGGAATTGAATCCCTGGAAATTGGTGTGGTTAAACAGGTTCAAGACGTCAGCCTGCAGTTCAACCCGCACGGTTTCAGCTTTTGGTATGCGGATCGTCTTCTTGAGTGATGCATCCGTGCGATAGAACGGGTCGCTGCGTCCGGCATCGCGCGTCATGTTTCCGTTGAGCTGTTTGAAATCGACGATCGTCGTCAAATCGGCGGCGTCCAAAGCGCCGGAACAACTTGCTTTTCCGACCACATCAATACAGTTGCCAGAGCCATCCACTGCAAAAGGTGCGGCAAAGGTATTCCCGCCTGGACCACTGATCAACGCGTTCGTTCCGTCGGCCGACGCGATGCCGGCGCTTGAGATGACTCCACCCGGCAACACGTTAGGACGTTGCTGGGTTTCGCTGCCTGTGCCAAAGAAAATGGCATTGGCATAGCCGCCTGTACCGGTCGAGAACGGATATGGCCGACCGGACTGGAGCTGTTCAACTACGCCGAAACTGATGTCGTTGGTAAACACGCGCAGAATATGCGTATCACTCAAACGACCGGTTTCAAACACACCGCTGAAGTTGACCGCGTGCCGAGCGTCGTTGAAGGCGGGGCCACGTTCCGCCTTGATGTTCGTGGGATCTCCAGGTTCAGAAAGTCCGAAGAAATCCTCGCCTGAAGTAATGGCATGCGACCAGGTGTAGCTGCCGTTGATCGAGAAGTGATTCGACATCCGCTTGGTAAGACTTACCAGCATTCCGTTGTACTGCGAGGTGCGCGAGTTTTCATTGGTGCGGATGGCGGTAAAGCGGTTGTCCGGGCGCGCGCTGATCGGCTGGGTCGGATCTTTCGGCACCTGGTTTTGGAAATAGAAGAAGCCAGGATGGGCGGGATCCTGAGCGATGACAGGAGCGTTCACATCCCGTTCGCCAAAGAGACCCGAGCCAAACTGTCCGATGTACTGGATTTCACCCACCATTGTTTTCCCGAACTCCCTCTGGATTCCGAAATTCACCATGTGTATTTCGGGGTTGTGGAGGTGGGTCGAAATGGGACGGACGCGACCGAAGAAATCGCTTCCAGGGGGCACAAGCGACGCCAAAAGCGCCGGGCTCGGAGCGTTGGGATATGAGGCCAATACGGCCGGGTTGGTGGTAGTGATCGTGTTCAGAGTGGTTCCGTCGAAATTGAGAGAGTCCAGAACCACGTTGTTGAACGCCAGCATCGTCACTTCCGCGAATGATGCTTTAACGAGGGTTCCTCTCCAGGGCTGATAGGTAAAGCCCAGGCGCGGTTGCCAGTTGTTGTAATCAGACGAACAGGCCTGAATGATCCCGTTTCCCTGGAAGCACGTGCCGTTGGGTCCATGAATCTTGCCACCCTTGAAAGCTCCCGCTTCCAGATCGTAGCGGACGCCGTAATTCAAGGTGAAATTGCGGAACATCTTCCATGTGTCCTGAACGTAGAAGCCGTAGATGTTGTCTTTGGAAGTGACCTCGCCGGGACCGGCCCCGAAGGTGAAGGACGTGGCTGCGGTATCGGCCGCATTAACCCGGAACTGGCCGAAGTGGAACTGCGGGAACAAGGAAAACCACGGATAGTAGCTCACAGTACCACCGGTTTTGAAAGAGTGATTGCCGTGGGTCCAGGTGACGTTGTCGATGAATTCGTACCGCTTGTTCAAACCACCCTGCGGACAGCAGAAGTTGGCGCCGGTGATGGTACCGGTGCTGGTGTGAATCGCTCCGGGGACGTTGGTCTTATCCGGTGTGCTGGTCAGGGTGCGCACAAAGGCAAACCGTGCCTCGTTCACCAGCGTCGTCGTGAGCGAAGAGACAACTCCGGCATTGATCGTGCTTACGTGAGCAACGTTGGAGGTGAGATCGTCCGGAGTGATGTTGTTGCTGGTTTGCACGATCAAGTTATCCTGCAGGATGCGGTCGATGTTAAAACGCACAGAGATGCTGTGTTTTTGTGACAGCTTGTAATCCAGCTTGGACGACCAAAGCAGGTTGTTGACGGGCGCCTGCAAAGTGACCGTGCCTGAGGCGGGCGTCAGCGTAAGAGGTACCGCCTGGCGGCTCAATTCATAGCTGCCGAAGAAGAACAATTTGTCTTTGATGAAGGGGCCGCCAATGGTGAAGCCGCCTTCCTTGCGATGGAAAGGTGCGCGCGGGCAACCGGCCACATTTACCATGGCCTGCGCTGGGGTGCCAATGCCAGTGAAATCTGAATCCGGGCAGCGGACCGGACCGCCAATGCCTGTCGGTGCTGACGATTGCGGAATGGCGCTCCCCAACAGACCGAGGTTGTAAAACGGGCTTGATGCCTGCAGGTTACGGCCGCGGAAATACATGTGGCCGTCGCCGTGGAACTGATTGGATCCCGACTTGGTCACGGCATTGATAATCAATCCGCCGGCCTGTCCATATTCTGCGTTGTAATTGTTGGTGAGGACCTGGAACTCCTGGATTTCGTCGATAGAAGCCCCCAGGCCGTCGCGCCCGGAAACCAGCTGGTCAGTAATGTTAGCGCCATCAACGTTGTACAGGTTGGCGCGATTGTTGATGGAACCAGGAGCGATAAAGTCACTCGTGAGAGTGCTGGTGTCCTGTTTGACGCCCGGCGCGGTTATTGCCAGCGAAGCATAATCATTGGCTCCGCCGCTAGTTGCCGCGAACGTGGGCAGTTTCTGAATTTCAACGTCGGTAACGCTGGTCGATACCTCGGTCTTGGTGGTTTCAATCAGCGGAGCTTGCGCGGTGACTTCCACCGTCTGAGTGGAACCGGCAATCTTTAGGCCAAAATCCAGAGTCTTTTGGTCACCCACATTCAGTTTCAGATCCTTGCTCAATCCCTGGGAAAAGCCCTTGGCCTCAACCTTTACGTCATATGTGCCGGGCGTCAGGTTGGGAATGACATAGTTCCCTGTAGAGGTCGTTGTAACGGTACGGGGGATTCCCGTGCTCTGGTTGGTGGCCGTAACCGTTGCGCCTGGGACCACAGCTCCCTGGGGATCAAGTACATTTCCCGAGAGCTGTGCGCTGGCGGCGCTCTGCGCGTTTGCCAGCATGGCCGGCAAACAACATAGCAATGCGAGGTAACAAAACACATGCAAACGCTTCATCGAGGATCTCCTTGAATCGTGACTAGTCGTCTCCCTCTCCAAGGTCCCGGTGCGGCTCAGGGTGTCGAAGTGCCACAAAACCGTGACCGAGAGACGGCGAGCATTCTAACCACTTTTGTCGGGTAGTCCAGAGAAAAGCATTTGATTTGAGATATATAAGAAATGGAAGATTAGCCGTTCTTCTCAATTCCAATTACAAACGTTAAATCCTGACTTTTCCGAAATCGACCCTGCGGAGGAAACAGGCCGCATCGCCGACGGCCATTCGCCATCGCTACCCTGGTCGCCAAAACGCCTTGCGGGTTCCCTTTTGGAGCAGCCGTTGCAGTTACGAAGGTAACTGCACAACCGGCCCGCAGGAGAGACTCGTCCATGCCTTTCCCCGGCGGAAATTGCGCTTGGTTTTTTGTACCCGTTTTGTTGGTTTTTATCGGCTATTTCCAGTCTGGGACGTGATTACGGCCAAGTGCAAGAGTGGTACTCAGGTACAAGCACACGAATGCAGTAACTAGGGTAAACGGCTGAACCTATGTACCTGGGTACTGATTGACATTCGTTCAGTTGTTGCTATATTCGCGCGTGAGGCTACCAGAACAATGACGAATATATATGACGCGATAAAAGAGAAAGAAAACCAAATCGCCATTTTCCAGGCGCAAATTTCGGGTCTGCAAGCTGAGATCGAGGCCCTGCGAGTGGCCGCCCGAATCCTGGAAGGCGGAGCAGCTGGTACGAGCGAAGCTGCGCGTCCGGTGGCTGTGCAAGCTGCAGGCACGGCAAACGGTGGTGATAAAACCAAGCGGGTTTGGCCGTAAGAACAGACAGGTTTATTTGCCGCGAAGCGCCCCTTCCCCCAACAGCGCGAAAGGCAGCACGCCACGAATCTGATTTTTCGCCGATCCAGCTGTTTTTAAAACTCAAGAAAGAGCATGGCCGTGATGTACGGGGCTTATCGCGGCTGGTGTTATTGGCGCTGTAGCGGCGCCCAGGCTGCGCGAGTTCCAGCCTGACAGTGCTTTAACGGGCCTAACTTCCGGGCAGATCAGGGTAGATAAGATTTCCTCAGGGACGGCGTAAAAATGGCAACACAAGCTTCAGATACTGCTAACAACACCGCCAGCAAGAGAGGGCGAGGGGCTTCGTCGGACGACCTGGCAGTAATCGCGCAGCGCGCGCAGGCGTTCACCAACGCTTCTGGTGTGGCCATCGCGCTAAGCGAAGGCAACGCTGATGAGATCGTATGCCGCGCACGCAGCGGCGCAAGCGCTCCGGATGTGGGCGCGGCCTTGCGCGTGGAAGGCACCTTCACCGGATTGTGCATTCAGAGCGGCAAAGAACTTCGCTGCGACGATTGCGAAACCGACACCCGAGTGGATACAGCGGCCATTCGCGCTCTGAATATCCGCTCCATGGTGGTGACTCCGATTCGTGAAGATAACCGCGTGACCGGTGTTCTGGCGGTATTCGCGCCGACGCCCCATGCCTTCACCATCACGCACGTGGCTGTGCTCAAGACCATGGCGGATCAGATTTCCGTTTTGCTGCAGAAGGAAAAGCGTCCGCGCGACGAGAACTCGGTTGAAGCTTCGCGTCCGCCGGCTCCGGTTGCCACAGCGCGACCGGTTGTAGCGACGCCTGCACCTATGGCGCCGCCTGCAGTGGTGATCAAGCCGGCTCCGACTCCGCGCGCAGCCGCGCCTGCTGTACCCCGCGTGGAACCCGTGAAGGCTTCGGCGCCGATGGAAGTAGTTCCTCTGGCCACGCCTCCGAAAAGGGAAGAGAAGCGCGTCGATAGTTCGCACCGCACCAGCTTTGGCACCTTTGATTCCGTGGCCGGTGAAGATAAGAAGCCGGCAAACCGCTTCATGATGCTGGGTATCGTAGCCGTGGTGCTGGTTGCCGCGGCAGCGACCTTCGCGTTCCTCAAGATGCAGAAGTCGTCTTCACAGGCGCAACACACGCAGGAAGCAGCCAATGTTCCCGCAGCACAGCCGCCGGCTGCGTCGGCAACCAATCAGCCTGCACCGGCGAACGGCGCCGCCAACCCGGCTCCTTCGGCAGTAGTGGTGCCGGCCAATAACACATCGACCGCTGCGGCGAAACCGGCTCCAGAGAGTGAGACACACAAATCGGCAAAGAACACCGAGAAAGCCTCCAGAGAGGTGGAAAAACCGGCTCCTGCAGATAAGCCGGCCCCGGTGGTGGCAACGCTGAACAGCGCGCCGTCGCGCATTCAGCAACAGAGCAATGCGCAGGTTCCTGACGTGGCGCCAGCCTTCAACGTTGCCAACAGTGGAAGCATGCCGGCGCCTCCTTCAGCATTGGCGCGGCCGATTGCCACCTCCACGCCGTCAGAGGGAAAGGTTGAGCAATCACAGCTTGAGCCTTTGCAGTTGATCAAGACGGTGCCTTCGCCGTACCCGGTAATCGCCAGAGCACGCCATATGAGCGGTGAGGTGGTGTTGGAAGTGAAAGTCGATAAGGACGGAAAGGTTTCCAATCCCAAGTTCATCAGCGGGCCGATCGTCTTCAGAGATGCGGCATTTGAAGCGGTGGTGCAATATCGATTCAAGCCCGCTAAGCTCAACGGCCAGCCGATCGACCAGATGACTCAAATCCGGCTCAAATTCCACGAATAAGCGATCTACAGAAATTCAAAGGCGCATCCTTCGGGATGCGCCTTTGAATTCTTCGGCAAATCTCTTTGCTCCAGCAGAGAACAGAGCTGCTCACTCAGGGAGCAGAGTTCCCCGGTCAACTCTCGATAGAAGTGCTTGCGACCCCCAAACAGGTCAGAAGATCTGCACCGATTCCACTACAAACCTGCCCTTAACAGAACGCAAGTCGGTACCCATGAGGTAAACCCGTGCGGAAGGATCCACGACGATACAGTGATCCAATACACGATCCAGGACCTCGTTGACGTTGATGTCGTCCAGATTCTGCAGCATGTTCTCCTGTGCGCCTTCCAAAAGGTTACCTCGTCAGTTTCTGGCGCGAATTTGAATTCTCTACCCACATGAGATGCATTTCCGGGAAAACAGGAACCAGAGACAATGATTTTTTAAATACTTAGGCTTTCCCTGCATATCCCGTTCACCTGGCTGTGAAAGCCGCTCTGCTTCCCGCCAGAAAAGCGAGGGACTAAGTACGAACGGCCTCCTGAACTGCTGCAGGACGAGAGTTCAGGCGCCCTCTGATCCAGAGGAAGACGCGGTAGACGATCAGCAGCAGGAGCACGGCGCCGTAAGTCAATGGACGCCGCAGATCAGCTTTGACCAGCCAGATAAAGTGGACCACGCCTGCAGCAGCACTGAAATAGATCAGTCGATGCAGCTTTTGCCAGCGCTTGCCACCCAGGCGGCGAATCCAGCCGGTGGTCGATGTGAGCGCCAGCGGAAGCATCAGCACGAAGGCTGTCATTCCGGCGGTGATGAAGCGGCGCTTGGCGATGTCGTGCAGCATTTCGTGGACATCAAAAAACTTGTCCAGCCATACGTAGGTCATCAAATGGAGCGAACCATAGAAGAATGCAAACAGTCCCAGCATGCGACGAAAGCGGATCAGCCACGCCATGGTGGTGATCCGGCGCACCGGCGTGACACTCAAGGTGATGAGCAGAAAAGTAAGCGTCCATCTGCCTGTAGTGCGCGTGATAACGTCGATCGGATTCGCTCCCAGCAGGTGGTGAAAGCCCTTCCACGTGAGCACAAACGCCGGACCTAAACAGGCGACAAACACCGGTAGCTTGAGCAGCCGCACATACTTTTCCGGAAGCTGTTTCATCAGTAGTTCTTCTGCAGATCCATGCCGGTGTAGAGGCTAGCCACCTGGTCACCATAGCCGTTGAACATGAGCGTGGGACGCTTGCGGAATTCGCCGATCCGCCGCTCCATCGCCTGGCTCCAGCGCGGATGGTCCTTCTGCGGGTTTACGTTGGAATAGAAGCCGTACTCGTTCGGCGCCATCTTGTTCCACGTGGTAGGCGGCATGGAATCAGTAAAGCTGATTTTTACGATCGCTTTGATCCCTTTAAATCCATATTTCCATGGGACAATTAGCCGCAGCGGAGCGCCGTCGACAGGAGGAAGAACGTCATCGTAGAGCCCCACAGCCAGGATGGCCAGCGGATGCATGGCTTCATCCATGCGGAGCCCTTCGACATAAGGCCAATCCAGCACCTCCCGGCTTCGTTGATTGGGCATCTGATCCGGCGCCATGATCGTCTCGAAAGCAACATACTTCGCTTTGGCCAGCGGTTCTGCCTGTTTGATCAGCACATTCAAGGGAAAGCCGATCCAGGGAATCACCATTGACCACCCTTCAACGCAGCGCATGCGATAGATTCTTTCCTCTAACGGCGCCAGCTTCATGATCGTGTCGATATCGAGCTTCTTCCGCTTCTTGACCATGCCGTCGATGGCGACGGTCCACGGACGCGTGCGAAAGTTCTTCGAAAGCCCATTGGGTTCGTACTTATCTGTGCTGAACTCGTAATAATTGTTGTAATTGGTAATGTCCTGCAACGAGGTCTGCGTCTCATTGGTGCTGAAAGGACTTTTCACGATGCCGCTAAGCTTCGCTCCGCCGGCCTGCACGGTATCGCCCCCATCGAGGTGGTTGCGCAGGTAATAACCTCCAGCCATAGCTGCTCCTACTGTCGCCGCAGCTCCGGCAATAAACCTGCGCCGGTTCATGTATACCGATTTTGGAGTGATTTCTGAAGACTCTATATCGCTGGGTTTCTTGATCACCATGGTTCGCTGTTTCTCGACTCCCCGACTTCTGTTGTAGGACTTTCCCGAACAGATTTTTCTGTACCTTTGAGATGAATCTGCTGGAAGAAAGATACATTCAACGTACGTAAAAAGTTTGTCTGCAGATTGTCCCGGGGAGCGGCCCGCCGATCCCAAAAAACACGCTTGAGACGATTAACACAATATCGTATATACAAAACGTTATCTATCGCATAAAATCGTCGTATGCCCTTAAAACCGAGAGATGCCGCCATGCGGCTCGGCATCAGCTATCCAACTCTCAAGCAATGGATCTATCACGGCAAGATCCACACGGTGACCACGCCCGGAGGTCACCATCGTGTTCCTGAACAGGAATTGGAGCGCTTTATACCCAGAGGAGACATCAAGTCCGGCCCCGAAGGGCGGCGCAGTTTCCGCCGCATCAGCGGACGCAATCAGCTTGTGGGAAAAGTGTTGGAAGTGAAAGTTCACGGCCTGATGGCGCAGGTGCGCCTCTCGATCGGGGGGCAGGTGATTACCAGTATCATCACCGCCGACGCAGTAGCGGAAATGGGACTAAGAAAGGGCGACACAGCTGCAGCACTCATTAAATCCACGGAGGTGATGATTGTTCGCCCCTGAACTCCTTGCCAGAAGCCTGTTTGCCAGGCACCCGTTCTTCAGTTCCCTGGTGGTCTTGCTATTCGCAGTAAGCGGCGCACAGGCGCAGCAGGAGATAAAAGTTGCCGCCGCAGCCGACCTGACATCGGCCATGCAGAAACTTGCTCCGGCATTTGAAAAACAGACCGGCATCCACGTGACCGTGTCTCTGGGATCATCCGGCAATTTTTTTGCCCAGATACAGAACGGCGCCCCATTTGACGTTTTTCTTTCCGCCGACAGATCGTATCCGGAAAAACTGCAGCAGGCAGGGCAGGCAGAGCCGAATACTTTCACGCAGTATGCGCGTGGACGCCTGGTTCTATGGACCGCCAGGACTTCGAACGTCCACCTGGCGGCAAAAAACGGCAGAGTGTTGGATGGCGACTTGAAGTTTCTGACCGGTCCTGAAGTGCGTAAGATTGCCATCGCCAATCCGGAACACGCGCCCTACGGGCGTGCCGCGGTTTCAGCTCTGGAACATTTCAAGGTCTACGATCAGGTGAAACCGAAAATCGTGCTGGGTGAAAACATCTCGCAAACGGCGCAGTTTGCGCAATCCGGCAACGCCGACGTCGGGCTGATCTCGCTCTCGCTGGCTTCATCGGATTCAATGGCCAACAGCGGCAGCTATGTGCTTCTGCCCGAAGATAGCTATCCACCGATCGAACAGGCCGGCATCGTGGTTGCATCTTCCAAAAACAAAGAGCAGGCCAAGCGCTTTTTGAGCTTCATGATGTCCGCCGATGGCCAGGCAATTCTGCACGACCTGGGCTTTGAGGCCGGGAAAAAGTGAACTGGCAGGCATTCGCCCTTACAGGAAGACTGGCTACCCTAACAGCGTCGATTCTGACGCTCGTCGGAGTGCCGGTTGCTCTGTGGATTACGTTTTCACGGCGACAATGGATGTTCCTGGTGGAAGCCTTTGTAGCTATGCCACTCGTGCTCCCGCCTACTGTTCTGGGTTTTTATCTTCTGGTCGCGTTCGGCAGCAACACTGCGCTCGGGCGATGGTTTGAACGTCTGACCGGCGGCACTCTGGCATTTACCTTCAGCGGCCTGGTGATCGCTTCAGTGCTTTACAGCATGCCTTTTGCCGTGCAGCCGATGGTGGCAGGCTTCCGCAGCGTCGACCGCAAGCTGATGGATGCGGCGCGCACGCTCGGCGCTGGACGATGGAAAGTCTATTCGCAGATCGTTCTGCCGCTGGCATGGCCGGGGCTTCTCACCGGCGTGATGCTAAGCTTCGCTCACACGGTTGGCGAATTTGGCGTCGTGCTGATGGTCGGCGGCAACATCCCCGGCGCTACTCGCACCCTCTCCATCGATATATATGACCAGGTGCAGGCCCTCGATTATCACTCTGCCAACCAGACGGCGCTGGTACTGCTGTTGTTTTCCTACACTCTGCTCTGCGCGGTCTACGGCCTGAATCGCCGCACGGCTCTGCTGGATTCCCGATGAGCGATCTGAAACTGGAAATCAGGAAAACCTTCAACGCCAAAAAGCTTCACCGCTTTGCGCTGGATGTGAGGTTTTCCTCGCCCGCGGGCGTGTCCGTGATCTTTGGGCCCTCGGGCTCCGGCAAGACGACGATATTGCAATGCCTTGCCGGACTCACTACGCCGGACGAGGGGTCGATCTCTGTAGCCGGCGAAGTCTTGTTCGACTCGCGGCGCAAAATCAATCTGCCTCCACAGGAGCGCCGCGTTGGCTATGTCTTCCAGGACCTGGCGCTCTTTCCCCACATGACCGCCGCCGACAACGTTGCCTTCGGCATTCGCAGCAACGGCGATCAGCGCACCCGGCTGGTACGCGACATTCTGGAGCGCTTTCACATCGCTCATCTGGCAGGGAACCGGCCTGCCGAAATTTCCGGCGGCGAGCGTCAGCGCGTCGCCCTGGCTCGCGCCCTCGTCACAAATCCTCGCCTGCTGCTGCTCGACGAACCCTTCTCCGCATTGGACGATGAGCTGAAGCAAGCCATCATCGGCGACCTCAAACAATGGCTCGCGCAGAACAGCATTCCCGTCCTGTTGGTCACGCACGATCGCAGCGAGGCCAGTCTGTTGGGCGAGCGGATGCTCCTGATGAAGAATGGGAGCGTGGTCGGGCAATAAAAGTCGGGATTGAGGACAACAGTTGCCATCCTGAGCGGAGCCGGAGCGCCTCGACACCCACGGTTTTTGCGTGTTGGGACGGGGCGGCGCAGTCGAAGGATCCCGAGAAACTGTCGTCGGCCATGCAGCTTTAGGGAGTTCTCTTAAAAACATTTTCCGCACTTGGTCTTGGTCCGCTCAATCCGAAGATTCGCCGGACCGTCCTGAACGCCGCCGCCGGGGCCTTGTCTCCTGCCCAAGCCAGCCACGAGTCAATCGCTTGGGATCGGCCACGTCCCGCACCCGCCCGCCCTCCACATCCGCAAGCACTCCCTGTAGCCACTTACGGTCAAGCCGATGCTGAAGCTCAAGGTGCTTCATGAGATGAAGCGCGCCGGTCGCCGGTGTTGATCCCAGTTGTTTCTGGATCCCGGCAACCTCCCGGATGGATTGCGTCTCGCGCGCGATCCTGGTTCGTAGCAGCTCCGCGACCATGGGCAGGTCGCTGAATTGAAGAAACAGCATCGGGGCATAAAGCGTCTGCGCGACCGATCCCGCGGCGCCGAACTGCTCATTCAGAAGCTGCTCAAATCGACGCTTGCCGCCGGCCGAAATTCCGTAGACCGTGCGCACGCCTCCGCGGGCCACCCGCTCCCTGCGAACCGCTGTGATCAGCCCGTTCTTCTCCAGTTGTCGTATGGCGTAATACAGCGTGCCCACGTCCACATCGGTGTAGCACTCGACCATGGCGTTTCTCAGGCGGCGCTTGATCTCATAAGGGTGGAAATTGCCCCTGTGCAAAACGCCAAGAATCAGCAGTTCGGCTTTCATAGTTGGAGTATACTAGTTTAATTAAACTATAGGAGGATTTTATGAAACGGTCAATTTTCGGATTCCTCGGCGGGTTGTTTATGTGGGTACTGGTGGCCACGGTGCTCAATCGCTTACTGCGACTCGGCTTTCCCGGTTATACCCTGGCTGAGCCGGCAATGGCCTTCACCCTGGGCATGAAGATCGCTCGCCTCACTCTCGCTGTACTGGCGTCGTTGGCTGCCGGCGCAACCACGGCATGGATAGCACCGAGACAAAGGATCCTGCCGTGGATCCTGGGCGCCGTGATTCTGGCCATGTTCCTTCCGGTGCATGTTCAGATCTGGGCAAAGTTTCCAGCCTGGTATCACTTGTTTTTTCTTGGAACTCTGGTGCCGCTGGTGGGGCTAGGTGCGTCCCTTATTCGGAAGAAGGATGGTTCAGCCCTACAAACACAGGCTCGGCTTGCAAGCTGACGCCCCACACGTCAAAGACCTTGTGCTGAATCTCTTCCTTGAGAGCCACAATGTCTTTGGCGGTGGCGCCGCCCCGATTCACAATCGCCAGCGTATGCTTGCGCGAGATTCCCACCGGTCCGCGTGAATATCCTTTGTGGAAGCCCGACTGCTCCACTAGCCAGGCTGCGGCGAGCTTTACCAGGCCGTCGGCGGCGGGATAGCGGGGAACAGTTTTTTTCGGAGCAAGTTTTTGCCCCAGGGTTTCCACCCGTGCTGCTTCTGCTTCACTGACGAGCGGGTTCTTGAAGAAAGAGCCGGCGCTGCGGCAGTCTTCGTCACCCGGAACGATCAGCATGGCTTTGCTCTGCCGGATGGAACGGACTGCGTCGCGCACCTGTTGCAGCGTCGGCTTGTCAGGCCCGGGATGCCCGGCAAAAAATTTCTTTACATCGGCGTATTCGATCGTCGCATCGGCATCGCGGCGGAGCAGATAGTCCACTTCCAGCACGATGTACCTGTCGCGCATGGCGCCGTTGAACTTGCTGCTGCGATAAGCAAAGCCGCAATCGGCGTTGCTCATCTCCACAATATTGCCGCTCGAGATCTCCAGCGCGCGCACGCGCGTAATGGTCTCTGAGACTTCCTGACCGTACGCGCCCACGTTTTGCACCGGTGTGCCGCCGACGGTTCCGGGAATGCCGCTCAGACACTCGATCCCGGCACAGCCTTTGCTCACCGCCAGAGCGACCAGATCATCCCAGTTCTCTCCGGCGCCGGCGCGGAAAAGCATCTTCTGAAGGTCGCTTTCAAATTCCACGCCGCGCAGAGAAATTTTCAATACCAGGCCGGGCCAGCCGTCGTCGGACACAACCAGGTTGCTGCCGCCACCCAGGACGAATAGAGGAAGACGCCTCGCCATGGCGAGCGCCACCGCTTCCATGACCTCGCGTTCAGAGTTTGCTTCAACGAAATAGCGTGCCGGTCCACCGATTCGAAAGGTGGTCAGCGGGGCAAGAGCAATATTTTCCTGAATCTCCAAGGGGTTGTACGATCAGCTTAATGCAACGATCAAAGTTAGGGAATGCCTTTCTTGAGACGCAAGGCAAGCGGCCCAGGAGCGTACGGCTGGATCAGAAGGCGAAGGAAGTCCAGCACAGGTGATCGCACGTATTAAGATGATAGCGGAGAAATCAATTCATCGAGCAGGCGCCGGGTCCGCGCGGATCGCCGCAAGTCCCGCAACCGCCCAAAGGGCTGTCAGCCTGGGCCGCTTTTTCGCCGCCGACGGCAAAACTTGAAAGCTGCTGGCTCAGCCGCTTGCTTTCGCACTTGGGGCAGACGGCCTTTTTATTTCCTATCACGATGGCCTCAAAATGGTGGTCGCATTGTTGGCAGATATATTCGAAGATCGGCATATTCCCAAGCTCAGCTAGAATGAATTGTAAACACCTATTATAGGACGTGAACCTGATCTGTTGAAGCATGGCTGAGACTTCGAACCCATTTGAGCCTTTTGTCGCGCGCCGGTTCCTGCGCAATCGACATCTCATGACCCTCGCCGGCAATTTCCTTCCCCGCAAAAACACCCTGCCCGCCCCGGAAGAATGTCTTTTTAGCGTTGCTGACGAAGCCCAGGTTCTCTGCCATTGCCACTGGCAATCGGACGCGGAGCGCAAGCCGGCGATTATCATCGTGCACGGGCTTGAGGGTTCGAGTTCCTCCCAGTACGTGATTGGAACGGCCTCCAAGGCCTGGGAAGCAGGCATGAGCGTGGTGCGCATGAACATGCGAACCTGCGGAGGCACCGAGCGGCTTGCTCCCACGCTCTATCACTCCGGTCTTTCCAATGATGTCGGCGCGGTACTGCGTAGCGTGGTCGAGAAGAAGAAACTCCAGCGTGTTGCGCTGGTGGGATACTCCATGGGCGGAAATCTTATTCTGAAATTCGCGGGAGAGCTGGGTGCGGATGTGCCCGAAGAATTGAAGGCCGTCGCGGCTGTTTCCCCCGCTGCCGACCTGGCTGCCTCTGCCGATGCCATGCACGATTGGCGTAACCGCATCTATGAATGGAAATTCCTGCTCGGACTGATGCGTCGTTTCAATCGTAAAAGCGCTCTTTTCCCCGATATTTATAAGAAGGCTTCGCGCTGGCCTTCGAGTATCCGGGAGTTCGATCACTTGATAACTGCGCGTTACTGTGGGTTCGCGAGCGCCGACGACTATTATTCACGTGCCGCAGCCTCCCGCGTGATTGACAACATCGCCGTGCCGACCCTTGTGATCCATGCTGCCGACGATCCTTTTATCCGTCTTCTCCCTGCTACCAGGCAGAAGATCGGCGCGAATCGCAATGTCACGCTCCTGGAGACATCTCACGGCGGCCACTGCGCCTTTCTCGCCTCACCGAATGGCTACGATGGACGCTGGGCCGAACGTCAGATCGTTCGCTTCTTTCAAGTCTGTGGGCTCAGATGATTTTGTGGCGGCCGCATTCCTCCCATTCCCGTGTTGAGGTTTTGTTGCTCTGTTTTCTCTGAAAGCCACCATAAGGGCCGGCGCGAAATTGGGAGGCGCGCATACAGCGAAACTGGCGATCGCGCGAGAAGAACTGTCCTGATTTCTTGGGACCAACCAAACGAAGTTTCGGGACTTACGAGTCTTTCGCGCGCGCGGCGAACTCCGGCGACATCTCGCAGGTGGCGCGAAATTCTGGGAACATGTCGGCCAAAAATCTTAGCCTAATCGCTGAGTCGAGTTCGCAAGCGGTGAAGTCTCCCGCGCGAAGTCACGACTGCCGGATATCACAAGACTCGAACTTCAACCAGCCGGGCGGATCCATGTTCTTTCTAAACCTCGTACTAAAGCTCGTATCTTCGAAACGGATCACTGATTTTCGCGATACCGTTGCTCAAGACCCCAACAGCGCTGTTCAAGACCGTAACGTCATTGTTGAAGACCGTCTTCAGAAGCCGGCAGAACTCCTGAAATGAGATTGCGTAGTGGTTTGGTAACTGCGACACGTCACTCCGCGATCAACGCAGCGAGGGCACCCGTGCAACCATAAAATCGGCGTCGGGAGAATCCGTGAAGACTTGGGTTCCGCAAACGAATCGCGCGTACATCGACGATGGATGGACGCCGAGCGGGGCGCTGGATCTGTTTTCAAACCAACCCACTTACCAGTTGCTTCGCGAATGTGCTCGAGAAAGACGGGCAGTTTTCTGTGCGACGAAAGTGGAAATGGATACTTGATGTCATCCTGTGGACCAATACCGGGTGTCCTCTCGTCCTCATCGTTGTCCTTACTGCAAAGTTGAAACTTCTCAGATAACGTAAGCTGTTAAAATCAAGACAACAAAAAGAGCCCGTAGCTCAGCTGGACAGAGCATCTGCCTTCTAAGCAGAGGGTCGCAGTAGATATTTTACAAACAATATATAGAATTGCTTTCCGGCTGCATTGGGGAAGATGGTGAGTTTAAACTGTTTAATTTATTGGGTTGATTTGAATTGATGGCAATCGCAGATTGGGATGCGCAGGGAGAGTTAGGGTAAGGTGGAGAAAGCCGGGCTGCTGCGAAGTCCCCCGATCCGGTAATTGCAGGTTGTGTGCAAAAAGGAATTCCGGGTAAACTGAGATTCGTTTAATTCATGCGGCTAAACTCGAGGTTTCGTTCAACATGTGGCTAAAAAAGCAATTTGGAGGGCGAGGGGAGACGCTGGGCCAGCTCGGCAGCCTGGAGTCGGCGTTGATGGAGCGCATCTGGAGCCGAGGTGAGATCAGTGTGCGCGAACTGCATTTGGAATTCGCGCCGCGCCTGGCATATACAACCGTAATGACCACGATGGATCGGTTGTACAAGAAGGGTTTGCTGAAGCGGCACAAGGTGGGCAAAGCTTATATTTACATCCCTGCCCTGACTGAGGAGGAATATCAGACGCAGCTCACGCACCACCTTCTGGGAATGGTATTGAATGAGGACCGCAACAGCGGAGCGGTATTGTCACATTTTGTCGATGCAGTGAGTGATACGGACGAGCAAATGCTTGAGCGCTTGGATCAGCTGGTCAAGGCCAAACGGCGCTCTCTGCGCCGATCGGAGTAACCCCATATGTTTTACGCGCTCGGGATAGCGCTTAGTCTCGCCGTACTGTTTCTGGTTTTCACCAGCAGCTCGTTTTTGTTTTTTCCGGCAATGTTGCTCCGTAGAAGGATGACCAGGAAAGTGGCGCCGCACAACGCGGCCAACGTGCTATTTGCGGTGCGGCTTCTGCCCTTTGGAATTGCTGCGGCAACGATTTTAGGACTGATACTTCCTGCATTCCTCGAATTTGAACCCTACTCCACCCGCGAAGGGATCGGACTGCGACTGGATGTGTTGGCTGTGGCCGGCGGTCTATTAGTGGCCTGGATGGTCATACGCGGGTGGCACACACTACGCGCAACCCGGCGAGCGCAACGATCGTGGCGTAAAAGCGCGGAAAGAATTCATGTAGAGGGAATCAAACTGCCGATCTATCGTGTTGAAAACGGCTCGGCATTGCTGGCGGTCGCGGGGATTGTTCGCCCACAGATTTTTCTGTCTCGCGAGATTGCGGAGACATTGTCTCCGGGTGAGTTGAAAGCGGCGCTGGAGCATGAGACGGCTCACGTGGCATCGTTCGATAATTTAAAGCAAATGCTTCTGAAGATCACGCGGCCACCGGGTTGGTTGAAAGCTTTCCAGGATATCGACGTTGAGTGGGGTGGCGCCTCGGAGATCGCGGCTGACTACAATGCGTTGACCAGAGGCGCTTCTGTGCTTGATTTGTCATCGGCGCTGATTAAAGTTGGACGATTAAACAGAGGTGCCGCTATTCCTGACGCGGTTGCATCGCATCTCATTCCGCCCGCATGCAACGCTTCCTTGGGGCAACGGATCATGCGACTCAGCGAGCATCTGCAAGGCACGGCCCAACTTACTGCTCATCCACAAGACCGCAAATTAATGTTTGCGATTGCGCTTGGTGTTGCCACATATATTGCCTGTATTCAGGCGCTTTTGCCGGCCGTACACGAAATATTGGAATTGCTTGTTCGTTAGCCGCAAGGGAATGAACAGCACCGGCATCATACCCATCGATCACCGACGTCATGCAATATACTTTTCCTAGCTGTGTGTAAACTCCACACAATTTTTCTGTGCGGTTTGGTCTTGCTGTGTCATGGATCGTCAACCGCGTGTGCACAGGCGACGGATCGCGACCTGTTCAAGGCGCAGCTTGAGCGAGCAAGAAGCTTGCGCCAGACTCGCGACGCCGGTTCCTCTGAAGAAGCGCAGAAAATCTATGAGTCATTGTTGCCGCAACTGCGGAGGCAGGCCCCAAGCCCTGAGCTGGTGGAGACCTTGAACAACCTAAGCGACATTGCCACGATGGCAGGAGAATACGCTCGGGCAGTCTCTATGTCGCGGGAGAGCGCAGGTGCATGCAAGCAGATGCGTGACAAACACTGTGAAGCTCTGGCCAGAGATGATGCCGGAATGGCCTACTCCAACGCGGGCAACTACGCTGACGCGGCCAACGAACTCGATCTGGCATTGAAGTTGAACAGCGAAACCGGCGACGCGCAGACATCGGTTTCAATCCTGAACAATCTGGGCATCGTCTACTACTACCAGGCTAAGTACTCTGAGGCTTTGCGGACGTATGAATCAGCCTTACAGTACGTGGAAAAGTCGCAGAAAGAAGCGTGGGCGACTACCTGGCGGCAGCTGACACAGCTCAATCTGGCGACCTTGTATCAGCGGTTGGGCAACGATCAACGTGCCGTTACGATTTACAACGGAGTTCTGGGCGACCGTAAAGGGCTGAGCCAGCAAGAAGTGGCTCAGATGTACGCCAGTCGCGGCCTCAGCCCGCGGGATCTCGCGCACATTCATGCCAATTTGGGTGTGCTCTATCGTCACCTTGGCGATCCGCGCAACGCTCTCAAAAGTTACGGCCTCGCAGATGAGTATTACGAACAGGAAAAGGACATTGATGGCGAACTGGGGGTGCTCAAAAACACTGGAATTCTGCAAGCGCTGGACCTCGGAGAACTAAAGGAGGCTTTGAAGACATTTGATCGTGTCCACGCTCTGGCCAGCGAGACGAAGAATCAGCGCGAAGCCATGCAGGCGGTTTTGTATCGTGCGGAAACGCTTTTCCGTCTCGGCCGATCTGCGGACGCGGAAAAAGGGTTTACCCAGGCGCTGGCCTCGGCCGATCAGTTGGGCACTGTCGAAGAGCAATGGAAGTCGATCTATGGACTCGGAAAAATAGCTCTCGAGAACAATCAGCGCGATGTTGCCCAAAGAAAGTTGCGCGAGGCCATCAAGCGGATCGAAAGCGTTCGCGCCCAACTGCAGCTTTCCCGTTTGAAATCTGACTTCTTCGCCGATAAACGCGAGGTCTATGATGCCCTGATCAAACTGCTGCTCGAACGCAACGATGCGAGCGGCGCGTTTGAATACATGGAGCGCAGCCGCGCCCGGGTTTTCCAGGATCGCTTTTTCGGCAGCAAACTTTCCCCTGACGCACTGACATTGCATTCCATCCAGGCCCGTCTTGATCCGCAGACAGCTCTGGTCGAATTTTGGGTCGGCGCGGAAGCGTTGGCCGTGGTCTGGGTGACGCATGATGCTTCGGGCATTGCGCAAAGCCGACTTTCGACAGTGGACATGCAACACCTTGAGAGCTTTATCTCTGCGCTTCCGGATAATCTGAGCGCTAACTGGCAAAAGGATTTTCAACAAATCGGCGGCATGCTGCCTCCGGGCATCTTGCCTTTTTCACAGGACCGCTATGCTCACATCGTGATCGTACCGGATAGCTTTCTCAGCCTGGTTCCTTTCGAACTGGTGACCAACGCCGCAGGTCATCCGCTGCTGGAAACTCGTGATGTCACCTATCTGCCCAGCTCCGTGCTGCTTTTGCGCGGAGCAGATGCCGGTTCCTCCAACATTCGATATCCGTGGCAACCGCAGCTGGTTGGCTTTGGTGATCCGGCAATCGTCGGTAGTGGCGAAAGCTCTCTTACCACGTCGCCCGAAATTGGCGGCGGCGCGCTTCCCGCGTCGCGCGAAGAGATACGTGCGATCGCCAGGTTGAGCGTCGGCAAGACGCGCCTGTTTCTTGGTCCGGAGGACCGGAAGCCGAGCTTCTTTGAGTCAGCGCGCTATGGAGCATCGTTGTTGCACGTGAGCACTCACGCGGTCGCCGACATGGACGATCCCGAACGCTCGCGCCTGCTTTTTTCCCCCGATCAGAGTGGGCAGCCAAACGATTATTTATTTCTCAAAGAGCTGTACGACCTTGATCTTCGCGGCATGAGCCTGGCCACGCTTTCCGCTTGCGATACCGAACGCGGGCGTCTGGTCCCCGGCGAAGGCATACAAGCTTTTAGCCGTGCTCTGCTCGCCGCGGGCTCGCGCTCGGCGCTCACCACTCTATGGCGAGTCCCAGATGAGCCAACGTCGCAGTTTATGCAACAGTTCTATTACTTCCTGCTGAAGAAACATGAGTCAAAAGCTGAGGCTCTGCGCCTGACCAAGCTTGAGTTTCTTCATTCAGGAACCGAGCTGAGCCATCCGCGTTACTGGGCTGCATTTGTGCTCAACGGAGAAGGCTCCGAACCGGTTCCGAGATTTCTTCCCTGGCAACTCCTGGCCATGCCGATTCCTCTCCTGGCATTTGCCATGTTTCTCTTCTTTCGACTGCGGCGTAAAAAACGACCTGCCCCCACCCAGCTTTTACGGCGCTAACGCAAACAGCCTGCGGAGAAAGCAGGCCGTTTGTAGATCTGTTTTTTCAATGTCTACTTGATCTTGAAGCTCCCGCCTTTCGACTCTGCGATAGTCTTACCGGACGCATCGAGTGCGGTTACTTTCCATTGAATGGGCATGTTTGCCTGCATGGCAGCTTTCATCTCGGGTGTTGCTTCGAGCTGTGGTTGAGCGGAGTTAGCAGTCGCCAGTGAGGTTCCGATCGCATCGGTCAACTCGACTTTGTAGCTTGCAGCGCCCTGTACCGCTTCCCAGCTGAACTCGTTTGGCGCCTGGGCCAGATCGCCGGTTGGGCTCAACAGCTTGAATTCGCCCCTGAAGACTCCGATGTTTCCTGGGCTCCCCAGCTTGGGATGGTCTGTCGCGGGATGATACAGAGAAATCGCCAGCACCAGCACCGCAGCCAGCGCCGCCGCGCCTGCGAGATAAGGTACGCGGAACAGATTCCGCCAGAAAGGAACGCGGACCGTCGGTGACGACTTTGCCGAAACACCCGGCTGCTGCCGCTGCAACTGTGTGGCGATCCACGCGACCGCGGCGCCTTCATCCGCCGATGGTATAGCCGCCTCAAAATCTCTCAGCATGGCAAGCTCGGTCTGGCAGTGTGCACAGCTCGCAAGATGCGCTGCAGCTTTCGGGTCAGAAGGTGCATTCTCCGTGAAGCGCTCCAAGACTTCCAACGGGAGACAGTCTTTGCCGGCTGCTGCTGCTTCCTGCCAGGTTTTCAGGTTGTTGGTGTCGGCCATGATGTTTCTCCTCGGTCCTCGCCTTTACGCTCGTGCTTTCCAACGTCGTACAGCCCGGTCAAGTTTTCTTTTGGCGCTGACCAGGTAAGCCTTTGCGCCGCTTGCATTTTCCAGTTTCAGCATTCGCGTAATTGCATCCAGCGGAAGCTCTTCTCCAAAGTGCAGCGTAAAAACCGCCTTTTCCGTCTCGTCGAGGGTCTCATTAATTAGTTGGCGTAAGATCTCCGCCTGTTGCTTCCGCTCCGCCGACGCCAGCGGGCTGTCCGAACCCATATCCGGAAGCGTCTCCATTACCAGTTCATCCGAATCCATTGCCGGAGCATTCGATCTTGAACGAAGGGCGTTGAGACAGTGGTTTCGGGTGATGGAGTAGAGCCAGGTGGAAAACTTCGATTGTCCTTTAAAGTAGGAGAGATTCCGGTACGCTTTAACGCAGACCTCCTGTGCCAGGTCGGCGGCCGATTCGCGGTCTCCCATCACCGAAAGACACCAGCGGGCCACTTTCACGTGGTGCCGGCGGAAAAGCTCATTCAGGTACTGCTCAGCTGCGCCTTTGTCGGCCTCAGCCCGTGCCTGCGCGATAAGCGCTTCATCTGAAAGCTCTTCCCAACGCATTTTCGGGATTATAGCAACTGAGTGCTCCCGGTTTGCGCCGGTCGAAACCGCCTTGCCGCCCTCGGCTTGGACTGCCGCTTGCGCCTCGCGACATTGATCTAAGGGATCACGATCTAAGGGATCACGATCTAAGGGATTACGATCTACGGGATTGCGACTTGCCGCCGGGCGTTTCCGTTCTGTTGTGCCAACCTGGGCGATAGATGATTCCATGCACGCTTCCTGCACCGCGTACATTGAAGGCACCGTACTGGGTTGTGCTGCCACTTGGTATTCCTTTCCTATACAACCTGAGACACTGCTTTCGCCCCGCCTGGAACGTCTTTCTGCTTTTCCAGCAGTTCCGGTGGCTACACCCTCATCCCATCTAACATCACGAACAATCTGGTTCTGACAAGAATCCCGGAGCGCAGGCGTCCTCGCCTGCGGACCTTTCTCTACCCCCCATCCGCTTGCTCCCCGAAAACTAAGGACTTATACGATGTATCCCCGGGGACCCCATGCTCGTGCGGCACAGCCGCCCCCGGCTGTAATCCTTTGATAATTGCTTCCCCATTCGACCGGCATGGTGGTTGGGCTTTGGTTCGCCGCTCGTTCTCCGCGAACTCTGCGCTCTCTGCGGTAACGTCCTTAGCGTTCTTTGCGTCCTTTGCGGTGAGATGCCTGGGCGCCGCCGGCAAGCCCGCTCCTGGCTCGCTGTCAGATGTCGGCGATTCCGAGCGATCTCGGCGATTCTCAGCTTTCCGCACCATCTCCGCCGGGTCAGTCTCAGTAAACGTCGTCCATCTGGCATTCACCATGGCCAATTGCAGCCCATAAAACAGTAGGCCTGCGGTGCGTTCGCTAATCTGGCCATCCAGCAGCCCGCGTGCAACCTCCATCAGCCACATCGCCACGGCGTTCGCGTCCTCCAGAGGAGGCAGGTTCATCCGCTGTGGTCTCCTTGCCTGCATCTCCACATGCGCGTAGCACAACCGTTCTTTCCGCATGCGCGGCGACCGGCAGCGCCGGCCATCGGAGAAGACATGCTCGCACCTCGGCGCCAGCTTTGCCTTCTCCAGCAGCACCAGCTGTCGCCGGTGAAATTCGATCTTCTCCTTGTCTGTAGCCCAGGCCGGCGGAACTCCTAGCGCCCTTCTGATCTCATCTTCCATGCGGTTCTGTTCCGTCCATGGCTTGCCCACCTTCTCGTGATAGCCAGCCGTCGTGTTCGGCTTTGGCAGCTCTTCCAGGAGCTGCTCATACGACTTCACCACCGCGTTCTCCGTTTGCATCCACTCGTCAATCCTGTTGCTCATAATGTTTCCTCCAAATGTCTTAGCGCCTCGTGCGTATCGCGCGACTCTTGCGTATCTGTGGTGCCGTCAATTTCTCCCAAATCGTCATCCCGACGGCCGTCAAGCGAGCGCGCGCCCTCAGGGCCCCCATTCGCGCCCGGTTTTGGCGGGAATGGGCAGACCGGCGCGCGAGTAGGACGGAGGGACCTTGTGCTTTTCTTTAAGTCCGTGTGGCACAGCCGCCCTCGGCTGTGCGGATTCCAAACTTGGTTCCTGGCGATTTCCCCTTTGCGCCCTTCGCGTCCGTTGCGGTAAACCTGTCTCCCAAAAACAAAAACGGCGCAAAAGCCTCACCCATAGGCTCTGCGCCGCTCTCAATATTCCGATTTTTATGAAGACACAAACGCACACGCGAACCGACCCTTAAAATCAGTTCGCCGCGCCATACTTACTTTGCCTTAGTTTCGCCTGAAAGTCAAGCGAAATCGGCGGAGTACAGTGTCCTGAAACTGCGTTAAGAACTGAGCCCAACAACACATAACTCGCAGTCGAGCAAACAGCCTCGCTTACGAGAGCCCCAGCGCCGGAGGCGCGTCGAGCAAACAGCCTCGCTTACGAGAGCCCCAGCGCCGGAGGCGCGACGAGAGGTTAGCCCACCCTGAAGGCGGAGCGAACGCGACGCCGAGAAGGGTGGGTACAGTAAGAGAAACAAATCGAGCCCCATCGGGGCGGCACCACACAGCTGATGAAGCCGCCAGTGCTAGTAACACCGGCGCAGCCCTGACCACACATCACCTTCCTAGAAAGGCGACATATGGCTGCATCCAAGCGTACATTCTCCCGCAAGCGACGTTCAAGCTTCCTCCGCTTCCCTGAGGTCAGGGGCAAAGCCGTTGAATCCGTAGAAATCGACCCCGACGTCCAGGCCATCACCATTCTGTTCAAAGACAGAACAGCCCTCAGCTTTGACCTTGATCCTTCGCTCACCGTTTATCCCGAATTGTCAGACTGGAAAACCGGCGACTGGCGCGGCATCAAGCGATGGCGTGCCATGCACAGCAAGCCGGACATGCTTTCATGGTCTTAAACATCAGGACCCGCCGCAACAAGGCGGGTCTTTCCTTGGGCCGGTTGTCCCATCCTTCATACTTTTGCGAATAAGTCGGATAGGTTACTGTATTCAGTTCACCTGGAGCCTCAATGTCATCAACGCCGCTTTCACCCACCGAACGTGACCAGCTTCTGGACGCTGCCAAGCAAGCCTTTCATCGCGCCTACGCGCCCTATTCCAACTTTTACGTTGGCGCCGCCGTCCTCACCGACCAGGGCCAGATCTTCACCGGATGCAACGTTGAAAACGCTTCGTATGGCCTTACCGTCTGTGCCGAACGCGCCGCGATCTTCACGGCGGTGCAGAAGACGCACGGCAAGCTCGTGTTGCGCGCCGTGGCCGTAGCCAATCGCAACCAGGTGCCGTGTTCGCCCTGCGGCGCCTGCCGCCAGGTAATTGCTGAGTTCGGCGAGGATGTTGTAGTGATCTTCCAGGGCAAGAACGGTTTTCAGGAATCCACCATCGCCAATTTACTGCCGGAAACATTCCGGTTATAGCCGGTACAGATTTTTCAATTGCCAATTTTGGCATTTTTGGCAATATTGGCAATTCAACGATGCTTGTCACTGACCTGATCCGCCGCAAACGCGATGGCGCCGAACTCGAGCGCCGCGAAATCGAGTTCCTGATTGACCGTTATACCAACGACGGGTTGCCCGACTATCAGATGTCGGCATGGCTCATGGCCGTGCTGTTGCGCGGCATGACCCGCGCTGAACTGGCGGCGTTGACCGAATCCATGCTCAACTCCGGCGAGGTCCTGAGCTTTCCCGAACTCCCCGCCGCCAAGGTCGACAAGCACTCTACCGGCGGCGTGGGCGACAAGACTTCTCTGGTGATCGCGCCCATCGTCGCCGCAGCCGGGCTTTACGTCCCCATGATCAGCGGACGCGGTCTCGGCCACACTGGCGGCACGCTCGACAAGCTGGAATCCATTCCCGGCTTCAGCGTGAATCTTTCCGTGCCCGATTTCCGCCGCATTCTGGCTCAATGCGGAGCCGGCCTGATCGGCCAGACCAAGGAGATCGCTCCCGCCGACAAGAAAATCTATGCTCTGCGCGACGTCACCGGCACCGTCGAAAGCCCCTATCTGATCTGCGCCTCCATCATGAGCAAGAAGCTGGCGGAAGGAATCGATGCGCTGGTGCTCGATGTAAAAACCGGTAGCGGCGCATTCATGAAACAAGAGAAAGATGCCGTATTCCTCGCTGAGCTTATGGTTGAAACCGGCCAGCGCCTGGGCAAGCGCGTGATTGCCTTGATCACCGATATGGATCAGCCCCTGGGACGCGCCGTCGGTAATGCTCTTGAAGTCGCCGAGTGTATCGACATTCTCAACGGCAAAGGCCCTGATGATCTGCGCGAGCTCTCTCTCATTCTCTCCGCGTGGATGTTCCTGCTGGGCAAGCGTGTACAGAACATCGATCAGGGCAGGGAACTGGCCGAGCAGATGATCTCCAGCTGCAAGGCCCGCGACAAATTTCGCGAGATGATTCGCCTTCAGGGCGGCAACCCGGCGGTGATGGACGATCCCGGTCTTCTGCCCCAGGCACAGCATAAAGCCGACGTAAAAAGCCCCACTTCCGGCTTTGTTACCGGCTTCATGTGCGAACAGATCGGTACGGCCGGTGTGCTGCTTGGCGGTGGCCGTTTGAGAAAAGAAGATTCGGTTGATCCTGCCGTGGGAATCGTGATCCACAAAAAGACCGGCGACAAAGTTGCCGCCGGCGAATCTCTCTGCACCGTCCATTACAACTCTGTTGAGCGCCTTGAGCAGGCGCAACCTCTCATCCTCGAAAGCTACCGGATCGAAGCCACCCCGATGCTGCAACAGCGCCCGCTGGTCCACCGCATCATCGGCGATCCTCTGGCATTGTCGGCTGCCGCAGAGATTGCGGACTAAGATTGTTATAGGTTATACCGGGTGGAGCAGGCATTTATGCCTGCGGTTATGCTGCTGAAGAAATGCCGGCTTTAGCCGCTGCGGCTATCCCTTCGTCGCATCCTGGGCGATCACGGGAATCACATCCCGCAACAGCGCTTTGAACTGTCCGGCAATCTTCCTCCCGATCTCCAATACCTCTTCATGATTGATTGGCTTGTCCGTGGTTCCGGCGGCCATGTTGGTCACGCATGAGATCGCCAGAACTTTAAGTCCCATCTGCCGCGCCACGATCACCTCGGGCACCGTCGACATCCCTACCAGATCCGCGCCAATCGCCCGTAGAAACCGTATCTCCGCCGGCGTCTCATAGCTCGGTCCCAGCACCGCAGCATAAACGCCTTCTCCAAGCTGAATACCTAGACGCTTTCCTGCTTCCAGCGCCATTTGCCGGTAGTTCTTGGCGTAAGCCTCGGTCATATCGATAAACCGTAAACCAAAGCGCGGGTCTTCCGCGCCCACCAGCGGGTTTTGCCCCTGCAGATTGATGTGGTCCTTGATCACCACCAACCTGCCTTGTCCATAGTCAAGATTGATTCCACCGGCCGCGTTGGTCAGGATCGCCGCGCGCACTCCCATGCGGGCGAAGACGCGCATAGGGAACACCACTGTCTCCGCCGGGTAGCCTTCATACAGGTGCACACGGCCTTGCATGATCACCACCGGCCACGCGCCGATATTACCGAGAACCAGTTGTCCGGCGTGGCCAACGGCCGTTGAGCGCGCAAAGTGCGGGATCTCCTGGTAGCGAATGCGAATGGCTTCTTTCAACTCATCGGCAAACTCTCCCAGCCCTGATCCCAGCACAATAGCCACCATCGGCTTGATCGGACTTCTGGACGCAATAACCTTGGCTGCCGCATCTACCTGGGCAAACGTCTCGATCATCCTCATGCGTGCAATGGCCTCGTCGTTGTTTCGAAATGAACTGCGGAATGCGCGTTGCAAATTGTAATGCTTTAGTTCCGTATCCATGGTACGCCTTCGCAAACCACGCATATCCTACCCTGTTTTGTTTTTCATTTTTGTGATGGCCATTGCGCCGTCTTCCTGGTCGCAAAAAAAACTGCCTCAGAGCGCCGGCCACGAGCAAAAGACCGCGCGCTACTTCGAATCCGTCCGCAACCAGCCGTTGTTGCTGCATGCTTTTCTGGCGCAGATGCCCAAGGGTGGCGACCTCCATAACCATCTCTCCGGCGCCGTCTATGCGGAAAGCTTTATCAAATGGGCGGTACAGGATGGTCTATGCATCGATCGCGCTGCGCTCTCTTTCTCTGCGCCGCCCTGTGATCCGGCTGCCGGCAAGCCGTCTGCGACCGCTGCCTTGCAGGATCCCGTACTCTACGGCAATCTCCTCGACGCCTTCTCCATGCGCCAATTTCATCCCGGCCCCGAATCCGGCCATGACCATTTCTTCGCGACCTTCGGCAAATTCGGCGCAGCCACAAATAATCACACAGCGGAAATGCTGGCTGAGGTCCGTTCGCGCGCTGCCGAAGATCATCTTCAATATATGGAGCTGATGTTCAATCCTGACGGAGGCGCAGCCGCTAAGCTGGGCTCGCAGCTTAACTGGAATAACGATCTCACTGCCATGCGGGAGCAGCTTCTTGCTCACGGTCTTCCACAGGTCGTTGCCAATGCATCTGCTTTCCTTGATGCCACCGAGAAGAAAGTGAATGAAGAGCTGCGCTGCGGCCAGGCCGAGCCCGATCCCGGCTGTACGGTCCAGCCCCGCTATCTCTACCAGGTCGCTCGCGGCCTGTCTGAAGGTGCAGTTTTCGCCCAGATCCTTGCCGGATTTGAAATGGCCTCAAAAGACCCGCGCGTGGTCGGCCTCAATCTGGTGATGGCGGAAGACTGGTACGTTCCAATCCGCGATTTCAACTCGCATATGCGCATGCTCGACTTCCTCCACGGGCTCTACCCTAAGGTCCATATCACGCTGCATGCCGGTGAGCTGACGCCGCAGCTCGTGCCTCCGGAAGAGCTGTTTCATATTCGCGCTTCGATCGTGCGCGGCCACGCTGTGCGCATCGGCCACGGTGTTGATGTCATGCAGGAAGCCGAGCCGGAGGCGCTGCTGCGCATGATGGCCGAAAAACGCATTCTGGTCGAAATCTGCCTCACCAGCAATGATGTGATCCTCAACGTAACCGGCATGCACCATCCCCTTCCGATGTATCTCAAGTTCGGAGTTCCCGTCGCTCTGGCCACCGACGACGAAGGCGTCTCCCGTGGCGACATCACGCAGGAATTCGAGCGCGCCGCCGAAACCTATCGTCTGAGCTATCTCCAGCTCAAAGCATTTGCCCGGAACAGCGTGGAATATAGCTTCCTGCCGGGTGAGAGCCTATGGAGAGATTCCGCCAGGGCCGCGCGAGCGCCAGCATGCGGTTCTGATAGCCCGGCCGCGGCAAAACCTTCTCCCACGTGTTCACATCTGCTCGCCTCCAGTGAAAAGGCGCGCCAGCAGTGGGCTCTGGAAAGACAATTGGCTGACTTTGAAAGCCGCTTCTGACTTCCTTACAGATCCGTGTCATCCGTGTGCATCCGTGGTGAGCCCTTGCTTTTCCGATCACGCGCGATTCCAGTGATGGCGGCGATTCCGGCGATTCCTTGACAGCTCCAGCTACAATAGACGGGATTTTTCACCCACATTTCACCGCAAAGGACCTTCATGTCACGATTTGCAGGCTTGCTGGGCATCGTTGTCTTCCTGTCGATTGCTTACCTCTTCTCTACTGATCGCAAGGCCATTCGCCTGAAAACGGTTCTTTGGGGATTGGGTTTGCAATTCTTTTTCGCCTGGATCGTGATCCGTTTTACCTTCGGCCAGCAGTTCATGAGTGCGGCCGGAGCTAAAGTCAAAACGCTGTTGGGCTATTCCTTTGCCGGCTCAAGCTTTGTTTTTGGCGACCTCGGCTCCAATACTTCACATCTGGGATTTTTCTTTGCCTTTCAGGTTCTGCCCACCATCATCTTTGTCTCCGCATTTTTTGCGCTGCTTTACCATCTCGGTGTAATGCAGATCATTATCCGGGCTATGGCCTGGGGTATGAGCCGCTTCATGGCCGTGAGCGGCGCGGAGTCGCTGAACGTCGCAGCTTCCATCTTCATGGGACAGACGGAAGCTCCGCTCACCATCCGTCCGCTGCTTCCGGATTGCACAAAGTCCGAACTTATGACCATCATGACTGCCGGAATGGCCCACGTTTCCGGCGGCATCATGGCTGCCTACATTGGATTTGGTGTCCTGCCGGAGCATCTGCTGGCGGCGGTGATTATGACAGCGCCCGGCACAATCCTGATGGCCAAAATGTTTGTACCGGAAACCGAGCATCCAAAAACTGCCGGCACGGTCGAAATAGCAAAAGAAGAAATGCACAAGGATTCCAACATTCTTGGCGCGATTGCCCGCGGCACCATTGACGGCGGCCAACTGGCCTTCAATGTCGCGATCATGCTTATTTCCTTTCTCGCGCTCATCGCTCTGCTGAATGGGATCATGGGCTGGACCCACCAACACATTGCCTGGTTCCCTGAAAGCATTCAAAAAGTGCTCGGCGCCATCTTTTATCCAGTTGCATGGCTCATTGGTGTGCCGGGCAAGGACTGCTCCGCCGTAGGAGGACTCTTGGGCACGCGAACCGTCATCAATGAACTGGTGGCGTACTCCGATTTGGGCGCGATGAAAGCTGCGCTCGATCCCCGCTCTTTCACCATCGCTACATTTGCTCTCTGCGGCTTTGCTAATTTCAGCTCCATTGGCATACAGATCGGCGGCATCGGCGCTCTGGCGCCCAACAAGCGTGACGTGCTCGCCAAGCTCGGTTTCCGCGCCATGATTGCCGGCACCATGGCCAACCTCATGTCGGCCTCGATCGTGGGCCTTCTCATGCGCAGCTGAGGCGATGGAAGCTGGGTAGTGGGTCAGTTTGATTTCCCCAACGGCAGAGATCGTCCTTTCACTCGAAATCATTTCGGACTTGTTATCCTGAGCGCCGCACGAGTCCCGCAATGCGGGATGAGTGCAAGTCGAAGGATCCAGAGAATATTTCAGTTGTCCAAACTGCTTCAGGGAGTTCTACCCATGCATTCCGGCTTCCGAAACAGCTTCCGGGCACGATATGCCAAGCCAAGTAGATCATCGGTGGAATTCCCTGTTGCGGCATGGCCAAGGGTACATTCTCGGGATCCTTCGACTCTACCTCGCTCTCCTGTCTTGCGGGATCGCGAGGTGCCGCTCAGGACGACAGGGGTAAGTTTAGAGCTTCCAAAACAGCGCCTTCAGGCGCTGAGGTAAACACCCAAACAGGTTGTATAATTCCTCGGCTCGAATCATCTCCGCGCGGAGAACCTGAGGACATATGCGTCTAAGAACACTCTTTGCGTTCGTCGTCGCTTTCGTCGGCACGTTGACCGCCCCTGTCTGGGGCCAGGGCACCATCAAGATCGGCGTGATCACCTCCCTCACGGGCAGCCTCGCCGCCTTTGGCGAAGCCCACAAGAACGGCTACTCGATCGCACTGGACGAGATCAACGCCAAGGGCGGCGTGTTGGGCAAGAAAGTCGAGCTCGATTTCTACGACGATCAGAGCAAGCCCGATCAGGCCGTGCAGGGCGTCTCCAAGCTCGTCGACCAGGACGGCGTCCCCATCATTCTCGGCTCTTATTCGAGTGAGAGCACCAAGGCGATTGTTGGCACCGTCACGCAGCGCGAGACCCCGCTCATTATCCCCACCGCGACCGCCGATAACGTAATGGATTCCAAATCGCCCTGGGTATTCCGCATCTGCGCCGGCGCCAATGATTACGCCAGGGAGACCATCGCCTTCCTGAAGGCCAACGGCGCTCCCAAGACCATGGCGATCGTCTATGAAAACACCAATTTCGGCCAATCGAACATGAAGGCCATGGCGGCGGCGGCGAAGGAAGCGGGGATCAATGTGCTTGCGGTCGAGTCATATGAGGCCAAGTCGCCCGACTACAAAGCAGTCTTGCAGCGCGTGAAACAGGCAAATCCGGAAGTGATTTATTTCTGCTCTTACCTGCTGGATGCTACTACGCTGATGCGCCAGTCCAGGGAAGTTGACCTGAATCCCCGGTTCTACACCTCGTCCGGCACCGGCTTTGCCGCCGCGGAATTTCCCACGGATAAGGGCGCAGGCAAGAATGCGGAGTACACATTCTCCACTTCTCAATGGCTGCCTGAAGCCAAGTGGGCTGGCTCCAAAGAATTCGATGCTGAGTTCTTCAAGCGCTACAAGTCGCATCCGGCTTACCATGCCATCCAGGCTTATGCTGCTTTGCTGGTTGCCGCTGCCGCCATCAACAACGCCAAGTCCGCGGAGCCGGCCAAGATTCGCGACGCCATCAAGAACCTGAACCTGAGCTCAACCCCGTTTGGTCCTATCAAGTTTGAGAACGGACAGAACCAGCATCCTGTTCTGATCACCCAGATTCAGGGCGGGCAATACCGCGTGGTCTTCCCGGCAGATGCGGCTGAAGCAAAGCCCATCATTCCTGCTCCGGTATGGGCCAAGAGGTAAAGCAAGCCGGAAAGCGCAAGCGAGTAAGCCGTTACGAGATGAAGCAGGAGGCTTGAACAGGGTTGGTTCGCTTCTTACAAGCTTGTGTCGACGGTTTGTTGACCGGCGCTCTCTATGCTCTCATCGGCATGGGCCTGGCTCTCATTTTCGGCGTCATGCGCATCGTCAATTTCGCGCATGGCGCTTTCATGATGGTGGGCATGTATGCCACCTTTGTTCTGTTTGATTACTTCAAGCTCAACCCGTACTGGGGTTTTCTGCCCGCGGGGTTATTCCTCTTTGCGTTCGGTTATCTTTGCTATCTGCTTTTGATCCGCCCGGTGCGCAATCGCTCTCACTTCATGCAGATTCTCATGACCACCGGCATCGGCCTATCCTGACCGATGGCGCGCAATTGATCTTCAAAGCCGACTATCGCCAGACCAACATTGATCTGGTCAATCGCAGCGTGCACCTTGGACCTTTTGGCGCCAATGCCGCCGAAGTGGTCTCGTTCGTGATTGCGCTGGTTTTCGTGATGTTGCTGCATGCCTTCGTTGTCAAGAGCCGTACCGGGCAGGCCTTGCGCGCCATCTCGCAGAATCCTGAAATTGCTCCGCTCATGGGAATCAACCTCACCCGCATCCAGGGCTTCAGCTTCGCGCTGGGAATCGCGTTGGCGGGGGTGGCTGGTGGCTTGCTTTTGCCGCGGTTGTATCTCTTTCCCGGCGTCGGCGAAGACTACACCACCAAGGCATTTGTCATGGTTGTGCTCGGCGGTATGGGATCGATTGAAGGCGCAGCGATCGGCGGCCTTGTGCTGGGCGCCACCGAAAGCCTCACCAGCCTCTATGCCGGGAATGAATGGGCCTTGATCGTCGACTTTGTCATTTTCCTGCTCGTGCTGTCATTCAAGCCCAGCGGCATCTTTGGGAGCCAGCGCGCATGAGCCTGCTCAAGAGCTGGAAATTTTGGGCGCTACTCGCCGCCGCTCTGCTGTGGTCGCGCATGCCCTGGTTCGTCAGCAACAATTATCAATTGCAGGTGCTGTTTCGTATCACTCTCTTCGCCGCGTTGGGACTTGCCTGGGACCTGGTGGGCGGCTACGCCGGACAGCTCTCCCTCGGACACGTTGCGTTCTTCGGCGTCGGCGCCTACGGCCTGGCGCTCTTCGCGCAGCTTTCCATTCCGGTCTGGATCTCCCTGTTCCTGGCTGCGATGGTGGCAACGCTCTTTGCCGCCGTTATCGGAATCATCTCTTTCCGGCTTCGCGGACCATACTTCACGCTGGCGACCATTGCTTTCGGCGAAGTTCTGCGCCTCATCGCCACCAATCTCAACGTTACCGGAGGCGCTATCGGCCTGACCATGCCGGCGCTTTTCACCGGCAGAACTTTCTGGCGCCAGTTCTATCTCGCCTCGGTCGCCCTGGTTGTGCTTGCCTTCATCACCAACTTTTTGGTTTCACGTTCCCGCTTCGGCTACTATCTGATGGCGATTCGCGAAGACGAAGATACCGCCAGCGCCGTCGGCATCAACACCGCGCGATGCAAGCTGCAAGCCCTGTTGCTGAGCGCATTCCTTACCGCGCTTGCCGGCGCGCTCTACGCCAGCGCTTTCCAGTTCATCGTGCCCGACAGCGTTCTTACCCTCGATATCTCTGTGCAGATCTCGATCATCACCATGCTCGGCGGCGCCGGCACTCTGCTTGGCCCGATCGTGGGTGCGGCGCTGCTGCTGAGCGCCCAGGAAGTCTTCAAGAACCAGTTTCACGAGAGCCACCTTCTTATTTACGGCATCCTGATCGTCATTGTCGTGCTCTTTGTGCCGGAAGGGATCGTCGGGGGTCTCCAGCAGCTGTTTCGCAAGCGAACCAGCCCTCCCTCGACCGGTGCACAAGCTGCGCTTGGCGGAGCCGCGCCATGACTCCCATTCTCGAACTTCAGAACGTCACCAAACGCTTCGGCGGTCTTCGCGCCGTGAAGAGCGTTTCGCTGACCATGAATGCCGGCGAGATCCTCTTCATCATCGGACCGAACGGAGCCGGCAAGACTACGATTTTCAATCTTATTAGCGGGTTTCTCCATCCCAACGAAGGCGTCATTCTGTTCGCGGGCAACGACACCTCGCGCATGGCGCCGCACCGCGCGGCCCGTCTCGGCATCGGGCGTACCTTTCAGATCGTCAAGCCCCTGCCCGCGCTCACGGTTCTCGAAAACGTGATGCTGGGCGCGTTCATGCACACCGGCAATGTGGCCAAAGCGGAAGAGGAGTCAGCCAGGATTCTCGATTTTCTCCAGATGTCGCACCTCAGCCGATTTCCCGCTTCGGGGTTGCCGCTGGCCGCGCGCAAGCGCCTGGAGATTGCGCGCGCTCTTGCCACCAGGCCCAAACTCATCCTGCTCGATGAAGTAGTCTCCGGTCTGACCACCAGTGAAGCTCTGGCACTGGCGTCCCTGGTGAAACGTCTGCCGGAGTGGGGCGTGAGCGTGGTCGGCGGCGTGGAGCACGTGATGCAGGTGGTCATGAAAATTGCCGATCGCGTCATCGTGCTGGATTACGGCGCCAAAATCGCCGAGGGTGTTCCCGCCGACGTGGTGAAGATGCCCGAGGTGATCGAGGCCTATCTCGGTCCAAAATTCAGGGAGCTGACGCAATGAGCGCAGCGCCCAACACGCTCAGCTCTCCGATTCCATCCGCCGGCGCTCCGCTGCTGGAATTGAATAACGTCACCGCGTTCTATCGCGATCTGCAGGCGCTTTTTGGTATCTCTCTTACCGTGCATGCCGGGGAGATCGTGACCCTGATCGGCGCCAACGGAGCAGGGAAGACCACACTGCTGCGCGTCGTATCCGGGATGAAGCGCCCGGCTTCCGGATCAGTGCGCTTTGCCGGGCATGATGTCTCCCGCGTTCCTGCGCATGAGATGGTTGCCCGCGGCGTGAGCCACGTTCCCGAAGGCCGCCAGGTCTTTCCTTTCATGACCGTGAAAGAGAATCTCTCGCTCGGAGCCTACACCCCGCGCGCCCGCACAAACATAAAGCAGCTGATGGAGGAACAACTCGCGCTCTTTCCCCGATTGGCAGAGCGCATGGATCAGCTGGCCGGCACTCTCTCCGGCGGCGAGCAGCAGATGGTGGCCATCGCTCGCGGTTTGATGGCCCAGCCGAAGTTGCTCCTGCTCGACGAACCTTCGCTCGGCCTCGCGCCCAAAATCGTGGAAGAAGTATTCGAAAAGATCCAGGAAGTGCGGCGCAGGGGCATCACCATGCTGATCGTGGAGCAAAACGTGGTAAGCGGCCTGAGCATCTCCGATCGCGGCTACGTAGTGCAGAATGGAACGGTGTTCCTTGAAGGAGCGGCTCAAGGGTTGCTCCATAATGAGACCGTGCGCGCTGCCTATCTCGGGTTGTGACCAGCTTTCATTTAGCGCACCGGGCTGGTTAACGCAGCGTGCTAATGAGGCTTTGTTCTCCTGGCGGTCGAGGGCCCCGTCCGGGGTTGCACCAGCACAGGCAATTCGCAAGTGATCTCCAACAGATGGCGCGCGCCGGCAATCTTCTCGGCCAGGGAACTGTCTGCCCGCAATCCCTGCGCGCCGATCACAACATATCCGTTGTTCTTGCCGATGCTGATGCGGCGAACTGCGCCGTCATGTTCGGCGTCCAGCGCATTGGCAAGGCGAAGAATGCCGGCCAGCAGCTTGACCTGGCGTCTTTCGAGCGCCGGCATGCTCTGCAGGCGTGACACCTGCGGAAGGGCGCCGCGGTGATAACGCGCCACCTGGGCCATAGTCAGGATGTCCTGGCGTGTCCAGCCCACCAGATGATCCAGGTCGCCGACCATCTTTTCCGTTTTCTTATGGTGGTTTTTGTTGCCGGCAGCCCGGCCTACTTCGTGCACAGCCGCCGCTGCTCGCAATAGATCGCAGCCATTTTTTATGTCGTCGTGAAGAATGCCAACACGCGATAGGCCCTTGTAGATCTGAACGGCGAAACTGGCTACTCTGCGGCCATGCCGTACATCCGAGTCAAGAAAGGAGGACCAGGCCTGCAGTCTTGTCAGCGAGGCCTCACGCGCCGCGGTGCCGCGGGGAAGAGAAGAGCGCCATTGCTGCCAGAGTGAATTCTCGCCTGCCATGGTCTCACGATAGCGTTTGATCCGGGCCCCACGCTCATTTTCGAGCTTCAACTCCCATTGCCGGCGTGCCTCTTGCGGCAAATCAGCGCAAGTCTCTTCGATGGTTTGGCCCAGCACGTCAAGATCGTGTATCTCCCCCAGCAGGTCCTGGAGGTCTTTCAGGTTGTCTTTCCACTCCTCATGGTGTTGCGGCAGGAAATTCTCTACGACATAGCGGAACTTCTTCAAACCGATTCGCAGCCGGTGATAGCCTGCAGAACTGGACGTTTTGAGAGCCGGCGCCTGCAGTCTGCGCGCTGCGTTCAGCTTTTCCAGCGCAAGCACCTGAAAGACCTCTGATCCCATCGGCAGGCGGCTGGTGCGTTGCGGCAAGGAATGCGTCCAACTCTGCCATTGTTTGCGGTCAAAGCGCTCGATCGCATTTTCAGCCTGCACCTTCAAGACCGGCTCTTGCTCGTGCAGATGGTCCAGAAGCCGGCGAGTCACGGGTTCGGCTGGAGTGCCCAGGTTTTCCACCCACTCGAGCATGACGTGGCAATCGCGCAGCTCGCCCAGGCTGTCAAATAAATCTGTAGCCTGGCGACGCATTCTCTTCCAATCTTTGTCAGGGTCAACGGCGCGAAAGCCCTCGGCCATCGAACGGCATCGCCGCAACGCGACCCGCAGATCATGAACCGCATCGTTGCCGAAGCCGTCAGCAGCCTTCGCGGCTTCCCGGGGAACTTCCTGCATCCAGTAGGCAAGACCGCTTGATTTCTTTCTTGTTGAAGAGGCTGATTTCACCTTTAATGTCTCGAGAAACTGGCTTAGCCAAGCTTAGCAGGTAAAGGTGCTGTCTTTGGAACAGGAATGGCTTGGGCGGAAGCCCGAGGGATTGCTGGAAGTCGCACGGGTTAGCGAGCGGGCGCCAGACGGCGACTTTGAGCACGAACCAGAATCGACGCCGACTTCCTATTTTGCTCAAGCAGCCGGTCTAAGGCCGAATCAACAATGCTCACAATCTGCTTTGCGTATAGCGACGAGCGCCCTTCAGCTAGTTGCTTGCGGGCTTCGCGGGCTGAGAACCAGCTGGGATTTCGGCCGCTCTCGCGGGGCGTTACCGTGCTTTCAACTTCCAAGAGATAGGCGGCAATCCGCACTTCACGGCTACGGTCATCGTGCCCCAGGGCACGCTTAATGTCGACGTAAGAATCGAAGTGCTTCTCGGTAATCCGGCCCGTAGCGCCTGCCTCTTCCCAGGCTTCCTGGGCGGCGCTTTCGCTTGGCGTCAGACTGGGATTCAGCCGGCCTTTGGGAAATGTCCACTTCCCGGAACTGGTATTTACGAGCAAGAATTCCACAGATGAGCCGTTTACGCGATAACAGATTGCAGCCACCTGTACAGGCTGCTCTGACCTCAGTCTGAGCCGCGCCAAATCAGCAAAAATCCTCGCCATCCAGCCCCTCCTGAAACCCCCAAAAATGGTGCAAAAAGGAGAACTGCACAAAATGCGCTGCAAATCAAACTTAAGGCATGGATAGGGTATAAATCAATAACTTCGGTAATACCTCGCCACCTTTTCATCGGAGTTTCATCTCCCTTAAACATTTCCCCGAGATCCGCCGAGCCGCAGCGCAAAAGACCGATGTTCCGGGCCGACAGGCTCGTGGATTTGCCACCAGAGCTGGCGTTGCGGTTCCGTGAACCGTGCGTGGCTTTGCGGGATTCCCGACTCCTGACATCGTGCAAAAATGAAAATATTCTCAGGAGGGGAAAAAATGAGCTGCCCCTGGCTTGCGAATCGGCGTAGTCGCCGTCGCTCGTGTGACGCCTCCGCTGGGGCGGTTTCCGGCGCTCCGGGTGCGGCCAGTATCGGCTCATCTAAAAACCCGGTTCGATCTGGTAAAGCTCGTAGTCTATCTAGCTGTGGAGCATGTAGTTAAGCCGCAGACATGGATAGTTACCGTAGTAACCTGCCTTATCCTTCCTTAAGTAATTAAGCTTTCCAGTGAACGAATAATGCCTTTTCTGGCGTTCGTGTATTCCCCTACATACACATGGCGCCAGTAACGGCGCGGGCAAAGACTCGCGCTGATAGACCGACTCCCTTTTCACCTCTCCCAAACGATCTGAGCTGTCTGGCTTGGACAAGATCAAAAGTCAGGAGTGTTACGAATGATCAAACTCTCGAAAGCCACACCGTTGCTTATTCTGCCCATGCTTCTGTGGGTTGGGATTGCCCAGTCACAAGTTAGCAATCAATTTAAAGCTTCGCTCTACAAATGCGATCAGAACAACGCAGGCTTTTGCACCGAGCTGCGCCACGACAAACAATTCAATGGCCACTATTCCGGGCATGATGAGCCCGCGCTGCTCTTCTATTCTGACAAACCAGGCTCCGGCAATAATGCCGTTTATCACTTTACTCTGCCTCTCGATCCCCCGGTTCCTCCACAACAGGATGGCAGCGGGGGAACTTTCAACTTTCAGCTGCATACGGCGTCCTGGTTCGGCATGGTTCTGTGCGATACGCAGTCAGCGCCGAACTTCACTCATGTCTGCGTGCCGAATACCGACGCAAATATTTTCGATAATCCTGATCCCAACGCCCCCGACTATATCGGTCACCACCCGGGCTCAGCCTTTCTGGAGCTTCAGTTTTATCCGCCGGGAGGCGTCAATACCTGCTCGGACCCGGCAAAATGGTGCGTGGCCATGGTCATCTTCAGCTTCAACAGTCAGGATCTGACCGGTCTCGTCAACAACCAGGATTGCCAGCAGAAAGTAGGTTTGGAGCCTTCCAATTTTGCGTTCCTGACCACCAACGGCGTTTCTCAGGCTCCTGCCGACCCGCTGAACCCTGACATCAATGATAAGTTCAGCGTTTTTCCTGGAACCACGTTCCAGATGGATCCTGGTGACAGACTGATTGTCGATCTACACGACACGCGGGAAGGCCTGCAGGTGATCGTGCGTGATCTGACCGCAAAAACAACGGGATCCATGACCGCGAGCCTGGCCAACGGCTTCGCTCAGGTCAACTTTGATCCCGACACCGACCCTGCTCATCCCAAGACATGCTCGTCCACTCCGTTTGCTTTCCATCCGATGTTTGCCACCTCGGGTGAGCACACGCGCTCTACCTGGACCGCGCATACATACAACATCGCCTTCTCCGATGAGATCGGGCATTTCGAATTGTGCAACGCTGTCGATCAGGAAGGCGGAAACTGCATTCAGGCCGGCGCCGACGATCCCCAGGGACTCGATGACGACGATACCGGATGTTTCAGCGGCGATTTCCTGAGCCTGTTTGGTTTGCAGCCAGTCGGATCATGTATCAACGGCGATTTCGACTTTGATGGCGCCTCTTACCAGAGTCGCTGGCCGGGGACCGGTCCGAAACGAGTGGATGCCCGCTTCAAGCCGGCTCCACTTCGCTTTACCAGTCCGCAGTTCCGGAGAGCGGGCAAGGGATATGACGACGACTTAGAGGAATACCATCGCGTGGCTTTTGAGGCGGACCTGCCGGGAATCGAATTTGAAAGCAATCCCGCCTGTGACGTCTTCAATGGTGGGCAGGGCTGCACAAACCCCCCGGCCGGCGCGGCTTTCTATCCTCTTTTCACCACCGCCCGCGATGAAGATAACTGCCATTGGCAGCTTGGCGGACCAGACATACCGGGAACCACAAATAACTTCGGCGGCAGTTCTACCACGGAGTTCGGTCCTATTTCCGGTGTGCCATTCGCGACCCCCGCAACGCCCACCCAGCCTAACGGCGGCTCGATCATTATCTTCGGCAACTACCGGCGGATCCTTCCTGAGAATCCATGCCGCAACGATGACTAAACCAGCTCAAAACCCAAAGCCTGGCGAAATGCCAGGCTTTGGTTCTTTCATAGAAGACCTAACTTTTGCCGGAACTATCCGGGTTCTCCTGCAAGCTCCGCGAAATGGCAGTAACCAGCTTGCGCGGGCTCAACCTCACTGACATCGCAATCGTCTTGTTGATAAATCCGGGAACAACCATGGTTTTCCCAGCCATCATGCCGTCATAGCCGGCTTGCGCCACTCTCTGCGGCTTCATTGCGCCCAACCTGAACAGCCGTGAGTGCTCCATGTTCGCCCGTCCGGCAAAGCGTGTGGCAGTCGCGCCGGGACACAGACATGTTACGGTTACGCCGCTGCCCGCGAGTTCATTGGCAATCGCCTCAGAGAACATGATCACATAGGCCTTCGTTGCGTAGTAAACGGCCATCAGTGGTCCAGGCTGAAATCCGGCAGTCGAGGCTACATTCATGATCCGGCCGTGTTTACGCACAAGCATGCCCGGCAGCGCCAGCTTCGTCAGCGAAGTCAACGCCGTTATGTTGACCTGAATCATTTCCAATTCCTGCTGCAGGTCGTTTTCGGCAAACCGTCCGTAGAGGCCGAAGCCTGCATTGTTGATAAGCGCGTCTACGCTCAAGCCGCGCCGTTCGATCTCGGCAAAGATTTGCATAGGCGCTTCGGGTTTGGCCAGGTCGGCTGGAATCACATGCACGTGGTTTCCATGCTGGGCTTGAAGTTCGCGGGCGATCTTTTCCAAATCGGTTTGATTGCGCGCGGTGATGGCCAGATCAAATCGCGGGGCCATCAACCGAGCCAGGTCCACGCCGATGCCGCTGGAAGCGCCTGTGATCAGCGCCGTCTCTGGTTTTTGTTTTTGATCGAGTGCCCCTGCGTATGCCGGAAGAACCATTGCTGCCTCCGCAGCCATGATACTTGACCACCTGAAGAGGGTAATGAGTCCCCGTTTTGAACCGTAAAAAGAACCATAGAAGAGCCATAGATGATGGATTGCTTCGTGCTAAGGCGTTCCATTTTGGAACCCGCTTAACAAAACAAAACCACTGAATTTCAATATGGTTCAGCTCTGTTCGTGATAGACATTATGCATGACAACCAAGCCTTCGACGTTCTGACAGGGAGCAGTTCTTCCGGGCTGATCCCAATCTCTGAACCTACCTCCCGCCTGAACGAGAACGCGTGCTGTGCGCCTTTAGGGGACGCGCATAGAAATTGGCTGCCGCATTCCGCAAATTGAAAAACCAAACTGGTTTGGGTGCTAGTGTCGTCCGGCCAGGTTGCGGGCAACGCTCCCACCTGAACTCTTCGTGGTGAAACGTGCTCTTCCCGGAGCGCCTCACCGGTTCTACGCGCCCCGCCAGCCTCCTGGAGGGCCAGCAAGTGTCGAGCGTCAGCCCGTGGAAGATCCTTACGCGCTTCCGTTATCGCGAGGGGTGAACCACAGGCTCCAAATCACCGCAACATCCGCAACCCAGAGAATCGAATGTTTCAACTGTGACCTGCCGGAAGGATTTGTTAGTCACCCCGCCAGACTCGTCTTGAATCACAGCCTGACAACAGCCGATTCCCTTAAATAGGAGCAAGCATGTCCCGAAAAGATCGAGATGACAGTATTTGGTTGTCAGAATATTCAGATAAAAAACGAATCCGGGACGCGGAAAATGCACGACGAAACCGCGCAGAAATTACGAAGGCAATCTCCCACGGGCAGATTAGACGGCGTGATCTGGTCAAATGGGGCCTGTTCACCAGCGCCGGCCTTATGTTGCCTATAGGCGGTTTAAATCCATTTGTCAGATCTTTGCACGGCCAGGCTGCAGCACCAGCTAAGCCATCGAGAAGCGTGATCCTTGCGGACGAGCCTGACAATCAGGGAATCCCTACGGGACTACCCGCAAGTCCAACGTTTGGTGTCAACCCATTCACCCAGCCGATGCCGCGTTTCGATGTCCTGCAGCGCAATGCAGTGTCAATCTTAAATCCTGCGCCACAGGCGATGTCGAACCAGACGCAGCAACTGCTTGATCCCGGTTTCGGGTTTCCCGCTGGAACCACGGGTCCGATTGAGGGCCGTCCCCCGGGAGCGAACTGGGCGCACCAGCGGTTTGCACAGTTTCCTCCCCAGGTAGCGATTGAGGTCACCACCAAGCCGGTGACCACGAATACTAGCTACAATCCGGGAGTGACCTCGGACTTGAATTCGGGAATTAATCCCACCACACCCATCCCGGCAAAATTTCATCCCAACTTCCCAACTCAGAACGCAAACCGGGTCTGGACGTTTCAGGGCACCTTTCCTCCCAAGCTGACCCAGGTCCGCTATGGCGAACCGGTCCTGTTCCGCCATCACAATGGCTTGACTACTGACATCACCAATAACGGCGGTTTTGGACGATTCACGCTCACCACCCATGAACACAACGCTCACCACGGAGCGGAAAACGATGGCTTCACCGGAGCCTATTTCTGGCCGAATCAGTTCTACGACTATCACTGGCCATGGGTGCTGGCGGGGTTTACCACCATCAATACCGGCGCCACCGATCCACGGGCCGGCGCCCCCAACGACAGTGGCGGCATCAACAAGGTCCCTGGCGACTGGCACGAGACCATGAGCACGCACTGGTTCCACGATCACATGTTCACCTTCACCGATCAGAACGTTTACAAGTGCAACGCCGGCATGAACAACATTTACAGCTCGCTGGATCGCGGCGACGAAACTGTGAATGATGGTGTAAACCTGAGGCTACCCAGTGGCTCTTCCAACGGGAAGGGCTGGGGCAACCTGGACTTTGACGTCAACCTCATGCTCTCCGACAAAGCCTGGGACGCCAACGGACAGCTCAACATGGACACGATCGCTTTTGATGGTTTTCTGGGCGATCAGATGACTGTCAACTTCGCCTGGAAACCATTCTTCAACGTGTATGCGCGCAGGTATCGCTTCCGTATCCTGAACGCCAGCGTGTCACGCTTCTTTGTTCTGGCATTGAGCGATAACTCTCAATTCGTTCAGATAGCGAATGACGGCAACCTGCTGCCAGTCACCGTTCCTCTGAAACAGACGGACCAGCTTGGCATCGCAGAGCGGTATGACATCGTCATTGATTTCTCCAGCTACAAGGCTGGGCAAACCGTAGACCTGGTCAACTTGCAGGTGCACCAGGATGGCCGTGGACCCGCGAATATCGTAACCGTGGCCCAGGCTCTCCACGGTACCAGCGACCCGGCCGTGGGCGCATTCCTACGCTTCAAGGTACTGGGCCCGCCGCCGCAGCCGGACCAGAGCGTCAATTTAACTGCCAATCCAAAAACCGCGCTGATTCCGAATCCCACCTTGCCGACAACAGCGCGTCAACGCACGTTCGAATTTAACGACAACGGCGATCAGAACCAGAATGATCCCGTTACCACCTACCTGGGGAATGGTGGGGGCGTCGGTCCCTGGGGCATCGAGACGCATAACGGCAACAGCGATACAGGAGGATCACTCCAAGCGGACTTCGGCCGTATCAGCTCCCAACCGGGATTTGGCACAGCTGAAGTCTGGACCTTGCAAGGCGGATCGGGCTGGGACCATCCCATTCACATCCACTTTGAAGAAGGCCAGATCCTCAATCGCAACGGCGTGGCGCCATCCCCGGCAGAAAGCGGCCGCAAGGACGTATATCGTCTGCGTGACAATGGGCAGGTAACCCTCAAGATGCAATTCCGGGATTGGGGCGGCATGTTCATGGAGCACTGCCACAACACCATGCATGAAGACAATGCCATGCTGTTGCGGTGGGACCTGGACAGTGGAACGCCGTTCCTGAGCCCTCTGCCGACACCCATTTCAAAACCGACTGGCGTCACTTTTGAGACTCCAGATGAGATTCTTCCTAACGCATGACACAACTCCAGGCGCGCGCCAGAAATGGCGCGCGCCGGGACCGAAATTTTGATCGCAATACGGGACAAAGGAGTACAGCATGTCGTCAAAAAATTGGAAGAACGCAGCCTTCATTTCGCTCATTACTATTGCAATCTTTGCATTTGCAGTCGCGGCCAAACCTGTGGCCGCTAATGGGGACGCGTCAAGCCATTTCCCCAACGTCGAGCTCATCACCCAGGACGGACAGAAAGTCCATTTCTATGACGATCTGATCAAGGGCAAGATCGTCGCCATCGATCTCATTTACACCACGTGCCACTACTCATGTCCCCTCGAAACGGCGCGCCTGGCACAGGTGCAGAAAAAGCTCGGTGACCGAGTCGGCAAAGATATCTTCTTTTATTCCATCAGCATTGATCCCGACCACGACACACCAGAAGTATTGCGGACCTACATGGAACAATTTCATGTGGGACCGGGCTGGACCTTTCTGACGGGCAAGAAAGAGGACATCATTTTTCTGGCCAGGAGGCTGGGACTATATACCAACCCTTCCGTTAACGCGGATGGCCATATTGCCCATCTCTTGATCGGCAATGATGCAATCGGCCAATGGGTACGTAGTTCCGCCCTGGACAATCCCAGTTTTCAAGCCAGGATGATTGGCGAGTTTCTCGATAATTTCAAGCACGATAACCCGGCCAAGCAGGCGGGTTCGACTGACGGAAGCCCGCTCCAAAACTTCGATAAAGGCAAATATTTGTTCGGGAGGGATTGCATCGCCTGCCACACCATCGGACATGGGGACAAGGTCGGGCCAGACCTGCTGGGAGTAATCCACGTCCGCAGCCGGCAATGGCTGACCCAAATGATCCAGCACCCCGACCAGTTGCTCGAAGACAAAGACCCGATTGCAACAGCGCTCCTGAAGAAATACAACGTGCGGATGCCCAACATCTATGTGGCTGACGTGGATACTGCGTATATCATCCGCTACATTGAAGAGCAGACCGCGGCGCAAGAGAAACAGGCAAGCAATGGCGACGCAACAAAAGTTGCAAACCAATAGAGATTGACTCCTTTTCCCGCGACCTCACGAAGCCACTGCTCGACCGGCGCAAAGGATTTGATGTCATCGCCGGCTCGCGGTTCGGTATAGCCCGAGTGACCGATGCTAGAATCGTGCCGTGAAAAATCCCACGGTGCCTGATCTGATCGCCCCGCCAGCTGGCACAGAACTTCTGTTGCTGGCCCACGCCAGGGGTTTTCAGGTATACGTCTGTCGCACCGACAGCAGCGGCCAGCCGGCCTGGGTTCTTAAGGCTCCCGACGCGCTGCTTTACGACGAACAGGGCAAAGTTCTCGGGAAACACTTTGGCGGACCTGCCTGGAAACACAACGATGGCAGCGAGGTCACGGCCAAGCCGGCCGCCAAAGTTGATGCGCCGGCTGCCGGCGCGATTCCATGGCTGCTCCTGAACGTGACCGATCATTCAGGAAGCGGAGCCTTGAGTCGCGTAACCGCGATCCAGCGCATTCACACCGTCGGCGGGCTTGCTCCGGCTTCTGGCTGCAGCTCAGCGGAGCAGGAAGAAGAATTCAGGAGCAGCTACTCCGCCGACTACTACTTTTACGGCCACAAATAGCCCCTGCATACCAGGCGGCCTCCTCCGCCGCTTCTATGTCTTTAAATCCGCTGTACTTAAATGCTCGCCCTTGCGGATTACCACTGTAACTTTCCGGGTTTGCCGAATTTACGTTAACTTCCTCCTAACGCCCAGTGTACGAAGCAAGTGTTCTTTGCGATTTAGGGAGAGGGACATGCCTCGAAATCATTTTTTCCGGCTGGCAGTGTTGTCCGTCTGCTTTGGCGCTCTTGTCGCCACGGCAGAAACGGCTCCGCGCGAGCAGGGAATTCTTCCCATCACCACCAAATCTGCGCCGGCACGAGAGCTTTTTATCGGCGCCCTGGTCAAGCTGGAGAACCTGCACGGGCCTGAAGCCATGCAGGATCTTCACAAGGCCATTCAGCTTGATCCGGATTTTGCTCTGGCCAACATCATGATCAGTTTTGAATCGGTTGATGCCTCAGTTGACCCGGCGGAAAAAGTAGCGGCGCGCGATCGGGCTAACGCCGCCAAGTCCAAAGTAAGCCGCGGCGAACAGCTGGTCATTGACTGGCTCACCAACTCCAGCGAAGGCCGGATGGTTCCGGCCATTCAGTCAATGAATGAAGTGCTGGATGAATATCCCAAGGACAAGTATCTGGCCTGGCTCGGCGCTGTCTGGGTAGAAAACCAGCAGCAGATCACCCGCGCCATTCCCATGTTCGAGCGCGAGGTCGCGCTCAATCCTGACTTTGCGCCGCCGCTGAATGAGCTGGCCTACTGCTATGCTCGTACACGGAATTTTGATAAGGCCTTTTCCACTATGCAGCGCTACATCGCGCTGCTGCCCAACGAATCCAACCCGCAGGATACCTACGCTGAGATCCTGCGCATGGCCGGACGGTTTGACGAAGCGCTCGTCCATTACCGCGCTTCGCTCAAGATCGATCCCGGATTTGTCTATTCGCAGCTCGGTATCGCCGATACCTACGCTCTCAAAGGTGACGAGCTTCGGGCTCGCGCCGAATACGCGCTGGCTATTCTGCACGCGTCTACAAAAACTGAAGCGGCCCAATGGGGATTGCAGTCCGCGATCACCTTTGTGCGCGAGAAGGACTTTGCCGGCGCCGATTCGGCCTTCCGGGCGGTCGCCAGCCAGGCCCATGAAAACGACATAGCTGTTCAAGAGGCTGAGGCATATCGTTTCATGTCCGCATACCAGACCGATGACGCAAAGGCCCTGGAACTGATAAACAAAGCCGAAGCAGTCTTACAGGAAAAGCATTCAACGCCCAAGGCTGCCCAGCAGCAGGAGCTGGCCGTGGTGCTGCGGGAGCGCGTTACCCGCGCCCTGCATCAGGACAACAAAGAACTCGCAAATCGCGATCTCAATCGCCTGCAAGAGCTCGCTGACACAACTCACGATTCGGTGGTGCAGATCGCCTACGATGGCGCCGCCGGCGCCGCGTTGTTTGCCCAGGGCAAATATGACGAAGCTCTCTCTCACCTGGCTGAAGATAAACGTAACCCGCTTTCCGTGAACCTTATGGTTCGCGCCTATCAGAAAACCGGCGATCAGGCTCACGCCGCCGAACTGTTGCAGCTGCTTTCGGAATGGAATGAGCCTACGCTCGAACAGGCCCTGGTGGCCGCTGAATTGCACTCCCATGCCAGCGAGAGCGCCCGCTCGTTTATGCGGATGTAGGTGCGCTCTCCCGTTTTTTTCTCTCTAACCCAAAGCCCGGTGCCACGCACTGGGCTTTGCTCTTTTAGCTACAAATCTTATTGCTGCGCGGGCCGGCTCTGTGATACGTGTCACAGTTCGCAAACCACATTCCCAATAAAGTAGCCCTTTCTTAAATCGCCGGCTTTGGGAATAATGGTGCTCTTAGCAATTCAAATATTGACAGGTTATTTCGCGCGTAGAGAGGATACGGCCCTATGAGAATTGCGGTCGCACGGGAGAAACAGCCAGGCGAAGCCCGCGTGGCTTTGGTACCGGAATCGGTCAAGAAGCTGGTGGCAGCGGGAGCCGAGGTCGGAATTGAGAATGGCGCAGGCGTGGCCGCCGGGTTTCCGGACTCAGACTATGAGAAGGCCGGAGCCAGCCTGATGGATCGATCTGACCTTTTGCCCGAAGCCGATGTTCTTGCCTGCGTTAACCGTCCCGAGCCGGATGACATTGCTAAATTGAAAGCTGGCTGCATTGTCATCGGTTTTCTTAAACCTCTGGATGAACCTGCCGCCCTGGAACCGATCATCGCGAGAAAGCTTTCGGCCTTCGCCGTTGAGCTGGTCCCTCGAACAACCCGCGCGCAATCCATGGACGCCCTTTCTTCCATGGCGACCGTTGCCGGTTACAAGGCAGTGCTCATCGCAGCCGAACGCCTTCCGCGCATGTTTCCCATGTTGATGACCGCTGCGGGCACCGTTCCGCCGGCCAAGGTGCTGGTTCTTGGCGCAGGCGTTGCCGGCTTGCAGGCGATCGCCACGGCACGCCGGCTTGGCGCCGTCGTAGAGGCATACGATGTACGCGCGGCTGCGGGACAAGACGTGAAGTCCCTGGGCGCAAAGTTTCTTGAAGTCGATTTGGGAGGCATCGAAACCCAGGATGCCGGCGGCTACGCCAAAGAGCTTTCTCCTGAGGCTCTGCAGCGTGGGCGGGACATGGTGGCCAAGCATGCCGCGATCTCTGACGTGGTGATTACCACCGCGCAGATTCCCGGCCGCAAAGCTCCGCTGATGCTGACCGAAGAAGCTGTCAACAATATGCGGCCGGGCACGGTGATCATTGATCTGGCTGCTTCCACCGGCGGCAACGTGGCGCTGACGAAAGCCGGAGAAGAAGTGCAGCACAATGGCGTCATTATTCTCGGTCCACTGAACCTGCCTGCTACCGTCGCCGGCCACGCCAGCCAGCTCTACTCGCGCAACCTGACCAGCTTCATCGGTCTCATCAATGACAAAGGCACTTTGAAGATCGATATGAATGACGACATTTTGAAAGGCGCATGCGTCACCTACCAGGGCGGCAGCGTGCACGCGAGGGTTGCCTCAGCACTTGGGAATCCCGTGGCGTAAATACAAGGAGGATGAATGGAGCAGCTGTTATTCAATCCTGTAGCGTTTATTACGGCTCTTTTCCTGATGCAAGGACCGGCGGATACTCTGCGTTTCAATCCGGCGGTTCTGATCGCATCTCTATACGTCTTTGCGCTGGCGGCGTTCCTCGGCTATCAGGTGATCTCGCGCGTGCCGCCCCTGCTGCATACGCCGCTGATGTCCGCGACCAACGCGATTTCCGGTATCTCCCTGATCGGGTCGCTGGTGATCGCCGGTTCGCGTTATAGGGAGCACCAGGTGCTGGCCGAAGTCCTGGGTTGCCTGGCTGTCACCTCCGCCATGATCAACGTGACCGGCGGCTTCCTGATCACCGATCGCATGCTCAAGATGTTTCGCAAGAAAGAGGCGGCGAAGGCGGAGGAGAAAAAGTGACCGACGCACAATATTTTCTCGAAGGCACGTACCTGATCGCCTCCTGCCTGTTTGTTCTTGGCTTGAAGAGCCTGAGCCATCCGGATACTGCGCGACGCGGCATGATCCTGGCTGCAGCCGGTATGGCCGCCGCTGTCTTTGGCACGCTGTTTCATCCTGACATTCACAGCTACCTTTTCATCGTGATCGGGCTGGTTGTTGGCTCGGCCATCGGCATCCCCATGGCCATGGTGCCGATGACCGCCATGCCGCAGCGAACTGCACTCTCCCACGCCTTCGGCGCATTGGCTGCATCAATGGTGGGCATCGCCGAATATGTGATCCACGGCGGCGCCATGGGCGGGATCAAGATGGGCGCCCTGGGACTGGAAGTGATGCTCGGCTCGCTCACGGTTACCGGTTCGCTGATCGCTGCCGCCAAGCTGCAGGAGGTCATGCGCGGCACTCCCATCATGTTTAAGGGCCAGCAGATTCTGAACATGGGCCTGTTTATCGCGATGATCGGATCCTTTACTGCATGGCTGATGCACCCTGGCGTACCGGTCTATTTTTATACGATGGCGGCCTGCGCCTTCTTGTTCGGCGTGCTTCTGGTAATTCCCATCGGCGCGGCGGACATGCCCGTGGTCATGTCTCTGTTGAACTCATATGCCGGTCTTTCATCGGCGGCGACCGGTTTTGTGCTGGGCAACAACGTTCTCATCATCGCCGGCACGCTTGACGGCTTTTCCGGCTTCATCCTCTCCATCCTGATGTGCCGGGCCATGAATCGTTCTATGACAAACGTTTTGTTCGGCGGCTTTGGCGCGCCGCTGACGGCGGATACGACAGTCTCGGGCAGCATGCGCGAGGTTGGCCTGGATGACGTTGCCGTGCAGCTAGCCTATGCCAACCAGGTGGTGTTCGTTCCCGGCTACGGCATGGCAACCGCGCAGGCGCAACACGCGGTCCGCGAGCTGGGCAATCTTCTGGAGGAGCGCGGTGTCTCGGTGAAGTACGCCATTCATCCGGTCGCCGGGCGCATGCCCGGGCACATGAACGTGCTGCTGGCCGAAGCCAATGTGCCGTACTCGTCGCTCTACGAAATGGAGCAGATCAATCCTGAGCTGCCTTCCACCGACGTGGCGGTGGTGATCGGCGCGAATGACGTGGTGAATCCTGACGCCCGCGACAATCCCAAGAGCCTGATCGCCGGCATGCCGATCATTGAGGTCGACAAGGCCAAATCTGTAGTCGTGCTGAAACGGGGCAAAGGCAAAGGCTTTTCCGGATTGGAAAATCCGCTGTTCTTCAAGCCCGTTACCGGCATGCTCTACGGCGACGCCAAGGCCAGCCTTACCAACCTGACCCAGGCGGTCCAGAAGGTATAAGCCAACTGGTAGGAGGTTGGCGGCGCAATCCCAGCGGTAGGTTCCGTTGTTGTGATGCGTGGTCTGATTCTTGATAAACTTGCGGCATGGCTAGAAAAAAAGCAGCTCGCAAAAAGAAGAGTGTCAGTAAGAGAAAACCGGCCCCAAAAAAGAAACTTGTCGCGAAGAAGAAGCCGGTCGCCAGGAAGAAAGCTGCGGTAAAGAAGAAAGCGCCGGAAACGAAGTCTGCCAAAAAGAAGTCAGCCAAAAAGAAATCGACGCGCGGCCGTTCAAGTGGCCGACCCTCTTCCGCCTCGGCCACGTTTGGCATTGCCAGCCGTCGAGGCCTGGGCGGAGAGTCAGCCGGGCAATCCGGCGACACGCAGGGCCTCTCGCGACGCGAATTCAGCGGTTCAGAAAGCGTAGAAGAACTCCTGGAAGAAGGGCAGTATCTTGAGGCGGAAGCCGTCGGCGGAGTGGAAGATGCTCCCGATGCCGATGAGGGAGAGGTCAGGACGCGCGAAGTTCCCGAAGATGATGTGCCGGATGAGTATCTGGACCGGGACGAGTAGTTTTGGGCGCGCAAGAATGTGGGATCCCACGCTAAGCTCAGGATTCCTCTACCGCAAAGTAATTGCTATCTCGATATCTGACCCTTGCTCGGCGCCAGCAGGGACCGAACCTCGGCTGCTCGGCTCTGCGGATATGACGGCCAACTTGTCATAAGAGTCTGCTCAGCCAAATCCAACATCGCGATGGCCTTCTCCGGTACCGGGCGGCACGCCAGCGACTCAAGCCCTTGTACCAAGCGTGGGTGTCGGCGTTCGATGTGCCGCCTCGGATCGATGGGGTCGCGATCAGTGCTATCAGCAAGGACGAGTGCAAGGAGTGAGTCCAGAGCAAACTGATCCAAGTAACGCCTGGCGCTCAGTTGCTCGCCTCGGTGCCAGCGAGCGACTGCCGTGCAGAGCAGGATGAGAAAGTTATCAAAGATGAACACGCCCCTGGCCTCGCTCCAAGGCTGCGGAAGACGATGTTCCCGGGCGTGCGCAACAGCCGCGGCTACGTCTGCTCTGTCGAAGAGGACGTGGTACACAGTTACCGTGCCGGTCGCGGCTTCTTCTGGATCGAAAACTGCAAACTCGGCACGGTGCCCGCTTCGATATAAGACGCTGTAGTGCCGGCTTCCGTGCCGTGCACGAACTAGAAGCGTATCCGAGTTCGGTAGCCAGCCGAGATCATCAAGCAGCCCGTCCTGGCGCCCCGGTCGTGTGACTACCCAGAAGTCGTGATCCGACCAAGCATCTCGCCAGGTCGGCTCGGCCATTGTACCCAAGGCTACTAAACCCAATACGGCTGGATCCTCTTCTAGCGTGCGTAAGAGTGTGGCCGTGAATTGCTCATACTCAGCTGAGTTCATCGCCACAGAATACTCTACTGCCGACTACGGCCGCTCTATGTCTCAGCCACGGCATCGGCTGCCGCGGGGCGTACCCAATAGTTGATACCGCCCAACTCCTCGGGCCGCCGGAACAATCCACGTACCAGAAACCGCGCCCACCTTGAGCGGGGCTGCAAAAGCAGTTTGCCTTGGATCTTCAGCTCAGGTTGGGTTTCGCTGCCTGCGACCTCGCTTTGAAACTCCACGTTGAACCCGAACGACGGGAGGCGCACGCTGCGGTAGAAAATGTCTACGCCTCGAATCAACAGACCTCCGTCCGCCCTGGGCAGCACCTCCAGCGCTACCGAGAGTTTCAGATCGGTGAAAATTTCAAACAGGTGCGGAACTCCATCGAGGTCGCGAATCACAAAGTCAGAATCGAAAGCCCGCAGCGCTCCGCCGCAGTAAAGCTCGCGCACGAAGTGCAAAGAGCCATCGGCCCGGGAGAAGGCGCGAAAACGAGTTTCAATCTTCTCCATGTGGGCTTCGTAAAGGCCCTGGCCGAGCATCAGCGTTGCCAGCAGCGAGACCAGACGTGCCGGCATGGTGGCAAAGTGCACGCTCACATGGGCGCTGAAGTGGGCGGGATTACTGTAGAAGGCGACAATCACCGGATGGACCTGGCTGATTTTGGGCCCGAGGGCTTTCTCCAGCAGCGGCCAGCGCGTGTCTGAGCTTTCGCTGCCGCGCTCCTGCGCCCTGATCCCGCGCTGATACGTTCGATACGCCGTCCAGGAGAGGACCGTGTTTGTCAGCAACGCATAGGCTGAACGGCGGTAGCTTCCCAGGTCGCGTTTCGGCTCCCGTGCGGGAACCAGAATTGCGCGTGCGGTCTCTTTGGCAAAATACCGCAGCAATCCCCATCCTCGCGAGAAGAGCCGCTTGAATCCCAAAGCCAGGCTGTGCGCGATGGCGGTTTCGAACGGCACCTCACCGGTAAGCGCCGCGTTGTCCATCAATCTCGAGCCGAGAGTGACTTCCATGTGTTTTCTTACCATGTCCCACATGGGGTCGCGGCTGTGCTCGGCTGCCGATTCGTAAAAACGGCGGTCGAGACCGGCAGATTGAACTCGCCGCATATCATTCATGTGGGCGGCGATCCACAGCTCATCCCGGACCGGGAGCGGGCGTTCGAGCGAACACGCTTCCATGTAAGCTTGCCACTCGCGGGTTTGCGGAGCGCCCTGTTGGGTCACGGGCATAAAGAGCTTTCCCATTTCGCCGAACTCCGGTGAATATCCGCAGAGCCGCCCCAGCGTTACGGCGCATGACGCGAGCAGATGGACGCGCGACATACGGCAAGGGAAGAGCCGGTAGAATCGGAGCAGCTGCGTGGTGCGGCGGCGAGCGTCGAGCTGGCGCTGGGCAAAATCGATCTTGGCCTGGTCTGATGCGCCCAGCAAAAAGCGTCGCGTATCGCGCAGATCCGCCTCAGCCAGAGGGACCGGCGCGGAACCACAGCTCGCGAGAGCTTCAGTTTGCGTCTTGGAAGCGGCCGACGACAATGCATGTCTTTATAGCATTTGTTTGCAGAATTGTGTGCGCACAAAAGGTCACGCCTGGCCATAGTCAGTTACAAGGCCTCCTACGGTGAACAAAAAGCATTGCATAGTTTTGCAAGAAATGCGCTCGGCTTCGTACTTACCTTGTGGAATCGCATTTCGAAAGGGATCTAGCGAGATGAAAATCCTCACGAGAACGATGCGAGTGGCCATTATCGCAATAGTCCTTACCAGCGGCATTTCAATCGGGGCTCAAAATGCGGCTTCAGCCCCGAAGCAGAACTCGGTTGCCGTAAGCCTCAACATGAAGGAACAACAGGTTCCTATCGGGCAGTCACCATGGGCCATATTGAGCGTCGAGAACCTGACGGATGAAGAGATCGAGATCCACAACTACATGTATCGCGTGTACGTAGAGGGAGAGAAAGGTGAGGCGCCAACGACGCTGGTTGAGCGGCAGATGACCGGAAGATATAAACCAGGGGACGTGCCTCTGCGAGCGGATGAAAACTCACTCTGGAGCATTGCGCCTGGGAAATCAGATGATCTTAAGTTTCAGTTGACCTATCTATACGATCTCAGTGCACCAGGGAAATATACCGTCTATGCGGAGGTCATGGACCCGCACTCGCAAAAATGGCTGCGCACAAACACAGCGCAGTTCAAAATGCAGGCACCGACTCGAAAAAAATGAAGAGCCTGAAGTGAGCAGTTTTTAGACTCAAATTCTGGGTGTCGAAGGGGGATGAAAACAGTAAGCGACGAGGCCGACCACGCGCCGAGTCGCGCTGCGCCAAGCGCAGACGAATCCCACATCAAAGGTTGACCTATAGCGGTTTGTCGCGAAGCGACGCTAAGCAGATTGGTGGAGGCGGTGGGAGTTGAACCCACGTCCGAAAATGTCACTGGTCAAGAGCCTACATACTTAGTCCAGTTCACCCGACGGGAGTTACCCCGCCAGATTCGCGTTTTGCGCTTAGAACGGA